>Ga0079224_100008895_pt1 | contig 13641 bp, 12 predicted proteins | sample Stecom2015_FD_80414 | JGI IMG/M metagenome (GOLD analysis project Ga0079224, IMG submission 80414) | Agricultural soil microbial communities from Utah to study Nitrogen management - Steer compost 2015 | ecosystem: Environmental > Terrestrial > Soil > Agricultural land | place: USA: Utah... | reverse complement strand
TTCGAATCCACTCACTCCGACCAGCGGGCTAACCGGCGGCACTCCGCCCTTTCCACGACATTCGAGCAGCCCAAGGCGCCCCAAAGATCGCGGGCGCCCACGCGTGCGAACGCTCTCTCGCGCCACGCCGGGCAGCTGCATGCGTCTGGCCCTGTAGCGGGACTGGTCCGCCGGATTCTACGTGCCGGGGACGGTGCCGGGCCGAAAACCCATATGTTGTTGAAAACGCCGGAAAAATCCCCAGATCTACGATCATGATGATCAAGGCTCAACATTGGCTGATTGCGTCGGCAGGTCGCCTGCTGAACCGCTCCCCGCCCCGGGGGAGGTAGGCGGCTGCGCCTGTCCCCGCTCGGGGACCCCATCAGCATCAATGTTTGGCAAGACTTCTTCGCAAGGGGATCATCGTGACCGTCGTCGACATCCGTTCGAATTCCGATAACCAACAGAGGCGCCAGGACGCGCCACTCTCGAGCGCCTCCGGTGCCGAGCAACAGAATGCGGCTTTCCGCCGGCCCTCACATGACGAGATCCGGCGGTTCCAGCTCGAGGCCCGACGGCTGCAAGGACAGGCGGTCGCCGAGCTCGCCTCGCTGGTCGGGCGCGGCACCGTCGCGGCGGCCCGCTGGATCGCCTCCGCGGTCGGTTCCGCGGTTCGTGCATTCGGCGAGGCAGTCGCGGCGCGGCGAACTTACGAGGTGCTTTCGCGCCTCAGCGACCGGGAGCTGGCCGACATCGGCCTGACGCGGGACCAGATCCCGAACGTGATCTGGCGTCAGACACGCGACGCAGAGGATCGACGCACTGCTCCGCAAGCCGCGCCGGAAGAGGCTGCCGAAGAGACGACCTACCGCAAGGCGGCCTGATCGCCTGCACGACACCGAACTATGAGCCTGGCCACCCGGCGGGCTCGTAGCCGACTGCGGCCCGCCCGTCGCTGCGAGCTTCGGGCGGGCCGTCGTCGTCTGCGGCGGCGTCAGCTCGGCAGCGGTGCCGCCTTGAATGCCTCCGTCTCGGCGAGCTTCGCCGACAAGCGCGCGAGATTAGGGCAGCTCTTCTCCAGCTCGAGCTTCGGGCGCGCCATGTTCACGAACTGGAAGGCGACCGCGGCGCTGATGTCGGCCTGGGTCATGCGGCCGAGGCAGAGCCAGTCGTTCGATCCGAGCTGCTTGTCGAGCGCCTTCAGGCCCGACTCGGCCTGGCCGAGCAGCCTGTCGAGCCAGGGACGGTGAACCAGTTCCTTCGGCCGGAAGCGCTGCTCGTAGGCGGCGGCGACCGTCTTTTCGCACGCTCCCACCGCGATCGCGACCGTGCGCAGCACTTCGCGCCGCTCCTTGCCCGAAAGCGGCGTCAGCGACTTCTCGGGCCCCGCCTCATGATCGAGATGATCGATGATCGCATTGCTGTCGATCAGGGTCTCGCCGTCGTCGAGCACCAGCGCCGGCACCCGCCCGACGGGGTTCGTCTCCATGACCTTCGGATCGTCGGAGCCGATCTGCACGTTCTCGAACGGTATACCGTAGGCGTTCAGCGTCACCGCGGTGCGGCGGACGAAGGGCGAGAGATAGCGGCCGATGAGCTTCAAGGGAGTTTCTCCTGAGATTCGTTGCTTGTCGCGCGAAGCTTAGCGGCTCCGCCGCCCGGTACAACGCTCATCCGCCAGGGGCCCTTTCACCTCTCCGTGTCGGAGGCGAAGCCAGCGTCGGGGGCCCGGGCAATCCGCGGAAATCCGCCACATCTGGGAATTGCAACCGGTTTTTCCACTAGATGTTGGATTTTGGGGCTTGAACGGGAGGAGCCCGAGCGAGATCATCATCCCCACATCTGGTGGCTGATGGCGCATCCACCACTAGCGTTAGCAGCAGACATCCCGGTTCTAGCCTGTCGGAGGAAGATCATGCGCATCGAGCGTCGCTTCACGGAGGAGGGCAAGTCGGCGTATGCGGGCATCGAGTTCCGCACCACCTCCAGCGAGATCCGCAACCCCGACGGCTCGGTGGTCTTCCAGGCGAAGGAGATCGCGGTCCCGGCCGAATGGTCGCAGGTCGCGTGCGACGTGCTGGCGCAGAAGTATTTCCGCAAGGCCGGCGTGGCCCGCCACCTGAAGCCGGTGCGCGAGAAGGGCGTGCCGGAATGGCTGCAGCGCCGCGTGCCCGACGACAAGGCGCTCTCGAAGCTGCCCGAAGAGGAGCGCTTCGGCGGCGAGAACGATGCTCGCGCCGTGTTCGACCGCCTCGCCGGCACCTGGACCTACTGGGGCTGGAAGGGCGGCTATTTCGACAGCGAGGCCGACGCCCGCGCCTTCTACGACGAGCACCGCCACATGCTGGCCCGCCAGATGGCGGCGCCGAACTCGCCGCAATGGTTCAACACCGGCCTGCACTGGGCCTACGGCATCGACGGGCCGAGCCAGGGCCACCATTACGTCGACTTCCGCACCGGCGAGCTGGTGCAGTCGACCTCGGCCTACGAGCACCCGCAGCCGCATGCCTGCTTCATTCAGGGCGTCGCCGACGACCTCGTGAACGAGGGCGGCATCATGGACCTCTGGGTGCGCGAGGCACGCCTCTTCAAGTACGGCTCCGGCACCGGCTCCAACTTCTCCAAGCTGCGCGGCGAGGGCGAGCGTCTCTCCGGGGGCGGCAGGTCCTCCGGCCTGATGAGCTTCCTCAAGATCGGCGACCGGGCGGCCGGCGCGATCAAGTCGGGCGGCACCACCCGCCGCGCCGCGAAAATGGTCACGGTCGACGTCGACCATCCCGACATCGAGGCCTACATCGACTGGAAAGTGATCGAGGAGCAGAAGGTCGCCGCCCTCGTCGCCGGCTCCAAGGCGATGAAGGCCTGCCTGACGCAGGTCATGGCCGCCTGCATCGAGAACCCCGACGGCCTCGACGACGAGGCGCGCTACGACCCGAAGCGGAGCAAGGCGCTGAAGAAGGCGGTGATCGCCGCGCGCAAGGCCGCGATCCCCGAAGCTTACGTCCAGCGCATCATCCAGTTCGCGCGTCAGGGCGTCACCGACATCGACATCCGCACCTACGACACCGACTGGGATTCCGAGGCCTACCTCACGGTCTCGGGCCAGAACTCCAACAACTCGGTCCGCCTCACCAACGCCTTCCTCGACAAGGTGGAGCGCGGCGAGGACTGGGATCTGATCCGCCGCACCGACGGCAAGGTCGCGAAGACCGTCAAGGCGGCCGACCTGATGGACAAGATCTCCTACGCCGCCTGGGCCTGCGCCGACCCCGGCCTGCAGTTCGACACGACGATCAACGAGTGGCACACCTGCCCCGCCTCCGGCCGGATCAACGCGTCGAATCCGTGCTCGGAGTACATGTTCCTCGACGACACCGCCTGCAATCTGGCGTCGCTCAACCTGCTCGCCTTCCGACGCGACGACGGAACGTTCGATATCGACGCGTACGAGCATGCCGTCCGCCTCTGGACGATCGTGCTCGAGATCTCGGTGCTGATGGCGCAGTTCCCGTCGAAGGAGATCGCCCGGCTCTCCTACGAGTTCCGCACCCTGGGCCTCGGCTATGCCAACATCGGTGGCCTGCTGATGGCGTCCGGCATTCCCTATGACAGCCGCGAGGGCCGTGCCGCCTGTGCCGCCCTCACCGCCGTGATGACCGGTGTCGCCTACGCCACCTCCGCCGAGATGGCGAAGGAGCTCGGCCCCTTCCCCGGCTTCGCGCCGAACCGCGAGCAGATGCTGCGCGTGATCCGCAACCACCGCCGCGCCGCCTACGGCGAGACCCAGGGCTACGAGCAGCTTTCGATCGCGCCGGTGCCGCTCGCCGCGGGTGACGTGCCGTTCGCCGGTCTCGACGCCGCCGCCCGCGCCGCCTGGGACAAGGCACTGGCGCTCGGCGAGGCGCACGGCTACCGCAACGCCCAGGCGACGGTGGTGGCGCCGACCGGCACCATCGGGCTCGTCATGGATTGCGACACGACCGGCATCGAGCCTGACTTCGCCCTGGTGAAGTTCAAGAAGCTCGCGGGCGGCGGCTACTTCAAGATCGTCAACCGCCTCGTGCCGGAGGCGCTGCGCGTCCTCGGCTACGACGAGGAGCAGATCGAGGACGTGATCCGCTATGCCGTCGGCAACGCGACGCTGGCCGACGCGCCCGGCGTCAACCACGAGCGCTTGGCCGCCTGCGGGTTCGGCCGGGAGGAGATCGCCAAGATCGAGGCGGCGCTCGCCAGCGCCTTCGACATCCGGTTCGTCTTCAACCGCTGGACACTCGGCGACGAGTTCTGCACCGGCGTGCTCGGCCTCTCCGCCGCTCAGCTCGACGATCCGAAGTTCGACATGCTGGCCTGCCTCGGCTTCTCCCGTGCCGAGATCGAGGCGGCGAACACCTATTGCTGCGGCGCCATGACGCTCGAGGGCGCGCCGCACGTCCTGCCGGAGCATCTGCCCGTCTTCGACTGCGCCAACCCCTGCGGGCGGATCGGCAAGCGCGCGCTCTCGACCGAGAGCCACATCCGCATGCTGGCGGCGGCGCAGCCGTTCATCTCGGGCGCCATCTCCAAGACCATCAACATGCCGAACGACGCCACGGTCGAGGATTGCCGCGACGCCTATCTCCTCTCCTGGCGCCTCGGCCTGAAGGCGAACGCCCTCTACCGCGACGGCTCCAAGCTCTCGCAGCCGCTCTCGGCCGCCCTGCTCGACGACGAGGAGCTGGCCGAGGAGATCGCCGAAGCGGCCCAGCCCGAGCGGGCGCGGGTCGTCGCCGAGCGGATCGTCGAGCGCTACGTGGTCGAGCGGCGCCGCCTGCCGCACCGCCGCAAGGGCTACACCCAGAAGGCGATCGTCGGCGGGCACAAGGTCTATCTCCGCACCGGCGAGTACGAGGACGGCAAGCTCGGCGAGATCTTCATCGACATGCACAAGGAAGGTGCCGCCTTCCGCAGCATGATGAACAATTTCGCGATCGCGATCTCGCTCGGCCTGCAGTACGGCGTGCCGCTCGAGGAGTATGTCGAGGCCTTCACCTTCACCCGCTTCGAGCCGTCGGGTCCTGTGCAGGGCAACGACGCCATCAAGATGGCGACCTCGATCCTCGACTACACCTTCCGCGAGCTGGCGGTCTCATACCTCGGGCGCGCCGACCTGGCGCACGTCGAGCCGGCCGACCTCCAGCCCGACACGATGGGCCGGGGCGAGAAGGAGGGCCAGCTCGGCCGCGGCGACGACGCCGATACCGGCCACGAGCGCGCCCCCGCCGCCCCGCCCGTGGCGCCGGAGATCCGCCGCTTCGCCAGCGCCGGCTTCGTTCGCGACAATCTCTACGTCGTGCATGGCGGCAAGAATGGCGGCGGCAGCCATGGCGCGACCACCGCCGTCGCCTACGCCGAGACGGACACGGTGCTCCGCAGCGGCGAGGTGACCGTGAGCGAACACGTCACCGTCGGCGCCCTGGCGGTGGAAGACGACCGCACCGCCCGCATCCGCGAGGCCCGCATGAAAGGGTACGAAGGCGATGCCTGCGGCGAATGCGGCAACTTCACCCTGGTGCGGAACGGCACCTGCCTGAAGTGCGACACCTGCGGCGGGACGACGGGATGTAGTTGAGGGGAACGAGGCGCAGGGAGCGTGATCAACCAGTAGACGGATAACTGGCAGGTCCGCAGGCGGCCTCGCCTGCGGGATTGCCTCTACTTGTTACAACGAACTGAGATCAGTAACGGCATTGTACCAGTAACCGAAGGTCGGTGAACGGTCCTAAGGCGCACCTTCAGGACCGTTCATAGCTTCTATCCAACAAGGGCTTCGCCCGTTCTAGGTCATCTGCTGTGTCGATCGTGATCTCCAGATCGCGTCAAGCGCGGGGTGACAGTGATAGATGTGGCAGCCAGAATTCGCCATGCCCTACTTCGTCTACATGCTGGCGAGCCAGCGCAACGGCACGCTCTATGTCGGCGTCGCCAACGACCTTGCCCGCCGGGTGGAAGAGCACCTATCCGGTGCCGTGCCGGGGTTCACGAAGAAGCACGGCGTGAAGCGGCTGGTCTGGTACGAGCCGCACGACGACGTTCTCGCCGCGATCGCTCGCGAAAAGGCGCTGAAGAAATGGCGCCGTGCCTGGAAGACCGCGCTCATCGAAGACGCAAATCCGGAGTGGAACGACCTGCGGATCATCCTGAGCCGCTGATCCTCTCCCGCAGCCACGATCTCTATCTATCGATCGGGAGCGCCCACTCGGAACAGCAGCACGTCATCTACGAGGTCTGCGCGACGATGAGCGCGTCGAAGAATTCGTACGGTAGGGCGGCCTGCGACGACTTCCTCGCCGAAACGGTAGTTTCCCTCACTCGATAACCTCATCAGCTCTCAGAAGGATCGTTTCAGGGACATCGAGCCCTAGCGCCGCTGCGGTTCGCAGGTTGACGACGAGCTCGAGCTCGGCGGGCTGCACCACAGGCAGCTCGGAAGGCTGCGTGCCTGTGGCGATCAGCCCCGCGTACTTCCCTGCAAGTCTGTAGGCGCCGGTGAAACTCGCCCCGTAGCTGATCAGCCCACCCGCGGCGACATGGTCGCGCTGGTCGTAAATCACCAGAATCGAATGTGCCTGGGCAACGCTCGTTAGGTCTTTCCGGGCGCCCGTGAACATGGGACTCCCGCCAAGCAATATGCCGCCCGCACCTCGGCGGCGGATCTCCTCGAAAGCGGGTGCGAACTCCGCCGGATGGGCCGCCGCGACTTTCATCAACTCGATCTCGAGCCGACGGGCGGCCGTCTCGATATTCGGCAATTCGGTCTGAAAACCCGGGTAGTTCGGGTCGAAGAGAATGGCGAACCTCCGAGCGCCCGGCATCAGCTCCTTCAGGAGCTCGAGCCGCTTCGCTCCGAGCTGCCCGCCGGCGAAGAACGTGACGCCCGTTATGTTGCCGCCCGGGCTATTGAGGCTCTCTACATAACCGCTCTTCACGGGATCGTCGGCCGTCACGAACACCAGAGGCAGCGTCGGAGCGGCTTCGCGCGCCGCTTCGATCGCCAGGCTGTTGCCGACAAGAACGCGAACACCGAGCCTCTCCAACTCGGCTGCCAGAAGGGGCAAGCGGGCGAGGTCGTTGTTGGCCCAGCGGTACTCTACGGAAACGTTCTCGCCTTCCTCCAGCCCCGCTTCCGCCAGACCCTCCCTGAAGGCGGCCACAAGATGCCGGAACGGCCCCGATGGAGAGCTTCGAAGAAAGCCGATGACAGGCCGGGCCGCATCTTCACCGAACGCAGTCAGCGGGAGCAGTGGGGCAAAGGCAATCGCACCCACTACGGAACGGCGTGTGAAACCAGCTACCGAACCCGCGTCCATGGACCCTACCGGGCAGTATCGGCACTGTATGTCGAGCCGGAATGAGGATAGCATAGCCTGGCTCGCCATGCGCTTGTCCTGAGCGGCTCCGGTCGCGCCCCGTCCGGCGGCGTCAGACAGGCACTGGCGCACATCGCCGGGCACCACGCTGCATGGGCGGACGGTCGTCGAGATCCGAAAGGGAAGCGCCCCCCGAGGGATCGCGATCGCTGTTCAAGCGATACTTTCTCGCCTTGTTCCTGGTCATGCTCGTCCCGCTCGTATCGAAGGGCGCGAGCGACGTGTGGTTCGGGTATCGTGACCAGCGAGCCCTGATCGAGGCGCTCCTCCAGAGGGAGTCGCTCGCGGCCGCCCAACGCATCGATGCATTCCTCGGCGAACTCGCCGGCCAACTGGGCTGGATGACCCAGCTCGCGGACGCTTCGGGCACGATCGAACGACGGCGGGTGGATGCCTTGCGATTACTGCGTCAGGCGCCTGCCGTGACGACGGTCTCTCACCTCGACCCCAACGGCATCGAGACCCTGCGCGTCTCCCGCCTCGACCTGGATATCATCGACGCCAAGGTGAGCCGCGCCGAGGAGCCTGCCTTCCTCGGAGCCGTCGGCGGCAAGACCTACTTCGGACCGGTCTACTTCAACCGCGGATCCGAGCCCTATTTGACGATGGCAGTCTCCGGCCGCCGTCGCGACGCCGGCGTCGCGATCGCCGAAGTCAACCTCAAGTTCATCTGGGACGTAATCGCCGCGATCAGGGTCGGGAACGCCGGGCTGGCGTACGTGCTCGATGCGGACGGCCGCCTGATCGCTCACCCGGACCTCAACCTCGTCCTACGCGGCACCGACCAGGCGGTCGGTCGAAATGTGGATCTGATCGATCTGGCGGCGCTGCGGGGAAGTACGGCGCTGATAGGCCGGGAGGCCGACCGCCGCCTCGTTTCCCTGTCGAGCATCCCTGGACCTCGGTGGATCGTCGCAGCCGAGCAACCCCTCTCGGAAGCCTTCGCGCCCATCTATGCTGCCGCCGGTCGGACCCTCCTCATGCTCATGGCAGGCGCCGCCCTGGCTGCGGCGCTCGCGTTCCTGATGGCCCATCGTATGTCGGTGCCGATCAAACTGCTCGAACGGGGCGCGGACGAGATCGGTGCAGGCAATTTCACGCACCGCATCCGCATCGCCACCGGCGACGAGCTCCAACGGCTCGCCGATCGCTTCAACAAGATGGCCGGAGACCTGGCCGAGTCGAAGGAACGATCGGAGCGCATCTCTCGTCTGAAGCGATTTCTGTCACCCCAGGTCGCCGAGCTGGTCGAACGATCGGGGACCGGGAGAACGTTGGAAAGCCGGCAGATCGACGTCGTCGTCATCTTCTGCGACCTCCGCCGTTTCACGACCTTCGCAGCACAGGCCGAGCCGAAAGAGGTCATGCGCGTTCTGGAGGAGTACTATGCGCGCCTCGGTCCGATCATCATCCGCTACGAGGCGACGCAAACCTGCTTCTCCGGCGACGGCCTCATGATGCTGCTCAACGCACCGTTCCCCTGCCACGAACCGGCCCGGCACGCCGCCAGGATGGCAACGGAGATGCAGGCGGCCGTGCAAGACCAGGCGATGCAGTGGCGCGCTCGGGGCTACGGGATCGGTTTCGGGATCGGCATGGCGGAAGGGCCGGCGACGGTGGGTCAGATCGGCTACGAAAGCCGGACCGACTACACGGCCATAGGAAGCGTCGTCAACTTGGCCTCACGACTATGCTCGACGGCGAGGGACGGCGAGATCCTGATCGATGCCCAAGCCGCGAGTAGCATCGGAGATGCGCTCCCGTTGCAACTGCTTCCGCCTCAACGCATCAAGGGCTTCGAGGGGGAGATCGACGTCTACACCCTCTCGAATGCGACGTGTCAGCTATCTCGGAACGAGATTCCTGCGACGCCTCCCTGATGAGGGAGATCCACGCGCTGGCGCGGCGGTCCATGTACACTCCTCCCGCCATCCATCGACCGGGAGCCCCCCTTGGAACAGCAGCACGTCATCTACGAGGTCCGCGGCGCCGAGGGCCGCATCACCCTCAACCGGCCGGAGAAGCGGAACGCCTATACGCTGGAGATGATCGACGCGATCGCCGCCGCGCTGGAGAGTGCGCGCGACGACGAGCGGGTACGCGTCGTCGTCCTGGCGGCGCGGGGACCGGCCTTTTCCGCCGGCGCCGACATGATCACGGAGCGGCACCAGAGCATCGCCGAGCGGCGGCGGCGCACCGAGCGGCTCTACATCCACCTGCACCGCCTGCACAAGGAGCTCGGCAAGCCTTCGATCGCTGCCATGGCGGGGGCGGCGCGGGGCGGCGGCTGCACCCTCGCCTTCATGTGCGACATGATCGTGGCGACCCGGGATACCACCCTGGCATTGCCGGAGATCGACCGCGGCAAGCTGGCGGGCTATCACCTGGTCCACCTGCCGCGCGTGATCGGCCCGGCCCGCGCATTCGAGTTCACCATGAGCGGCCGCGTCATGTCCGCCGAGGAGGCGGAGCGGCTCGGCATCTTCACCCGCCTCGTCGACGGCCCCGAGGAGCTCGAGGCGGCAGTCGCCGAGCTGGTCGAGGCGTTCAGCGCGAAGTCGCCCGAGGCGCTGGCGCTCGGCAAGGAAGTCTTCTACCGCTGCATGGACATGGAGATGATCAAGGGCCTCCGCGTCGCGGTCGACGCCCTCACCTCCCTTGTCGCCTCGGGCGAGACCGACCGCGGCATCGATGCCTTCGCCGCGGGGCGGAAGCGGTGAGGGACCGGAAAACCTCGTGCTGAGGATGTCGCGCGAGCGGCCGTATCGAAGCACGAGACCCGGGCCATGAACGTTACACACGCTCTGAAGGATTTTCACTGAGAGGAACGGACGAGATGCGACAGCTCCCCACCCTTACCGCCCTCGCCGCAGCCCTGACGCTCGCCGCCTGCGCGCCGTCCGGGCCGACGGACCCCGGTCCCACCGCGGAGACCAGCGACGCCTGCGGCGCCTCGGCCGCGCAGGCGGCGGTCGGCACCACCCGGGCGGAAGCCGAGCCGATTATCCGGCAAGCATCGGAAGCGGCCGGCGGCACGTACCGGATCGTCGAGCACGGGCAACCGATGACGATGGACTTCCGCGCGGATCGCCTGACCGCCCGCGTCGCCCGCGACGGCCTGATCGATAGCGTCGCCTGCGGCTGAGGTGCGGGACCGCCACCTACCGGCTGGCCCGGCTGCAGCTCCGTCCATATCATCGAGCCCAGAAGCTACCGGAGGAGACGCCCCATGACCCAGTTCCGCTTCGGCCTGATGATCCGCGGGACTTTCCCCCGCGAGGACGACATGCGGGTGCGCTTCCGGGAGATGATGGAGCAGGTGCGCCTGATCGACCGGCTCGGCTTCGACTGCCTGACCAAGGGCTCGCACTACTCGACCCAGGAGGTGCAGGAGTTCCAGCAGCTCAACTTCCTCGCCCGCGCGATGGCCGAGGGGCCAAACCTCCGGCTCAACGCCGGAATCGTCCTCCTGCTGCTGTGGAAGCCGCTCGACCTCGCCGAGCAGCTCGCCTCGCTCGACGCCATGTCGGACGGGCGGATGATCTTCGGCTGCGCCCTCGGCTACCGCGACGTGGAGGCGAAGGCGTTCGGCGCCTACGGCGTCAACCGCGTGCAGCGTTTCACCGAGAACCTGGAGGCGGTGAAGCGACTCTTCACCGAGAAGTCGGTGACGATGAAGGGCTCGCACTTCGAGCTCGACAACGCCTCGCTCTCGATCGAGCCGGTGCAGAAGCCGATGCCGCCGGTCTGGATCGGCGCCAACGTCGATGCCGCGGTGGCGCGCGCCGCCCGGCTCGGCGACTGCTGGTACATCAACCCGCACCAGAAGCTTTCCACCCTGGTGCGCCAGATGGATATCTACCGCCGCGCCCTCGACGAGGCGGGCAAGCCGTTTCCGGAGGAGTTCCCGATCCGCCGCGACATGTTCGTCGCGCGCACGCGCGAGGAGGCGATGCGGATCGCCGAGCCGCACATCGCCGACATGTACCGCGTCTACCGCGCCTGGGGGCAGGACAAGGCGATGGCGGCCGACGACCGCGACCTCAACCTCGCCTGGGAGGATCTGGTCGCCGACCGTTTCCTGATCGGCTCGCCGGACGAGGTGGCGGAGCAGATCCTCACCTTCCACCGCAAGCTCGGCGTCAATCACCTGATCGCCAGCGTCCAGGGCACGACCATGCCCCAGAGCCAGGTGCTCGACACCCTGCACCTGATGGCGGAAGAGGTGTTCCCCAAAGTCCGCCAGGGGTTGTGAAGCCGGATCGCGGGGCCGTTTGGCCGAGGCAACTCCTGCTTGTAGTCGGTAACCGGCTTGCTACACTCGGGGCCTCCATGGCGCGTCTGCCGGAGGCTCCGCGATGCCGGAGGAGAGCCGCACCCTAAAGTTCAATCTCGCCGAGCTGACGGACGCCGTCTACGACTTCGCCTCCCGAGCCGGCATGATCTCTTCCGGAGAGCGGATCCTGGCGGTGGAGATCAGGGGCGCCCCCGGCGCGTTCGTGACCCTCAGCCTCGGGGTTAGGACCGGTGGCACCCGCCCGCTCCGGCTCACCGAGCCGCAGACGGCGGCGGCGCTGATCGCCTTCTGCCACCGGAAGAAGATTCCCTTACCCCGCTATGCCGAGAAGACCCTCTCGTCGGGCGCGCGCGACGTAACCTTGCACATACGGTTGGGCGGCAGCGGAAGCGCAGAGACGGCTGGCGCGCACGGCGCCTGAAGGCCGCTGCCCGTCGCCCGCCGTGTGGCTCAGGAAGCGGCGACTTCCTTCCTGACATCCGATTCCATCGCCTCTGCCGGCTCCCACAACCACCGTCCCAGCAATCCTCCGGCGAAGGCGCCGAGCATCGGCGCGAGCCAGAACAGCCAGAGCTGCCAGACGTAATCTCCTCCGGCGATCAGGGCCGGTCCGGTGCTGCGCGCCGGATTGACGGACGTGTTCGTCACCGGAATCGAGATCAGGTGGATTAGCGTGAGGGCGAGGCCGATCGGAATGCCCGCGAAGCCGACCGCCGCTCCCTTCGAGGTGGTCCCGATGATGATCAGCACGAAGATGAAGGTCAGCAGGATCTCGATCACGAGGCACGCGGCGAGACTGTATTGCCCCGGACTGAGTGCGCCATAGCCGTTCGCGGCGAACCCGCCGGTGACCCAGTCCGGCTTCCCGGACGCGATCAGATAGAGGATGAACGCGGCCACGATCGCGCCCGCCACCTGAGCGGCGATGTAGGGGCCGACATGATGGTTGGCGCAACGACGTGCCGACCAGAGGCCGATCGTGACGGCCGGGTTGAAATGCCCGCCGGAGATATGCCCGACGGCATAGGCCATGGTGAGCACCGTCAGCCCGAACGCCAATGCCACGCCGAGGAAGCCGATCCCCAGTTCCGGATATGCAGCGGCGAGAACGGCCGCGCCGCATCCGCCGAACGTCAGCCAGAATGTCCCGATGAACTCCGCTACCAGGCGGCGCTGGATATCCTTGCCCATCAGTAATCTCCCGCAGAGATTGGGCAGAAACGTTACGCCTCATCCCGGCGGAAGAATATCGGATTCGCGCGAGCGGACCTTCCGGTCGTCATGCACCGCCATTCTCCCGCCGCGCCCTATATGCCAAAGTCCGACCGGTATCGAAGCTAGGAGCAACGCCCATGTCGCTCAGGATCGACCCGCGCAAGTTCCCCGACCCGAAGGAAGACCTCCGCCGCGACAGCGGCCCCGCCACGCTGGTGCTGGGCGGCGGCTGTTTCTGGTGCACGGAAGCCGTCTATCGCCTGCTCGACGGCGTGACGTCGGTGCGACCCGGCTATGCCGGCGGCTCGGCCGACACAGCCGATTATCAGACCGTCTGCTCCGGCACCACGGGGCACGCCGAGGTGATCGAGGTCCGATACGATCCGGCCCGGATCAGCTACGGGCAGATCCTCAAGGTGTTCTTCTCGGTCGCGCACGACCCGACCCAGGTAAACCGCCAGGGCGCCGACATGGGCACGCAATACCGCTCCGTCATCTTTTACGCCGACGAGGAGGAGCGCCGCGTCGCCGAGGCGTATATCCGACAGCTCGATGCGGCCGGCATCTACGATGCACCGATCGCGACGACGCTCGAGCCGCTGGAGGCGTTCTACCCGGCCGAGGAGTATCACCACGACTACGCGGAGCGGAATCCGCACCAACCCTATATCCGCATGGTCTCGGACCCGAAGGTGAAGAAGCTCCGGGAGACGTTCGCGGAGAAGCTGAAAGCCTGATCCG
>Ga0079224_100008894_pt1 | contig 13641 bp, 14 predicted proteins | sample Stecom2015_FD_80414 | JGI IMG/M metagenome (GOLD analysis project Ga0079224, IMG submission 80414) | Agricultural soil microbial communities from Utah to study Nitrogen management - Steer compost 2015 | ecosystem: Environmental > Terrestrial > Soil > Agricultural land | place: USA: Utah... | reverse complement strand
CCTTTATTTTAGCATTGAAAGATTCCGCTGAAGCATTTGTACTTCTGTTCAAGAAATAGTCCCTATATTAATTTTTTATAACGCTTTGTGATTTCCCTTCTAATTTTTTCTGAAATGTTTTGTGTACAATTCAGTACAAGTTTAGCAATCTATCTCACAAAGGATTGCTTATTATTTCATCGCTACTCTGGTGGTTGTAATTCCAGAAAGAACGCTGGTAATTCTTTCAGTTGTACTTACAATTTATTCCAATCGAATGGCAAAACGAAACGCAATAATGGGATATTAACATTATGATGTTTTAAACGCTTCTCTCGCATCAATCCATAGGCTTACTTCATTCTCCTTTAAGGGTGGCTTTTTGTGAGCATCACTTCATTTCCATTTTAAATAGAATGACTGGAATTATACCCATAAAAATCCTTTACTTTAGCGACTACTTGATTAGGTGTCATACGATCTGCTGTTTCAATAGATTTTAAGTTTCCAAACAAATGACTCGTGTTTTCTATAAAATTTTGAAGCCTAAGTTTTGTTTCTGACGGACCAAAAACATAAAGCTCATCGTTTCCCTTAATTTGTTCTACTACGTTTTTCAAAAAAGCATTTATGAGATGTTTTTTACGTTCTTCAAACGTCTTTTCATTGTTAATGTGATGGTTTCCCATAAACACTCCTTTATCACCCTGTTTGTCGTACCGCATAAGGTTTTCTACATCGGATGCGATTTCCATAATATGTTCGTTTCCTTCGGATAATGTTACAATAATTGCTTTTGAACTATCAATCCAAATACCAGCCTGCTTTTTCATGTTGTATTGTTTTTAAAAAATGGTTATACTAAAATATTTTTATACTGATTTGGAATTAAATGTATTGACAGAAATCAATAGTAACAATGATATATATCATTTGGATTCAACTTTCTGTTTATCAATAATTTCACTCGATGACAAACCATGGTTGCGGTCAACGACCACCATATCTTATTTTACACAAAAAAGGCAATATATTCTTAAGTCTACAGAAACCATAGGATAATATTGCAACCTTCCACTCACCTTTTAACAATAAAAACTTGACCTTGTACCTGAAGCTCCCAATAATGGAACTTTGGTAAGGGTTATGCTATTTTTGGGGTTGATGATGCACTGGCAATTTATTTTTTGTTAAAAACTCCAATGGCAATGGAATCAAAAACGGAGAAGTGTTTAACTTCTCCGTTTTCTTCCGACATCCAATTCATCTCGTAACCTTTTCTAACCGCTAATCTTTCTTTATTAACAAAGAAAAGTTAGCTTTTCAGTTAAGATATCTTTAAATGTCTTTTTGTAGATATTTTCCTTTTATTATTTGACAGTTAAAAAAACAGGAAGCCAAAACTTCCTGTTTCCCGAAGAATTTAAGTGTATCGATTTGCTTTTAAAAACAGTTTATAGCTTTATTTCTAAAGGGCACCTGATTATGTTATGCTAAACAATAATTTTAAATTCCTCTTGAAATCTATCAAACCTTTCGGTTATTTTTAGACTTCATTTATTTTAAATGTAAAAGAACATTCCTTATTTATAACGCTAATTTATAATATCTTTTTGGTATACAAAATGATATAAATCAGTTTAAAAAAATTATATTAATTGTTCATACTATTTAAAAACAAAAACCAGAATATGTTTTGGCTTCCGCTTCTGAGTAATAGCAAAATATTTAAAGGTTTAAGTACGATTTAAAGATATAAAAATAATAAGTTAAGTTGAAATGATGATTATCAGTTGTAGAACTATAAATCACAATCCTAACACGTCCTAAACAAAAGGAAACGTCCTGCCAAACTAAACCTAAAGGTAGTTTCAAGTGGTTGTTTTACACGAACTTGCTTGTAGGAAGGCTTTGAACTTTATGGACATTATGTTCTTTAGCATTCTAATATTTAAACTAACATCGGCTTACATTTGCTTGAGCCTACGATTTTCTTCTTCAAGCTCCTTTAACCATTTTAGGTCTTTTGAGTTCATTCCTACGTATTTAGAGCGCCACTTGTAAAAAGTAGCGAAACTTACTCCATATTCACGGCTAATTTTTTCAACACTCTTCCCATTATCAAATTCTTTTAAAATCTTTGCAATCTACCAAGGGAAAATTCAATATTTTAAGGAACGTTATTTAATTATACACTACTAAAGTAAAACCCCTTTTTGTTTTTAATATGACCTAGGTCAGCTGGGAGTTTTTTTAAAATTTAACATATCTTCGGCAGCAACCATATTTTCGATACCTTTAAGCAAGGCATCCGGATTGTATGAAATACTATCTATTCCATTTTCAATCAAAAAGGAGGCAAACTCGGGAAAATCGCTGGGAGCCTGGCCGCAAAGTCCTATCTTAATTCCTGCCGTATTTGCTTTTTCAATGGCCAGGGCAATTATTTTCTTTACCGCAGAATCATTTTCATTAAAACTATCGGCCATTAATTGCGAATCCCTGTCTATGCCCAAGGTTAGTTGGGTGAGGTCATTGGAGCCAATAGAAAAACCATCAAAATATTCCGCAAATTTTTCTGCAATTATTACATTACTCGGAATTTCGACCATCATATAAATTTCAAGTGAATTCTCTCCTCTCTCCAACCCTAGGATTTTCATCAATTTCAATACCTTATTTGCCTCTTCCAAGGTTCTACAGAAGGGGATCATTATTTTTACGTTGGTTAGCCCCATTTCATTACGTACCTTTTTTAGGGCCTCACACTCCAACTCAAAACCTTGTTGATACAAGGAGCTATAATATCTGGCAGCTCCCCGGAATCCTAACATAGGATTCTCCTCTTGGGGTTCAAATTGCTTCCCTCCTATCAAGTTGGCATATTCATTGGTCTTAAAATCACTCATCCGAACAATAACCTCCTTGGGGTAAAAAGCTGAAGCAATGGTCCCTATTCCCGCACTTAACTTGTCTATAAAATATTCTGATTTATTTTTATATTCCTTAGTAATATTTTCTATTAATTCTTTTTCCGAAATAGCTGTAAGGGCATCAAAATTTGCAAGTGCCATGGGGTGTATTTTAATGTTGTGCGTAATGATGAATTCCATCCGTAAAAGTCCCACCCCATTATTCGGATAAAAGGAAAATTGAAATGCCTTCTCCGGATCTGAAAGAATCAATTTTGCTTCGGTTTTCGGCATTTTGATATTGGCAACATCCATTTGTTTTTCAGTATAAGGAAGCACACCTTCAAATACATATCCTGTTTTTCCTTCGGCACAGGAAATAGTAATTTCTTGACCATCACTAATACAATCGGTCGCAATATTGCAACCCACGACGGCAGCAACGCCCAGTTCCCGGGCAACTATGGCTGCGTGGCTAGTTCTGCCGCCACGGTTGGTAATAATGCCTCCAGCTCTTTTTAACAAAGGATCCCAATCAGGACTTGTGGTATCTGTTACAATTATATCTCCTTTTTGTAAGTTAGAGGTCTGTTGTGGGTCTGTCAAAATTTTCGCGGTGCCCACCACTATTTTACTGCCAATGGCATTTCCGGTAACCAGGACCTTACCTTTCGTTTTTAATTGAAAGGAGGTTACGCTATTCTTATTTTGGGAATAGTGAACAGTTTCCGGTCTGGCCTGAATTATAAAAAGTTCTTGGGTGATCCCGTCTTTTGCCCATTCAATATCCATTGGTTTTCCATAATGTCTTTCTATTGCCAAAGCCCATTTTGCGAGTTGTGTTACTTCTTCATCTTTAAGTACAAACTGCTCTTGTTTTAGCTTTTCCGTCGGAATATTTATGGTTGCAGAATGACCGTTGGATTGGGCATAAATCATCGTCAGTGCCTTATTGCCCAATTTTTTTTCGATAATAGCATTTTTGCCTAATTCAAGGGTAGGTTTGAAAATGTAGAATTCATCTGGATTTATGGTTCCCTGTACAATATTCTCGCCCAATCCCCATACCCCTGAGAGATGTATAATATTTTTAAAGCCCGATTCGGGTTCTATCGTAAAACCTACTCCGGAGCATCCCACATCTGCGCGAACCATTTTTTGTATTCCCACCGAAAGGGCAATAGTATGGTGAAGAAAGCCTTTATCTTCTCTATATTTTATGGCCCTGTCTGTATATAGGGAAGCAAAGCATTGTTTAACCGCATCCAACAAAGCCTGTGTGCCACTTATATTTAAAAAAGTATCGTGTTGGCCTGCAAAACTTGCCTCGGGAAGATCTTCTGCCGTTGCACTACTTCTCACGGCTACCGCTATGGTTTCGTTATTGCCAAGCTCTTTGTAAGCGGTTAGAAGTGCATTTGAAATAGTTGGGGAAAGCTTACTATCCAATAGTAGTTGTCTTGCCTGTGCCCCGATTTCGGAAAGGTTGGAAAATTGTTTGCGATCCAACTTTTCTAGAAGCAAAACAAGTTTGTTTTCAATTTTATTCTCTTTCAGAAATGCCCAAAAAGCGGTTGCCGTAGTTGCAAATCCGTCAGGCACTTGAATGCCCTCCGTCTCCATTTCATTGAACATTTCGCCCAATGAAGCATTTTTTCCACCCACTTGGGCAATATCCGAAAAGCGAATCTCTTCAAATTTTTTAATTAACGCACCCATAAACATAGTCCATTTTCCTAACTATTTTGAAAAATAGTTTATGACTAAAATTAACGGTAACTTCTTTAATAGTAAATGATTTTAATCAGCTTTGAAGATTATTGTTAACAATTAGGATAACTCCCTTATTGAAATCATTAAATTTTCTTTGGTCTGCTCTTCATACTTCTCAATAAAATATGGAGTTTTATATAGGGTACTGAGAGATAAATAATGTAATAACAGCTTTTTTCGCCTTCTTCGATAGATAAAATCAGGGATCATACGGTACTCTTTTCGGATGTTTATGCAATATTGTTCATAATCTCTTCTTTTGCTGCCTAGTATAAGTAAATCTAAGTCGAGAAATAGATTGGTATCAAAATCGGAAGTGGTATTATGGGATTTGGTTGCTTCTATATGATTCATAACTTTTGCTATCTTGGAAAAGTGGGTTATCACAATACGTTATTTAAAAAATAAGGCACTTTTTCGCTCATTATTGGGTTGTAAGGGACTGTAAACAATATTGTGGTAAAAGATAGCAAACAGGATGGAATCTACCTCCCGTACATCTGACTGCACCAAATAAAATTCTTTCAAGATTGTCTCTAGATGATCTAGATTATGATAAAACCTAGACGTTTGGGAGTACTCTTCCTCAATCTCCTTCCAACATTGGAGATTATAGGCAACATTCTGGGAATGCCTATACATCAATTTTAAAAATATATCCTTAAGTTTCGGCTCCATTAATATCTTTTATTTACGCCTCATGAGGCTAACCCAATTGATTTCTTATGGTTGTGATAAACATTGACAAGCCTTAGGTCTTCCTATCAATTTTCAATATAAAAATAAAACTAACTGGCCTTAGTCATTTTAAAAATAAAATGGAGGGTCTATCTTTCACTTCACTAACTATAAATTTAGAAAAAAAATGAAATGTCCAATAAATTATAAGCTAAAGGTCTTAATCATAGTATTCGGTCTCGGTCTTGTTTACCACTACCGAACCGCGAACATATAGAAATATTGACGAAATAAGTCCCAATCCGCTTAGAAACAAAACCGATAAATTTAACACAGATAGGCTGCAACAGAATAGAAATGTAGAGAAACTACCGATGAGGAAAGCTCCCATATGACACCCAAGAGATAGATACAATAAGGCTAATAAATCCAGAAATTAAAAGAGTGCTTTTTGCTAAGCAAAACTGAAAAGATGATTATTATTGCTTTATTACAAACCTGCACTTCGAAATAGCCATGCTAAGGATTTTTTTGGTCTTTACATATATTTTGAAAGGAATCTGAAAAAATCCTTTTTCAAATTACCATAAATATTTCGTTGTATTTCCATACGTTCTCTTAATGCAAAATGATATTTTGTAAAAACGGTATTTAAGGCATCCTTTCCCCTTTCGTCGTTAGTTGCCATATTTATCTCATGTGCATGAATATCTCGTTTTAACGAGATTACCACTTCTTCGTTATGATTAAATTGTTTTTGAAAATGTTCCAATTGGGCCAAGACCTTTTTATCTGTCCAACGATTTACCAACTCGGCTAACCGATTGTTAAACGATTTTAACTCATCGTTCCAAAACAAAAGCTCATTTCGCCATTGTACATGTTCAAAATTCAGATCGTCAATATAAATAATTTCTGTTTTCATCTTTTTTGAATTTTAAGTGCGGTAAATTGGTTTAATGCTTCCAAAGCCTCACAGCCATACACAACGGAAGGTCCACCACCCATCAGTATTGCCACCCCAATGACTTCGGTAATTTCTTCAGTAGTAGCCCCAGATTCAAGGGCATCGTGCACATGAAAGGCAATACAGCCATCACATCGTACGGTTATGGCGATGCCGAGCGCAATCAATTCTTTGGTTTTGGAAGGTAATGCTCCTCCTGTTATACTTGCCTTGTGCAAAGCGCCAAACCCTTCCATGGTAGTGGGGATTTTGGCTCCGAGCTGTTCCATAAGGATTAACAGTTTTTCATAATTTTTGGGAAAGTCTTTTATCATGATCATTAATTTTAGGTTGAAATCAATTTCACCAAATTTAGTAATCATTGAGTCGCTGGTAAATGATATTCATCAATTGAAAATTAATGTGTACAATTTTAGTTTCAAGGTATACCATATAATTTTACCAAGGTAATCCAAGAATTCACAGCAGATTCTGAATAATTTTGAAGGATATGGGTTTTATTGAACATCAATTGGCGACTCTCCCATTTCCGCAAAGCGGAAATATGATTTATATCATTCCTATTCACAGTATTTTAGATGAAATTTGATATAAAAATTTTATATGCGATTTCTTCTTCTGCAATTCATTCTAGTTTATTGTCTGGTTTCGTGTTCTCCTAAAGAAGAGAAAATCCTTCCAAGCAAACAAACCATAAACTCATCGGTTTATTCCTCGGTAATTATTCAGCCTGACAGCTTGTATAAGGTTTTTGCAAACGTCAATGGCATTTTGGAAAAAAACCTGGTGGAGGAAAATGCACTTGTAGCAAAAGGAAGCCCAATAGTACAAATCATAAATACAAGCCCCCAACTCAACGCTGAAAACGCCAAACTGAATTTTCAGCTTGCACGGGAGAATTATATAGGAAATGCCGCCCTTACCAATAGTGTTGAAAAAGAACTTAAAAATGCACGTCTAAGGTATCAGGACGATTCAATAAATTATTTTCGGCAAAAAAATCTTTGGGAACAGCAAATAGGTTCGAAAGCGCAATATGAAGCTAAAAAGTTAATCTATGAAACTTCACGCAATGCTTTGGCAATTGCCCAAGAAAATTATCGCAGAACAAAAAATGAACTGCGAACCCAAGTATCGCAGGCAAACAATACCTATAAAACTTCACTAATCAATTCAAAAGATTTTACCCTTGTGAGCATAATCAATGGGAAGGTGTATGCGCTTTACAAAAATTCAGGTGAAATAATTACAACCTTGGAGCCAGTGGCCAGCATTGGAAGCGCGACTACTTTTATCATTGAAATGCTGGTGGATGAAGTAGATATTGTAAAAGTAAAGGAAGGACAAAAAGTATTGTTGACCCTTGATGCCTATGGCTCTGAGGTATTCATAGCTCGGGTAAGTAAGATTTACCCCCAAAAGGACGAACGTAACCAAACCTTTTTAGTGGAAGCCCATTTCGAGGAGCGTCCACAAACCCTCTATCCCGGCTTATCCGGGGAGGCCAATATATTAGTAAATACAAAAGAGAATGTATTGACTATTCCCCGGGAATACCTGCTCCTAGGTTCAAAAGTGAGGACGGAGGAAGGGATTGTGCCGGTAGTGGTGGGACTTCAAAATTTGGAAACAGTAGAGATTATTGAAGGTATAACCGAAAGTACATGGATTTATAAAGTGGAACAATGATTAAATTGAATGTAATTCTGAGTATAGCAAAAACACATTTGGTCAGCAAAATCAAGCAGACCACTATTGCTGCCTTGGGGGTTACATTCGGGATTGGTTCCTATATAACCTTGGTCAGTTTTATGACGGGATTAAATGACATGCTGGATAATTTAGTATTGAATCAAACTCCGCACATCCATATTTTCAATGAAATAGAACCCTCAAAAGACCAACCGGTGGACCTGTATTCCGATTTTGAAAATAGTTTGAATATTGTTTCGTCCATAAAACCCAAACAAACGCAAAAAAAAATTCACAATGCGGTCCCTATCATGCTTTATTTGAACAAGGATAAAAACGTGCGGGGCGCAATTCCACAGGTAAAAACCCAAATATTTTATATAGCCGGTTCCATAGAATTGGGAGGAAACATAACCGGTATTGATATTAGACGGGAAATGGAGTTGTTTGAATTTAAAAACTACTTGATAGATGGCTCTGCCGAAGCATTGGAAAATACGGATAGCGGAATAATATTGGGTTCCGGGATTGTCGAAAAATTGTCACTGAAAAAAAACGATAGGGTTCAAGTAACCACGAGTACAGGAAAACTGTTTCCACTTAAAGTGGTAGGAATTTACCAAAGTGGTATTGCGGATTTGGACAACATTCAAAGTTTTGCAACTATTAAAACCGTACAGCGCGTATTGGGCGAGCCGGAAAATTACATAACCGAAATAAACGTAAAGCTTTATGAAATCACTAAAGCCTTGCCAATGGCCCAAAATATGGAGCGGCAATTTAATGTAAAGGCGGTGGACATTAATACGGCCAATGCCCAGTTTGAAACGGGCACTTCCATTAGAAACCTTATTACCTATGCCGTTTCCATCACTCTATTAATAGTGGCCGGCTTTGGTATTTACAACATTCTCAATATGCTCATTTATGAGAAAATGAATGATATAGCTATTTTAAAAGCCACCGGATTTTCGGGAAAGGACGTGCAGCTAATTTTTATGAGCCAGGCCTTAATCATCGGTATTGTAGGGGGCGTATTAGGATTGGTTTTAGGATTCATACTTTCCTCAGTTATTGACAATATTCCCTTTGAAACGCAGGCGTTGCCAACAATTACAACCTACCCCATAAACTTCAGGATTTGGCATTACTACATAGGAATTATTTTCGCCCTGCTCTCCACCTTTTTTGCAGGATATTTACCTGCCATAAAAGCGAAGAAAATAGATCCGGTTGATGTAATTAGAGGACAATAAAAAACAATTATGAAACCAATTCTTGAGACTCGAAATATCAATAAATACTTTAAAAATGCCACAATATTTCACGTATTAAAGGATATTACCTTTAAAATAAACCAGGGCGAATTCACTTCCATTATGGGTAAATCCGGTTGCGGGAAATCTACATTATTATATATTCTTTCAACCATGGATACCGATTATGAAGGCGAGTTGTTTTTGAATAATGAACTCATTACGGGACAGAGCAGCAACCAGCTTTCACATTTACGCAACAAGCATATAGGGTTTGTCTTCCAATTCCATTATTTATTGTCGGAATTCTCGGTGCTTGAAAATGTAATGCTGCCCGCAAAAAAATTGGGGGAAAAAACATTTGAGGAAATTGAACACGATGCCATAGAAAAACTACGGATGCTGGATATTGAAACATTGGCGATGCAAAAAGCCTCGCGCATTTCAGGGGGCGAAAAACAGCGGGTTGCCATTGCAAGAGCCTTAATAAATAACCCATCCATAATTATGGGCGATGAACCTACGGGAAACCTCGATAGTTATAATGCCGGAAACGTATTCAATATTTTTAAACAATTGAGTTCAGAGCAAAACCTGTCGCTGCTTATAGTCACCCACGATTTGGATTTTGCCAATAAAACGGATCGAATAATTGAAATGGGAGATGGAAAAATAATTAACTGAAGTGGCAGCAAAGCAAGTTTTTATTTAATTTAATGTATCCTTTAAATTAAAGATGACAATCGCAAACAGGAATGGGCTTCCCATCGATGGCTTGCAGTGCAGTTTCCAAAACTTCTTTCTGTATGGTCCGATTTTCGAAACCTGGATAAATATTTTCAAATTGAATGGCCTCCCCTGCCTCATTTTTGCCGGTTAAATCGTATCTTAAAAAAACTTTCGTACCCAAGGGAGCGTAATAATACACCACCCAAGCATCGGCTTCCCGCAATCCGATACACCCATTGGAATACGCTTTTTCAAGGGTTTCCAAGTTTGTGGTTGGGTGAATCAGTTGCCCCAGACTCTGACCGTTTATGGTGGGTTCCAACCACGGAATTGCAGGCAATTTGGTTACTTTTCCATCATCCCGTCGGGTGGTTTGGTACTTGTGATTGTCTTTTGGATTTATAAAAATAGGATTTTTATTGACACGAATAATAGTACCTATACCAGGTTTGGTTCGCATATCTACTTCCCTATTGGCCATGGCCAAATACCGCTTCCCATTTTGCCCCACACGGATCGGAAACTTGTATATGGGCTTCCCGTTTTCAATGATACGCATCTTAAATTCGGGAATGTTTATGTCTAAATAGGTATTTGCAATCCGCTGTTTTATGTTTATTGTTTGTAACGAATCGGGAATATTAATTAACTGTCCTTTGCGCAGTGCAAATAAAGCCTGTGAATCTTCGTTAAAAATTCCCTTTTCCATCATATAATAATAATCGGTATGCGCGAGGGTATCAATAATCCATGGATTGTTATGCACCAAAATATATTCATCAATCTGATAGGAATGGTTACTGTTATGCGTAGCAACCACACTATCCATCCATTTAAAATAATTGCGAATGGCTACATCCTTATTGACGTGTATCGTTTCTGGTTCCAGAGTATTAATTTTAAAATTATTATCATCAGCCAGGAGAGCAGGATTTTGTAAAATGGGTTTTCTTTGACCGCTGTCCATACATCCAAACAATGAACATCCCAAAATTAAAAACAACACTTTAATTATTTTCATCCTTTTTATATTTATATAAAAAACAGCTAAGTTTATTACTTGCTTACTATAGTGTTTAACTAAAATCCAGGTTTCCTATATAGGAGTGATTATTCGTTCCTTTTCCAGCCGCTTCATAATGGTTGCAACATATTCGTTAACCGTATTTTTTATGGATTGGGGATCAACAATATTCAAGGCGCCAACCCAAACCAGCGCTTTGTCACTTTGTTCATTAATATTATAAATTGAAGTTTCTACTCGATAAATACTATATGCATTATAATACGCTGGATTATAATATATATCCTGATATCGATAATAATATTTCCCAAAACGTGTCCAATGGTAGTTCACGGTATAATATCCAGGATAATAAGTGTTTTTTTCATCAACCCCTTTTACTGCGGAAATAATCACAGCATCAAACCCCTTCTCGGAAAGCCCCTCAATCATTTGTTGGATTTCTTCCTCTGATCGTTCCGAATTTGTAAATGATTCATCCAAAACCTTGGTGCTTACCACGGCATTGATATTTCGTTTAAAAAACTCATTTTTCAACTGTTCCTCAAAGATCATTCGTGCCGTTAAATTGTCGGTTATTCCAACAACCAAAAGCTTCTGTGGTTTAAAAAATAATACGTCTTCATTTTTCCAACTATCAACAACCTGAATGCTGGAACAACTTAAAAAGAATAAAGGGACAAGGAGCAAGCATATTTTTTTCATAACGATTGTTTTAATTTATGGGATTCCAAAATTTTAATGAGCCGCGCTATAATTTCATCGGAACAATCGCTGGCGTTCTCTAATATGGATTCTCCCGAAAGAGCATCAATGCCTTCAATCTTGTTGGTGCCTTTTCCCGATGTTGCGAGAATAATTAATTTCTCTTTGGCAACCAAATTTTTAGAGATGAAGTTTGTGACCGAAGCCAGTTTAACCAACTTATTCTACTCATTAATATGAATAATGTTCCATAAGGTTTTTTTGTTTTTAACTGCATAAAGATCTTCTGCTATTCGTTTTGAATTAATTTGTGGCACATCTCTTAAAAAATCTTTATCCAAAACTATATTAATCCCATCTTGAGTGAGGTAATAAGTTATCTTTCCACGGGTATCTATAAGGACTTCAAAATACCTATAATTAACCATGTCTTTTCCTAAAGCAGTGTTTTTAGCTATTACTTTTTTATCTACTTCTAATGCCACTGCTTTACCGTCTTTAAAGTCGCTTGTGTTTAAAAAACGTGGTTCAATAACTGTATTACCCGTTTTATCAATAAACCCGAAATATGAAATACCTGACTTAACCTCTACTATTGGACACCTGTCATCATTAAACATCGGATAATCACCTTCCTCAGTATTTGTAGTAACCAAATCGGTTCTAAAATCTATAATTAGATTTCCTTCCTTATCGATAAACGCCCATTTTCCATCTTTGTTAATTGCCGCTATATCGTTGTAGAATGGAGAAATAAAATCAACATCCACAATGGATTGTGCTATTGCAAAAATTGGAATCATAGTTAAGGCAAGAAATAAGATTAATGTCTTTTTCATGTTGTTCGATTTTTTAGTTAAGAATACAGAATTAGTGTTGAATTAAAATTAGTGTTAAACTTGCAATAAAAAAATGATATAAATCAGAGTAAAGTATATTTTTAATTTCCCTTTTTAAAATATACATTACAAAACAACTTCCAGCATAATGGGGCAATGGTCCGATCCATAATAGCCGGATAATATATCTACAGATATTATTTTTTCAATCAAAGCACTACTTGCCAAAAAATAGTCAATTCTCCAACCCGTATTACGTTCTCTTGACTTAAAACGATAACTCCAGTAAGTGTATGCAATTTCTTCTGGATGTAAGTATCTAAAGGAATCTACAAATCCTGCTTTGATAAAATTATCCATTCCATCAATTTCAATCTGTGTATAACCAGCAGTTTTGTTATAATTCGCCTGATCATTTTTTAAATCTATAGATTTGTGTGCCACATTAAAATCTCCACAAACAATAACCGGTTTGGTTTTCTCCAAGTGCTTTAAATATTTCAAGAAATCTGCATCCCACTTTTGTCTATATTCAAGTCGCTCTAATTTTTGACCTGAATTTGGAACATAGACATTTACCAAATAGAAATCTCTATATTCAGCGCACTGTAACCTACCTTCTGTATCGTGTTCTGAAATAGCCATATCTTTTGTAACTGATAGTGGCTTTGTTTTACTCAAAATGGTTGTTCCTGAATACCCTTTTCTATTTGCTGAATTATAATATTGGTAATAAGTATCCATAGCTTGCAAAGCTTTCTCTATTTCATCATCATGTGCTTTAGTTTCTTGTAAACAAATAATATCTGGGTTCAATTGTTTCATGTTCTCAAAAAAACCCTTCTTAACAATGGCTCGTATACCATTTACATTCCAAGAAATAATTTTCATACAGTTTAATATTTCAGTTAACAAATTAATCCAATTCTTCCAACTCGTTTTCAATTATATAAGCACATAGTGAAAAATAGGCTGTATTTTCTTTAAAGTACTAGAAAAAATCTATTCTAAAACTCACTATTAATCAAAAATATATAATCCAAACTATTCATTTATTAATTAGGTGTTTGCATGTATAACTACATAT
>Ga0079224_100008893_pt1 | contig 13641 bp, 10 predicted proteins | sample Stecom2015_FD_80414 | JGI IMG/M metagenome (GOLD analysis project Ga0079224, IMG submission 80414) | Agricultural soil microbial communities from Utah to study Nitrogen management - Steer compost 2015 | ecosystem: Environmental > Terrestrial > Soil > Agricultural land | place: USA: Utah... | reverse complement strand
CCCGCAGGCAACGAGTTCTCGAGCGGGCGGTTCGGCGCCACCGCGCAGCTGGCTTCACCGCCGGCTTCGGCGCTGGCGCTGCATTGGTTGCCCTCGCAGCTGCCCTCGGCCGAAGCGTAGCCGCTGACCTCGATGTCGAGCGCGGCGCGCAGCGCGTCGACGCACATCTTGAGGTTGCCGCCGTGGTCGACGTACTGGCCGTCGCAGAACAGGGCGCCTTCGGGCCGCGAGCAGGCCACTTCGCAGCCGCCGGTCACCTCCGCCTGGCAGTCGGCCATGGCGTTGCCCTGGCAATCGAGCTGGCAGTCCATCTCCGCGCGCGCCTCACACTGCCCCTGGCAGCTCGCCTGGCATTTGCCTTCGCAGGTCGCGGTGGTCGGCGTGGCTTCGCAGGAACCTTCGCACTTGCCCGAGCAGGTCGCGCGACAGGAGGCGCGGCACTCTCCCTGATTGTTCGCGGCCGAACACTCGGCGTCGCAGTCGGCGTCGCAGCTCGCCTCGCAGCTGCCCTGACAATCGAAGCTGCCCGGGTCGACGTCGCACTCGCCCATGCAGCTCGCCTCGCACGAGCCGGTGCAGCTCGCCTCGATCTCGGCGTTGCACCCGCCGTTGCACTCGACGTACAGGTCCGCCGCGCAGCTGGCGGTGACCGCCACGGGCTCGCACTGGGCGAGACAGCCCCCCTCGACGCGCATCTCGCACATCGCGTTCGCTTCGACGTCGATGTTGCCGCAGGCCTCGATCCCCGCCTGCGCGGGCGCGGCCAGCAGAAGCGGAGCCACCATCGCGATCCCAGAAACCCACCAAGCAATACTGCGCATGACGAAAACCTTTCTTCGAACCGGCGCGCCGCTGGCGCGACCTCTCGACCATCCGTAGCGAGCCAAGCGTAACCCATCGCCATCATCTGGAGAACCGAACCGGATGCCTGGAGCGACGGGCCAGCCGTGGGACCGCACGAGCGGGGAAACTATTCACTCGCACGCGCTCTGCCACCCCGCAGAACGGCAGGATGGCGCCCAAAGGTGGGGTGGAGGGGGCGCAGGTCGCATCCCACGGTGGCACGGCGCCTTACACCCTGCTCCGTTCGACGGGGCGGGCTGCTTGTGGTTGGTGCGCCGGACGTTAGCGCCTAAGCTCCCGGCCCCGTGAAGGTGCACCTGGTCGATGGCACGTACGAGCTCTTCCGCGCCTACTACGCGGTGCCGTCGGCGCTCGACGCCGACGGGCGCGAGATGGGCGCCGTGCGCGCGCTGCTCGGCAGCCTGCTCGCCCTGCTCCGGCAGCCGGACGTCACGCACGTCGCGGTGGCGTTCGATCACGTGATCGAGTCGTTCCGCAACCAGCTGTTCGCCGGTTACAAAACCGGCGAAGGCATCGACCCCGCGCTGTGGTCGCAGTTCGAGCCCGCCGAGGCGGTGTGCCGCGCGCTCGGGCTCGTGGTCTGGCCGATGGTCGAGTTCGAAGCCGACGACGCGCTGGCGACCGCCGCGCGGTTGTCCGCCGAGGATCCCGCCGTCGCTCAGGTCGTGCTGTGCACGCCGGACAAGGACCTCGCGCAGTGCGTGGTCGGCGACCGGGTCGTGCTCTTCGATCGCCGGCGCGACCTGGTCTTGAATGAAGCGGCAGTCATCGAGAAATTCGGGGTACCCCCTCGCAGCATCCCCGACTGGCTGGCGCTGGTGGGCGATAGCGCCGACGGCATCCCCGGCATCGCCGGCTGGGGCCCGAAATCCGCCGCGACCGTGCTCGCCGCGCACGAAACCGTGGCCGCCATTCCAGACGACGCGGCGCGCTGGTCGGTACGACCGCGGGGGGCCACGCGGCTCGCGGCCACCCTGGCTGCCGAGCGCGAGGCGGCGGAGCTCTACCGAGTGCTCGCCACGTTGCGCACCGACGTGCCCCTTGGGTCCAACGTGGCCGACTGGCGCTGGCGTGGCCCCGTCACGACCGAGCTCCAGGCCTGGTGTGAGCGGCTGCGGGATCCATCCCTTTGCGAGCGTGCGGCGGCGCTGGCCAGCGCTGTCAGCCCCCCGATGAGCTAGCGGGCGGTGAGCGGCGCTTGAGCGCGCCCTGCACCCCCGTCGAGAACCCGACGGCCCGGAGCGCCGCCCCGAGCAGCGAGCCATCGGGGCTCTGCCCGTCGACCTCGCGGATCAGCACGGCGCGTCGCCCGGGCAGCTCCGCGCGCTCGGCGAGCTGTCTCGCGACGGCGAGCGCGGCCGCCGCCCGGCGCGGCTCCTCGTCGGGAAGGCAGGTCGTCACCCGTCCTTCGTCGCTGCTCACGAACGCCACGAGCTCTCCGTCGAACAGGACCACCAGCGCGCCGGCCGCCCGCTGCCCGCGCACGCCCTCGGGCCAGGGGAGCGCGGCGCCGTAGGGGTTGGCGGGATCGGTCGCGGCCAGCAGCGCACACGCGCCGTCCGGTTTCCGGCGGTCCACCGCCCGCAGGCGCTCGTCGGCGCCGGGGTAGGCGAACTGCGCGCCGCCGAGCCCTTTGACGAAGTAGCCGCGGCGGACCCGTCCGCGCGCTTCCAGATCCCGCAGCAGCGGGTAGACGGCGCTGAAGCCGCCGGGGATGGGATCGAGCGCCAAGGTCTTGCGGCTCACGATGCCGTGTCGCGCGAGCAGGGTCTCGACCGTCGAGAGCGTCCGGCGCGTCGCCTGGGCTCGATCGCTGGCGTCGACCTTCGGCAAGAGCCAGAAGCGACCTTCGGTGCCGGGCAGCGCTCGCGAGCGCGCTCTTGGCCGCTGCCGGGCGGCGCGCCCTCGCGGCTCTTCGGGTTTGGCGCGCGAGCGCAAGGGTGCGAGCGTGTCGTTGCTGACCTCGCCCGCGAAGACGAGCTGCCAGAGCGCCTCTGCGATCTCCGGCGCGAAGCCGCCGACCGCCTGCACCAAGTCCGGAAAGAACGAGGCGCCCCGCGCCGCGAGCGCCTCGCGCAGCCTCGCCGCGAGCTCGCCGTCGGCGACGCCGGTCGGCGGCGCCAGCAGGGGATAATCGTCCCGAAGGTAGAGCGCGATGCGCGCGTCGTTCGTCCCGAGCGGCTGCGTCGCGCGCCACACCACCTCGCCCGAGGCGCACAACAGGTCCAACGTGCCAGGTTGATAGTCCGCGACCCGCGCCGGGAGCACGTCGCTCTCGACGACCGACGCCGGCAGCTCGGCGCCCTGCAGCTGCTCGACGCTGGCGAGTACGCCCTCGGTCCCGGAGAGGCTCTTGCCGACCTCGTGCCATTCGAGCAAGAAGCGCGCGAAGGTAGGGGGCGCGACCGGCTCGATCTGCCGGCGCAGGCGCGCGAGCGATCGCGCCCGGAGCGCGCGCAGCACGCCGGCGTCGCACCACTCCGGACCCTCGCCGCCGGGACGAAACTCTCCGCTCAGGACCCGCCCGGCGCCCTGCAGCTCCTTCAAGACGGACTCGCAGCGCGCGGGCGGCAACCCGAGCCGCCGCGCGACGTCCTCGGTCGCGAACGGACCGTGGGTGCGCGCGAAGCGCGCCACCAAATCGACGAGCCCGTTGGGAGCCCGTTCGAGCAAGGCTCGAGGCAGACCCTTCGGGAGGCGCACGCCGATCGCATCGCGAAACTTCGCCGCATCTTCGCTGGCGATGAACCGCGGTGTCCCGGCCACCTCGACGCTCAGCACGCGCCGCTCCTTTTCGAGCTCGGCGAGCCAGGCGGTGAGCGCGGCCGCGTCCGACGTGCGCTCCCGCAGCTCGAGCTCGCTGAGATCGCCGATGGAGAGCAACAGGTCGTGGACGGCGTCCGGACCTTCCAGCACGCGGTCGGTCTTCTGAAGCTGCGCCTCGAGCTCCGTGAGCGCCGTGCTCGAGAGCAGCTTGCGGAAATCGGTCTTGCCGAGCAGCTGCTGGAGCTGATCCTGATCGACGCTGAGCGCCTGCGCGCGCCGCTCCAAGAGCGGCGTGTCAGCGTCGTAGATGAAGTGCGAGACGTACGAGAACAGCAAGGATGCCGCCATCGGGGACGGCGTCCGCAAGCTCACCTCCACGACACGGAGCTCCTCGCGCTCGATCGCGCGGAGCAGCCGCTTGAGGCCGTCGACGTCGAGCACCTCCGTCTGGCATTCCCGGTGTGTCTCGAGCAAGATCGGGAACGAGGGAAAGCGCGCTGCCACCGCCAGCAGGTCGGCCGCGCGCTTGCGCTGCGCCCAGAGCGGCGTGCGGCGGCCCAGAGCCCGTCGCGGGAGCAAGAGAGCCCGCGCCGCGTTCTCGCGGAACCGCCCTGCAAACAACGCCGTCCCGAAGACGCCGCGGGTGATCAGCGCTTCCACTTCGTCCTCGCCGAAGACGAAGAGATCGAGCGGGGCGGGGCGATCGAGCTCTGGCAGGCGGACGACGATCCCGTCGTCGGACCAGACCAGCTCGGGAGGCTTCGGGAGGCGCTCGGCGACGCGGCTCCGGATCGCCATCGCCCAGGCCGCGTGCACGCGGCTCCCGAAGGGAGAGAGCAAGCACACCCGCGTGTCGCCGAGCTCGTCCTGGAAGCGCTCGACGACGATGGCTCGATCGGTGGGCAGCGCGCCAGAAGCGGCGAGCTCGGCGCGCAGCAGGGCGAGGGTGTTGTCCGCCGCGTACCGGTCGAGCGCGTGCTCGCTCGTCAACAGCGCGCGCGCGTCGGCCTCCGGTAGGCTCGCCAGGCGTCGGGTCAGCGCACCGATCGCCGCCCCGAACTCCCAAGGACGGCCGGCGCGCTCGCCGCGCCAGAACGGGGTCTTGCCCGGCTGTCCCGGCGCCGGCGACACCAGCACCCGATCGTGGGTGATGTCTTCGATGCGCCACGACGACGCGCCGAGCAGGAACACGTCGCCGGGCTTCGACTCGAACACCATCTCCTCGTCGAGCTCGCCGACGCGCACGGGCCGTTCGGCGCCGGCCAGGTACACGCCGTACAGCCCGCGGTCCACGATCGTGCCCGCCCCCGCGATCGCGAGCCGCTGGGCTCCCGGCCGCGCGCGCAGCCGCTGCCCGATGCGATCCCAGGTGATGCGCGGCTTGAGCCCCGAGAACTCGTCCGACGGGTAGCGGCCGCTCAACAGGTCGAGCAGACCGTCGAAGCTCTCGCGCGGCAGGCTCCGGAACGGCGCCGCGCGGCGCAGCAGGTCGAACAGGTCGCCCGCGGCGCACTCCCCCATGGCCACCTCCGCGACGATCTGCTGGGCCGCCACGTCGAGCGGGTTCTGCGGAAACCGGGTGGCTTCCACCCAACCCTCGCGTAGCTTGGGGACGGCCGCGGCGCACGGTAAGAGCTCTCCCCGGTGTTTGGGCAGGATCACGCCGCGCCGCAGCCCGCCCACCTGGTGTCCCGAGCGTCCGATGCGTTGCAAGGCCGAGGCGAGGGACGTGGGCGCTTCGACCTGCACCACCAGCTCGATCGCGCCCATGTCGATCCCGAGCTCGAGCGAGCTGGTCGCGACCAGCGCCGGCAGGCTGCCGGCTTTGAGCTGCTGCTCGAGCTGCTCGCGGCGCTCGCGCGCCAGCGAACCGTGGTGCGCGGAGGCCACCTCGCTGCCCGCCAGGTCGTTGAGCGCCTGGGCCAGACGCTCGGCGAGGCGCCGGCTGTTGACGAAGATCAACGTGGTGCGGTGCTTTCGGACCAGCTCCAGGATGCGGCGGTGGATGCTCGGCCAGATCGAGGCCGGGGCCGGGCCCTCCGAGACCTGGGGGTCGGGCGCGCTCATGTCCGCGACGGGCACCTCGACGCGGATCTCGAGCGGTCGCGGCTCGGAGGCGTCGAGGATCCGAACGGGTCGCGGGGTCCAGGTGCCCTCCGAGCCGAGCTCCCCGCCGCCGAGCAGCTCTGCCATGCCCTGCAGCGGCCGCTGCGTCGCCGACAGGCCGATCCGCTGCAGCGGCGGCACCGCGCGATCCGCCGTGGCGGCCTGCCGGCGCAGCGCCTCGAGCCGTTCGAGCGAGACGAACAGGTGCGCCCCCCGCTTGGTCGCTCCGAGCGCGTGGATCTCGTCGATGATCACGGTCTGGACGGTCGCCAAGCTGCGCCGCGCGCTGGAGGTCAGCAGCAGGTAGAGCGACTCCGGGGTGGTGATGAGCACCTCGGGGGGATGGCGCAGCAGGCGGCGGCGCTCGTTCGCCGGTGTGTCGCCCGAGCGGATGGCGACGCTTGGGATGCGATGCGGGACGCCGCTCCGCGCCGCGGCCGCGGCGATGCCGGAGAGCGGCTCTTGCAGGTTGCGCTCGATGTCGACGCCGAGCGCCTTGAGCGGCGAGACGTAGAGCACGCGCAAGGCCTCGAGCGGCGCCGGCGGCGGCGCGAACATCAAGCGATCGAGCGCGAACAGGAAGGCGGACAGCGTCTTGCCGGAGCCCGTCGGCGCCAACAGCAGCGCCGAGCCGCCGGAGGCCACCGCCGGCCAGGCCCGCCGCTGGGCGGCCGTGGGCGCAGGGAACCGCGACCGGAACCAGCCCTGGACCACCGGATGAAAGTGCGAGAGAGCGTCCGGGCTCGCTGCCGAGCGCATGGGGCGGGTTCGTACCATGGGCGTGCCACCCGAGCCGGCGGCGCTGCCGGGCTCAATCCCGGAGGTAGTGGCAGGTGTAGCCGTTGGGGTTCTTCTGCAAATAATCCTGGTGGTCGTCTTCGGCTGCGGTGAACGACGGCGCGCGTTCGATGGTGGTCACGATCGGCGCGCTCCAGCGGCCGCTGGCGGCGACCCGCTTCAACACTTGCTCGGCGACCGCGCGCTGCGCGTCCGATTGCACGAAGATGGCCGAGCGATACTGCGGTCCAACGTCGTTGCCCTGGCGATTGGGTGTGGTCGGGTCGTGCATGCGAAAAAACCAGCTCTCGAGCAGCTCGGCGTAGCTGAGGCGGCTCGGGTCGAACTCGACCCGCACCGCCTCGGCGTGCCTCGTGCGGCCGCTCGACACCGTTTCGTAGTTGGCGAGGTCCGCCGCGTCGCCGGCATATCCGACCTCCGTCCGGACGACACCCGGGACCTGGCGAAGGATCTCCTCCATGCCCCAGAAGCAACCGCCCGCCAGAACGGCGACCTCCACCCGCCGCGGCGACGCGGGCCCGGCGTCGGCGGCCTTGCGCGGGGCCGCCCCGCCCCCGCTCTTGGCGGCCGGTGCCCCGGCCGCGACGGCGGATGACGCCTGCCCGGCGGGCGGCCCGCTCGCCGGGGGGCGCGCCTCGTCGCGATCGCAGCCGCAGAGCAGGATAAGGGCAGCACAGGTGAGCCACCGCGAGCTTTGCATCCAATCACCCATCGCTCATGGTCATGTACGGAGGGCGGCCCGGCTCGGTTGCTGCCAGCCGCCGGGATCGTCAACCGTCGAGCGTTCGCCGGCCTTCCCGGGCGGCGGCGCTGCTCGCGATGGGCCAGCTTGAGCCGCCGCGCCGCCTCGGGCAAGCTACGCGGGATGGATCCGTGTAAGCGCCGCGCAATGCTCGTGATCACCCAAAGCGTCGAAGGCACGGCCACGAACGTGGCGCGCCGCCGGGTCGAGCTTTGCTGCGAGCGTCCTCTGGGCCATGCCGGGGCGCACCGCGATGAGCGGGCAGGGGAGGAGTGGGACGCCGACTCGCCCGAAGGGCGCACCATCCTGCGTCACGAAGAGCCGGGGTGACGCACGGCCAGCGGCGCCCTCCGCCCGCTCACGAAGCGGCGCTTTTGGCCCGCGCGCGCCCCGCGGTCTTCTTGCGGGGCCGGTCGGACCTCGGCGGGGCGGAGCCCCCGGTCGGGTACACCTCGCGGACCGTCTGAGCGAGCTCCCGCAAGGTCGGACCCAGCGGGGATCGCTTGCGCCAGATCAAGGCCAGCGTTCGCCCGGGCGCGGGCGCGGCGAAGGGGCGCAGGCAGAGGTTCGAGCGGGGCGTCTCGACCGGGACCGAGAGCTCGGGCAGCAAGGTGACGCCGGCCCCGGCCGCCACCATCTGAACCAGCGTCGGCAAGCTCGTGGCTCGAAACTCGAGCTCGCTCGCCCGCGCGCGCGAGCAAACCGCCAGCGCTTGCTCGCGCAGACAGTGCCCTTCGTCGAGCAACAGGACATCCGTGCGCTTGAGATCCGCCTGGGTCGCGGGCGCCTCGCTCTTTGCGAGGGGATGTCCCGGCGGGGTGGCGAGCACGAACGGGTCGCGCGCGATGACCTCGGCTTCGACGTCGCCGATCTCGGCTTCGAGCGCCAGGATGGCCCCGTCGATCTGCCCGCGTTCGAGCTGCTCGACCAACACCCCCGTCTTCTCCTCCGTCCACACCAGGGTGAGGCGCGGATAGGCAGCCCGCAACGCCGGCGCCGCGCTCGGCAAGAGGTACGGGGAGACGGTGGGGATCACTCCCAAGCGCAGGGTGCCCGCCAGCGGGTCGCGCAGCCGCTGCGCCGCCTCCAGGACGTCGTCGGCGACCATCAGCACCCGCCGGGCGCGTTCCACGAGCTCCGCGCCCGCCGCGGTCAGCAGCACGCGGCGCCGGTCGCGCTCGAACAACGGCGTCCCCAGGACCTGTTCGAGCGCCGCGAGCTGCGCGCTGAGCGAGGGTTGAGAGACGCGGCACTGCTCGGCCGCCTTGCGGAAGCTGAGGAAATCCGCGACCGCCACCGCGTACTGCAGCTGCCGCAACGAGAACGGGTGGGGGGCCAGGCTCATGATAGCGTCACTCTATCACATCGTTAACAATCATGTATTGGAAGAATCAGCTCGGATGGCCCAATCTGGCGGTCACGGGCGGGCAAGAACCCCTCCGCCCCGAGGAGAAAAGAACGAAGATGTTGACCATTGGTGACAAGTTTCCCGAGTTTCAGCTGAAAGCCGCCGTCAGCCTCGAGCAGGGCAAAGAGTTCGTCGATATCACTCAGGACAGCTATCCCGGCAAGTGGAAGGTCGTCTTCTTCTGGCCGATGGACTTCACCTTCATCTGTCCCACCGAAATCGCCGAGTTCGGCCGGAAAAATCAGGAGTTTGCCGACAGGGACGCGCAGCTGCTCGGCGCGAGCACGGACACGCACTGGGTGCACCTGGCCTGGCGCAAGCAGCACCCCGATCTGAAGGAGCTGCCCTACCCGATGCTCGCCGACACCAAGCGCGAGCTGTCCAGTGCGCTCGGCATCCTGCACAAGGAAGACGGCGTGCCGTTGCGGGTGACGTACATCGTGGATCCGCACGGGATCGTGCGCCACGTGAGCGCCAACGATCTTTCGGTCGGCCGCAACGTCGAGGAGGTCCTGCGGGTGCTCGACGCGCTGCAGACGGACGAGCTCTGCCCCTGCAACTGGAAGAAGGGCGAGCCGACGCTGGAGGTGGCGTGAGCCAGCTCGAAGCCTTGCGCCAGCGCCTTCCGGACCTGGCCAAGGACATCAAGCTCAACCTGCAAGCGGTGCTGCAGGCCGGCACCCTCAGCCCGGCGCAGCGTTGGGGGATCGCGGTGGCGTGCGCCGCCGCGTCCCGCAACGCCGACCTGCGATCGGCCGTCGTGGCCGACGCGCTCGAGCAAGCAGGACCGGCGGTGGTCGAGGACGGGCTGGCGGCCGCCGCGCTGATGGCGATGAACAACGTCTACTATCGGTTCCGGCACATGGTCGGAAAGGCCGGCTACTCGAGCAAACCGGCGCGCCTGCGGATGAACCGGCTGGTGAAGCCGGCCACCAACCGCATCGACTTCGAGCTGTTTTCGCTGGCCGTCAGCGCGGTCAACGGCTGCGAGACCTGCGTTCAGGCCCACGAACGCGCGGTGTTGGAGGGCGGGTTGACCGAAGACCACGTGCACGACGCGGTGAGGATCGCCGCCACCGTCCAGGCGGCCGCCGTGGCCCTCGAGAGCTCGGCGACGGCGCTCGCGGGCGTCGAGCCGGAGGGCGCGGTCAGCGCCGCCGGCTGACGCCCCCTCCCGGCGGCGGAGCGCTGGCCGCTCCGTCGCCCCCGGATCGCGAGCGCCGCCCGCTGGCGCGCGCCCGTGGCTTGGTCGGCGGGCGGCTGGCGTGCGAAGGGAAAGTGGCCAAACTGACCTCACGCCGCTTTGGGGCAGAGGGGGAGGCGGCGGGCCCGCCGCTGTGGCACGTTCTCGGCCGTTCGTGTCCTTGGACGGCGTCACGCCCACAGGAGCCCCGACATGGTCATGCTGCAACGCTTCGATGACGTCCTCACGCAAAAGGTCGGTCTCCGGCTGACGCGGGCGCGCGCGAGCACGCTTCAGATCAACGTCGGCAAGCGCTGCAACCAGGCCTGCCACCACTGCCACGTGGAAGCCGGACCCAAGCGAACGGAAAGCATGAGCCGCGCCACGGCCGAGCGCTTGGTCGAAATCCTGCGGGACAATCGGGCGCTCGCTACCGTCGACATCACTGGCGGGGCGCCGGAGCTGAACCCGAGCTTCCGGTACTTGGTGGCGGAGGCACGGCGCCTGGACCGACAGGTCATCGATCGCTGCAACTTGACCATCCTGTTTGAGCCGGGGATGCAGGACCTCCCGGAGTTTCTGGCGGATCATCGCGTGCGCATCGTGGCGAGCCTGCCCTGCTATCAGCCCGACAACGTCGAAAAACACCGCGGCGGCGGTGTGTTCAGCCGGAGCATCGAGGCGATCGGACGGCTCAACGCCCTCGGCTACGGGCGGGCGGGATCCGGGCTCGGCCTGGATCTGGTGTACAACCCGGCGGGCGGTTTTTTGCCCCCCGCGCAACAGCAGCTGGAAGCCAAGTACAAGCAGGAGCTTTTCCAACGCTTCGGCATCGAGTTCAACGCGCTGTTGACGATCACCAACATGCCCATCCGGCGCTTCGCTCATTTCCTGGAGCGCAGCGGGCAGCTCGAGGCCTACATGGCCTTGCTCGTCCGTCACTTCAACCCCGAGACGGTGCCCGGCCTGATGTGCCGTTCGCTGATCAGCGTCGGCTATGACGGGCGCTTGTATGACTGTGACTTCAACCAGATGCTGGAGATCGATTTAGGGGCCGGCGAGGCGGCGCGGGTTCGCTCCGTCTGGGATCTCGGGTCCGTCGACGATCTCACCGGCGCGCCGGTGGCGACGGGCGATCACTGCTTCGGGTGCACGGCGGGGGCCGGCTCGAGCTGCTCGGGCGCCCTGCAGTGAGCTTCGCTCACCAGCGATAGAAGGCCCCCAACACCGCGCCGAACACCAGGTGCGCGACCAGCACCGAGATCGGCGTCTGGAAGCCGTAGTGCAAGGCCATGAAGCCCGGAGGCTCGAGCTGCTCGACGACCTCCGGCCCCCGCGTGTCGCTGGCCATGCGCGGGTGCAGGCCCGGCAGGGCGGGCAGCGCCACCACCAGCACGAACAGCGCGTGCACCAAACCCATCAGCGCACCGAGCCAAACGGTCGCGCGGCCGAGCGCGTGGAACGCCGCGACGTAGATCGCCGACAGGAGCCAACCGTTGATCAGGTGAAGGGCGATGCCGATGATCTTGGCGCGGTCCCGGTTGGGGGTGACCATGGTGCCGAGCATGTAGGGGATGTTGATGCGCGTCATGCTCAGGCGCTGGCTGCCGACCATGACGGTGGTCAGCACGATCGTGCCGATGAACCCCCACAGGGCCCAGCCGCCGTAGTTCACGGGTGGCTCTCCAGGTCGCTCCCTTTCAAGCGCGCCTCCAAGGCCAGCGCCGCGCCGATCAGGCCGACATGCGTGAACGCCTGCGGGAAGTTGCCCAGCGCTTGGCCGGTGATCGGATCCATTTCCTCCGCGAACAGCCCGACGTCGTTGGCATACCCCAACACGCGCTCGAGCAAGGCCTGCGCCTCCGCAGCCGTGCCCCCGCCGGCCGCCAGGTACTCTGCCGCCCAGAAGCTGCAAATCCCGAACGCGCCTTCCCCGTCCGTCCGGCTCTGTTCGTAGCGGTACAAAAGGCCACCGCCCGCGTCGAGCCGATCGCGGATGAAGCGGTGCGTCCCCAACATTTGCGGGTCGCTCGCGCGGCGGTAGCCGTACCACGCCAGCTGCAGCAGGCTCGCGTCGGCGCCTTCGTCGTCGAAGGCCTGCGTGTAGCTCGCGATGCGCGGCGAGTAGCCGCGGCGCTCGATGCTGTCTCGAATTCGATCGCGGTGTTGGGTAAAGCGGTCTCGGGGGACGCGGTCGATCAGGCCCCGAGCATTCAGATCCAGCAACCGATCGAGCGCCGCCCAACACAGCGCCTTCGAGTGCGTGTACTCGCGCGGGCGGGAGCGAGGCTCCCAGATCCCATGGTCGGGCTCGTCCCAGTGCGCGCAGACGAACTCGCCCAGATCCCGCAAGAGCCGCTGCACCTCGCCGTCCATGCGGATCGCCCCACGGCGCGCGAGCTCGAAGCTTGCGTGGATGAGCTCCCCATAGCTATCGAGCTGAAGCTGGGAGACCGCCGCGTTGCCGACCCGAACCGGGCGCGACCCCTGATGGCCAGCGAGCCCCGCCAGCTGCCGCTCGTGCTCGGGAGGGCGGCCGTAGACGTCATAGAGCACGCGAATTTCCGGGCGGGTCAGCCGCGTAGCGTGCAACAGCCAGCCGACGAACGCGCTGGCGTCCTCGTCGTAGCCCAAGTCGTACAGCGCGCGCACGGTGAGCGCGGCGTCCCGAACCCAGCAGTAGCGGTAGTCCCAGTTCAAGGGCCCGCCCAGCAACTCCGGGAGCGAGGTGGTCGGGGCCGCGATGATGGCGCCCGACGGCGCGAACGTCATGCACTTCAGGGCGAGGACGCTCCTGATCACGGCATCTCGATACGGCCCGTCATAGCGTGCGCGCGCCGACCAGGCGCGCCACCAAGCCAGGCTGCGGTCCAGCGCCTGCTGGGTGCGGTCACCGAACGGCACGTGCACGAGCGGGCCGTCCTCACCATGCGTGAGTGAGAGCGCCGCCCGCTCCCCAGCGTGCAGGGAAAGGCGGGTCCTCACCGTCCGTCCGGAGAGGTTCAGCGGGCGATCGGCGCGCAGCAGCCAGGCCGATCGCCCGCATTCGAACTGCACCGACTGCGCGCTCGGTTGACGAATACGGCAGCGCTGCTCGCCGAACCCGGGCCGCAAGCTGAGCTCGAGCTCGACCTCGACGCTGCCGCGGGTGCAATCCACGACCCGTAAGATTTCGCGCTCCGGCAGCAAGATCTCGCGCTTGGCCCGCTCGGAGGCGACGGGCATCCAATCGAGCAAGCGCGCCGAGCCGTCCGCGGTCGAGAAGGTGGTCGCGAGCACGTTGGTGCCGGCTTCGTAGCGGCGCTCCACCCGGTAGGACGTCGTGGGCTCGAGGCGCCAAAATCCGCCCTCCGGATCGAGCAGGCGCCAGAGGGCCGCGTCGCTGTCGAAGCGCGGCCAGCACAACCAATCCATCGAGCCGTTCTTCGAAACCAGCGCCGCTGAGCGACCGTCGCCGATCAGGGCGTAGTCGTCGATCGGGCTGGGGACTCGACCGTTGGGGGGTCCCACGCCGGTAGGTTTGGTTCGTACGACGGGAGATCAAGGTGGCGAAGTGAGCCGAGCCCATGTGGCGGAGGCCGGGCGATCTCCTCGCCGCTCCGCGTTGCGCGCCGCATCTGCGTGCGTATCCCTAGAGCGACAAACGGTTTGCCAGACCGAGGATGGCCCAGCCGTGCGGCTCGGACGCGACGCTGAGACGAATTCCGATGGTCGAGCTGGTCTCTGCACTCTTCGCCTCGGCCGTGTTCGGCCCGCTGCTCCTGCGACGCGCCT
>Ga0079224_100008892_pt1 | contig 13642 bp, 23 predicted proteins | sample Stecom2015_FD_80414 | JGI IMG/M metagenome (GOLD analysis project Ga0079224, IMG submission 80414) | Agricultural soil microbial communities from Utah to study Nitrogen management - Steer compost 2015 | ecosystem: Environmental > Terrestrial > Soil > Agricultural land | place: USA: Utah... | reverse complement strand
GACATGAACGGGCTTGATCTGGTGCGGTACGTGCGCAAGCAGAACCAGCAGCGCCGCGTTCCTATGCTGGTGGTGTCAGGCGCAACCGGTGGCTTTCAGATGAATCAGGCGATGGAAGCTGGAGCCGACGCTTTTCTGGGGAAACCAGTTGCGGTAGACGAGCTTGTCAAAGCGGTGAGTTCCGCCGTAAAAGTCTAAACCAACGGGGCGAAATCGCCGCGCACTTCCATAATTATTTATTTCGCCCCAAGAAATCTTTCCTTCCCTCGAAGTATTCTCCGACTCTACAGTCGAAGGTTAAGATTCGTCATTTCCGAAGTCTTTTGAACCTCACTGACACGATTTCCCTTGACTCCGTTGGTCGGTAATGATAGTATTCTCAAACGCATGTACGGTACACAACCTCAAGGTGAGGCAATGGCGTGCCGAACTGAGCGAAGGTGGCGAAAGCATTCCGCATGGCGGTACAGCTCGTCACGGGTCAGATGCATATAAGGCGTTCTTTAAGTACGCCTTTTTGCGTGCCTGTAGCAGGCTAGAATTTTGGAGTTATTTATGCCAACCATCAATCAGTTGGTACGTAAAGGTCGGAAGGCGAAGAAGAGTAAAAGCAAAGCCCCTGCTTTGCAGTACACCCTCAACGTCTACGATCAAAGACGTACTCGTAGCAAGAGGGGATCGCCTCAAAAGCGTGGCGTTTGCACCGTCGTCAAGACGATGACGCCCAAGAAACCGAATTCGGCTTTACGCAAGGTGGCTCGCGTTCGCCTCTCGAACCAGATCGAGGTGACCGCTTACATCCCCGGCGAAGGACACAGCCTTCAGGAACACAGCGTCGTACTGGTGCGTGGGGGACGTGTGAAAGACCTGCCCGGTGTTCGCTATCACATCGTGCGTGGCACGCTGGATACCGATGGCGTGAAAAATCGGGAACAGGGGCGCAGCAAGTACGGCACCAAGCGTCCGAAACCCGGCGCAGCAAAGTAATAAGGGATATTAGAGGATGCCAAGACGAAAGAGTCCTCCGAAGCGGGTGACACCGCCGGACAATAAGTACAACAATCTTTATGTTGCCATGCTGGTTAATCGCATGATGTATGGTGGCAAGAAGAGTCTGGCACAGCGCCTTATGTACGATGCGCTGGACATCATTGAAGAGCGTGCCAAGCGCAACCCGATTGAAGTCATGGAACAGGCGCTGCGCAACGTGCAACCTGCCATCGAAGTCAAGCCGATGCGAGTTGGCGGTGCAACCTATCAGGTTCCGGTAGAAGTGGCGCACGAGCGTGGCATCACGCTGGCAATGCGATGGATTCTTGAGAATGCACGTGCTCGCGGTGGTCGCAACATGTCGGAAAAGCTGGCGAATGAACTGATGGACGCTGCAAATGGTCAGGGTGCGTCGGTCAAGAAGAAAGACGACACGCACCGCATGGCTGAAGCGAACCGGGCTTTCGCTCATTTCCGTTAGTAAATCGTAACTGGGACAAAGTCCCAATAGAGAGCAAATGGCAAAGAAGACAGAAACAGTCCTCGATCTAACTAAGGTGCGAAACATCGGCATCATCGCACATATTGATGCCGGAAAGACCACCACAACCGAGCGCGTGTTGTACTACACGGGCATGGTTCACCGGATCGGTGAGGTACATGAAGGCGCGGCAACAACAGACTACATGCCGCAAGAACGTGAACGAGGTATCACCATCACCGCAGCGTCGGTCACGGCGGCGTGGAAAGGGCATCAGATCAATATCATTGACACGCCCGGTCACGTCGATTTCACCGCCGAAGTGCAGCGCAGCCTACGTGTCTTGGACGGCGGCATCGTCGTCTTCGACGGCGTGGCAGGTGTCGAGCCTCAGTCGGAAACAGTTTGGCGTCAGGCAAATCAATATGGTGTGCCGCGCATCTGTTTTGTAAACAAGATGGACCGCACCGGCGCGAACTTCCAGCGCTGCGTGGACATGATTGTGGATCGCCTCAATGGTAATCCGGTTCCCCTTCAGTTCCCATACGGTGAAGGCGCTGATTTCGGCGGCATCATCGACCTGATCAAGATGGAACTCGTCACCTATGGCGACGACATGGGAACCGCGATTGAGCGTCATCCCATCCCGGAGAGCTACCGCGAACAGGCGGAAACTCGTCGTGCCGAAATGATCGAAAAGATCGTTGAGAACGACGATTACCTCACTGAGAAGTATCTCATGGGTGAGGAAATTACCGAAGATGAACTGCTGGCTGCGCTGCGTGCAGCAACCATTGCCAGCAAGGTACATCCTGTGTTGTGCGGATCGGCGTTGAAGAACAAGGGCGTCCAGTTGATGCTGGACAAGGTTGTAGAACTCCTGCCCTCTCCGCTCGACATCCCGCCCGTTCGTGGACATCATCCGAAAACTGAGGCAGAACTCGAACGTGCTGCATCCGATGATGAGCCACTGTGTGCATTGGTGTACAAAATCATCACCGATCCTTACGTAGGTCGTCTTGCATTCTTCCGCGTCTATTCGGGCGTGGTCAAAGCAGGCACTATGGTGCTCAACGGCACAAAAGGGGATCGTGAGCGCATTGGACGTATCGTGCGTTTGTTCGCGGATCGCCGTGAAGATGTTGAAGAAGTTCATGCAGGCGACATCGCCGCTGTACTGGCACTCAAGAACACCTTCACAGGTGACACCCTGTGTGATCCCGATAATCCTATCGTATTGGAGCGCATTTCCTTCCCTGAGCCTGTGATCGAAGTCGCCATCGAACCGAATACCAAAGGCGATCAGGACAAGATGGGCGAGGCGCTGCGTCGTCTGGCTGAAGAAGACCCGACCTTCAAAGTCGAGGTTGACGACAAGCTCGGACAGACCAAGATTCGCGGCATGGGCGAGCTGCACCTCGAAGTGTTGGTTGACCGTATGATGCGCGAGTTCGGCGTTCAGGCGACTGTCGGACGCCCGCGCGTGGCATACCGCGAGACCATCACCCGCAACGTGCAGCGCGATACCACCTTCAAACGTCAGTCAGGCGGCAAGGGTCAATATGCCCGTGTGGTCATCGAAGCCGAGCCGCTACCTGAAGAAGAAGAAGCGCTTGCGAAGGACGGCGTGCTGTTCATTGATGAAATTCGCGGTGGCTCAATCCCCCGTGAGTTCATTCGCCCGACGGAAAACGGCATCCGGGAAGCGCTTCAGGGTGGTGTCCTTGCGGGTTATCCTGTGGTTGGCGTCAAAGTCCGTCTGGTCGATGGCGCGTTCCACGAAGTGGACTCCAGCGAAATGGCGTTCAAGATCGCGGGTTCAATGGCGATCAAGGAAGCGGTACAGGCAGCAAAGCCTGTGCTGCTGGAGCCAACCATGAAAGTCGAAGTGGTCGTTCCCGACGAATTCACGGGGACGATTGTAGGCGACCTGTCCGCCCGTCGTGGCATCATCAGTGGGATGGAGCCGCGCGGCGCAGGCACAACTTCTGTGCGGGCGAACGTCCCTCTGGGTGAAATGTTTGGCTACGCGACAGCACTGCGCAACATGACACAGGGACGTGGCGTCTTCACAATGGAATTCGAGAAGTACAGCGTTGCGCCGAATAACATCGCCGAAGAAGTCATCAAGGGCGGCGCATAACGGAGTAGGTCCCGGACCATCGCGGGCATCATGCTCGCGGCGTGTGAAACCAATGGGATAGTAGAGAAAGCTCAAGCGAGGAACAAGGTAATGGGTAAAGAAAAATTTTCGCGCAGCAAGCCTCACGTCAATATCGGCACGATTGGTCACGTAGACCATGGTAAAACGACCCTGACGGCTGCTATCACGAAAGTGCTGGCGCTGAGAGGGAAAGCAGAGCGCATGGCGTATGCGGACATCGATAACGCGCCGGAGGAAAAAGCGCGTGGTATCACGATCAACATCCGCCACGTGGAATATGAGACCGAAGTTCGCCACTACGCACACGTAGACTGCCCCGGTCACCGTGACTACATCAAGAACATGATCACGGGTGCGGCGCAGATGGACGGCGCGATTCTGGTTGTGAGCGCCCCGGATGGTCCGATGCCGCAGACCCGCGAGCACGTGCTTCTGGCTCGTCAGGTAGAAGTTCCGGCGATGGTGGTCTTCCTGAACAAGGTTGACCAGCTTGACGACCCGGAACTGCTCGAACTGGTTGAACTGGAACTGCGTGAACTGCTGGCTGGCTACGGCTTCTCCGAGGAGACCCCCATCGTGCGTGGGTCGGCTCTCGCAGCCAATGAGTCGGACAGCAACGACATCAACGCGCCGGAATACCAGCCGATCCTGGAACTGATGGATGCAGTGGACAACTGGATTCCGACCCCAGTTCGTGACAAGGACAAGCCGTTCCTGATGCCAGTCGAAGACGTGTTCTCGATCAAGGGTCGTGGTACGGTGGTGACTGGTCGTGTCGAGCGCGGCACTCTGAAGAAGGGTGACGAAATCGAGATCATCGGTCTGCGTGACGAAACCATCAAGACCGTCGTCACGGGCATCGAGATGTTCCACAAGGAACTGGATGCGGCGGAAGCAGGCGACAACGCCGGTATTCTGCTGCGCGGCACCACTCGTGAAGAAGTTGAGCGCGGTATGGTGTTGGCGAAACCCAACAGCATCACCCCGCACAAGCGCTTCCTGAGCGAAGTGTACGTGCTCAAGCGTGAAGAAGGTGGTCGCCACAAGGCATTCTTCACTGGCTACCGCCCACAGTTCTACATCCGCACGATGGACGTGACCGGTACGGTGACGCTGCCGCAGGGCGTGGAAATGGTCATGCCCGGTGACAACGTAAACCTCGAAGTCGAACTGATCACACCCGTCGCGCTGGAAAAGGGTTCACGTTTCGCTATTCGCGAAGGCGGTCTGACCGTCGGCTCCGGTGTCATCACCGAAGTGCTCGGCTAAGACCGACAGAGAAAATAGAGCCGTAATCGAGATGCCGGAGGTGACGAACTTCCGGCATCTCTTACCCGGCAAAGTGTCGGGTCACGGTAAGGGACATATATGTTCAAAAACAAGATACGCATTCGTTTGAAGGCTTACGATCATCGGGTACTCGATCAATCCGCACAGCGGATCGTCGAGACGGCAGAGCGCACTGGTGCGCGTGTTGTAGGTCCTGTACCCCTCCCCACTCGCATCGAGCGGTTCACGGTGATGCGTTCGCCCTTCATCGACAAGGACTCGCAGGAGCACTTCGAGATCAGAACCCACAAGCGCCTGATCGATGTGCTGGATCCGGATAGCAAGACGATTGACACGTTGATGCGCCTGAATCTGCCAGCAGGCGTGGACATCGAAATCAAGATCTAGTGTATGCGGGCTGTGCCGCCCGCCGCTGCACGCAAGGCAAGAGGGGATAAAGCAGCCCCCTTGGAGGCAAACGAATGAAAGGCATAATCGGTAAAAAGGTCGGCATGACCCAGATATTTGACGAAAACGGGAACGTCGTTCCGGTTACGGTCATTCAGGCGGGTCCATGCTATGTTACCCAGATACGCACGGCGGAGAAGGACGGCTATACCGCAGTTCAGTTGGGCTTTGGGGAAACCAAGCCCCGCCGACTGACACAGGGACAGCTTGGTCATCTGCGCCGCAACAACCTGCCCGCCCTCCGCTACCTGCGCGAGTTCCGCGTTCAGGGTGATGTGGATGTGACGGAAGGTTCTGAAGTGAAGGTCGATGTGTTCGCCACAGGCGAGCGCGTGGATGTGATTGGCAAGAGCAAGGGTCGCGGTTTCGCCGGTACGATTAAGCGTCACAACTTCCACCGGCAGCCGAAGACACACGGTCAGTCTGACCGCGAACGAGCACCCGGTTCGGTGGGTTCAACCACAACTCCCGGACGCACCTTCAAGGGACAGAAGATGGCGGGACGCATGGGGAACGCGCGTGTCACTGCCCAGAACCTTGAAGTTGTCGTGGTGGATGCCGAGCGCAATCTACTCGCAGTGAAGGGTTCTGTTCCCGGTGCCAATGGTGGCATCGTGGTCGTGAAACCCGCGCGTGTGCGACGGCGATAGGCGCGAGGAGGGATAGACCATGCAAGTTCCAGTGGTGGACATCAACGGCAAAGAAGTTCAGAAGATCGAACTCCCAGCCGATATTTTTGAGGTCGAAGTCAATACAGGTTTGATGCATCAGGCATACGTTCGCCAGATGGCAAACGCACGTCTGGGGACGCACAAGGTACAGCGTCGCAGCGAAGTTAGCCGCACGTCGAAGAAAATGTACCGCCAGAAACACACGGGTAACGCCCGTCACGGTTCGCGCGATGCAACCCAGTTCGTCGGCGGTGGTCGCCCGATGGGTCCACGTCCGCGTGATTACACACAGGACATGCCGAAGAAAATGCGTCGGGGCGCGATTCGCAGTGCGTTGTCTGCCCTCGCCCGGGATGGTCAGTTGATCTTCATCAACGAAATCACCTTGCCGGAGCCGAAGACAAAAGTAGCGAAACGCATTCTGGACACCGTCGCGGGTGATCACTCCAAGCTAGTGCTGATCACCGGCACTGAGGAAAGCGTAAAGCAAAGTGTCAACAACCTGCCCGATGCGAAAACGCTGAACACGCGCTACCTCAACATTCGCGATTTGCTGACCTATGACCGCGTGATCGTTCCATTGGCGGCATTGGACATCATCAAGCAAATCTGGGGACAGGAGCAGAAGTAATGGCTGAATTACATCTCTACGACATCATCATTCGTCCGGTTGTTACCGAGAAATCGAACATTCTGGCGGATGAACTGAATAAGTATGTCTTCGAGGTTGCTCCTGAAGCCAACAAGACGCAGATCAAGCAGGCTGTCGAAACCATCTTCGATAAGAAGGTGAAGAAGGTCAACACCTTGATCATGCCCGCCAAGCGGGGTCAGCGTGGGCGCAAAACCTATCTGCGCTCGAAGCAGTGGAAGAAAGCAATCGTCACGCTCGAAGCGGGCGAGAAGATTGAATTGTTCAACGTCTAACAGGGCAAAAGCAAATGCCAATCAAAGTCTATAAGCCCACCTCGGCGGGTCGCCGGGGGATGACCGGGCATACATTTGAAGAGATCACGAAGTCCAAACCGGAACGGTCTCTGACTGAAGCCCTACGTAAGAAGGCTGGTCGTAATCGCACCGGACGGATCACCGTTCGGCATCGCGGTGGCGGTCACAAGCGGCGCTATCGCATCATCGACTTCAAGCGCGATAAGTTCGACTGTACCGCCGAAGTGATCGCGATTGAGTACGACCCCAACCGTTCGGCGCGTATTGCCCTGCTTCAGTACGAAGATGGGGAAAAACGCTACATCATCGCGCCGCTCGGAGTGAAGGTCGGGGATCGTGTCGGCAACGGCGAACTTGGCGAACTCCGCCCCGGTAACGCGCTCTACATCCGTGACATTCCGGTTGGCACGCAGATTCATAACATCGAACTGCTGCCGGGTGAAGGCGGACAACTGGCACGAGCAGCGGGCGTTTCGGCGCAGCTTCTGGCGAAAGAAGGCGTTTACGCGCAGGTGCGTATGCCCAGCGGTGAAGTGCGTCTCATCCACGAACGCTGCATGGCAACCATCGGTCAGGTCGGCAATACCGATCACGGCAACATCAAGCTCGGTAAAGCGGGACGCAAGCGCTGGTTAGGTTGGCGTCCGACGGTGCGCGGTGTTGCGATGGACCCGGCAAGTCACCCGCATGGTGGTGGTGAAGGTCGTTCGGGTATCGGTATGCCCGGTCCCAAGACACCTTGGGGCAAGCCTGCCCTCGGCAAGCGCACCCGCCGGAACAAGCGTACTGACCGCTTCATCATCCGTCGTCGTTCTGCGGGTCGCGCATAGTAAGGTGAGGTAGAGAAATGTCGCGTTCATCGAAAAAGGGTCCGTTCGTTAGCCCGAAACTGCTCAAGAAAATTGAGAAGTTGAACACAGACAACAAGAAGGTGGTCATCCGTACTTGGAGCCGCGCGAGCACAGTCTTCCCGCAGATGGTGGGACACACCATCGCCGTCCATGATGGTCGGCGTCACGTTCCCATCTACATCACCGAGAACATGGTCGGGCACAAGCTGGGCGAGTTCGCGCCTACACGTACCTATCGTGGGCACCTTGTCGAGAAGAAGAAGAAATAGGAGCACGGAACATGGAAGTGCGTGCAAGGTCAAAATACGTGTCCATCAGTCCGCAAAAGCTCCGTCTGGTGTGTGATCAGGTTCGTGGGATGCCCGCGGACAAGGCGCTGGTGGTACTTCAGTTCATGCCGCAGAAGGGCGCGAGGTTCGTTCACAAAACCCTGTCCTCTGCCATTGCCAACGCGGTCAACAATTTCGATTTGACCCGCGAGGACTTGGTGCTGAAGACCATTTATGCGGATGGTGGTCCTATGCTCAAGCGTTATAAGGCGGGAGCGCGTGGTCGCTACAAACCACGCCTGCGTCGCACGTCGCACCTGACGGTGATTCTGTCGGACAATAAAGGGGAAGAATAAGCATGGGACGTAAAGTACACCCAGTTGGGTTCCGACTGAAGATCACCCGTGATTGGGATGCGCGTTGGTTTGCCACCGGCAACCGCTACGCAGAACTGCTGCAAGAGGATTTCGCCATTCGCCGCTACATCAAGAAAGAAGGCGAGAAGGCGGGCGTCTCTCGCGTCGAGATCGAACGCTATCCCAATCAGTTGCAGGTGACCATTCACACCGCCCGCCCCGGCATTCTCATTGGTCGTAAGGGCGACGCGGTGAAGAAGATGCGTCAGGGCTTGGAAGAACTGACTGGCAAGAAGGTCAAGGTCGAGGTCAACGAGATCGACAAGCCCGACACCGACGCCCTGCTCATTGCCGAAAACATCGCCGGACAGTTGGAGCGACGTATCGGTCACAGCCGCGCGATGAAACGTGCGGTCAGCCAAGCGATGCGGCAAGGTGCGCAGGGAATCAAGATCGAAGTCAGCGGGCGTCTGGCGGGCGCAGATATGGCACGCCGCGAATGGGTCAGCGAGGGACGTGTGCCCCGCAGCACCCTGCGAGCGAATATCGACTTTGCTCGCGCCGAGGCACTGACCACCTTTGGACGCATCGGCATTAAAGTCTGGGTTTACAAAGGCGAAGTGCTGCGCGACGAGCGCCAGAAGCCTTCCGGCGAGCCGAACAAAGAAGTTTACGTCAGCCCGTAAAGCCGCCGTGTTGAGGAGTTATCAATCATGTTAATGCCAAAGCGAGTGAAGTACCGCAAGCAGCAGCGCGGACGCATGACGGGCAAAGCCTATCGCGGCTCGACGGTTACTTTTGGCGAGTTCGGGTTGCAAGCATTGGAACCCGTATGGCTCACCAGTCGTCAAATCGAGGCGGCGCGGCGCACGATGGTACGCTACATCAAGCGCCGTGGAAAAGTGTGGATTCGCGTTTTCCCGGATAAACCCTACACCAAGCGTGCTGCTGAAACCCGTATGGGTAAAGGTAAGGGTCCGGTGGAATACTGGGTGGCAGTGATCAAGCCGGGGCGTATACTGTTCGAAATGGGCGGCATCCCCGAAGAAGAGGCGCGTGAGGCACTTCGTCTTGCTGCGCACAAACTGCCCATCAAGACCAAGTTCGTCAAGCGCATCGACCCGATTTCTGGGCAGGAGCTTGTCTGATGGACGTTCGTGATATTCGCAAATTAAGCGACGAAAAGCTCTACGATCAGTTGGAAGACTCGAAAGAGGCGCTTTTTAACCTGCGTTTCCAGAAAGCGTTTGGGCAGTTGGAAGATAGCAACGCTATCCGCCGTGCCAGACGCGACGTAGCGCGGGTGCTGACGGTCATCCGTGAGCGTCAGCTTCAGGCGCAAAAGGAAGGTAACAATGGCTAACAAGCGTCGTCGGCTGGTCGGACGGGTTGTCAGCGACAAAATGCAGAAAACGGTGGTGGTCGCCATCGAGCGCCGCAAAATGCACCCGATCTACAAGAAAGTCGTGAAGACAACCAAGAAAGTGATGGCACACGACGAGAGCGACAACATCAAGATTGGTGCGCTCGTCCGTGTGGTGGAAAGCAAGCCTCTCAGCCGCCACAAGCGCTGGGTGGTCGAAGAAGTGCTCTCAGAAACGGGCAGAGAAGTTCTTGGAGCGCTGCCCGATGAGCAGGAAGTGGTCGGCACCCCCGAAACCGAACCTGAGGTTGCGGGCGAAGGCAGCGAAGAGGTGGAATCATGATCCAGAATGAATCCCGCCTCAAAGTAGCCGATAACACCGGTGCTCAGGAACTGCTGGTGATCCGGGTGCTGGGCGGTTCGTTCCGGCGCTACGGAAGCATCGGTGACATCGTGGTTGCGACGGTGAAATCCGCCGCGCCGCAGGGTAGCGTGAAGAAAAGCGATGTGGTGAAAGCAGTGATCGTTCGCGTCGCGAAGGAATACCGGCGGCAGGATGGCTCTTACATCCGGTTCGATGATAACGCCGCCGTGATCCTCAGCGACGACCTGCAAAACCCGCGTGGAACCCGTGTCTTTGGACCTGTCGCACGCGAGCTGCGTGACAAAGGTTTCCTGAAGATCGTATCGCTCGCGCCGGAAACACTATAGCGAGTGGAGTGAATAAAGATGCAGAGGATTAAGAAAGGCGACACGGTTGAAGTGATCGCCGGAAAAGACCTCGGGGAGCGCGGTGAAGTGCTGGAAGTTCGCCCCAAGGAAGACCGTGTGGTCGTGCAAGGGGTGAACATTCTCAAGCGTCACCGCAAGGCTCGTCAGGCGGGCAACCGTCAGGTTCCGGCACAGATTGTCGAATTCGAGGGACCCATTCACCTGTCGAACGTGATGGTGGTCTGCCCTTCGTGTGGTAAACGGGTGCGCGTCGGTTTCCGAATGCGCGAGGATGGCAAGACGCGCTTCTGCAAGAAGTGCAATGCCGATTTGGATTAGAGCGATGACGACAAAATACGCAATTCAACAACGCTATCAGGAGCAGGTCGTCCCTGCCCTCATGGAAGAGTTCAACTTCAAGAACGTGATGCAGGTGCCACGCATCCAGAAGGTCGTCATCAACATTGGCGTTGGCGAAGCTATCGACAACCCTCGCGCCCTCGATGGCGCGGTGACTGACCTGCGGACGATCACCGGGCAGCAGCCCGTGATCACGCGGGCGAAGAAAAGCGTCGCCAACTTCAAGCTGCGTGAGGGACGCCCTATCGGTGTGAAAGTTACGCTGCGTGGCGCACGTATGTGGGCGATGCTGGATCGTCTGATGAATCTGGCACTGCCCCGTATCCGTGACTTCCGTGGTGTTTCACCGGATACCTTCGATGGTCGTGGCAACTACACCATCGGTCTGCGCGAGCAGTTGGTTTTTCCGGAAATTCAGTACGACAAGATCGACAAAGTGCGTGGCATGGAGATCACCATCGTCACCACTGCCAGAAACGATGAGGAGGGTCGTCGTCTTCTGCGCCTGCTGGGGATGCCCTTCAGAGAAAGATAAAGGTGATCTATGGCGAAAAGGTCAATTACGGCTCGTGAAGGACGCCGGAAATACAAAGTGCGCGTTCGCAACCGCTGTCAGTATGTCGATCCCAATTCGGGCAAGATTTGTGGACGACCACGCGGTTACATTCGCCGCTTCGCGCTCTGCCGTATTCACTTCCGTGAACTGGCGCTGAAGGGGCAAATTCCCGGCGTGGTGAAGTCGAGCTGGTGAGAAAGAGGCACGAATCATTATGATGAGCGATCCTATCGCAGACATGCTGACACGCATTCGCAATGCGCTAATGGCGGGCAAAAGCACGGTCGATGTTCCATCCTCGAAAATCAAGGCGGAAATCGCCCGCATTCTGAAAGAAGAGGGCTACATCGAGGATTACACCATCGTTGAGCAGAAGCCCTATCCAGTGATTTCGATCACACTGAAATATCACGGTGCGCGGCGCAATCGCAAGCCCGTGATCACCAACATCCAGCGCATCAGCAAGCCGGGTCGCCGGGTCTATCGTGGGCGAACCGACCTTCCGCGCGTGATGAGCGGCATCGGCATTGCAATTGTCACCACGCCAAAAGGTGTGATGACGGCACAGCAAGCCCGCCGCGAGCGCGTGGGCGGTGAAGTGCTGTGCTATGTGTGGTAAGGAAGGGTAACGGATATGTCACGTATTGGTAAAAAGCCCATTCCCATCCCAGACAAGGTCTCGGTGAACATTGATGGACAGAATATCACCGTCAAGGGACCGAAGGGCGAACTGAGTTTAAGCATTCACCCGGACATGAAAGTCACGCAGGAAGATGGCAATCTGGTCGTGACTCGTCCAAGCGACGAACGACAGCACCGGGCACTACATGGTCTTACACGGGCGCTGGTTGCCAATATGGTGGCAGGTGTCTCCGAAGGCTTCCTACGAACGCTGATCGTGGACGGCGTTGGCTACAGCGGCGAAATTCGCGGCAAAGACCTTGTGATGCGGCTCGGCTATTCACACGAAATTGTGGTGAGTCCGCCGGAAAACATCTCGTTCGAGGTCGAAGGGCGTAACCCCACCACCGTGCGCGTGATCGGCATCGACAAGCAGGTGGTTGGACAGGTTGCAGCGAACATCCGTAAGCTGCGTCCGCCGGAACCTTATCTGGGCAAGGGCGTGCGCTACGCCGACGAAGTGATTCGCCGCAAAGCCGGTAAGACAGGTAAGTGAGGTCTTAAATGTCGAAGCAGTTTGAAAAGAAACGTCAGGGACGTTATGCTCGCCACAAGCGAGTACGAGGTCGTGTGGTGGGGACATCGGAACGCCCACGTCTCAACGTTTTCCGCAGTCTGACCAACATCTATGCACAGGTCATTGATGATCAGCAGGGTCACACCCTTGTATCCGCCTCGACCCTCGACAAAGAGATCGCCGAGCAGGTAAAGGGCAAGACGAAATCGGAAGCCGCGAAAATCGTCGGTCAGGTGATCGCGCAGCGTGCAAAAGAGGCTGGACTCAGCAAGGTCGTATTTGACCGGGGCGGTTACAAGTATCATGGTCGTGTCGCAGCGCTTGCTGAAGGCGCACGCGAAGGCGGCTTAGAATTCTAAGGCGAAGGGTGTACGCATGAAAAGCAAACAACAACGCGAAGAACGCGCACCGCGTGAAGGACGTGAACCACGCGAGCGTGAAGAACGCGAGGAACTTGACGAGCGCGTTATCGACATCAAGCGCGTCGCCAAGGTGATCAAGGGTGGTCGCCGCTTCGCCTTCCGTACCGTGGTAGTGGTTGGCGATGGTAATGGACGTGTCGGCGTTGGCATTGGCAAGGCGCGTGGCGTCCCCGACAGCATCCGTAAAGGGACAGATCGGGCGCGTCGCCAGATGAAGCGCATCAATCTTGCAGGCACAACCATTCCCCATCCGGTGGTCGCGCGTTTCGGTGGAGCGCAGGTGTTGCTCAAGCCTGCTTCACCGGGTACGGGCGTTATCGCAGGCGGTGGTGTCCGTGCGGTGCTCGAAGCAGCAGGCGTCCGCGACATCCTGACCAAGAGTCAGGGCAGCCCGAACCTGCTCAACGTGGCGATGGCAACCCTCACCGCGCTTGAACAACTGCGCAGCGCCGAAGAAATGGCGGCGATGCGTGGCAAGCCTGTGGATGAAGTGCGCCCCTTCTGGGAGCGTAAGCCAAAAACAGAGGTGATCAGTGACTAAGAAGAAAGAAAAACAGAAGCTCGT
>Ga0079224_100008891_pt1 | contig 13642 bp, 9 predicted proteins | sample Stecom2015_FD_80414 | JGI IMG/M metagenome (GOLD analysis project Ga0079224, IMG submission 80414) | Agricultural soil microbial communities from Utah to study Nitrogen management - Steer compost 2015 | ecosystem: Environmental > Terrestrial > Soil > Agricultural land | place: USA: Utah... | reverse complement strand
GGCAAAGAAGCCAAGGTCATCGTGAACGAGGAGGGGGCGCGCACGACTCCTTCAGTAGTGGCCTGGGACGACAAGGGTGAGGTTCTCGTAGGGACTGTCGCGAAGCGCCAGGCCGTCACGAATCCCGAGAACACGATTTACTCTTCGAAGCGGTTCATTGGTCACCGTTTTGATGAGGTGAGTGATGATCAGGGCCGTGTGCCTTACAAGTTGATCAGCGGCAAGAACGGCGACGTCTGGTTTGAGGTGCGTGACAAGAAGGTCGCGCCACCCGAGGTAGCGGCCAAGGTCTTGCAGAAGCTGAAGAAAGCGGCTGAGGACTACTTGGGTGAGAGCGTGAGCGAGGCGGTCATCACCGTTCCCGCGTATTTCAATGACTCGCAGCGCCAAGCGACGAAGGACGCCGGAAAGATTGCTGGTCTGGATGTGAAACGCATCATCAATGAACCGACAGCGGCAGCCTTGGCCTACGGTCTCGACAAGAAAGAAAATGAGATCATTGCTGTCTACGACTTTGGAGGTGGCACCTTTGATATTTCGATTCTTGAAGTGGGCGACAACGTCGTTCAGGTGATCTCAACCAATGGCGACACTCATCTGGGTGGTGATGACGTTGACATGGCTGTGATGAACTGGCTGATCGACCAGTTTAAGAAGGAGTCGGGCCTGGATGTCTCCAAGGACAAGATGGTCATCCAACGTCTCAAGGATGCGGCAGAGCAGGCGAAAATTGAGCTATCCACCAAGCAGGATACCGTCATCAACCTCCCCTTCCTGACCGCAGACGCTTCGGGTCCAAAGCATCTGCAGAAGACCATTACTCGCTCGAATCTTGAGCAAATGATTCGTCCGCTCATCGAACGCACCATTGAGCCCGTTAAAGCGGCTCTTGCTGATGCTAAGAAAAAAGCATCGGAGATTGATGAAGTGGTGTTGGTTGGTGGTTCGACCCGCATTCCTTTGGTGCAGGAAATGGTCACGGGGTTCTTTGGGAAGGACGCCCACAAGGGGGTCAATCCCGATGAGGTTGTGGCAATTGGTGCAGCCGTTCAGGGTGGTGTGCTTTCTGGCAGCGTCGAAGACGTTGTGCTCCTTGATGTGACCCCTCTGTCTCTTGGCGTCGAGACCTTAGGTGGAGTGATGACGGTGATGATTCCGCGAAACACCACCATTCCGACACAAAAAAAGGAGACCTATTCTACTGCGGCGGACAACCAGACCTCTGTGGAGATTCACATTCTTCAAGGAGAGCGTGCGCAGGCATCGCAGAATCGTCCATTGGGCAAGTTTCATCTTGAAGGAATTGCAGCGGCGCCACGAGGTATGCCGAAGGTTGAGGTGACCTTTGATATTGATGCCAACGGCATTTTACACGTGACGGCCAAAGACACGGCAACCGGCAAGGACCAAAAGATCACGATCACCGCATCAAGCGGTCTGAGTGAGGATGAGGTCGACAAGATGGTCAAGGATGCGGAGGCGCATGAAGCCGAAGACAAGAAGCGTCGCGAGGAAGTTGAGCGTCGCAATAAACTCGACAATCTTTGCTACACTCTTGAAAAGCAGATCTCTGAGAACAAGGACAAGATGGACGCTGGCGATGTGTCGGCTCTTGAAGGTCTGATCAAAGAAGGTCGCGAAGCCATCGAGAAGCAGGACGACGAGAAGGTACAGTCCGTGTCCGAGGAGCTTGAAAAGAAGGCGCATGAACTCGCGTCCAAGCTTTACGAGGGCGCGGGTGGCGACGGGGCGGCCGGGGCCGACTCTTCTGGGGCAGGAGCCGCCGACACAAAGAACGATGATGTGATTGACGCCGAATTTGAGGAATCAAAGTAAGGCTCGTTTACTCAAAGTGGAAAGGCGGGGAGAAGTTCTCCCCGCCTTTTTTGCGTTGAGTGGCCAATACAGCGAGAGCGAATCGACAATTTTACGGGCTCGCTTAGGCTCTGGCTTATGAATCGATTGGAAGAGGGGTGGGCTTTTCGTATTGGACCTATCAGTGGACGTCGCTTGGGAGGACGGGCCCATCGTTGGACCCTGCGATTGGGTCTTTGTTGTGGTGTGCTCGGCGGATGCTCAGGCAAAAACTCGTCGGGTCAAAAAAGCGCGGTCGATGTCGACGCTGCCTCCGATTCGCCCCGCCCCGAGGGGCAAGAGGCGCTTCCTCCACTGACTCCAGTTGATGCCCCTGCCGAGGTCGTTCTGCGGCTGCGGGTGAAAAATCCGGAAGGTCTGGCCGACGGGTTGATGGCTGCAGCCTCCTTGCCTCTGGATCTGCGAAAGCTGCTCATGCTGGATGAGCAGGCGGCCCGTGCTCTTTCAGCATTTGATCTCCAGGGTTCGATCGAGGCGGCCCTGGTATTGAACTTGCGAAACCCCGCTCAGCCCTACTCGTTTTTTTCGGTGGGCGCTTTGGGGGTGTCTCAAGTTTTGAGTTTTTTGGAGAAGGAGGGGGTCGATAGTCAGCAAGCGCCGGGCGGCGTTCATCTCTTTCTTTGGAACTCACAACCTTGTGCGGTGGGGCGTTCTATCGCCAGCAGTCCCGCGCGCGTTGTCTGTTCGCGTGACAGCGATTCATTGCGAAGGATGCTCCCCTATGCCTTGCGAGGGCTACCGGGTCACGAGATGTCGGACGCGAACGCGCACGTGGAGCTGGATCTGCGACCCGTGCGTCATCACTACGAAAAGGAACTGGGTCGCGTCAGATTGTTAGCCTCAGTCCTCAGTCGGCAAGCCCATATCGGTCACGCCAAATTTGATAGTGCTGTAACAGATGCAGTGAGCGGCGGTGTCTCCGAAATTGCCGCCCTGCTCAATGATACGGATCTTGTGACCGCTCGCTTGTATGAAGAGAAGGGCGATTTGCGCCTTCTGGTTTCGACGGAGTTTTCCGGTCGTTCATCGACGACAGTGCGCTCGGTCTTGGCCTTGTCCAAAGAGCAAGGACCTGCGCCAGCCGTCTTTGATGCTTTACCGGCCACCGCAAGCTCCGCTGGTTACAGTCGTCATCTGCCCGAGTCGGTCGCCGAGCCTTGGATGAGCGTTCTTGCAGATCTTGCGTCGGGACGAGCCGAGCATGACGGAGCAAGCGCAGAGTTTTCGAAACGAATGACGCGTCTCGTCCGTGGACTGGGGCCTCATGGTGGTGCCAGCTCCATGGGACAGGGGCCCCTGGTTCAAGGTAAAATGGGCGGAGAGAAGATCCTCACCAGCGCCTGGGTCCTCTGGGGGAGCGAACGAAAGAAAGCCGAGTTGGTGGAGGTCCTTTCCGACATCGCATGGATCCTTTCTTCGGAGGAGCTGAAGAAGCTGTTGCCTGAGCAGACGAAACTTCCACAGCTGAAGCAAGTCCAGTTGCCTCTTTCGGGGGCCGCGGGGGCTACCGTTTTTCGTTGGAAACTGCCCCAAAAGGAAGAGCTAAAGCCGCACCTCGACGATGTAGTGAGCCAAGAGTTTCAGGATGTCTCCGTTTTGGATTCCATCGAAAGATACTCAGAGGGCTACATTGCTGTGCACCAGTGGGGCGATCATTCATGGATCACTTGGGGGCGTACGTCCCAGGAACTCATAGAATCCTACCGGATACTCCAGGCCGATAGTGGACAGGAGCTCGGCGAATTGGGCAGCCTAGATGGTGTACGCGACGAGCCGGCCGTCGTGGCAGGCTATGCCAAACTGGAGGGGACGGTGGGCCTACTTGCTTGGCTCATGCCTCCAAAATTGGTGGGGAGTTGGTCGGGGCTTTTGTTGGCCACGCCCCATCGGGGTCAGGTTCCGCTGCGCTACTTTCACCAGATCTTGGAGGGTGAGAAGGTGAGCACGACCTGGCGGCTTGAAATTCCAGCGGCATACACGCAAGACGCGGCAACGCTGGCGGTGATGTTGGCCGCGGAAGTTGGTTTGGCGCTCGACGAGGGAAAGTGAGGGCTTATTGAAGCCTCCGGTGGGCCATACATAAACTTGGCCTCGGGAAGAGGCGGGGGATAAGCCGTTATCATGTCTCGACGAGCGTCAAGAGCGATCCCTTGGTTGGTCTTGATCGCTGGGCTTTTGTTTTCAACCCAAGCCAGCGCCTGGATCGAGACCAGTGTTCGTAGTCACCAGGCTCGCATTGAAATCGCAAAAGATGGTCGGGCTCTCGTACGGCACGAGCTTGTGCTCAAGGTACGAGGCGGCCCGATGAAATTCTTGGAGATTGCGGGAATAGGCACAGATATCGAGACCCTCCCGGACGCCATCGTCCGTAGGGCGACTGAAGGTTCTGCTAGCAAGTGGCCCTTGTCAGCGGCATCCCTGGAGGACGGAGGCCTTCGACTCAAGATTGCCGCCGAGCGTGGGATCCGGGGCGGTAGCTACCAGTTTGAGTTTGCTTACCATGTTGATCTTGTGAAGTGGGGGCTTCTCAACCGGGGGACCGATGCTGCAGAGATCAGGTGGGTCGGACCGCGTCTGAGCTCGGGAGTTGACTCGGCCAAAGTCATTTTTGCCGTACCCCATGCCGCCTCGGCGCCTCGTTTGATGCGAGGAGACGGGGCCGAGGGTGAGGTGTTGCTCGGCGAGCTGCGTCGAGGTGAAGACTGGGACGAGGTGGAGCTGGTACGGGCCCATTTGGCGACCGGAGAGCCTGCCGTTTGGAAGATTGAAGTGGCATCGGAGGCGTTTCCGGAGGTATCTGTCTCGGGAGCTTCTCATCGAACAATCGATGGATCGGAGGAAATAGTTCGCAATCTGGGCGGAGCCGTGGGGCTGCACGAGGGAGCCGCGCTCGCGAGGCGATGGATTGGCGGAGTGCTTTCGCTTCTTTTCGGACTGCTCCTTTTTGCGAAGGCCAGTTTGATAGCAGGTGAAGCGGGTTTGGCCGGAGCGAGATTGAAACCCTTGCTTCCGGGCGCCCCTTGGCTGCGAGCGAGCTACGGTGCGGGATTAGTGTTCGGTGGAGTGCATTTTGCGCTTGAGCAGAGACCTTGGGTCGCCGTCGGTTTGGGCGTGGCAGGCCTATTTTCAGCGGCCTACCTGTTGCCTTCACGGATTGTTCGCCCTCGTGGTCCAGGACGCTGGGTTCAGCTGGAAACGGGAAGAAGGGAGCGGCGCAGGTGGTCGAAGGCTCAACTCTTCGAGACGACGAACGCTCGCGGATTCATCTTCTTCGTTCTGCTTGTGGCTCCTTTATTGGCCCAGGCCTACCGCATCCTGCCCAGCTCGAACTACCTTGCCCTGATGATTGGGATGTTCTCATTGCTTCTTGTTCCCTTATTTTGGACGGGTCGAGTTCGCGATCTTCCAAGAGCGTCCATCGAGCAAGCGCGACCGTGGCTTTCTTCATTGGAACGGGCCTTCGACCCGGAAGTGGTCCAATTGCAGCTGTGGGGAAGGATCCCTCAAGGAGGCGAACCTGAAGTTCAAGGCGAACCCGAGCATCAGGTAGCGGACGAAACCAGATTGCGGCTATTGCTTGCCGAGTCACCGTCGGGTCTTCGTTCGCTTGAGATCTCATTTGAAGAAGGCGCCGGCGCTTCGATCGAACCGTGCGTGCTGGTTCGAGTGACGGATGATTCGAGCGCCAAGGACTGTCTTCCTCAGGAGATCCCCTGGCAACGTGGTCGATCTGCCGACGAACGAGTTGCGCTCTTGCGGCCGACTGCCCCGACCCGTGCGCAACTCTTGCGTCTTCTACGAAGTCTGGTTGTGAATCTTCGAGCGGCTGCTCAAGGAGCGCGAAACAACGACGCTGTTTCGAACCAGAGACGGAGATCATCCGGCAGGGGCGAGACCGCTAAAAAGCGAGCTACCTTTTCACCAGCTCCTGCAATGTAGCTGGCATGGAGCGCGTGCCGCGGCGCTCCGTGTGGGATCCCACCGTAGAGGACGTCGCCGACGAGAGGCGCGCCTTGCGAAGCCAGATGAACTCGGATCTGATGCCGAAAGGCCGAGGTTGCGCTAGCCTCGACAAGAGCGAAGGCGCCCCGTTCTTCAAGTACGAGGAAGCGTGTGCTGCGGGGGCGAGCGCCCGCAGCTGCAGAGACGCGCACTTTGCGACGGTCCCGGGTGTCGTGCTCCAAAGGAAGCTCGACAGTCCCCTCGGATGGAAGCACGCCCGCAGGTACGATGGCCAGGTAGCGCTTCTCGACCAATCCACGCGAAAGTGCCGCCCGAAGGTCGTCGAAGGCCTCCTGGTCTTTTGCCGCGAGCACTAGACCAGACGTTTGGGTATCGAGACGATGAACCAGTCCAGGCTCTCTTGCGTTGAATCCGACCCCGCTCATCTCAGAAAAGCGAGCCAAGAGTGCACCAGCCAACGTGTCTCCCTCACGACCCGGTAGGGCGGCGCAGGGAACTCCGGCGCGCTTGTCGACGACAACAATCCTTTCGTCTTCGTAGACGATGTTGAGATCAAGATCGACAAGCGCTTGAGCGTCTCCCAGCCCTGAATCGAGCAAAGTGACAAGCATCCCTGCCTGAACGAGAAAGCTCTTGCGCTGCCGACGACCATCTACGCGGACCTTACCGTCCTTGCAAAGATGTCCTGCAAGATTGCGACCAAGAGACGTGATGCGTGCCGTTAGAAATCGATCGAGGCGCTGACCAGCGTCGTCTTCGAGGACCTCAAACGACCGCTCGGTGGAGAGCATCCTCTTTGCATCCTCCGTTAGAATAAGACGCTAGCACGTAGCCAGGTACGCAGTCCGTTGGAGGCCTCGACTCGGTAACGTTGGCCAGGATTGTTGATCACCTTGCGATGATTGGGGTTGGGCAAACCGCCGGATTCCCAAGCAACCTCACCGTTCGCAGCTTCTTCGGATGTGGTGTCGTCTATCTTGCAAGGTCCCGAGCGAGCCACCTGTTGCGTGACATCTGGGTTACAGGCCTGATCGAAGGTGATGATGTGTTCCTGGATCACTCGCCATGCGGCGCCTAGATCGAACTTGACGTACTTGCTTGCTTGCCAAGTGAATTGAGCCTTCAGTTCATAGTCGCCGTGCTGTTGCACGTCGGTGAGACCAGTGAAATTGATCCGAGTTGAGGTGGGATCGATAACTGAAGGCGCCTGGGCCCGCGTGAGTGGATCTAGGTTGGCTGTGTATGAGGTGAAGTTGGGGTTGCGTAGAGAGGACGCATCGCTTGATCCCAGAGCATCGAAGAGTTCTGAATAATCCCGCCCTTCAGAGACATAGGTTCCGCGCACTCGAATATCGATTGAAATGCGGCGAAAGTTTTCGGGCTCTTCCCAGGGAATGATGGCAACGCCCGCGACGATCGATCCTCTGAGTGGGGGATGATTGACGAGGGAACCCTCCAAATCAAAGGGCCCATACGCGGTGTTCTTCTTTTGAAATTCAAACAGAGCCTCAACACCGGTGTAAGGCTCGATGTAGCGCAAGCGCTTGGACACGTAGCCGTGGGCTTCAATTCCAATGGTACCCCGACTGACTCCGGGGCTGCGCTCACCTTTGAAGTTGCCCTCGCTCTCGCCCTCCAGAGGACCAAAATCAGCACCTAGAGAGTCGTTCTCCCCATTTCGGTTGATGTCGGCGTCGTAGGCGCAGGATACCTGACCCTCGGCCGGGTTCTTATTGCAGGCGTGCATCGGCTCCGTAACGCTGAACTGACCCACGATCCCTACCGTCCAGTTCGGGCGAGAGGGTGTTCGGAATTGGTTCATGACCGCCCAATCAAGACCCACGCCCAGGTACTGAATGCCACTGCGGGTTGGGGCCTCAAAGTTCGGGGAAAAAAGCTGTTCACCCTCAAGTCCCGCCGTGGCCAGTGGATTTTGGGCTGAGCCATTGCGTTCGTCCAAACGCCGCGTGTCCGACAAGATGATGGGTAAGGTCACCGAAAGCGCTAGGTCTCGAAATATGCCGACGCGTATCTCTGGAAGAAGCCGCTGTGTCGACTCCTTGTACGTGGCGACGTCCATGCCATCGCTCATATAGCCCCCGGTCGTGAGCCCGGTCTGCGAAATCGTGGTCTCTCGTCGAATCGGTGCACTGCGCGATTGATGTTCGAATCCGAGACGCAGATCGATGTCGAAGTAGTCCTTGGTGTCGAAGGCGTCCGGGACTTCGAGGAGGTCGACTGCTGAGTCCTGTAGAATCAAAGGCTCGCTCGGCAGCGACGGTTCGTCAGCGCTTGCGTCGACCGCGGCACCGACGAGGCACATGCTGGTCGCCACGATGATCACAGCAGCTCGGCGCTTGTTGCCCTGGCGAACATGCGGAATGAACCGCTTCTTAGATCGAAGAAAGGGCACGGGTCCTTACCCAGACGCTACCGGTCGTAGCTTTCCGCTGTCAACTCAATTGTCCTCGGGTGGCTTGTCCGCTGGTGGCGATTCGTCGATGACGTCACGCTGCCCAGAGTACATTGGCGCAGGAGCCACGAGAGTCGGACGGTCGAGTACGTCGTCCACCGCATCGTCACTCATTCCGCGACCCAGCCCGTACTCTTCCAGATCGACTTCTTCAAAAAGTTCCTCGGTCAGGTCCTCGGCCTCAAGCTCTTCGCGTGCCTGTCCCAATTCACGGCTGGTGTCCGCAAGACGGTCAGCAACGACGCCCAAGAACTGCCACAGCAGCTTGACCGCGAGGGCGTGTTCGTTGCGTAAGAGTTCAAAGAAATCGCGACGCCGGATCACCATCAACTCGGATCGACCAGCACTCTGGACAGTGGCGGAGCGCGGCTGATTCCTGACGAGGGCCATTTCTCCTACATGAGCGCCCTGTTCCAAGGTTGCAATCACGGCGTCCCCCCGCACCACATTGACCTTTCCTTCCAGTACGATGAAAAGCTCTTCACCTCCTTCGCCCTGACGCATGACCACGTCACCGTCCTCATACGGAATGACTTCAGTGACCTGCAGTACGCGTAAAATTTCGCGATCGTTCAAGGGCCGGAAGAGACGCATCTTGGCGAGAAGCTCTCGCTTGAGCTGCAGTCGTCGTGCTCGCTCTTCGTCGTGCTCGCTGCCGCCGCCAACGTTGACCAGGACTCCCGTAATATTGTCGGATCCTCCACGCTCGTTGGCTGTATCGATGAAGCCCTGCACAGCTTCGTTGAGGTCATCCGCTCTAAGTCGTCTGGAAAGATCGTCCAGATCATCTTCAAAGTATTGATAGAGTCCGTCCGAACACAAGAGCAGGCGATCGCCAGCGATCAGATCAAGCACGATGGTTTCGGGCTCCGCGTGCTCGTAGACGCCGACCGCTCGTGTGATGGCGTTTTTCTGCGCAAGTTTCTCAACCTTCTCGCGCGGCATCTTCTTTCGTTTGATGAGTTCGTTGAAGACGTTGTGGTCTTCGGTCACTTGCTCAAGTATCCCGTCGCGCTCTAGGTAAAGGCGGCTGTCACCGACGTAGACGATGAAACCGGTCTGTCCACAAATCACAACGGCGACGAGAGTGGTTCCCATGCCGCGTCGTTTCTCGTCTCTGGATGCTTCTGCATGTACTCGTGCCGACGCGCGGTTGACGGCGAACTCAAGCATATTGGTGATGTCACGCTTGCTAACGCGTTCGACACCTTTTTTTCCTGCTACGTAATCCGAAAGCAGTTCTGCGTCTCGTTTTACTTCCTCATGAAATGTACGAACGGCCAAGGCACTGGCTACCTCGCCCGCCGCGTGGCCGCCCATTCCGTCGCAGACGACGTAGAGTCCCAGAGTTTCGTCGACGAGAAAATTGTCTTCATTTTCTTCGCGCTTGCGCCCCACGTCGGTCAGTGAGGCAAAGGAAGTTTTCGAGCTCATTGAGAGCGCAGAATACACAAGGGGCGCACAATATGCAGCCATGCTTTTCGCTGCCGCTTCGGCAAGGTTCTGGGGGGACCCGGAGCGGCGACCTGTTCAAATGGTCGCTCGGGACCCGGCAGAAACAAGAGCGCCGAGTTCACCCCTAGGCTTGGGCGTGCTTAGAGCAGTCCTAGCTCAAAGAAGCTTCGGTAGGCTCTGCGGGAGACCACGATGTGGTCCAGAAGGGGCACGCAAAGAGTGCTAGCCGCCGCGCGTAGATTTTGGGTAAGCTCGATATCTTCACGACTGGGAGTGGGGTCTCCACTGGGATGATTGTGGACGAGAATGAAGCCCGAGGCAGCGTCCCGAACAACCGGAGTGAGGAGATCGCGCGCCAACAGTCCGCACCCGTGAATCCCCCCGCGCCCCACCTGCCACGAAGATTTGAGTGAGCACTGAGAGTCGGCGCAGAGAACCCAAACTTCTTCATGGTCCAGTCCGCAAAGGCGCGGTTCTGCCCATTCGAAGACTCGTTCTTTGGTCAGCAGACTTCGCGGCATTGCCCGGGTAGCGTCTTTGAGAACACGGCCACCTAGTTCACAAGCGGCAAGGAGACGGATCCGTTGTGCTCGCCCCAGGGGGGTACGTTCGGTCAGAGCTCCCAGTCGATTCTTCGAGAGCCCGGTGAGACCGCCGAGGGTTTCGAGTACATCGTGGGAGAGGGCGAAGGGGGAGCGACCCTTGACACCACGCCCAAGAACGAGCGCTACCAAGTCCGTGTCCCCCAGTGCTCCCACACCTTCGATTTCTGCGATTCGTCGAACACGCTCAACCCGGAGGTCGTCGAGGGGGGAAATCGTTTCGTTTGTTTTTGCCAGGGCGATTGAACTCATCGCCACTGGAGTCAGCAGCTTCTGTGCCAAGGTGACCGACCCTAGAAAGGCGTCAGGGATGTCGCTGCGTTTGGCGCGTCAGCTGACGGACACGACACAATCGGCGAAGCGCCGTGAGGCATCGTCGAAGGCCAGTCGGACGGCTTCTTCACTGCGGCCATCGAAGGTCACTTTAGTCTTGTAGCGGGCGTCGAGCCATTTGGGGTACGAACCCACGTCGATCTCCGGATGCGCCAGGACGAGATCATCCAAGATCAGTTTGATCTCCGTTTCCTCGACCCCCAAGTAGAGTTCTTGACAATGAAATTGCCCAGGCCCCCTGAGGTGTTTTCGCAGAGTCGCCAACTTGGCACGGAAGAGTTCGGGAACTCCAGGAAAGATCCAAACGTTTTCGACCACGACGATAGGCCAAGCTCCCCTTTCGCCCTCATTGAGAAGCTCTGCCCCTCGGGGAAGGGTGGCCATGGCCAAATGTGCCTCAGACAAACTACCGTAGCGGGCGTTGAGGAAGCTCTGCATTTCTGGCGAGAGGAGGAGTTCTCTCTTCAGTCCAGCGGCCACGGCCTCCATTGTGATATCATCATGAGTTGGTCCAACACCGCCGCTCGTCACGACGAGGTCAAATTGTGAGGAAAGCTCTCTGATGTCCTGCGCGATGTCGGAGCGGTCATCCGGGCACATCACAACACGACCAAGCTCTACACCCATGGCGCGTAGCGTCTTTGCCAAAACCTGTAGATTTTCGTCCCGGACTTTGCCGCTCAACAACTCCGAACCAATCAAGAGGGCAGCGGCCCGACGCACGCATCGACGCGAAGCGGGAGCCGACGCTGCTTTCATGACACTTCGATCTCTTCGGTGATGGGGTCCCCGTCCTCGCTGAGACCGAGCAACTTTTCGACGCGGGACTCAGCGTCGTCCAGTTTTGCTTGGGAGGCGCGGGCCAATCGCACACCTTCTTCGAAGTACTTGAGTGATTCCTCAAGGGAAAGATCCCCCTCTTCAAGTTCGCCAACGATTTCTGTCAGTCGAGCCATCGAAATCTCAAACGAGGGATCTTCGTCTTGGTCTGGCTGTTTCTTTGTCTTGCGAGCGGCCATGCGAGCAGAGGGTGGCCCCAACCGCGGCAGTCTGCAAGCCGCATTCTCGGGGCCCGGAACGCATCTCACAACCTGAGATGCGCGCTAGAACGAAGAGTCGACAATCCCGACGAAACCATCGGCTGTGGGGACTAGAGGCACTTGTCTGGCGTAACGATCAATAGCCCAAAGATGATCCTCTTGGGTCCAGCCCACGAAGAAGCCTGCGCCCTTCACATCAGGTTGAGACAAGACAAGAGCGCGGCAGCCCGGATCCGGGTCGAGCTCAGAAATTTGTAGAATGAGCTTTGAAAGACTCGCTCGATGCGAGGCCAAACTTTGACAGATCGTCCGCCGCACTCGGGCGTCCAACTCACGCCGGTATGCCTTCAAAAGAAGGCCGAGGGCGCTTGTGGAGTCCGAATAGGAGAGCCCACGAATCGCGGCGCTGCGCACAGGCGGTGAGTCGCTGCTGAGCCAATGAGCGAGTTGCTGCATCTCTGCGGCGGTGACCGCGCCTTTCTCTGGGAGAGTTCGAAAGGCGAGAGGAGCGATCCATTCTTTGGTCACCAGTGGGTCCTGATCGAGCGCCCAGAGTTGTCTGTCCGAAAAGTGGCTCCAAGTATCCCGCGCGAAGAGCGAGATACTGAGCGCGCTGGCTCGGAGGATGGCCGGGCGCTCAGGATGCGAGTAAGCAAAGAGGGCCACCTCAGTGGCGCGCGTACCGTGGAGCCCTTGGCGCAGAAGCACCGCCAGGGTTTCGTCGTCGGCCGAGGCGAGCGACAGCGAGAGCCGTCCAGGATCGATGACTGAAATCGCCCACAGGGCCGCAAGGCGCAACTGAGTATCGTGAGCGTTTTGGTGCTTCTTGGCCGTCTTCAAGGCAAGTTTTTGCAACTGAGGTGCAGCGTGGGCACTGAGGCAGGTGAGGGCACGAAGGCTCCAAATAGGCGATGCGACGAGGCTTTTCGTCCACGCTTCAGGGTCCAAGAATGCATGGGGGAGCTTGTCCTTGGAGCCAAGTTTGGAGAGGGCGAAAGCCCACTTGAGTGGCTCATTCGCGAGCGCTGCTAGCTGCAGGGGTGAGCTGATCTTTAAATCGATGCGTGTTTCCTGGCGACGTAGACTTCGCTCGACTCGCGCTTCTTCGAAACCAAATTGAAGGAGTGCGTTCCGGGCCGCCGGCACAGCGGAAAGCGCCGCTATCGCTAAATCTTTACCGTCGCTATGCACTGAATGGTCGGCGGTCGCCATCCCCAGGAGAGTTGCGAGGGCCTCACGGTGCAACGAGTGAGCAAGGGCCAGTGCTGCGCTCGCTCTGACTCGACGTGTTGCTGCAGAGTTGACACTCATCCGAGTCGCTCTTGCTCCGGGCGCCGCTCTTGCGTCCGATTCCCGGAAGAAGCGCAACAAACGCCGGACGACCTCGTCGCGCTGGGTACCTTGGGTGCGTCCGTGCAGAGCCTCGACGAGAGCGAGCTGTAGAAGAAAGTTGGGAGAGTCATGGCTCGCGTCCGCAGCTTCAAGCAGGCGTTGGGTGGCTAAGGGGTGCGAGTTTTCTGCCAGTCGCCTGACAAGCCGTGGACTGTCAGGAACGTTCTCCCAGGGGAGAGCTGCAAAGAAGGGGGCACGTTGCTCGCTTGCCCTGATGATCGGGCTACTTCGTGAGGCGTTGGCGGGATTGAAAGACCCGAGAATCGCGCTTGCCGTCAGAAGGCCTAGAGTGAGGCTGGTGCTGAGTTTCTGGCGAGTCCGTCCTGGCACTGCAAGAGCAGACTACAAGAATTCGCTGCGGACGTCCGCTTTCTTCTTGGCCGAGCTACTGGGACTTGCGATAGCATGTCCCAGCAACAGGCAACGAACTACAACGCTCAACAAGGTGACCAGAGGCTTTTCCTAGGTCGAGCCCTCGCCCCGACAGGGGCGAGACCTAGAAAAGCTGT
>Ga0079224_100008890_pt1 | contig 13643 bp, 17 predicted proteins | sample Stecom2015_FD_80414 | JGI IMG/M metagenome (GOLD analysis project Ga0079224, IMG submission 80414) | Agricultural soil microbial communities from Utah to study Nitrogen management - Steer compost 2015 | ecosystem: Environmental > Terrestrial > Soil > Agricultural land | place: USA: Utah... | reverse complement strand
GATGTATCCACACAATTGCCTTTGCGAATGACCCTGTGGGCGGTAGTGCCTCCGTTGCTTTTGTATGGTTGCGTTGCAGTGTTGTTAATTGTCGGCTTGCTCTTGTGAGGAGCATCTGTCGGCATTGTTGACTTCCTCAAGGATGAATAGCGTGCTGATTAAATATTTCCTGAGTCACAAAAAGGCACTGACGCTTTGCGGAGGGGCCTTGGTGATTGCCCTGACGTTATATCCGATGTTCTATCGCACCTGGGCGTTTGGTTCCGATGCCTGGGGGTTATCCGTCATAGCGATTCTTGATCCCGAAGAAGTGCCCTGGAGCCCTTCGGATTTCAACAGCCTGGCGATCCGGCCTGCCGTTGCCTACTGGCTTCTGACAAATTTCGATTGGCCTTATGAGCGCTGTGGTAAAGCAATGACCGCGATGGACGGTTGTTCGCAGCCTCTGGTTAATTTTGTGGGCACGACGCTGGGTACGCACGAACCGGACTCGATCATGACGCGCCGAGGCTATGGGTTGCTTCGACATTTTGCGGCACGGGGAGAGCCGGTGAACGGCTATTACAACGGGCTGACGCCAGTGCATGAAGCCGTTCTCTATGCCAATGTGGACTACCTTCGCGCCTTGCTGGAGCTGGGGGCAGACCCGAACCTGCCCATTGATATGCCGGAGAAGGACTATCACGGCTTCAATGCGGTTGAGTTTGCAGCGTTTCTGGAGGCCCGGAATCCGGAAATGTATCAGGCTATTCGGACAAAGCTTGAGGGTAGCGAGTAATCACTACCTGGAATGCGACTGGTTGATCAGTGCCTGAATGCAGCGGCGGAACAGCTTCGCCGAGAAAAACCGGTGTTCGCCAGGCTGCTCTGCCACGAGTAGCTGGCCACCGGACTCCTGAATTCCTCCCTCAATCATCAGGTTGTCGCTCATCTCGAAGTCTTCAATGCTGTGGCCCAGCTCATCCCGATCGGCTGCGCCCGCGCGTTCACGGTAATGCCGGCGGTCCATCGTGAACCCGAACGCAGGTTTGCCCTGGCCGATCATGTAGCCGACTTCGAACACCGTGCCCGGGTCCGCACTGATGGCGCGGAAGGGGGTGAGGTTGGCAATGATGGCGTCGCAACTGTCCATCAGTTCGCGGTTGGCCTGGTAGATTCGGTGGCCGCGCGTGGGTTTGGCGTCGCGTTCGGAAAACGTCAGGGCGGTGTCCAGTGGGTCTATGCCTTCATAGCCGGCTTCGCGCAGCAGGCGCTTTTTCTCGGCGACGATGGCGTTGTGTTCTTCGTGTGAGAAAAACACTTCCGGGCCGGCCAGGTAGATGCGTTTGGGTTTTGTCATGTGAACGCTGGCTCTCATTTCGGTTAACGAACGAGTTTACTTACGAGTCACCATGAACACAAAAGCCCCCAGCAGGGGGGCTTCTGTCGTCTTACTGCAACACTCAGTTATTCACAGTCAGCTTCATGGACTGTGCGATGGCGTTGGCGTCAGCCGGGCTTCCGTCGCGATGCGTCACGCCTTCCAGCCAGGTTTCAACAGCGTCGGGGTTCTGGTGCATCCAGTGGCGAGCGGCCCTTTCCTGCGGAACAAACTGGTTCAGGATCATGTCCATTACCTGGCCTTCCATTGCCAGTGAGAATTCCAGATTCTCCAGAAGTTGCGCCACATTCGAGCAGTCTTCGCTGAATCCGGCGCGGGTGTTGGTGTAGACCGTAGCGCCGCCCTTGTTCGGGCCGAAGTACTCATCGCCGCCATCGAGGTAGACAATATCAAACCGCTCGTTCATGGGGTGAGGTGCCCACGCCAGGAACACAATCCATTCCTTGTCGCGAATCTTGCCATTCACCTGGGCCAACATGATGCGCTCGGAGGTCTCAACCAGGTTGAACTCGCCCAGGCCAAAGGCGTTGGTTTCGATCATATCGAGGATGAGCTGATTACCGTCGTTACCTTTCTCCAGGCCGTACACGCTGTGATCAAACTTGTCTTTGAATCGGGCGATGTCGGAAAAGCTTTTAACGCCTGCCTCGTAGACCGCCTGTGGAACCGCCAACGTGTATTTGGCTCCCTGAAGGTTAGGCCCCAGCCGCTCGATCTTGTTGGCTTCGATCAGCGGATCGGCCACGGGCGCCATACTGGGCATCCAGTTGCCCAGGAACACGTCGATGTCGCCATTGGCCATGCCCTGGTACGTGTCTGTCACCGACTGGCTGGACGTCTGCACGTTGTAGCCCAGTGCCTGCAACAGTTCCGACGCCACGGCGGTGGTCGCTTTCACGTCTGTCCAGTCCACAATGCCGAACTGTATCTGCTCGCACTGCCCGGCGGCGTAAGCCTTTGTCCCAGCTGAGACCCACGCAAGCATCAACAGGAGAAATATCGTTCGCATGTTACATCCTTTAATTGAACGTTCAATTAATAAAAAATTGGCGAGGGATAGTACCGAAAAGTGAGCCAGATTGATATGAGAGTGCCTAATGATTCAGGTTTGAAAATTAGGCACGTGGTGAGGGCTTGAAGTGAGTGTCAGGTGTGACTACGGAGGTTCGGCTATCTGTTGGTGCCGTTGAGTTGGGCGACGTAGGCGGTAATAAAAGCATTTTCCTGGAAGGCTTTCAGGCCTGTGTCGGCAAAGGCGATGGGCACGGGGTTGTTGGCCAGAGTGGACTTAACCAGGGCCGGGGGCACCAGGGTCACGTTTAGCTCAGAGTCGGCAATCAACTGGATGGCGGTTTCCATTTTGAAGCTGATGGCGCCACCGGCAAACTTGCCTTTTTGCATCCGCTCTTTTATCGCGACCGTGGCCACTCCGTATTCGGCCATCAACTCCGCAAAGGTGGCTTGGAATGTCTTCAGGTCTTCCCGGCTGTGGTTTTTCGGTAGCGACAGTTTGCGTACTTTGCAGTCGGGCAGGTTGAATTGGCCCCGGTCCATATTCAGCATGCACACCACCGCATCGCTGCCGGTCAGTTCTACTCCGCATACAATCATAATAATGCCCCCTATGCCCCGGTTATTCTCAGCCGCAGCATTTCTTGAATTTGAGTCCACTACCGCAAGTGCAGGCGTCGTTGCGGGAGGGGGATTTTGCTGTGGTGACCGTTCCCGTTTTGTTCAGGATAGCCGTGAGCTCGTTGACGGATTCAACGGCGCCCTCGCGGGTATCAACGGAGATCGTCGCGTGAAGTTTCGCCGCAGCCACTTGAGCCTCAACTTCTTTCTTGCGCGCTTCACTGGTAACCACCAGCGTTAGCGGGTACTTCTTGCTGCCGCTCTTTTGGCTGGCGTTGGTCTGAAAACCGCCATAAGCAGTGTGATGCTGGCGGGCGTCTTGCCGACCTTTGTAGAAAAATTTATCTGACATGCTGATATCCTGAAGGAGAGAATACCCAGGCGACGGCCGGGCGCAATCTTTTAGCACGCTTGATGAAACAGTGATATAGGGAAAACCGGAAAAGACTAATCAAGGAAGCACCACGTGAATCAAAAAGGCTTACTCACCTCATGGAACGACGCCAAGGGTTTCGGTTTTATCACGCCAGAGAACGGTGGCGAGCGTCTGTTTGCCCACATCAGCGCCTATCAGGGCCGGGGCAGGCCCTCGGCCAGCCACAAGGTGGTCTACGCACAGACAAAAGATGAGAAGGGGCGGCTGAGGGCGTCCAGTTTCCAGTACGCTGGCGTGGCGAGACACAGCGCAGCGGTCGCCACGGGCGTTTGGTTTGCTCTGTTGATTGCCGCTGCAGTCGCAGGGGCGGTTTCTGTGTTGTATGTTCAGGGTTATGTGCCAGTGCTGTTGCCGGCGGCCTATGGCGTAATGAGTGTAGCGACCTTCTTGATGTATGCCGTCGATAAGGGGGCAGCTGAGAGCGGCAGGAGGCGTGTCCCCGAGGGGCGGTTGCATCTGTTTGAACTCCTGTGCGGCTGGCCGGGGGCACTGGTGGGCCAGCAATTCTTTCGCCATAAAACCAGAAAGACCTCATACCAGGTGTCTTTCTGGTTCAATGTCGTCCTCAATCTCGCAGTGCTTTGCTGGTTGTTACTGTGGCCGGGCGCCGAGTTCGTCAGGCAGGCCCTGGAGATCAGGCCGTTTATGCTTCTAAGGTTTTGATGATGCAAAACGTCTGCTCGGACGACGAGCTCTCAACATTGCTGCAGTCCAACCCTGTGGTGTTGCTGCTGTATGGAGGGGCAAGTTGTGGCGTCTGCCAGGCTATCAAACCCCAACTGGAGCGCCTTTCCAGTGAAAAATTCCCGAAGCTGGTTACTGCCTACATTGATTGCCAGGCATCAGCCGGTGCGCTGTGTGCGGCTCAGGGTATTTTCTCGCTGCCAGTAGTGCAGTTATGGTTTGAGGGGCGGCGATTTGCGGAATTCGCCCGGGTGTTTTCAATCGGCGAGGTGCGGGCAGCCCTGGAACGGCCGTATGGGCTTTTGATCGAGTGCTGAGCCCTCTCTGTACTCGTGGCAGGACCCAAATCTCGCTGTGCGGATTGGCTACGGCTCGCAGATGCCCCGAACAAACACCAGAAGCTCGTTATTGGCGGGCATTGCAACATCGTCCTGGAGTTGCAGGCCAACGGCCTTGGCCAGCTCAGACAGGGCTTCAATATCTCGGATGCCCATGTGGGGTGCTTGGGATTTCAGCGACTGATCAAACGCCTTGTTGCTCTCGCTGGTGTAACCGCCCTTATGCTTGAACGGCCCGTACAGGCAGAACGCACCGTCTTTTTGAAGGCAGGCGCCGACACCTTGAAACATCTTTTCAACTTCCTCCCAGGCCATGATGTGAGCTGTGTTTGCTGAGAATGCCCATCGACAGGCGGACACAGGCCATGGCATTTGGTTTACGTCCAGCTCAAGGATTGGGAGGACGTTGGGTAAGGCGGCCTGTTGCAGTCGGGCAACGGCCAGGTGCGCCGCTCTGGGGCGGTCGGTGGGCTGCCATTGCAAGTGGGGCAGAGTGGCAGCGAAGTGCTCGGCGTGCTGGCCGGTTCCGGTGCCGATTTCCACCACGGTGCCCGGTGCGTTGAAAATTTCGCGCAGCTTTTCCAGGATGGGCGCTTTGTTGTTTTCGCAGGCTTGGGAATAGGGCAGGTGGCTATTCATGAATGCGTCTCTCCTTTCCCTTGAACGGTATCATAAAACGGTGTTTTGGCCATGAGGCAGCTATAATGGGCGCCTTTCATCATTGCAGAGAACGCTATGCCAATCGAAAAGAATCAAGTGGTCCTGTTTCACTACATCGTGAGAGACGAACAGGGCAATGAAGTTGAAAACTCCCGAGGCGGAGAGCCAAATGCCTACCTGCACGGCCATGGTGGCATTATTCGGGGGCTGGAAGACGCTCTGGAAGGCCGCGAGGCGGGTGATACCTTCAGCGTGACGGTGTCACCGGACAAGGCCTATGGCGCCCGCAAGCCGGATGCAATACAGCGCATCCCCATCAAACATCTGATGGGCGCCAAGCGCTGGAAACCGGGCATGATTGCTCAGGTGCAAACTGAACATGGGCCCCGCCATGTGCTCGTTGCCAAGGTTGGCCACAAGTTTGCGGATGTGGATACCAACCACCCGATGGCTGGCAAGACCCTCACGTTTGATATCGAGATCATTGAGGTGCGTGCGGCGGAGGCCGACGAGATCGCCCATGGCCACGTTCACGGCCCGGGCGGTCATCATCATTAATTAGAAGCAGCTGATCACCGCCAGTCGGGCCGGGGGTTACTCGGCCTCGACGGTTTCGTTCAGCAGTTCCGGCTTTTTCAGTGCCTTGGTGAACAAGTCTTTTTCTTCCGCAATGGCCAGGGCGCACTGTTCTGCCAGCTCTTCAGACAGGCCGCCGACCTTACGTTGCAGGAAGGTGGTAATCTCTTCGGACAGTTCAAGAACCTTGTCTCGGGCATCGGCTTCTGCTTTGGACGAAAACAACATTTTGTCCGGGTTCTTCAGTGCCATGTCCAGTCCGTCCCTCTCGGAATAGTAGAGTGCTTTTACGCCCATGGTATGCCATCGCCTCCGGGGTAATGATGGTTGGTAAGACCGTTAATGAAATCGCAGCTTATCACGGATAGTGTATATTTATACAGTATTTGCTGCGTCATCCTGTCCTCTTTTGCTGTTCCAGCGCCGGACCTGGCACCCGTATGATGGATTGTCAGACATCAGCTCCGGAGTCCTGAAATGAACGCCAGAACAACCATAGCCGGTACTCAACCCACGCCGCCTCCCAAGACCAAGGCGCCCCTTCCCGAAGTCCGTCAGCCGGATTTTGATCTGGCGGAAGACGTGCCCAAGTACTGGTGGGATAGTGATCCGGCCAAAACGCTGTTGCTGGCGGCCTTGTCGGCGAGCTTTCCGCCCGGTGAGCGGTTTTTTATCGACTCCGTGCGCCATTACCAGAAAGAGATTACAGACCCGGAACTGAAGGCGGCGGTGCGAGCGTTCATCGGCCAGGAGGCGCACCACTCAAAAGAGCACGAGGCCCTGAACGGATACATGCAGGCGCGCGGCATCAACCTCAAACGCCTTGAGCGCGAGGTGCTGTGGCTGATGAATGTGCTGCGCAAGCGGCTGAGCCCGGAGCGCCAATTGGCCCATACGGTGGCGGTGGAGCATTTCACGGCACTGATGGCAGAGGAATTCCTCCTGAAATATGACGCTCTGGAAGAGATGGACCCGCGTATGGCTCCCATCTGGGCCTGGCACGCGATTGAGGAATCCGAGCATAAAGCCGTGGCGTTCGACGTGTACAAAACCATTGGAGGTAGCGAGTTTGTCCGGTTGACCGAGATGATGGTGGTGAGCGTGCTGTTTCCAGTCTCCAGCGGTATTCACCTGATTCAACTGATGAAAGAGGACGGCCAGTTGTTCAATGTGAAATCCTGGGCGAACGGTCTCAATTACATGTGGGGCAAGCCAGGTGTATTCCGCAAACTCCTGCCCTCTTACTTCAAGTACTACAGCCCCGGCTTTCATCCATGGAATCACGATGCCCGTGATCTGGTGGAGAAAGCCAAACGGAAGTGGCTGGCGCCGGTGATGAAAAAGGCGGCTTGACGGTCACTGCATTTGCTACCATGTCGGACTTTTCACTGGGTTGATGATCTAAGTCCGGCAACATGAATGCTCCTTTCCAGCTTCGGCCTTACCAGCAGGAAGCCGTCGACGCCACGCTGAACCACTTCCGTAAATCGGATGAATCTGCGGTCATTGTGCTGCCGACCGGTGCCGGCAAGAGCCTGGTGATTGCCGAGCTGGCCCGCCTTGCGCGCCGAAAGATCCTGGTGCTGACTCATGTGAAGGAACTGGTGGAGCAGAATCACGCCAAGTACCAGAGTTATGGTCTGTCGGGGGGCATCTATGCTGCCGGGCTGAAACGCAAGGAGAAGCACCATCAGGTAACCTTTGCCAGTGTGCAGTCGGTGGCGGCGAATCTGGACCAGTTCCGGGATGAATACTCGCTGGTTATTATCGATGAGTGCCACCGGGTGAGCGGCGAGGAAACCAGTCAGTACCAGCGGATCATCGAGCTTTTACGGCAGCAGAATGATTCCCTCAAGGTGCTTGGGCTCACCGCCACGCCCTACCGCCTGGCCATGGGATGGATCTATCGTTACCACTACCGGGGGTTTGTTCGTGGTGCCGATGACGAACAGGACAAGCCTTTCCGGTACTGCATCTACGAACTGCCTCTGAGCTACATGATCAACCGTGGCTACCTCACGCGGCCTGAACTGGTCAACGCCGCTGTGGCGCAATACGATTTCTCCGCACTCACGCAGGACCGCTTTGGCGAATATGCCGAGAAAGACGTCAACCAGTTGTTGAGCAAACATCAGCGGGTGACACGTGCCATCATCGAACAGGTGATGGAGATGGCGGCCGAGCGCCAGGGGGTGATGATTTTCGCGGCGACAGTGCAGCACGCGCAGGAAATTGCCGGGTACTTGCCCAAGCAGGAAACTGCCCTGGTGACCGGTGTCACTGATCTGCGAGATCGGGACCAGCTGATCCAGTGCTTCAAGCAACGGCAGTTGAAGTATCTGGTGAATGTGTCAGTGCTGACGACCGGCTTTGATGCACCGCATGTGGATTTTATTGCCATTTTGCGGCCTACCCAGTCGGTGAGCCTGTATCAGCAGATCGTCGGCCGTGGCCTGCGGTTGGATGAGGGGAAACAGGATTGCCTGGTGATTGATTACGCGGGCAACCATGTCAACCTGCATCATCCGGAAGTTGGGGAGCCGAAGCCCAATCCTGACAGTGAACCGGTGCAGGTGTTCTGCCCGGGCTGCGGTTTTGCCAACATCTTCTGGGGCAAAACCGACAGCGACGGGCGTGTCGTTGAGCATTATGGCCGCCGGTGCCAGGGCCTGCTGGAGCCTGCTGACGATGACCGAGGGCGGCCACAGCAATGTGACTACCGGTTCCGCTTCAAGGAGTGCCCACATTGTGGCGCTGAGAACGACATCGCTGCCCGCAACTGCGGGCACTGCCACCAGGCCATTATCGACCCGGATGATCAATTGCGGGATGCCCTGAAGCTCAAGGATGCCATGGTCATCCGCTGTGCCGGCATTTCTCTGGCGGGAGAAGGCCAGAAACTTCGGATCACTTACCACGGAGAAGACGGGGAGGAACTCCGGGAGTCGTTTGATTTCAGCAAGCCCGCCCAGCGAGCCGTGTTCAACAAGCTGTTTGGACGACGATTTGCCAATGGTCAGGCTCCGAAAGTCTTTGCCCGGGCGAATGAGGTGCTGGAGATGCAGGTACTGTTACCCGCGCCGGATTTCGTGATTGCTCGCAAGCAGAAGCACTACTGGCAGGTGCAGGAGCGGGTTTTTGATTATCAGGGGCAGTATCGTAAGGCGTATTGACTGGCTAAACGATGCTCGGGTGGCGCATTGGATGCCATCTGGTCTATCGCCCTGTATGATTCGGACATAATCTCTCGTCAGCTTTCAAGCGGTGTTTACTCGGATCATGTCGGTAACCCTTCGAACCACAGTGCTCGTGCTGCTCCTGCTTGTAGCGGAGTTAGGGCATGCAAAGATCTACAAATGGGTAGATGAGCACGGCAAGGTGCACTTCAGCGACCGCCAGGACCATAGCGTTAAACAGGAAGTGGTTAACGTGAAGCCCAGGGCCTCGGAATGGTCGCGTTTTGATATCCGCATTGAAACGGTCGATCTGGAGCTGACTGCCGAGGAAAACCAGCAGATTGTCGATGGCGTGAACCATGTTTACGAGTTTTTCGACCGCGTGCTGTCTTTCGATATGTACCGGACGGTGCCGGTTAATATTCTGATTTTCAAGGACATGGTCAGTTACCGGAACTACCTGATTCAACGGGACAGGGGCTGGGCGGTTGCATCCTACGGTTTGTACATGCCATCTGAGCATCAGATCGTGGTTTATATTCAGGAGGACAGGGAACGCACCTTCAGGACCATCAAGCATGAGGTCAGTCATGCGGTTGTCGATACCATCGTCCCCTATGCTCCCGCTTGGTTGAACGAGGGGCTTGCCGAGCAGATGGAGATGCTGGAACGGGATGATGCCGGCTTGTATTTCGAGAGCCACCCGGAAAACCGATGGATTGTCGCTAAAGCCCGTGAACAGGACCGGTTAACCGGCATCGACCAGTTCCTGAAACTGCCCAGCAACAAGTGGCGACACTCCGATATGTCTGGTAGCGGCAGCGTGCGTGCCCAGGCTGGCCAGTTTGTCTATTTCCTGCTTGCCAAGCCCACGCGCCGCAGTTTTCTAGTGCGGCTAATGCATAACTTCAACCGAGGTGACCGCACACTCTCGTATTACCTGGTAGACGACAACTACATCGGCGGGGTCAACATGTTAGGCCTGGACTGGCGGCGTTGGTTGCTCAGTCAGGAGGAGGGGGTTATCCGGTTGTAGGAGGTTCTGGCTGTGGACCCGATCAGAATAGTGGACCCGATCAGAATAATGGCGGCAACAATCGGATGGAATCCATAACCAGAGTGGTGTTTACTCTCCCTGTCCACAATGAATAAAGGGTGATGTCATGCTTGATTCACCAGAGCAGCAACGGCGGTCAGACAGGGATACCGGAGACATAGCTTCCCATGGTGATGCCCGTGTGGCCCGGCTGGTCAAGGTGGCCGATCACATTGAATCCCACGCCGAGGAACCACTCACGCTCGCGCGCCTGGCGACGCTGGCGGCCTTGTCGCCTTCCCGCCTGCAGAAGCAGTTCAAGGAGGCCTTCGGGGTGTCTCCAAAAGCCTATCAGGATGCCGTCCGGATGCGCCGTTTCAAACAGTCTCTTAAAGACGGCGACAAGGTGACGGATGCGATTTTTACCTCTGGCTATGGTTCGGTCAGTCGTGTCTACGGCGAAGCCAACCGCAATATCGGTATGTCGCCCAAGACCTATCGGGCCGGTGGTGCGGGCGAAGCCATCGTTTATGCCTGTCGAATGACCGCACTGGGGCTGATGATGATGGCGGCCACGGACCGCGGCGTATGCTTGGTGGAGTTCGGTGACGATGAAGCCTCGCTGATGGCCCAGTTGAGGTCGGAGTTCCCCAATGCAGATCTGAACGCTTCTCCAGCGCGGAACGCCCCAGAGCTTGATGCCTGGATGGACGCTCTGGATAAGCATATCAGTGCCGGTGCCCCACGGCCGGATTTGCCGTTGGATATGCGTGGCACGGCGTTTCAGGTAAAGGTTTGGCAGTTCCTGTTGAGTATCCGTGAGGGCGATGTTCTTAGCTACTCTGAGGTCGCCGCAAAGATCGACAAGCCCAGGGCGGTGCGGGCCCTGGCGTCAGCTTGTGGCAAGAACCGGATTGGTGTGTTGATTCCCTGCCATCGTGTATTGCGGGGCGATGGCGGGCTTGGCGGTTATCGCTGGGGATTGGAGCGAAAGCGGGCGTTGTTGGAGGCAGAGCGGAGGAATCGTGTGCGTGAATAAGCGACCCTGAAGCGCTCCCCCGGCAATTATTTCCTGTTTCAGATACACTGTCGCTTTGATATTGGCGAACAGGCCGATATCCACTCGGGGAAATGTCATGAGCAAGAAAGTTGTCAAAGTTGTTTTAACGTCTGCGGAGATTGAAGAGCAGACGGCTGCCTTTTTAAAGTCCGGTGGGCGCGTTGAATATGTGGCTAAAGGTAAAAGTTCGCAGTTGACCTCGGCTGGCCCGAAGCAGATTAATCTGAAGAGTAATTAAGAGATCTTCAAAAAAGGTAGCTTCGGCTGCCTTTTTGTTTATGTGCCACTCGTTAAGTCCAACCACGTCATAAAATATCGTAACCATCAGCCAGCAATAGGCGAGCTACACTCTTCTCAATCATGGATCTGATATGAGGCATAGCCGCCGTTATGAATGACAACGAGGAAAGCCCGGGTATCGGGCCGGGGGCTGGCGGACAGGACTCAACAACAGCCCTGATTGAAGCAATCAATATCCGCAGCATGTCGTTGATTGTGCTGACCAGCATCGCCTCCCTGTATTTTATCGATTGGGCCCAGCCTGTATTGCTGCCGCTGGTGGTGGCGGTTTTGATCAGTTATGCCCTGGATCCGTTGGTGGCGACACTGGATCGGATTCACATACCCCGTCCATTGGGTGCAGCCTTGGTTCTTTGCGCACTGATAGCAATTCTGGCGGCGGCAAGTGTGCCACTCAAGCAGGAAGCCATGGCCATGCTGGACAAGATTCCCCAGGCCATCAAGGAGCTTCAGCGTGAAGATGCGTCTGCGTCCGAGGATGAAGAAAGCATCATGGAAAAAGCCCAGATTGCCGCCAAGCAGATTGAGGAAACCGCCGAGAAAAGCCAGGAGGAACCGGCTGTTCAGGCCGGCGTGACACCCGTGCGGCTGGTGGACGAGCCGATGGACGTTCGTGATTACGTGATCCGCAACTCGCCGGCCACATTAGTGCTGATTTCCCAGATGTTTTCTGTGCTTTTGCTGGTGTTTTTCCTACTTTCCGTTGGCCGGCTCTACCGGCGCAAGATCGTTAGAATTTCCGGTCCTTCGTTCCGGCGTATGCGTAAGGCGGCGCGGATCATGAATGAACTGCATCACCAGGTGCGCCGGTTTCTCTTTGTCATGGTTATCAGTGCGCTCTTTGTCGGCATTCTCACCTGGTTGGCTTTTCTGTTACTGGGTGTTGAGCAAGCGGCGCTGTGGGGCGTGGTGGCTGGTATTGCCAGTGGTGTGCCGTATCTGGGGCCTTTCCTGGTTCTGGTCGGCTCTGGTGTGGCCGCATTCCTACAGTTCGGCGAGCTCAATACTGCCGTGATTGTTGCGCTTACATCGCTGGTCATCACCAGTATTCAGGGGAATCTGCTGATGCCGTGGCTGACGAGTTACGTCTCCAGTTTGAATGCCGTCGCCATTTTTATCGGGTTGTTGTTCTGGGGTTGGTTGTGGGGGCCAGTGGGCTTGATTGTGGCTACGCCCATTCTCATGATCGCAAAATCCGTGTGCGATCATGTGGTGAACTTTCGTCCGGTAGGGGAGCTGTTGGGTAAATGATTCGGGTGTGACCACAGCTTCAATCCTTGATGACTTCTCGCTCGAATCGGCCAAGCACGACCACGATAATCAGTGAAAGCACCGTCACCATACTGGCAAGCGCCAGGGTGCCAAGGCCGCAGGCTACGCCAATGGCGCCGGATACCCAGATGGAGGCTCCCGTGGTAATGCCCTGAACATTGCCGCGGCTCTGGATGATACTGCCGGCGCCCAGAAAGCCAATGCCGCCAATCACGCCTTCGACAATGCGTGTGGGGTCTATTCGGGCGGAAGGATCGCCTTCCGCCGTGGCGAGCAAAATGTGCATGCCCATCATGATGAATGCGGATGCCCCCACGGAGACGAGCATGTGCGATCGCAGTCCCGCTGGCTTCCCTCGTAGTTCACGTTCAAGCCCAAGCACCAGTGCCAGGCCTGCCGCCATAAGCAGGCGAATGAGCATTTCCGTCAGGGGAATTTCGCTTTCTAGCACGGCTTGTCTCCTGGTCTTTCAATTTTGTTTGTTTCTGCTCACGCAGATTAGCAGGTGAGGCCGGGATCGTCCTTTTATCAGGTTATTGCCGGCACGGTTCCGTGCCATATTGGCAATCCCATATCCTCGGGATCTTCATTGGGGCCACCGGTCCGGCTCTTGAATGAGCCTTCCTCAATTGGTATCCGAAACAGCGCAGTTGCTTTGCGCTCCTTCAGGTTCGGTGCCCGTACCTGCTCCCATCGCCCTGGCTCAATCTGGTTGATGATGGCTCGGAACGCTGCGTCGAATTCTGCAGTCTCTTCCACGAGTTGGGCGCGGCCGAACAACACCAGAGATTCGTAGTTGGCGCTGTGGTGGTACGCAGACTTGGTTAAAACCCATTCATTGGTGACGGCAAACGAGATGCAAAGGAGTTGGCCCGAACCGAGGCGTTTTGACAACCGGCCCCCATTGAGGGTGTGAACGTACAGGTGGTCATCCAGTCGCCAGGCGGTAATCGGGATGATGCGGGGCTCGCCGTCCTCCACAAAGCCCAGGTGCGCGGTTTTGAGTCGGTCAATCAGCGTATAGGCAACCTGGCGATCCACCGACGCTCTTTTGGTGGCCCGCCTCACTGTGCTCCTTGGGCAGGACGTCAG
>Ga0079224_100008889_pt1 | contig 13644 bp, 6 predicted proteins | sample Stecom2015_FD_80414 | JGI IMG/M metagenome (GOLD analysis project Ga0079224, IMG submission 80414) | Agricultural soil microbial communities from Utah to study Nitrogen management - Steer compost 2015 | ecosystem: Environmental > Terrestrial > Soil > Agricultural land | place: USA: Utah... | reverse complement strand
TTTCTTAATCTGGTGGGACGGCGATCTAAGTCGAGAGCTTTTGGATGATAATAAAATCGAAAAGTATAATGAAGGTGTCATCTTCCAAGCGGAAGGTGCTACATCCATCAATGGAACCAAGCGCACGCCAAATCTGAGCGCCGATATCTTTGGTGATTGGAGAGAAGAGCTGATACTCCGTTCCGCAGATAATAAATCTCTCCGAATCTATATGAGCTGTATACCGACGTCCTTTCGTTTGACTACCCTTATGCATGATCCTGTTTATAGGTTGGGCATCGCTTGGCAAAATGTCGCCTACAATCAACCTCCGCATACTGGATTTTACTTGGGTCCGGGCATGCAGCAAGTGCCTAAACAAGCTTTAAAATTTGTGAAATATCGAGATTGAACTGTTTAAATTATAAATGTAATATCTTTTTGTAAATCAATGGAATAAATTCTTAATATGAAATTATTGTTTATCATACTAACGGGGCTGCTGTTTCTGCAAGATCGACCTGCAAAATTATTTATCATTGGCGATTCTACGGTGCGAAATTCAAATGAAACGTACTGGGGCTGGGGCAGCATACTTCAGGAGTTTTTAGATAGTACAAAGATAAAAGTGGACAACCAAGCGATGGCAGGAAGAAGTACCAGAACCTTCAGAAAGGAAGGGAGATGGGAGAAAGTATTGGATGAAATGAAACCTGGAGACTATGTGATGATACAGTTCGGGCATAACGAGGGTAGTAAACCTGATACCACCCGCCAAGGGTATCGGGGTGTTCTTCGCGGAATAGGAAAGGACTCTCTAACTTTAATCTGGCCAAACAAGGAGAATGAGGTCGTATATACCTATGGGGAATATTTACGTCGTTTTGTGAAAGAAGCGAGAGCAAAAGGAGGTATTCCTATTATCTTGTCGATGATTCCTCGTAATAAATGGACGCCGGATGGTAAAACGGAACGTGCCAACGCTGATTTTGGAAAATGGGCGAAAGAGATAGCGTTGGAACAACAAGTTGATTTCATTGATTTGAATGAATTAACTGCGGCTTACTATGACATGATTGGCGCGGATGCTGTCAAAAGACTTTATTTTCCAGGGGATCATACGCATACCAATTATGCCGGTGCTCGATATAATGCTTTTAGCGTTCTGCAAGGAATTCGAAAATTAGAAAACTCTCTATCCCAAAGTATTATAACTTATGAACAGAAGTAAAACTATCACTTTAATATGTGCGTTATGTTGTATGTTGACCTTAAGTAGCTTTTTGATAAAACAGGAAAAGCAACGCATATATATCATCGGTGATTCAACCGTACGGAATGGACATGGAAATGGGAGTAACGGACAATGGGGATGGGGAAGTTTCCTTGCGGATTATATGGATGGCGAAAAGGTAGAGGTGTTTAATAAGGCTTTGGGAGGAACAAGCTCCAGGTCATATTTTACAAACAGGTCGCTTTGGCAACAAATATTGGATAGTCTGCGCCCGGGCGATATCGTATTGATGCAGTTTGGTCATAACGATTCCAGCCCTATTGTTGACTCCGCGCGAGCAAGAGGTACTATTCGGGGTAATTCTGATGATTACCAAGAGGTTAATAATCCTTTATTGAAGCAAAAGGAGATGGTGTATAGTTACGGTTTTTATCTACGAAGGTTTGTGAAAAACATTAAGGATCGAGGAGCACGAGCAATTATCTGTTCACCTATACCAAGAAATAAATGGGAGGGTAATGAAGTTGTCAAAAGTGATTATGCGAAATGGGCCGAAGAGGCCGCTACGCAATCAGCGGCAGATTTTATCCCACTTCAAGATTTAGTAACGACAGCTTATCAGCAACAGGGACAAGAATATGTCAACACGCATTATTTTGATGCGAAAGACGCGACACACACTTTAAAGGATGGTGCAGTCTTAAACGCCAAACTTATTGCAGCGTATCTGTCTAACAATCCGAAATTAGGGCTCGCCCAATGGATCAAGAAATAAAAGCATGAAAAAGATTACCCATATCGTCGGAGCGGCGTTCGCCATTTTCTTGGCCTCTGCTACGCAGGCGCAACAAAGACCCAATATCATCGTCATTTTGGTCGATGATATGGGATATTCTGATTTGGGCTGTTTTGGATCTGAAATTCAAACGCCACATTTGGATAGTTTGGCGAAAGAAGGAACGATAATGACCAACTTTTATAATGCGGCGCGCTGCTGTCCTTCTAGAGCGTCTTTGTTAACCGGGCGATATCCGCATCAGGCAGGTATAGGGGATATGATGAACAAGCGTCCGTTTCCATCCTACCAGGGGTTTCTCAATAGGGAATCAATTACTTTAGCTGAATTGCTTAAATCAGCTGGCTATGGGACTTATATGACCGGTAAATGGCATGTGGGTCAAGATTCTATAAACTGGCCATTAGAACGTGGATTTGATCGATATTACGGATTGATCGACGGCGCGAATAGCTATTTTGCAAATAGACCCTATCGGAAAAACCAAAAACTTAGTATTGTTCTAGATCGAGAGAATGTAGAAGTACCTGCGAACTATTACAGTACGGATGCTTACACGGGGCGTATGATAAATTTCTTGGAAACTCATCTTGCCGAAAAAAAGGAACAACCTTTTTTTGCTTATATGGCTTATCAAACGCCACATTGGCCACTGCACGCCCGACCTGAAGAGATTTTAAAGTATAAAGGGAAGTATATGGAGGGCTGGGAAACTATCCGCCAGCGCCGCTTTGACAAGCAGAAGGAGCTTGGTATCATCCCAAGCTCCGCTAGCTTACCTGAGAACGATGAAGAGATCCCGGCATGGGATAAGTTGACCTGGGTCGAAAAAGTTCAATGGGACGAACGTATGGCGGTCTACGCGGCCATGCTGGATCGATTAGATCAACAGGTAGGACGATTGGTGGATTTTCTGAAAGCTAAGAAGCAACTTGAACATACGATTATACTTTTTCTGTCGGATAATGGGGCAAGTCACGAAACTATTGATCACGATGGATTTACAGAAGAGATACAATTAGCAAATAATTTTCCTGCCAGCCATCCCGAATCCTTTACTGCTTATGGCAAAATGGGTGCTGCTGTGTCAAACACACCATATCGTTCTTATAAGCATTGGGTTTATGAGGGCGGAAATTCGACGAGTTTTATAGCTTTCGGACCGAATCATATTCCAAAAGGAGCTATTGTAGAGACACCGGCACATTTAGTTGATATTATGCCAAGTCTACAACAATGGGCAAATGCAAATTATCCAAAACGGCATCATAATCAGCGAATTGGGGAGATGGAGGGGACAGCGTTATCAGCGATTTGGAATAATAGCGGGCTTGAAGAGCGAGCAATCTGTTTTGAACATGAAGGTAATAAAGCCATAAGAAAAGGACGATGGAAACTGGTGCAGGCGTATAATGATAAAAATTGGCAATTATATGATCTTCAAACTGACCGAGCTGAAAGGATAGATTTGAGCAGCAAGTATCCTAAGGAAGTTCAATCCTTATTGAAGGAGTATCTTGCTTGGGAAAAACGTGTGGGTGTAATCCCATATGAACAGCTTAGCAAATAAATAATAGATACCTAATACCTTATTATCGACATTTTTTTACAAGAATATTTATATGGGAGGTATTGTTAATTTATTGATAGTAAGTAGCTTGAGTCTATTGTAACGAGATGGATACAGGACACGGCAGGTTGCTACGAAATCTCAAATCTCTTAATATAGCTATATAGCCAATATCGTAAACCGTTGCGCTTTTAAACTTCGTGTGAAATAGTTTAGCGACAGTATTATATGCTGTGCATAAACTAGGAAAAAGGTACTAACAAGTGTTATATCTCATGAGTTTGAAGTGCTTCCAGATCGCGTTCAAATGATGACACCAACTAGAAAATACAATTCTTCACTTCTTATTCGACTGCATTTAGTATGTATTGCTGCTATTTCCTTGTTGTTTGCTGCCTGTACTACCCAGAAGGCAGGGAGCAATAAGGCAATGAATCAAAAAGAGGATGTGTTGCAGGTGCTCCGTCAAACGAATGCATACTTTATGAACAAATGGCCGGATACCAAAGAACCTATCTACACGACGAGATGGCGTCCTAGCAATATCTGGACTCGCGCAGTGTATTATGAAGGTTTAATGGCCTTATATGCCATCGATCCTAAAATAGAATATTATAGGTATGCTGATGATTGGGCCAATCAACATCAATGGAATATGCGCAATGGCGTAGAAACCCGAAATGCCGATGATCAGGCATGCGGACAAATTTATCTTGATTTATATCAGATTGATAAACAACCGATCAAGATAAAGGCAATTAAAGAAAATATTGATGGAATTATAGCAAGTGGAAAAGTAGACGACTGGACTTGGATTGACGCTATACAGATGGCGATGCCAATTTTCGCAAAATTCGGAAGCATGTATAATGATCCAAAGTACTACGATTATATGCATCGCATGTATCTCTACTCACGGAATGAAGAGGGCGGAGGACTTTATAACACAGAAGATAAACTATGGTGGCGTGATAAAGATTTTGTGCCTCCCTATCAGGAACCGAATGGTGAAGACTGTTATTGGTCGAGGGGAAATGGTTGGGTTGTCGCTGCGCTGGTGCGCGTTTTAAACCTCCTTCCGCAAGATCATCCTAACAGAGCATTCTATGAGCAGGATTTTAAGGATATGATGCATGCGCTATTGAAGGTACAACGTGCCGACGGCTTTTGGAATGTGAGTCTTCATGATCCGACCAATTTTGCCGGACCGGAAACTTCAGGCACTGCGCTCTTTGTATATGGAATGGCTTGGGGAATAAATCAAGGGTTACTTGATCAAACGCAATTTACTGAACCTATGCATCGAGCATGGCAAGGCATGGTACAGGATGCGGTGCATCCATCTGGCTTTTTAGGCTTCCTGCAGGGAACCGGGAAAGAACCAAAGGATGGTCAACCTGTTCGTTTCAGTTCCGTTCCAGATTTTGAAGATTACGGGCTTGGGTGCTTTTTACTTGCTGGTACTGAATATTATAAGTACCTATCGAAAAACTAATGATTAAGATGAGAACCATATTTCTGATACTCCTGACACTGGTTGGTTTGAAATCAGGAAATGCATTGCAAGCACAAAGCAATGTGACCCTGAGTTTCAATGCTGATTGGAGATTGATGCTGGGCGAGCAGGAAAATGCTCAACGGCGGGATTTTGACGACAGTGAATGGAAATCAGTAACTCTCCCACATGCTTGGAATGAAGGCGATGCTTTTTCAAAACCTATTCACGAACATAGCACCGGGATTGCCTGGTATAGAAAAACATTTGAATTACCAAATAACGTACCTGTTGAGAAAGTTTTTTTGGAATTCGAAGGACTACGCTTTGGAGCGGAGTTCTACTTAAATGGCGAATGGATAGCACGCCATGAAAACGGCGTTATGGCCGTAGGTTTAGATATTAGCAAGTACTTAAAAACGGGCAAAAATGTACTTGCTATTCGAACCGATAACCGTTGGGATTACAAAGAAAAAGCTACCAATTCCGTTTTTCAATGGAACGACAAAAATTTCAACGCCAATTATGGTGGGATCCCTAAGAACGTCTGGATACATTTTAAGAATAATCTGTATCAAACATTGCCTCTCTATTCCAACTTAAAGACCATAGGTACATACGTTTATGCTAAAGATATTGATGTTGCCAAAAGAAGGTTGAAACTTCATGTGGAAACTGAAGTTGCGAATGAAAGCAGCGCTGTTAAAAACGGTAATTGGCAGATTAGGGTATATGATGCCGAAGGCAAGCTCGTGAAATCGTTCGATAAGAAATTCACGATAGCGGCAGAAACGAAGAGCATCCTATCCTCGCACGCTCCTTTACAGGAGGTAAACTTTTGGAACTGGGGCTATGGATATCTCTATACCGTAGAGTCCAGTCTTTCAATTGATAATAAGCAGATTGACAGCAGAAAGATAAAAACCGGTTTCCGAAAAACAGCCTTTAAAGACGGAATGCTTTACCTCAATGATCAGGTGATCATGGTTAAAGGATACGCGCAACGGACAAGCAATGAGTGGCCTGGCGTGGGACTATCTGTTGCGCCTTGGCTTAGCGCCTTCAGCAACCAATTAATGGTCGAAAGCAATGCCAATATGGTTCGATGGATGCATGTGAGTCCTTGGAAGCAAGATGTAGAATCGTGTGACCGCGTCGGATTGATGCAGATGCTTCCCGCTGGCGATGCAGAGAAGGATGTTGAGGGGCGTCGCTGGGAACAGCGTACTGAACTGATGCGCGATGTCATTATTTACTACCGGAATAATCCGAGCGTAATCCTTTATGAAAGTGGGAATGAGTCGATCAGTGAACAGCATATGGCTGAAATGAAAGCAATTCGTGATCAGTATGATCCATACGGGGGCAGAGCGATTGGCTCTCGCGAAATGTTAGACAGTAAGCTAGCAGAATATGGTGGAGAGATGCTTTATATCAATAAAAGCGCGAAGCACCCTATGATTGCTACGGAATATATGCGTGATGAAGCGCTAAGAAAATATTGGGACGAACATACATATCCTTACCATCCGGAAGGAAAAGGACCATTGTACAAAGGTAATGATGCCAGCGATTACAATCGTAATCAAGATCAATTCGCCGCTGAGGCTGTACGCCGTTGGTATGAATACTGGCGTGTTCGGCCGGGCACAGGGAAACGCGTTAGTTCGGGCGGTTTAAATATCATATTTTCCGACTCAAATACACATTATCGTGGTGAAGAGAACTATCGCAGAAGTGGCGAGGTCGATGCTATGCGTATTCCGAAAGATGCTTTTTTCACCCATCAAGTTATGTGGGATGGCTGGGTAGATCCAGATCCTAAGGGCATACACATTGTTGGACATTGGAATTACGATGCTGGAACGGTAAAAGATGTATTGGTGGTGAGCGCAGGCGATAAGGTAGAACTCTTCTTGAACAACAAGAAGTTGGGCACTGCACAGCAATCTAATCGTTTTTTATTTGCCTTTCCAGCTGTTCAATTCGAGGCTGGTGAATTAAAAGCAATTTCCTACGACGCTAAAGGCGTCAAAGTTAGCGAACAGATTCTCAAAACCGCTGGAATACCTTCTCAAATCAAATTAAAGCTTCTTCATGGGGCAAACGGAATATATGCTGACGGCAATGATATGGTGATGGCGGAAGTAGAAGTATTGGATGAAAACGGACAAAGATGTCCAACCGTCAGCCCAATGATCGACTTTTCCTTTGCGGGATCCATAGAATGGATTGGTGGTATTGCGCAAGGTCCAAACAATTACATAGGCTCCACCGCATTGCCGGCAGAGGCAGGAATAAACAGAGTGTTGCTTAGGACACAGTATGGAAAACCAGGCACGGTCAGCATAAAAGCAATGTCAAATGGTTTGAGAGCGGATTCTCTTAGTTTTCAAATCAGCAATATTGAACAGCAGGGAGCTTATTTCCAAAAAGCGTCTTCTGAAAACTTACCATCGTACATGGGGCGTGGAGATGGCTTGGACATCGGTCCATTTAAGGTTGTGAGAACCTCATTGCCTATTGCATCGGTTACTTCCGGGGCAAACCAAGAACAAGCTCAAGCCTCCATCGATGATAACGAACTGACAGATTGGGTAAATGATGGAAAGATCGAGAACGCATGGATTAGCTACAAACTGAAGAAGAAAAGCCTGATTGACGAGATCGATATGAAGCTGAATAACTTCCGTTCAAAAGTATTTCCATTAGCGATTTATGTTGACGACCAGAAGGTTTTCGATGGTACGACCAGTACAAGTTTGGGTTATTGGAATGCACAGTTTCCAGCAGTTGAGGGCTCTACGGTTAAGATCCAATTAAAAGGTAATACAGAGGGGAAGTCCGAAAATCAGCATGCCGAGATAGGCGGTAAGAAACTTGATGATGGCGTGGCACGAAATGACGCAGGAAGTACAGGCACCCTGAGCATAATTGAAATAGACCTATATAAAAGAAATTAAAGTTTAGCGAACATGAAAAAGTATTGGATATGGAGTATGGTTTCTTTTGCGCTGATGCAGTCTCCTTCAGAAGCCCAAACCACTTGGCCTCAAGTTCAAAAGGAAATGAAGCCTTGGACAAGATGGTGGTGGCCAGGTTCTGCGGTCGATAAGAAAAACTTGTCAGCAGAGCTAACAAAGCTTGCCGATGCAGGTTTTGGTGGGGTGGAGGTTACTCCAATCTATGGTGCAAAAGGATTTGAACAAAAATATATTCCTTTCCTAAGTCCGCAATGGCTTGACATGTTGAATTACAGCAGTGAGAAAGCGAATTCCTTGGGAATGGGACTTGATATGAACTTGGGTACTGGATGGCCTTTTGGTGGTCCTCAAGTAGAGGTTGAATATGCCGCGACCAAATTATTGATGGAAGAATTAAACCTTCGCAAAGGCGAAGAAATAACACTCCCATTAAGAAGCCAGGATGCGAAGCAAACTTATACCAAGGCGCAAGCCATCAGTGGGTATGATCGTAATGGGAGTAAGGTCGATCTGAGCAGCTTGCTGAATCAAAAGCAAGGTACTTGGAAAGCACCAGAAGACATGAAAGTGTTGATTCTGTTCTCGGGGAGAACAGGACAGAAAGTGAAGCGTGCAGCACCTGGAGGCGAGGGATTAACGCTAGACCATTTGGGTAAGGCATCGGTAGCATCTTATTTTGATTTTTTCAAAAAGAAGCTTGGAAATCAACCAAAATCGGTTCGGTCATTCTTCAATGATAGCTATGAGGTTTATGGCGCCGATTGGACGGATGAATTTTTATCTGAATTTAAGCGCAGGAAGGGATACGCTTTAGAAGACTATTTATTAGAGTTTGCAGGAAAGACCGACGATAAAGAGAAAGAAGGAAGGTTAAAATCCGACTATCGCGAAGTCGTAAGTTGGATACTCCGTGATCACTTTCTTTTGCCATTTACAGCATTCTCAAATGCTCAAGGCGCTATTTCCAAGAATCAAGCCCATGGGTCGCCAGGAAATCTGTTGGATCTTTACGCTAGCACCGATATCCCTGAATGTGAAACCTTCGGTTCTAGTGCTTTCGATATTCCCGGTTTAAAAAGGGATTCTGCCGACGTCAGAAACGTCGATCCGGACCCTATGATGTTCAAGTTTGCCAGTTCGGCAACAAATACACAAGGGAAAAAACTTACATCTTCTGAAACCTTTACCTGGCTGACGGAACACTTCAAAACCGCCTTGTCACAAACAAAACCGGAGGTTGAAGCATTGTTTTTGTCGGGTGTGAATCACGTGTTCTATCATGGAACAACTTATAGTCCAGAGGAGGTGAAATTTCCAGGCTGGCTGTTCTATGCTTCAGTCAATTTCGTAACGCAAAACTCATTCTGGCCACATTTAATCGGATTAAACCAATACATTACGCGAGTCCAATCTGTATTGCAGACAACTGAAGCCGATAATGAACTCTTGATCTATTGGCCAATCTATGATATCTGGCAAGAACCTGATAAAGCATTTAAGCAGTTAAGTGTGCATCATGTGGATCATTGGTTATGGCCAACACAATTCTACAAAGAAAGTGTTCATCTTCAGAAGAGAGGGTATGGTTTTGATTTTATTTCCGATGAGCAAATAAAACAGACACAAGCAAATGGGGATAAGTTAATTACCCATGAAGGCGCGAAGCCTTATCAAGCTATCTTTATTCCAGAGACGCAATATTTTTCCGAAGAAACGCTAGACAAGCTTTTGAAGCTTGCTGAAGCAGGTGCGACATTGATATTCCAATCGGCACCGAAGGATATCCCGGGATTTCATCAAACCGTAGAAAGAAAAGAGAGGTTACTGTCGGCCTGGCAGAAGATAGGCTTCAAAGCAGATGAGCCGAACCAGTATAAGAAGTTCGGGAAAGGGAAGATCTACTTGACCAAAGACATCGTTTCGGCATTAGAAACGGAACAAATCTTTGGCGAGAGCTTGACCAGAGCAGGTCTGAAATTCCATAGACGCGTCGATAAAAATGCACACTACTATTACATCGTCAACCATAGTCCTAAAACAATAGATCAATCAATAAAACTCAATGCGACTGGAAAGACAGTGACATTATTGGATCCTCAAACCGGGAAGATAGCAGATTTACCGATGAAAGACGGGCAAGTACGCTTTCAGTTAGCACCGGGATACACATGGGTTGTGACGGTTTCCGATGAGCCGGCACAGGCAGCAAAGTATCATTATGTGGACCAAGAAAAGACCTTAAATGTCTTCACTCAGCCATGGAATCTAAGTTTTATTAGCGGCGGCCCGAAACTTCCGACCAATAAGAAGTTGAATAATCTGAGTTATTGGACAGATCTGCAGGGAGTGGATTATCAAAGCTTCTCGGGGTCGGCAGCCTATGAAACACAAATTACGCTGAATAAAGAAGCTGGCAAAGCGTACAGAGTTAAGCTAGACAACTTATCAGAAAGTGCAAAGATTATTATAAATGGTAAAGAAGCGGGCATTTTGTGGTCCAATCCATTTGAGTTCGATGTGACGGAATACCTTACAAACGGCAAGAACCAAATCCGCATTGAAGTAGCCAATCTAATGGCAAACCGCGTCCGGGATATGGATAAAAAAGGAATGGTTTGGCGAAACTACCATGAAATAAACTTTGTGAATATAGACTATAAGCCTTTCGACGCCGGAAAATGGGCGGTCGCAAATTCAGGATTGAAAGGACCTGTAACCCTAATTGCATACTAATAAATCAAGCATAAAAATAATCAATCGAAGTAACCAAATAATAAACTAAAACAGATAAGCCATGAATTTAAAGTATTGGATGAGTACTTGCATCGTTTTCTGGTTGATAGGCCTAAGCAACTTATACGCCCAGCAGACAATTCAAGGTACGGTAGTGAACAGCCAACAGCAGCCACTGCCGGGAGTAACCGTCAAAGTGGAAGGAGACGATACACGCTCTGTGCCCACGAATGGCGAAGGTGTATTTCAAATCGATGCAAAGGTGGGGGAGACTTTGCTCTTCAGTTCCGTAGACTACGAGAGCCAAAGAGTCACAATTCAGAATCAAACGCCCTTGCGTGTGGTCATGCAAGCGAAAGATGAACAACTAGACGAGGTCGTTGTCATTGGATATGGTACGCAGCGGAGAACAAACGTGACCGCGCCGGTTTCGAAATTTAACGCAGAAGGTTTGGCTGAGCGCCCAATTGCCCGCGTCGACCAAGCGCTAGCCGGACAAATGTCAGGCGTAAGAGTAAAACAAACAACAGGTGTACCAGGGAAAGGACTTAGCGTGCAGGTCAGAGGATCAGGATCGATTACAGCGGGCTCCGAGCCACTTTACGTGGTCGATGGATTCCCATTGGCAACAGCATCGCAAAATGGATCTGGAAACTATGGCTCAGGCAACCCGTTGGATAATATGAATCCCAATGATATTGAGTCTATCGAAGTACTAAAGGATGCATCTGCAGCGGCTATTTACGGCTCCCGTGCAGCAAATGGTGTGGTCTTGATCACTACCAGACGAGGAAAGACCGGACAAGCCAAACTGAACTTCAACACCTATTTAGGAAGCTCTTCTGCATTCAAGAAATTGGATATGTTGAGCGGGGAAGAGTGGATCGATCGCGCTAAAGAGATGATCGATGCGGCATGGGTAGCATCTGGTACCGGAAGAACAGCCTCTCAAACCAACGCCGAACGCCGTGCCATCTTGAAGCTTCCTGATGGAACTTATAATACTTCATTAATGTATGACGATCGCTGGTTGCAAGATGGACATCCAGGGTTATATATGATCAACTGGCAGGATGAGGCCTATCGTAAGGGCTTAGTGCAGAATTATCAGTTATCTGCTTCGGGGGGGACAGATTTCGTTAATTATTACGTTTCTGGAAACTATATGGACCAGAAAGGTATTATTCAGGGTCTTAGCTACAAAAACTACAGCATGCGTGCAAACGTCGATGTAAAAGCGTCTAAGAAATTTACCGTAGGACTGAATATATCGCCAACTTATTCGATCATGAACGATCCAGGCGTGGAAGGAAAAGACAACATTATCCATCAGATTTATTCCATGACACCGGTTCAGGATCAACCAGCAGGATCGGTAAACGTGTTTGAAACGGAGCGCTATCCGTGGAGTACTTCCACAAACGATCCGATTGCTAAATTAAATTATAACATTGGTGAAAGCAAGATTGCGAGGATTATCGCCAGCACCTACGCTCAATATCAAATTATTGATGGTCTGACCTTCAAAACTACCTTGAATATTGACCATGCCGATCGTCAGGGATTTAGCTATAACCCCTATACCATTGCCGGAACACTGGCAAACCGCTTAGCTAACCCGAACCTAGCAACTTATGGACAAAATAGTTCGTATAGACGTCAGACAATCGTCAATGAGAATACCTTAAATTATTCTTACGAAACAGGAAAACACAGTTTGCAGGCTTTATTAGGTCATGCGTATAACTATGATCGTTTCGATAGCAACAGCATCACTTCACAAGGTGGATATACCACCAGTGCAATCAAAACCTTGAACGGAGCCGTTGGAACGACTTCAAGTACGAGTGCGACTAAGAATCTAATGCTTTCTTATTTTGGACGTGTGCAGTATGCTTATGATCAGAAATACCTGTTGTCAGCAAGTGTGCGTCGTGACGGCTCATCACGTTTCGGTTTAAATACGAAATGGGGCTGGTTCCCTTCGGTATCAGTTGGATGGAGAGCTTCAGAAGAGTCTTTCTTGAAAGACATCGAAAACATATCTGAATTAAAATTCCGTGCCAGCTATGGTGAGTCTGGAAACAACAATATTTCTGACTATTCCGGCCGTGCTTTATTGGGGAACTATAACTATTCTTGGAATGGTACGTCGGCAGCGGGTCAAGCTCCCAGCAATATTATCAACCCGGATATTACCTGGGAAAAATCGAGAACAGTCAACGTAGGTGTGGATTTCGGATTCTGGAAATCGCGAGTGACAGGTTCATTCGACTACTACACCAGAACTAGTAGCAGCTTGTTATTGAACGTTCCGACGATGTTAGCAACCGGATTTAGTTCTTTATTGGATAATGCTGGAGAAGTGAGAAGTAAAGGTTGGGATTTGGAAATCCGTACGCAAAACGTTCAGAAATCAGACTTCAACTGGTCAACCTCATTCAACTTAAGCCATAACAGCAATGAAGTCACGAAATTGGTCGGTGATCAGCAGCAATTGTTAATCCCTTCTTCATTCGATATTCAACACAGTATTCTTCAAGTTGGTCAACCGATGTACAGCATTTATGTGGTTCAGCAGGACGGAATCCTATCACAAGCAGATATTGATGCTGGTGCTGCCATGTATGGAACGCAGTCAGCCGGTGATCCTCGTTATGTGGATGCGAATGGCGATGGCGTTATTGATGCAGACGACCGCGTATTAGTAGGACATCCTAACCCTGATTTTGTATGGGGTATAACGAATGACCTTCGTTATAAAAACTTTGATTTAAGCTTTTTATTTCAAGGACAATGGGGTGGAAGCTTATACTCGCTCTTAGGTAGAGCATTAGGACGTACGGGACAGGG
>Ga0079224_100008888_pt1 | contig 13645 bp, 9 predicted proteins | sample Stecom2015_FD_80414 | JGI IMG/M metagenome (GOLD analysis project Ga0079224, IMG submission 80414) | Agricultural soil microbial communities from Utah to study Nitrogen management - Steer compost 2015 | ecosystem: Environmental > Terrestrial > Soil > Agricultural land | place: USA: Utah... | reverse complement strand
ATTCTCCTTGTTTATTTATGCAGAAGAATACCTTTCAAACAGCAGACCCGCACCCGCAAACATGCCGAAGGCGGTTTCCCTGGGAACCTCGAGCACCAGCTCGATGAAAGGAACTGCGCCACGGCACCTTGGACGAGCGGGCGCTCGTCCCTCCCAGGACTCCGGTGTCAGAGCGAGGAAATGCAGGGTGCCTGCTGCTCCAGCCACTCGGCGATTTCCACGCGAATGCGTTTCTTGTCGAGCTTGCCGACACTGGTCTTGGGGATCTCGTCGATAACGGCAATCTGTGTGGGCACCGCCCACTTGTTGATGCGGCCATCATCCACGAAGGGCTGCAGATGTTCAGCGAGGCGCCTGGCGTCCATCTCCTGCCCCGCGGCAACCACCACCAGGGCAAAGGGCCGCTCGTCCCAGCGCGGGTCCGGAACACCGACCACCGCCACATCCCGGATCGCCGGATGCAAGCTGATCAGGCTTTCCAGCTCCAGGGACGACAACCATTCGCCGCCAGTCTTGATCACGTCCTTGATCCGGTCGCGGATGTCGATGCTGCCGGTAGGGTCGATGGTCGCCACGTCGCCGGTATGCATCCAGCCATGTTCCCATAGCTCGCGGCTCTTTTCCGGCTCCTTGAAATAGCCCTGGGTGAGCCAAGGCGCGCGTAATACCAGCTCGCCTTGAGTATGCCCGTCATGGGGCAGGAAATGACCCTCGGTATCCATGATCCGCGCTTCGACCAGGGGCACCGGCACGCCGGCCTTGATCTTGTAGGTGATCTGCTCCTCTTCGCTGCCGGCCTCAATCTGCAGGTTATTGTAGCCAGCGGAAATCAGCGGGCAGGTTTCCGACATGCCGTAGGCACCGGACAGGCGAATGCCCCGGGCGCCAGCCGTCTTGTACAAGCCGCGGGTCAGGGCGCTGCCGCCGATGATGATTTTCATCCCACCGAAATCGTGTCCCTCGGCGGCCTTGGCATTGAGCAGCATCTGCAGAATGGTCGGTACGCAATGCGAGTAGGTCACCTGCTCCTGCTGGATCAGCTTGACCAGCAGCTCCGGATCGTAACGGCCGGGATAGACCTGTTTTACACCGAGCATGGTCGCGGTGTAGGGCATGCCCCAGGCATGCACATGGAACATCGGCGTGATCGGCATGTAGACGTCACGGTTACTGAGCAGTTGCTCATGCCCCAGGCCATTGAGCATGCCGGCCTGGGTCAGGGTGTGAAGCACCAATTGCCGGTGGGTGAAATACACACCCTTGGGGTTGCCGGTGGTGCCGGTGGTGTAGAAGGTGGTGGCGACCGAGTTCTCGTCGAAATCGGCGAATTCATAGGTGCTGTCCGCCGCAGCCAGCAACTGCTCATACTCACCGGCGAACCCGCGCAGTTCGGCAGCCTTGTCTTCACCGTCGGTGAGCAAAATGGTCGACGTCACTGTGGTCAGTTGCGGCTCAATGGCTTGGTACAGCGGCAGGAATTCGCTGTTGACCAACACCATGATGTCGTCAGCGTGATTCATGGTGTACACGATCTGCTCCGGCGACAGCCGCACATTCACGGTGTGCAGCACAGCGCCAATCATCGGAATGGCAAACATGCATTCCAGATAACGGTGGCTGTCCCAATCCAGTACCGCCACGGTATCCCCGGCCTTGACCCCCGCCTGGGTCAGCGCATTGGCCAGCCGGCAGATACGCTGGTTGAAGGTGGCATAGTCGTAACGGCTGATGTCCCGATAGACAATTTCCTGCGAGGCTTCATAACGCACCCCCGACAGCAACAGGTTCTTGATCAGCAACGGCGTGGAGTGAGCCTGCTCGGTGGGCGGTAAAATCCGTGTATTCAACATGATGCGACCTTTCTTGTTGTTGGCTTGCCGGGGCCTGCCCCGCGGTTCTGCATTTAATATAGCGACAGCGGAGCAGGACAACCATGGCTCTTGTGTATCCCGATCATACAAAGGTTTGCAGTCGACAATAAGGGTTTAAAGCGCGTATAAAGTCGCTTGATGACCATAAATAAACAATCAGTCATATTTTCAGGAGTCACCATGTCCGAAAGCATTGTCATTGTCAGCGGCGTCCGTACGCCCATGGGTGGTTTTCAGGGAAGCCTGTCGAGCGTATCGGCGGTAGATCTTGGCGCTCTGGTCATCCGCGAGGCGGTGGCACGGGCCGGCATCGCCCCGGCGGATGTCGAAGAGGTGATCATGGGTTGCGTATTGCCAGCCGGCCTCAAGCAGGGTCCCGCCCGCCAGGCCAGTCTCAAGGCCGGGCTACCCAGCGCCACCGGCTGCACCACCATCAACAAGCTCTGCGGTTCAGGCATGAAGGCAGTGATGATGGCGACTGACATGCTCAAGGCTGGCTCCAATCAGATCATGCTCGCCGGCGGTATGGAAAGCATGTCCAATGCCCCCTACGTGATCGAGAAAGCGCGCGGCGGGCTGCGCATGGGCCATGGCGAAATCAAGGACCACATGTTCCTCGACGGCTTGGAAGATGCGCAGACCGGTCGGCTGATGGGCTCCTTCGCCCAGGAAACCGCGACCAAGTACGGTCTGACCCGCGAAGATATGGATGCCTACGCCATCGAGTCCCTGACCCGGGCCAAGAAGGCCATTGACAGTGGCGCCCTGAACAGCGAAATCATTCCGGTGACCGTGGCCTCGCGCAAGGGCGACGTGGTGGTCAAGGATGATGAACAGCCGCACAACGCCAATATCGAGAAGATTCCCGGCCTGCGTCCGGCCTTCGCCAAGGACGGCACCATCACCGCTGCCAACGCCAGCTCGATCTCCGATGGTGCCAGTGCCCTGCTGCTGATGACCGAGTCCGAAGCCAAGCGTCGCGGCCTCCAGCCGCTGGCCCGGATCGTCGGCCACGCCACCCAGAGCCAGGACCCGAGCGAGTTCACCCTCGCCCCGGTCGGTGCCATGACCAACCTGTTCAACAAGATCGGCTGGAGCAAGGATGATGTCGATCTGTTCGAGATCAACGAAGCCTTCGCCATGGTCACCATGCTGGCCATGCGCGAACACGGGCTGGATCACAGCAAGGTCAACATCTTTGGCGGCGCCTGCGCCCAGGGTCACCCGGTGGGCTCCACCGGCTCGCGGCTGATCGTGACGCTGATCAACGCCCTGCAACAGACCGGCGGCCAGCGTGGCGTGGCCTCGTTGTGCATCGGTGGCGGTGAAGCGACTGCGGTAGCCATCGAACTGGTGTGACCAATGGCTGACGCCTGCCCGCTGGGCGGGCGTCTTTCGCCCTCAAGCTCCCTGTCTCGCTGCCGATACGACCTTGACGTAACCGACCGGGCACCTTCTGGCCCGGCTTTCCGTTTTCCAAGGTACAGGCGGCCATGAACCTCAAATTCAGTCATAAAATCCTGCTTGCCGGCTGCGGCATCGTCATTCTGGCGTTCTCTCTATTCGCGCTGTACAACGATTATCTGCAACGCAACAGCATTCAGACCAATCTCGAATTCTCAATAAGCCAGGCGGGCACGCTCACCGCCGGCAGCGTGGAAAACTGGGTAAGTGGCCGCGTGTTGCTGATGGAAAACCTGGCCGAAAATATCGCTGCCCAGAACTTGCCAGACGCCCAGGCCGAACTGATCGGTCAGTCGACCTTTACTTCCAATTTCATGTTCACCTATCTGGGTGCCGCTGACGGCCTCTTCATTCAACGTCCGGAGACAGAGTTACCCGAAGATTACGACCCGCGCGATCGGCAGTGGTACACCGATGCGGCAAGCGCTGGCCGATCAATTCTGACGGAACCTTATATGGCCCCTACCGGTGATCTGATGGTAACCCTGGCTACACCAGTAGAACGCCATGGCCAACCGGTTGGCGTAGCCGGCGGCGACTTAAGCCTTGCAACATTGGTCAATCTCATCAACTCGGTGGATTTTGGCGGCCTGGGCCACGCTTTTCTGGTTAACGGTGACGGTCGGGTACTGGTCACGCCCGAGCCGGATCAGTTGATGAAGAACCTCAGTGATATCTACACCGGCGATAGGCTGCGCATCGAGTCAGGCCTGCAGAGCGTGCAGCTCGATGGCCGCCAGCGATTGCTGGCCTTTACCCCGGTCGCCGGCCTGCCCTCGGTGAACTGGTACATCGGCCTATCCGTCGATCGGGACCAGGCCTACGCCCCGCTGGCGCAGTTCCGCACCTCGGCGATCATCGCCATGCTGGTCGCAGTAGTCGCCATTGCCATGCTGCTGAGCCTGCTGATCAAAATACTGATGCGTCCGCTGCAGAACATGGGCCGGGCGATGGCGGATATCGCCGACGGTGAAGGTGATCTGACCCGCCGGCTGGCGGTCGAAAGCCGCGACGAATTCGGTGAGCTGAGCGCCTCGTTCAATCAGTTCGTCGAACGCATCCATGCCTCCATCAGCGAAGTGGCCTCTGCTACAGGTCAGGTGCATGACCTGGCGGTGCGGGTAATGAACGCGTCTAACTCGTCCATTGCCGGCTCCAACGAACAGAGCGCTCGCACCGAAAGCGTGGCCGCAGCCATCAACGAGCTGGGCGCCGCCGCTCAGGAAATTGCCCGCAACGCGGCCGACGCCTCCAACCAGGCCAGCAACGCCAGCGAGCAAGCGGAAGATGGGCGGCAGGTCATGGCCAGGACCATTCAGGCGATGACTGCCCTGTCCGATACCATCAATACCTCGCGGGAACAGATCGAGACCCTGAATACCAGTACCGAGGACATCAGCCATATCCTCGATGTGATCAAGGGCATTTCCGAGCAGACCAACCTGCTGGCACTCAACGCCGCAATCGAAGCTGCCCGAGCCGGCGATGCGGGTCGCGGGTTTGCCGTGGTGGCCGATGAAGTACGTAATCTGGCCCACCGCACCCAGGAGTCCGCCGAGGAGATTCACCGCATGATCACCACCCTGCAGCAGGGCTCCCAGGAAGCGGTGAATACCATGCACGCCAGCCAGGCATCCAGCGTCGAGAGTGTCGATGTGGCCAACCAGGCCGGCGAACGGCTCGGCACCGTGATGGAGCGGATCGTCGAGATCGACGCCATGAACCAGTCGGTGGCAGCCGCCACCGAGGAGCAGACCACCGTGGTCGAAGCGCTGAACATGGATATCAGCCAGATCAACCTGCTCAACCAGCAAGGCGTGGCGAACCTTCAGGAAACCCTCGGCGATTGTGATGCCCTGTCCCATCAGGCCGGCAGGCTCAAGCAGTTGGTGGACAGCTTCAAGATCTGAGCCAGCTCAGCGCCCTGCCCGCGGCTGATTCCAATTGACGGGCAGGGTCAGCCAGCGGCTGATAGGTGCGGAAAACAGATAGCGCAACTGCAGCCGCTGGGCGATGGCCAGCGCGAGCAGCGGCAGCAACAGGCCGCCGGCCACCCCCGCCACGGCGTGCAGCAGGAACGAATCCACACCACCGACCTTGAGCAACACACGCACGCCGCTGCCGGCCAGGATATGCATCAGATAGATCGCCATGGAAGCCGTACCCAGATAGGCGACAAATCCCAACGGCCGGCGGGCGGACCAGCAGCAGAGCGTTACCACAGCCGCGATCGAGAGCAGCGCCAGCAGCAGCGACAACATTCCCCGATCGGCATAATGCAGTTCCAGCAGACCATGGAAGCCGTATTGGGCGGCCGCGAACAACCCCAGCATGAACAATACCTGCCAGCCAGACGCAACCATTCCACGCACCTGGTCCGCATAGAGGATACCCAACGCGAAAAACACGAAATTATCCGCGATATAGCGCAATGCCACGACTTCTGGCAGCAGCGGCGGGAATAGGTAAAGCAGCGCCGCGATCACGACTACTGGCAAGATCGAGCGCCGGGACAGGCTGAACACCGCAACGGCCAGCAGAAAGCACAGCAGCAAGGCATACAGGAACCAGAATTGCGCCCGCGGCGCCCATAGCAGCGCAAACACCTCCGCATAGGTGACCGCGCCGTTGGTGTAATCGGCCAGAGCAGCCTCGATCAGCCCCTGGAGAATGGACCACAGCACATAGGGGTAGAAGATGCTGTCGAGCTTGCTAAACACCATCCCACGGGCGCCCTTTGCCGCCAGCGATTGCCGGAAGAACAGCCCCGCCAGAAAGAAGAACAACGGCATGTGAAAGCTGTAGACGATGCTGTCCGACAGTTGATAGAAGGTTTCCGGCATGGGAATTCCGGCGCTGTGCAGCCCACGCAATACATGCCCGTATACCACCAGGACGATACCCAGTGCCTTGGCGTGATCCACCCAGAGGTCCCGATTCTCCATCACCGTCTCCCATCAGGCGCATAATGTCGCAGCCACCGAGCATAGCGCCGTGCGCCGATCGGCCACCTATCGAATGGCTAATGCTTTATTCGGGGTGGGCAGATTATTTATGTCAGACCATTCACCAGCCCGGAACGGCTTGCCGGTTCTCGGCAACTGCATGACACTGTGCGGCAACTTTTCCGTGGTGCCTTAGGGTTCCGCAATGCATTCCTGCCAAGGAGATCTCCATGAGCGACATCCGTTTTGAAGACAAGGTGGTCATCGTCACCGGCGCCGGTGGTGGCATCGGCCGCGCTCACGCACTGCTGTTCGCCAAGCATGGCGCCAAGGTTATCGTCAACGATCTGGGTGGCAGCACCCAGGGAGAAGGCGCCAACAGTGAAGCGGCGCTGAAAGTGGTCGAGGAAATCAAGGCCGCCGGCGGTACCGCGATCGCCAACCCGGACAGCGTGGTGGACGGCGACAAGATCGTACAGTGCGCCATGGACAACTTCGGCCGGGTCGATGTGGTGGTCAACAATGCCGGTATCCTGCGCGACAAGAGCTTCGCCAAGATGTCCGATGCCGATTGGGACCTGGTGTACAAGGTGCATGTCGAAGGGGCCTACAAGGTGACCCATGCCGCCTGGAACCACATGAAAGAGCAGAACTTCGGCCGTATCATCTTCACCGCGTCCACTTCCGGCATCTATGGCAACTTCGGTCAGGCCAACTACGGCATGGCCAAGCTGGGGCTGTATGGTCTGACCCGCACCCTGGCCATCGAAGGCCGCAAGAACAACATCTTCGTCAACGCCATCGCCCCGACCGGTGGTACGCGCATGACCGAAGGCCTGTTCCCGCCCGGTGCGTTCGAGAAGCTCAAGCCCGAGCTGGTCAGTCCGCTGGTGGTCTACCTGTGCTCCGAGCAGTGCCAGGAAACCTCCAGCCTGTTCGAAGTCGGCGGCGGCTGGATGGGCAAGGTGCGTTGGGAGCGTTCGCTGGGCATCGGCTTCAATCCGGATGAAGGCTTCAGCCCGGAAGATGTACAGGCCAATTTCGACCAGCTGTGCAGCTTCGAGAATGCCGTGCATCCGAAGGACAACATCGAAGCGCTGAAAGAACTGATGCAGAATATCCAGAAGTTCAGCTGAGTACGTCCTGCCTCTGACCCATTTTTGCCCCATTTTGGGGCAAAAATGGGCATTTCGCTTTCAACCCGTTGCGTTCGCGGAGTAGAATCCAGCGCTTTATCTCTGGCCACCGGCCCAGGACCCGAGCGCATGAAGATCATCACCGTCAAGAACTACAACGAGCTCAGTACCACCGCCGGCCGGATCATCGCAGACCTGGTAAGCAGCAAACCCCGCTGCACCCTGGGGCTGGCCACCGGCAGCACACCACAAGGTACCTACCAGTATCTGGTCGAACGCTACCGGGCAGGTGAGATTTCCTTCAAGGAAGTACAGACCTTCAATCTGGATGAATATTGCGGTCTGCCGCGCAGCCATCCGGAAAGCTACTTCCGCTTCATGCACGACAATCTGTTCAGTCACATCGATATCCAGCCGGAAAACCGGCATATCCCCTGCGCCGAAGGGGGCGATCTGCAGAGCCAGTGCGACGCCTACAACGCCCTGCTGCGCCAGGCGACAGTCGACCTGCAGCTACTCGGCATCGGCAGCAATGGCCATATCGGCTTCTGCGAACCGGGCACGCCCTTCGAACGGGAAACCTTTCTCACCCAACTGGCCGAGAAAACCCGACAGGATAATCAGCGCTTCTTCAATTCCCTGGAGGAGGTGCCCACCACGGCCATCACCATGGGCATCAAGAACATCCTGGAAGCACGCTCCATCCTGCTGATCGCCAGCGGCAAGGCCAAGGCCGAATGTATCAGCCAGATGGTCAACGGCCCGGTCACCGAAGCTGTCCCGGCCTCAGCCCTGCAGCGTCATCCGGATACGACCATTATTCTCGACGAAGAAGCCGCCGCCCTGCTGTAGTCGCCAGACGGTTCTACCGCAACGACCCGGCAAGTTCCAGCAGCGAAAAACCGGCACCGACTACAGCGATAACCAGCAGAAACCCGGCGGAGAGGATCGAGATGATTCGCCGATTGCGCTGGAAGATCCCACCCTTCATTACCGCAATGTAGGCCACCAGAATCAGCAGATCGAAAACGATCCACAAGGCAGTAAGAATCGTCAGGCTCAATCCCGCGCCAGCGGTGATGCCGATGAACTGTGGAAAAAAGGCAATGAAGAACACAATGTCCTTCGGATTCGAGATCCCGACCAGAAAACCGTTCAGCATGGGATATTGCCGCCGGCTGGCAGCAGGGGTGGCAACGCTATCCGCTACTGCTGGCGTCACGGCAAATTCGCTGCGCAATGTTGCGCAGGCGACCCAGCCAATAAAGACACAACCCAGCAGACTGACCCAGCGCAACCAGAGATCATTGATCGATAGCAGCCCGGAAATCACCAGCGCCGCACTGCCGATGAGCAGCAACGACGCCAGGTTGGTGCCCAGCACGGTACGCAAGGCGTGACGAAACCCAAACCGGGAAGCATCGCTGATGACCAGCGCAACAACCGGGCCGGGCGTCGAAATCAGCAGCGTGATAGACGCCAGGTACATCAGTAACAGCGGGTAATTCATGCAGTTTCCATCCCCGCATCATGGCTGGGAGGTCGGGCGCGACCCGGTCGAGCGCGCCCCGCCCCCGTCGCCACCTTCTCAGACGTAAAACGCCTCCAACGGCGGGAAGCCATTGAACTCGATCGAGCTGTAGCTGGTGGTGTAGGCACCGGTGGACAGCCAGTACAGCCGGTCGCCGATCGCCAGATTCAGCGGCAGGCCGTATTTGTAGTTCTCATACATGATGTCGGCGCTGTCACAGGTCGGGCCAGCAATGACGGCTTCTTCCAGCTCGCCGCGCTTGTCGGTCCAGATCGGGAACTTGATCGCCTCGTCCATGGTTTCCACCAGGCCGGAGAACTTGCCCACGTCGGTGAATACCCAACGCTCCAGCGCAGTATGGGATTTGCGCGAGACCAGCACCACCTCGCTGACCAGGATACCGGCGTTGGCAATCAGCGAACGCCCTGGCTCCAGAATGATTTCCGGCAGTTCGTCACCGAAATCTTCCTGCAGGAAACGGGTGATTTCCTCAGCATAGGTCTGCAAGGTATTGGTCTTGGTCAGGTAGTTGGCCGGGAAGCCGCCGCCCATGTTGATCATCTTCAATACGATGCCGTCTTCTTCCTTCAGGCGCTCGAAGATTACCTTGACCTTGGCGATAGCCGCATCCCAGGCGCCGATGTCGCGCTGTTGCGAGCCGACATGGAAGGAAACGCCATAGGGGTCCAGGCCCAGCTCCTTGGCCAGGACCAGCAGATCCATGGCCATGTCGGTCTGGCAGCCGAACTTGCGCGACAGCGGCCAGTCGGCGGTGGTGGATCCTTCGGTCAGGATGCGTACATAGATCTTCGAGCCCGGCGCGGCCTTGGCGATGTTGCGCAGGTCGGCTTCGGAGTCGGTGGCATACAGGCGTACGCCCTTCTCATAGAATGCGCGGATGTGTGCCGACTTCTTGATGGTGTTGCCGAAGCTGATCTGTTCCGGCTTGACGCCCAGCGCCATCACCTTCTCCAGCTCATAGATGGAGGCGATATCGAAATTCGAGCCCTTGTTCTTCAACAGGCTCAGCACTTCGTTGGCTGGGTTGGCTTTGACGGCATAGTAGATCTTGCCATAGGGAAAGCCCTCGACCAGCTCGTCATAGGCGCGGTCGATGGTTTTCAGGTCCACGACCAGAAAGGGGGTTTCATGCTGATCAGCACAGGCACGGATACGGCTGAAGGTATCGCGGTCAAAATATTCGTCGAGCTTGATGGTCATGGCGTCGGCTCCAAAGCATAAGGTCTGGTGTCGGGCCGCGTGGGGACATTGGGATCAGCTGCAGGGCAGACAGGCGTACCTATCCCCTGGTCAGGAACCAGGACGAGGGACGCCTTCCGTAAGCGACTCTGAACGCATAGCCAACACACAACCCGGGGGTGCGAACGTCTGATCAGTATCCCCACTTTGGTTCGCCTACTTCCCAAGGCGTGCGCCGAAAGCAATAAGTCCGCTCCCCTGGGGAACCGGTCTTGCTGTCTCGTCGTCAGTACTTGAGCCGTATGGATCGTGCCAGCCTCAACGTTCGGTGCGCACCATAAAACCAAGCGAGTTCGCGGTCAATAGGTTGAGGCTGCTCATATGCAATAATCCATCGTGGGTGATGTTCGTGGCCCACTCAGCAGAGGAATTTCCGACATGCGGGACGCACCCGTTCACAGTCCAAGCCTGGCAGCAGATGATGACATTCATGATGTAATCATCATCGGAGGGGGCATCAATGGCTGCGGCATCGCCATGGATGCTGCCGGGCGCGGTCTGAAGGTATTGTTGTGCGAACAGGATGACCTGGCCTCGGCCACCTCCTCGCGCAGCAGCAAACTGATCCACGGCGGGCTGCGCTATCTGGAGTTCTACCAGTTCCGCCTGGTCGGCAAGGCCCTGGCCGAACGTGAGGCGCTCCTGCGCAACGCGCCGCATATCATCTGGCCGATGCGTTTTCGCCTGCCCCATCGGCCGCACTTGCGCCCGGCCTGGATGATCCGCCTCGGATTGTTCCTCTATGATCATCTGGCTCGCCGCGAAACCCTGCCCGGCTCCCGCGGCCTGCGCTTCGACCAGACCAGCCCGCTGAAACCGGAAATTGTTCGCGGCTTCGAGTATTCCGATGCCTGGGTCGATGATGCCCGGTTGGTGGTGCTGACCGCGCGGGCCGCTGCCCAGCGGGGCGCCCGCATTCTGCCCCGTACCGCCTGCGTCGATGCCCGGCGCGTCGACGACCTCTGGCAGGTGACACTGGAGGACCGCCAGAGCGGTCAGCGCCGCAGCTACCGCAGCCGGGCACTGGTCAATGCCGGCGGCCCCTGGGCGGCTGACCTGCTGGAGTCGGTCATCGATACACCGATCCGGCGCCCCCTGCGCCTGGTCAAGGGCAGCCACATCGTGGTGCCGCGCCTGCATGCCGGGGAAGAGTCCTACATCCTGCAGAATGAAGATAACCGCATCGTTTTCGTCATTCCCTATGAACAGGATTACTCCCTGATCGGCACCACCGACGTGGACTACCAGGGCGACCCCGCTGCAGCTGAGCTTTCAACTGAAGAAGGCAATTACCTGCTGCATGTGGTGAACAACCACTTCCGCCAGCAACTGACCCGGCGCAATATCCTCTGGAGCTATGCCGGCGTCCGGGCGCTGTTCGACGGTGAGGATGGTGCGGCCCAGGCTGCGTCCCGGGATTACTTGCTGGATGTGCATGCCCAACACGGCCACCCGCCATTGCTGTCGATACTCGGCGGCAAGATCACCACCTACCGCCGGCTGGCGGAGGAAGCCACCGACCAGCTCTGCGAGCTGCTGCACAGCCCGGCGCGGGCATGGACCCGCGAGGCGACCCTGCCCGGCGGCGACTTCCGGGATCAACAGACATTGCTGGCCGACCTGCAGAAGCTCTATCCCTGGCTACCCGACGCGACGGCCCGACGCTTCACCCGCAGCTACGGGACGCTCACCCATGAACTGCTGAACGGCTGCCGCAGCATGGATGACATGGGCCGCCATTTCGGTGCCGATCTGTACGCCCGGGAAGTGCATTATCTGATCCAGACCGAGTGGGCCACCACGGCCCAGGATGTGCTCTGGCGCCGCTCCAAGCTGGGCCTGCATATCCGCTCCAGCGAGGCCGCGGTGTTGCAGGACTTCATGGATATTCGCAGCAAGTGGCGCCCTACCTGAGGGGCGCCGCATGCCGCCCTGCCCGACACCTACGGGCCAGCGCGGGCGCACCAAATCCACTCGCCCCATCACCCGCTGGCACTGAAAGGGCGCGCAGCCAGCCTGTCCACCCACTCCAGCCGACCCGGTAATCAGGTTATCTAACCCACTGCTATGCATTGATTTTTATTAATATTTTTTAACCCATAAAATTATTTTCCGCGGTTGGCACGCTCCCTGCTGAACACCTCTTGCATACAAGACGGTATTCAGACGCACGGGAGGTTCAATGTCGCAGCAAACCGGATGGACGCTCGAAGAATGGCGCCAGGCCTATCGAAATAGATCCATAACCCCCTCTGGCGCCCTGCACAATCTGCGCGCTCAGCTGCATAGTGGGGACCCGGCATGGATTCACGTGGTCTCCGGCGCCGAACTCGATGCCCAGCTCAATGAGCTCGACGCCCTGCCCGATGCGATCAATCTACCGCTGTACGGTATTCCCTTCGTGGCCAAGGACAACATCGACGTGGCCGGACTGCCGACCACCGCCGCCTGCCCGGCCTTCGCCTATACCCCCAGCCAAGATGCCACCAGTGTCGCCCGGTTGCGCGCGGCCGGGGCCATCGTGCTGGCCAAGACCAACCTCGACCAGTTCGCCACTGGCCTGGTCGGTACCCGTTCACCCTACGGTGCGGTGCCCAACAGCTTCAACCCGGACTATGTATCCGGTGGTTCCAGCTCCGGTTCGGCCGTCGCTGTCGCCCGTGGCCTGGTGCCGTTCAGCCTGGGCACCGATACCGCCGGCTCTGGCCGGGTGCCCGCCGGTTTCAACAATATCGTCGGGCTGAAGCCTACCCGCGGTCGCTTCAGTACCAGTGGCGTGGTTCCCGCCTGCCGCAGCCTGGACTGCGTCTCGGTATTCGCGCTGAACGTAGCGGACGCCGAGGCGGTGGCCGCAGTCCTCGAAGGCTTCGATCCCAGCGACAGTTATTCGCGCAGCGCGACGCTACCGGCCGCCCCCATGGGTGAGCAGCCGCGCTTCGGTATTCCCGCCAAGCCGGAATGGTTTGGGGATAGCCAGGCCGAGGCAGCCTGGGCAGCCAGCCTGGCCCAACTGGGTGAGATTGGCGTGGAATTGCTGGAGCTGGACTTCAGCCCCATGCAGGAATTGGCGCAGCTACTCTACGGCGGGCCTTGGGTAGCCGAGCGCTACGTCGCCATCCAGGAATTCATCGGCGGGCATGCCGAGCAGATGAACCCCGTGGTACGCGGCATCATCGAGCAGGCTGGCCATTTCAGCGCCACCGACAGCTTCCGCGCCGAATACCGCCGCGCCGATCTGGCGCGCCAGATCCAGACCCTGATGCAATCGGTGGATGCCTTGCTAGTGCCCACTGCGCCGACCCTGCCGACCCTCGCCACCCTGGCCAGCAACCCGGTAGACGGCAACAGCCAGTTGGGCATCTGGACCAACTTCGTCAATCTGGCCGACTGCTCGGCCCTGGCCTTGCCCGCCGGTATCCGCGCCGATGGCCTGCCCTT
>Ga0079224_100008886_pt1 | contig 13645 bp, 12 predicted proteins | sample Stecom2015_FD_80414 | JGI IMG/M metagenome (GOLD analysis project Ga0079224, IMG submission 80414) | Agricultural soil microbial communities from Utah to study Nitrogen management - Steer compost 2015 | ecosystem: Environmental > Terrestrial > Soil > Agricultural land | place: USA: Utah... | reverse complement strand
CGAAGTTCGAAATTCGTACTTTTGCCTCATGATGAAAGAAAAAGAATCGGGAATTTTTGGGTTACGCCCCGTGATTGAAGCGATAGAAGCGGGTAAAACCATCGATAAATTATTTGTTCAAAAAGGATTAAAGGGAGAAATCTTTGCCGAATTGCGCAGGTTAATTTCCCTTTACGAAATACCCACTCAATATGTGCCGGTAGAAAAACTGAATCGTCTTACCCGAAAAAATCACCAGGGTGTTTACGCCTTTCTTTCTCCGATTGAGTTTCATCAAATCGAAAATCTATTGCCTCAGATTTACGAAGAAGGGAAAAATCCCTTTTTGCTGATTTTGGACCGCGTAAGCGATGTGAGAAATTTCGGAGCAATTGCTCGAACTGCAGAATGTGTCGGAGTCAATGCGATTATTATCCCGCAAAAAGGTTCCGCTTCGGTCAATGCCGATGCCATCAAAACATCTACCGGTGCCTTGTACAATATTCCGGTTTGTAAGGAAGTTAGTCTGCGAAAAGTTTTTCAATATCTTCAACAGTCCGGAATTCAAATCGTATCGGCCACCGAAAAAGCAAAAGATTATATCTACGATGCCGATTATTCCGTTCCCACAGCAATTGTCATGGGGAGTGAAGAAGATGGAATTTCCGATGATTTATTAAAGATTTCGGATAAAATCGTGAAACTACCCATGATTGGGAAAACTTCTTCTTTGAATGTTTCGGTCGCTTGTGGTGCTTTTTTGTACGAAGTGGTTCGCCAAAGAGGTGAATTTTAACATCCTACAATCAAATAAAATATTAATTTTGTAAAGTTGAAAAATTGGGTACACATAGTCGTTTTTATTTTGTCCTTGGGGATGTTCTTTTCTCCGGCTATGACCTATGCGCCCCATTCTACTACTCAAATCGAGAGTTCATCTTGTTGTTCTTCCCAAAATGAATTTTGTGACATGGATTCTCAAAACCATCAGGACGGATGTTGTAATCATTCCAAAGATGGTTGTTGTGGAAATAACTGCGAGAAAAAAGGCTGTTGTTTACATTCAAATGTTTATCAATCTATCAATTTCCTTGAGGAAAATCAGAATTTTCTTGAAATTCCCGATGGATTGACTTCTTCCAAACAAGCACATTATTATTCTAATTTTTATTACCAAGAATTAATTTATTCCGTTTGGCAACCTCCTAAGATTATTTCTTAAGATTTAGTATAGGCTAACTCTTTGAGTTAGAAGTTTATTGTTAAATTAAATCATAAGAAATGTATCAAAAATATCTATTTTTAATCCTGATGCTTTTGGGAGCTTTGTTGAATGCACAGGAAACACAAAAAATCAAAGTAAGAGGAAACTGCGGTTCTTGTAAAGTCCGAATTGAAAAAGCTGTAACAGATTTACCTTCTGCAACAGGATCCTGGGATATAAAAACCAAAGTTTTAGAAGTTAGTTATGACCCGACTCAAACTTCTTTACAAGCTATTATGAAGCATATTGCAGAAGTGGGGCATGACAATGAAATGTATTTGGCAGATGATTCTGTTTACAAGGGATTACCTGCCTGCTGTTTATACGACCGCGAAATTTCATGGGATGATATACATAACAGTAAAGGAACGCACGGAGTGGAGGAAGATCATAATCATAGCGATTCCCATCATCATGAAGGACATGGTGAAAACATGCCAAAGGAAGATTCTTCAGATTTTGATAGTTCAATTCCGGAGGAGGATGAAACCGTGGTTTTGACCACTGCCAATGTTGCGGGACGAAAACCGGCTTCGGCATTTGACAAGAATGCAGTAGGATTGCAGGAAAACCTATCAGACCGCGAATTGTTGAAAGCAGCATGTTGTAATTTGTCCGAAAGTTTTGAAACCAACGCTACGGTCGATGTATCTTATTCGAATGCAGTTTCAGGAACTAAGCAATTGAAAATGTTGGGGCTCGATCAAAAATATGTTTTGATTACCAAAGAACTATTGCCCGAAGTTCGGGGAATTGGAAACGCCTATGGTCTGAATTTCATTCCGGGACGTTGGATTCAAAGTATCCAATTGGTGAAAGGAGGAGGTTCGGTAACCAATGGTTATGAATCGATCGCCGGCCATATCAATACGGAGTTGTACAAATCACACGATAAAGCAAAAACTTCCCTGAATTTCTTTGCAGACCTGAATGCTCGGTTTGAAGCGAACTTCGTGCATAATGACAAAATCAATGATAAATGGACCCAGTCCATCTTATTGCACGGAAATGCAACCACTTCTCGTCAAGACCATAATGAAGATAATTTCATGGACCAACCCATCGGAAAAAATGTAAATCTAACTTATTTGTTAAATGCCGAAGATTTAGAAAATTCAGGCATCATGACACATTTTGGGGTAAATTATTTAACGGATCATCGAGTAGGTGGGCAAATGAATTTCCATGAAGATACCGATAAATTAACAACGAATGCTTATGGTATCGGAATTGATATTCAAAGATTCCAAGTGTGGAATAAAACCGGATATATTTGGGAGGGACGTCCTTACCAGAGCATTGGTTGGATGAATCAATTTACTTACCAGGAACAAGAAAGCTATTTTGGTTTACGTACCTATAATGCCGAGCAAAGAACTTATTATTCGAATTTGATTTTCGAAAGCATCTTCAATAATACCATGCATAAATTCAAAACAGGATTGAGTTTTTTGTATGATCATTATGACGAATTGTACAATCAAACAAATTACAAACGAGATGAATCCGTTCCGGGAGGATTTTTCGAATATACCTATACGGGTCAAAAATTAACTTTAGTGGCCGGAGCGAGAGTAGATTTTCATAATTTGGCCGGAACTCAGTTTACGCCGAGATTGAATGCGAAATACGAATTAACTCCTAAGACAATTCTCCGAGGTTCCGTAGGTAGAGGGTTTAGAACGGCTAATATTTTCGCCGACAGCCAAGCTTTCTTTGCATCGAACCGTCAAATAGTGATTAACCCAAATGATGAAGGGAAAATCTATGGATTGGAACCCGAAATTGCTTGGAATTACGGAATCAGTTTGCAACAGGAATTCAAATTATTTGGAAGAATATCGACCCTTGTAGCCGATTTTTTCCGTACTGATTTCCAGAACCAAGTCCTGATAGATTTGGACAATTCGCCCCAGACAATTTTATTTTATAATTTGGATGGAAAATCCTATGCAAACAGTTTGCAAATTCAGTGGGACTTTTCACCAATCCGTCGTTTTGATGCGAAATTGGCGTATAAATATTACGATACCCGGGCAGATTATTTATCGGGCAGCAAAGAATTACCCTTTACCCCAAAACACCGAGGATTTGTAAATTTGGCGTATTCAACCATGAAGAAAGGAAATGGTGCTTTTTGGAGTTTCGATACGACTTTGCAATGGGTAGGAGAACAGCGAATTCCTGATACTTCTTCTAATCCCCACCAGTTTCACCATGAGTCATATGGAGAATCATATTTCCAGTTAAATGCTCAAATTTCGAAAAACTTCAATAAATCAATTCGCCTTTATGTCGGAGGGGAAAACCTTTTAGGATATACCCAACACGAACCGATTATCGATGCGGCCAACCCGTTTAGTGATTATTTCGATGGAGGAATGATTTATGCGCCGGTCATGCCGGCTAATTTTTACATCGGTTTAGATATTGATTTTTAGGGTTTAATAATAGATTGAAATGGGAAACGGCGATTGCTTTAGGAGTAGTCGCCGTTTTTATTTCTTCGTTTAAAGAGAAATCAATAAATTTGATTCAAGTTCAAATCGAAAATTATGAAATACGCATCCATTATCGGGATTTTGCTTATAGCAATCGGGTTAGTAGCCGCTTTCGTAGGGAAAATTGAATTTGGAGATTTAATCACTGAACCTGCCTTTGCTTTAGGGATTCTGTATGGAGGTGGTTTAGGTTTGGTGATTGGTGGAATTTTGGGATGGTTGTACAAGAAACCTTACGAAAAGTACGACAAAAAACCTTCTGAATCCAAAGCCCCTGAAGCTTAATTTCTCATTTTCATTTTTTGTTCATGGTAAAAATAGGCCGGAATTAAAATGAGCAATAAATAAGGCTGGATGAGAAACCTTCTTACATAAAATCCGATGTTTTCTCCTATTTTAAATTCAAGATGGATGAAGTAAAGATACATGGGGAGCAAAACAAAAAAGAATGCCGCAAAAAGAATAATCGAAAATTTGATATATCTTTTGTTTTGAAATAAAAACCAAATGATTAACAGGGAGATAGCTGAGTTTAAAACATAGCGGAAAAAGAGACTTCCAATTAGTTTCCAAAGCTCATAAGATGGAAAAGACCCCTTGTAAAAATCCCCTTTGAAGTAAGCCAAAAAAGGATCGTAAAACAAAGTAGTCTCCCATCGGCGGACTGCGATAAGTCCAAGCACACATAGACCCGCCAGCAAATAGTTAATCCACTTGTTCATCTTTCACAGATTTTGGATTTTTCAACGCAAAATACTTTATCCATACAATCCACAAAAGAACAATGGTTCCGTAAATGATTGCAGGAAAGAGGTAATCATGTGCCATTTTTCCGTAATCAGGATGATAGCGATAGATGTAATTGATGATGGAAATGCGCACTACGTTCATGACCTGAATTAAAACCAATCCGCCAAGAATGTATAAAAGCGTCTGTTTCCAAGTGGTGGAAAAAGCAACGATAAAAGCCACAAAAACCAGCATGATGGAAATGGCATTGCATCCCTCGTTGATATAAGAAACGAATTTCCCGTCCATGTAAATCCAAGTCCAAGGTCGCGTTTTATCATCCACAGATTTGGCTTCAAATCCACAAGCATTTAAGGTTTGAGAAGTCCATTTTGCGACGGTTTGACTGTACGGATCGGGTAGGTTATGCTGATGATATTGGGCTAGGTAAATATTGTAAACAATCAAAAGAACCCACCATACGAGGAGAAACTTTGCAATAAAAATCAGGATGGGTTTAAATTCTTTCATAGTCAATTTCTGGTTCAAAAATAATCAATACCAATTACATTTTTGGAAATTTAATTTTTTAAAAGATTAATTTCTTTGGAAACTTTAGAATTTTACCAGAAATTTTAAGAAATAAATAAGTGTTTTAGGAGGAGCCAACCCCTATTGAGCTCAGAAGAATTTCCTATATTTGTGTTTTATATTTATCATGGAATCACTTCAAAAAAGAGTTGAGTTAATTCTATCCTCAGAAACGAGCACAGAAGAAAAACTTCAAAAAGTTTGTCAATTATTGCATGATGAAGTTCCGCATTACAATTGGGTGGGATTTTATTTCAAAAATGGAGACAAGGAAGAGTTGAAATTGGGTCCTTATGTTGGTGCGCCGACCGATCACATCATCATTCCTTATGGAAAAGGAATCTGTGGGCAGGTAGCGGTTTCCAATGAAACATTTGTGGTGCCAGACGTGCAGCAGGAATCCAATTATTTAGCCTGTAGCCTTGAAACCAAAGCCGAAATAGTGGTTCCGATTTTCAAAAATGGAGAAAATATCGGGCAAATCGATATCGATAGCCATGTGATCGACCCATTTACGGAAAAAGACGAAGAATTGTTAAATTTTATTTGTTCGAAAGTAAGCGAGATTATTTGATGGAGGAGATTCTGAAGTATTTTCCCGACTTAACGGAAAAGCAAATAGAACAATTCTCAAAATTGGAAGAATTGTACAAGGATTGGAATGAAAAAATCAATGTAATTTCCCGAAAAGACATCGACGAATTATATGTCAAACATGTTTTGCATTCTTTGGGTATTGCCAAAGTGATGAAGTTCAAAGCGGGAAGTGATGTATTGGATGTGGGAACCGGCGGAGGCTTCCCGGGGATTCCCTTGGCGATACTTTTTCCGGAGGTACAGTTCCATTTGGTCGATTCTATTCAAAAAAAGATAAAAGTTGTCCAAGAAGTAGCTAATGCTTTGGGGCTTGAAAACGTGAAAGCAGAAGCAAATCGTGTGGAGAAATTAAAAACCAAATACGATTTTATCGTTAGTCGCGCCGTTACTCAAATGCCTAAATTTGTGGGATGGGTGCGAAATAAGATGAAGCAAGAACAGAAAAACCTGTTGCCCAACGGAATTTTATATTTGAAAGGTGGAGATTTGTCGGAGGAATTAAAAGAATTTCCGGATGTAGTATTGTATCCGCTTTCCGACATTTTTGACCAGGAATTTTTTGAAACCAAAAAAGTGGTTTACCTCCCATTGTGAATAACTTCTAAAATTGTTGAAAACTATTGATTTCAAAAGGGTTTCGACCCTGTTAAATCCGTTAAATTTTCGTATCTTTGTTAGGTTAATACAGTAAGGAAAGATTTATGAGTAAGAACACATATACGGCTGATAGTATTCAGGCGTTGGAAGGAATTGAGCACGTAAGGATGCGTCCTTCAATGTACATTGGAGACGTCGGAACGAGAGGGTTGCATCACTTAGTATATGAAGTAGTAGATAACTCGATTGATGAGGCTTTAGCAGGGTATTGTGATACAATTTTTGTAACGATCCACGAAGGAAATTCCATCACTGTAAAAGATAACGGCCGTGGGATTCCGGTCGAAATACATAAAAAAGAGGGGAAATCTGCCTTGGAGGTCGTAATGACCAAAATCGGTGCAGGGGGTAAGTTCGACAAAGATTCCTATAAAGTATCCGGTGGTTTACACGGGGTAGGGGTATCTTGTGTGAACGCTCTTTCCACTCATTTAAAAGCAGAGATCCACAGAAATGGAAAAATCTACGTTCAGGAGTATTCCAAAGGACATAGTCTATATGAAGTAAAAGAAATCGGAGATTCTGATTATAGAGGTACGATTGTAACATTCCAGCCAGATGCGTCTATTTTTAACGATTTGGTTTATAGTTACAGCACATTGGCTACTCGTTTAAGAGAGTTAGCCTTCTTAAACCGTGGAATTACCATCACTTTGACCGATGAACGTGAAAGAGACGAAAACGGAAATCCTCTTTCTGAAACGTTCCATTCAGAGGGTGGGTTAAAAGAATTTGTTGAATACATCGATGGAAATCGCGAAGCTTTGATGCAGGAAGTGATTTACATGGAAGGAGAGCGCGACAATATCCCGGTTGAGGTTGCGATGCGTTACAATACCTCCTACAACGAAAATCTTTATTCTTACGTCAACAACATCAATACGCACGAAGGAGGTACGCATTTAGCAGGATTCAGAAGAGCCTTAACCCGTACCTTGAAAAAATATGCCGACGAAAATTTCAACTTGGCAAAAGAAAAAGTTGAAATCGTAGGGGATGACTTCCGTGAAGGTTTAACGGCTGTTATTTCGGTAAAAGTATTGGAGCCTCAATTTGAGGGGCAGACTAAAACCAAATTGGGTAACTCCGAAGTAAGTGGTGCAGTGGACAAAATCGTTGGGGAAATGTTGACCAATTATTTGGAAGAGCACCCGAACGAAGCCAAAACCATTGTTGAGAAGGTTATCTTAGCGGCAAAAGCACGTCAGGCAGCAAAAAAAGCCCGTGAGATGGTGCAACGTAAAAATCCGATGAGTGGAAGTGGTTTGCCGGGTAAATTGGCCGATTGTTCTTCCAAAGATCCAGCGGAAAGTGAATTGTACTTAGTGGAGGGAGACTCTGCGGGTGGTACGGCAAAACAAGGTCGTGATCGTCATTTCCAAGCGATTTTACCGTTGCGTGGTAAAATTTTAAACGTGGAGAAAGCCATGGCTCATAAAGTGCTGGAAAACGAAGAAATCCGAAACATATATACCGCTTTGGGTGTTTCCATCGGAACTGAAGAGGACAGCAAAGCGCTGAACATGGAGAAACTTCGTTACCACAAAATCATTATCATGACGGACGCGGACGTGGACGGTAGCCACATTGCAACTTTGATTTTGACCTTCTTCTTCCGTTACATGAAAGAATTAATCGAGCAAGGATATATTTACATTGCAGCACCTCCATTGTACCTATTGAAAAAAGGTAACAAACAACAATATGCTTGGGGCGAAGAAGATCGAGAACGTATTGTGAGAGAATGGTCAGACGGTACCGGAAAAGGTGTAACCATTCAACGTTACAAAGGTTTGGGAGAGATGAACGCGGAACAATTATGGGAAACTACCATGAATCCGGAAAACCGAACCTTGCGTCAAATTACCATTGAAAATGCAGCTGAAGCAGATCGAATTTTCTCTATGTTGATGGGGGATGATGTGCCACCCCGTCGTGAATTCATCGAGAAAAATGCGGTTTATGCAAAAATTGATGCTTAATTCAGTTTACAATATGAGAAAAGCCCAAGGAAACTTGGGCTTTTTAGTTGAAATTATTTTGGATTAAAATTCTTCGTTCATCAATACTTGGTACAAAGCCCTGAGGGGTAATCCCATTACGTTGTAATAACAACCTTCGATTCGGGAAATTTTTGCATAACCCATCCATTCCTGAATTCCATAAGCCCCTGCTTTGTCAAAAGGTTTGTAATTGTCTAAATAGAATCGAATTTCCCCTTCCGTTAGTGTATCGAAGATAACTTTCGTCGTTTCGGAAAAAGTCTTGGTTTTTTGGTTGGAACGAATTGTAATGGACGTGAAAACTTCCTGTGTAGCCTCGGATTGCGCTTTCAACATCTCAACAGCTTCTTCATAATCATGTGGTTTTCCCAAAACTTCATCGTTTAACCAAACCAATGTATCGGCCGTAATGAGGATTTCATTCTCTTTTAATGCGGTATAGGCTTTTGATTTTGTTTGGGAAATGTGTTCTGTAATTTCGTGTCGGACTAAATACTCGGGATAGGATTCGTCAGCATCGATTTTGACAATTTCGAAATCAATATCCAATCCTTTCAACAATTCCTGTCTTCTTGGAGATTGGGAAGCCAATAAGAATTTTTTCCCGGCGTATTTTTTTCTTAGCATATTTATACAGATTGAGTATGATCTTCTGAATCATACCATTTCTTTTGAACTTTTAAAGTTTGTTCGATGATATCGCGAACGCAACCTTTCCCTCCATTGATTAAGGAAATATAGTCACAGATTTCACGAATTTCAGGTACAGCATCATTTGGACAACAAGGTAAACCTACTTGTTTCATGACTTCAAAGTCCGGAAGGTCATCACCCATGTAAACGATTTCTTCCGGCTTTAATTGATAGCTGTACAACAAATCTGTATAGGCCTCCATTTTGTCACGAACTCCCGAATATATATCGGTTAAGCCTAAGTATTTCAAGCGTTCTTCAACCATTTTGTCTCTTCCTCCGGTGATAACGGCAATTCGGTAACCTTTTTTTATGGCATATTGCATGGCATATCCGTCTTTGGTATGCATACTTCTGACCATTTCTCCGGTAGGCATCAATAAAATGGAGCCATCGGTCAAAACCCCATCAACATCAAAAATGAAGGTTGTAATGTTTTTGAGCTTTTGTTTATAACTAATCATGATAGGTTCTTTTGATAGAATCCGTTAAGAGTTGGTAAATTTGTTGATAGCGAGAATCGCTAAGGGTGTCCAAATGTTTTTGGATAACGATGTCATCTCTCCGTTTTGCAGGTCCGGTTTGAGCATCATACGGATCCATATCCTGAACTTTTTGAGCTGTTTCTTCAATCAAAGGACGTAAAACATCGAAAGGAACGCCTGCTTCCTTGCAGAATTTCTCTCCAATGAAATACAAGTGATTGACAAAATTACATGCCCAAACTCCTGCCATGTGGATTTTCAATCTTCTTTCGCTATCTACGCGGTGAACTTCATTGGAAATTTTGTCTGCAAGTTTAAACAAAGCATCTTCATCTTCTTTGTTTTCAGCTTCCACAAAAAATGGAACTTCCTCGTAACGGAGTGGTTTTCGTTTGGTGAAAGTTTGAAATGGATAAAAAACGCCTTTGCGATAATCTCCTTTCAAAACTTTGGTACTTAGAGAACCAGAAGTATGAACCACCAAAGTATCATCGTACGGTATATAATGCGACAATTCCTCCACTGCCGAATCGGAAGCCGCAATGATGTATAAATCTGCTTTTTCCAATTCAGAAATTTTATCTGTGTACATTATATTGTTTGCCTCTCCCAATTCTTTTGCTTTGGAAAGGGTACGATTAAATATCTGACGAACGTTGACGGTGTTCTGTATGAGTGCTCTGGTTAGATGGAAAGCAACGTTTCCGGCACCTATAATTACGACTGATCTCATAAGCCCACAAATATAGTAGATTTCAATTAATTGCCTATTTAGAATTAAGCTGAATAAGTAAAAAATTAAATTTTTTTCACCGAAAGTGTAACGAAATGGTGTAAGGTTTCGTCTTATAGACAAAATGCGGTAAATTACATTCAGCAATTATGCAATACATAGTAGTGTGTTTAACAAAAATTAACTAATGAGATATGAAAACGAAGGTATTAATTGCAGCAGTATTTGTAGTGGTTTCCTCTTTATTTATGTGGAACACAAACAAGACAGTTTTAACCGGAATGGTTCAAGATGATGACGGGCAGGCTATCGTATTTAGTACGCTAGAGATTTATTCTGCAGATGAAGAAAAATTAGTGGAAACGACCTTATCTGATATCGAAGGAAAATTTAAAATCTCCGATTTAACTCCGGGTGAATACAAATTAATCATCAAATCCCCTGGATTTGAAGAAAAAGTGGAAAGAGTTAAGTTATCAAGCCGTAAAGAAAATAATATTGGTTCGATAAAAGTAAGCGGCAATGTGGTAACACTTCCACCAGCGATTATCTATGCGAGAGCATAATGAAGGAATTAAACCTGAAAACGAAAAACCTAAATTCTAAACATTTGAAAACCGAAAAGATTGATAGTATGAAAATTAAAAATTTAGTAAGCATTTTGTTTCTACTGATTACCAGTTTTACGTATGCTGTTGAGAACGAAAAAGTTGGTCAGATAACGGGAATCGTACAAGATGCTACGGGGCATGGCTTACCATTTGTTTCCATTGAAATTTACACCAAGGGGGAAATCCAGGATTTGATAACAGGGGGAATGACCGATGAAAATGGAAATTTTCAAATAGAGGAAGTACCCTTTGGTGAGTATCAAATGGTATTAATGGCAGTTGGTTTTGCCGACAAGGAAGTGGATATAAAAGTAGATGCGTCTAAAACTCATTTGGGTGTAATTAAATTGGGCGATGAAATAGTTCAGTTAGAAGGTGCAAACATTGTGGCAGAAGTTTCTCAGTACCGTACCGAAATCGACAAGCGTGTCGTGGAGGTCGGAAAAGATTTAATCAGCGCAGGTGCCGATGCGGCTTCTGTCCTAAATAATATTCCATCTTTAAGTGTTGACCAAGAAACCGGCCAAATTTCCTTGCGCGGAAACGAAAACGTAAAAGTGATGGTGGATGGAAAACCGTCCAATATCCCAATCAACCAATTATTGAAACAATTGCCTTCCAATGCTATTGCCAAGGTCGAAATCATCACCAATCCTTCGGCAAAATATGAACCCGAAGGAAATTCTGGAATTATCAATATCGTTACTCATAAAAACAAACGTCAAGGTTACAATGTAGGATTGAATTTAGGAATGAGTTATGGGGACAATCTAAGAGAAAACGGTTCCATCAATGCCAATATCAACACCGGAGATTTCAATTTCTTTGGTAACTTGAACACTAATTTTGGTAATTATCGTTACCATGGATTAATAGAAAACTTAGTAACCGGATTGGATCAGGAATTTGACACAACCAATGGTGGAAATTCTCAATTGTATAAAGTAGGGTTTGATTGGTTCATTAGCGATAAATCTGCTTTAACTGTTTATACCAGTCAGTTCTATAGCAAAAATAAAGGGAAAGGCTATGCCGATGTGTTCGATAACAATACTTCTACTTTGTACTTAAACTTCGGACCTAATAATAGCAAGTACCGTAACCAAGATTATAGTTTAAACTTTAAACAGGATTTCGAGAAAGAAGACCACAACATTGTGTTGGATGCGATTTATTCAACCTCAAAAGCAAATGATGATAGAGGATATTACAATGAATTCCCAGATATCCAAAATCCTTTGGTTTACGACGAATTTAGAAACGATAAAAATGAAAACATCCGAGTTAATTTAGATTATACCAATCAAATTGTTGACGGCGGTAAAATTGAAGCCGGAATACAATTCCGTCGCGAGAATTCGGACAATCGTATGAATTCTACCCGGGATATGTTTTCCATCATTGATTCGTCTGTCTATAAACCCAATGTGGATTATGAATTCACGCGTTCGATTTATTCGGCCTATTTAAATTACGGTCAAAAATTCGGGAAATTCGGAATGCAATTAGGAGTTCGAGTGGAACAAGTAGAAGAGAATTCAGATTTTAATGTAGCCCCAACCACAAGTGGAAAATTTGAAAATGATTATTTCGAATTTTATCCGTCAGCATTCTTGACCTATGATATTTCCGAAAAAGGGCAATTGTCCTTGAATTATAGCCGTAGAGTGGACCGTCCGGCTGTTTATCAACTGACCCCGGTTCCGGAGTGGAGTACTTCAACCATGCAAAGCATGGGTAATCCGAATTTGAAACCTCAGTTCACCAATTCTTTTGAAATGGGCTATATGCAAAGATTCCGTGGAGGTAGCTTCAATGCAACTGTATTCTACAGAAAAGTAAACGATCTGATTTTCCGTTACATTGAACGCGATGCAAGCGATCCACGCATTCTGAATCAATTGTATGTGAACTATGACGATTCCGAAAGTTACGGTGTGGAGTTAAGCGCAAACTATAGACCTTTTAAATGGTGGAGCTTAAATACAAGTTTTGATTTGTACACCAACGAATTCTATATGGGAGACCAACAATCAAAAGGTTCACCTTGGAGTATTCGTATGAACAACAGCTTCAACATCACCCAGAATTTGAGTTTGCAACATTTCTTCATGTACCGTGGGAAATTTGAATTCGTACAAGGAGAAATGCAACCTATGTGGAGAATGGATTTAGGTGCTCGCTACACCTTTATGGATGGTAAAGCTACTTTCACTGCGAGAGTTAGCGATATCTTCAGAACTTTCCATTCAGAAGCACGTATTTCTTATCCAGACAAAGGAATTGGAAATTTCTATTGGGAAGCCAATACCCTTTATGTTGGATTCTCTTACAATTTCGGAGGAGAAGTGCGTAAACGCAACCTAAATCAAGAGCCCACCCAGACCGGAAGTGGTGGTGGAGGAATTGGATTCTAAGAGGCAAAACATTTCCATACTAATAATTTTTTATGACGGAAATCCTTTCGAAATCAACTCGAAAGGATTTTTTTTAAATTTTTCAAATTTTTAAATATTTGATGTAACAAATAATTTAAATGCGCTACAAATAAAGAAAAAGCGATAAAAACTGCTCTTTAAATATGCTATACATAGTAATATGTAATAAATAATTAAAATTTTAAATTATGTTAGGGAAGAAATTTACAATTATGTTGCTTTTAATGACCAGCAGTTTGGCGATGAGTCAAGACAGTGTCAAGCAACTTTGGGGGGTAGTAAAAGATGCATCGGGAGTAGGATTGCCTTATGTATCGATTGAAGTTTATACCAAAGGTGAAGTTCAGGATTTAGTCAGTGGGGG
>Ga0079224_100008885_pt1 | contig 13646 bp, 10 predicted proteins | sample Stecom2015_FD_80414 | JGI IMG/M metagenome (GOLD analysis project Ga0079224, IMG submission 80414) | Agricultural soil microbial communities from Utah to study Nitrogen management - Steer compost 2015 | ecosystem: Environmental > Terrestrial > Soil > Agricultural land | place: USA: Utah... | reverse complement strand
GGGTTTCCGAAAAACCCTCGTAATTAGGCCAAAGGGGCCGTTGGCGCTATTTACTACAAAAACCACGTCCGCTTTAGAAAAACCGGCATGCAGTATGGAAAGAAGGGAATTGGTCAATTGGCTCAGCGACTTAGTCTCCAAACCCGGCATATATACCAAATCAATACCATTCACCTGCTTGGGCTTTTGGTCAAAAAGTGGCTTGTGGCAATAGACAGTCAGCCTGACGCCTCTTTTTACGAGACGTTCGCCAATTTCTTTGACCAGGGTTTCATAACCGGAATAGACATAGGGATAGCCTCGCGATCCAATAATGGCAACATGAAGGGGCTTTGTTGATTTAGGCATGGTAGTTATAAGTTGGAAGACGGAGGACCCTGCCTACCGGCCGGCAGGCGAAGACAGAAGTAGAAGGCCAAAAAGGCAATCGTCCGCAAAAGATTGAAGTAACACCCCCTGTAAATAATGGTGTTTCGGTTGACGGAACATCATGCTAATTGGGAACTTAACTTGTTGTTTATTTTAATACTATGTTTTAAATCAATGTTGAAGTTAATAGGCAGGTCTACGCCCCTTATTCTAGAGCAATTTAGTTAGACTTATCGGGTACAGCCCGATGATGAATAGATACAACGATCCCCAAGCCGTACCTGGGCGTAATACGTTTCAAAAACGACATAATTAAACAGCAGCTCGAGAAAAACACCTTAACATGTTCTTCCGGAAAGCCTCTAAAGAGAACTGTTCCAAAACCCGTTCACGACCTTTGTTGCCCATTTCTAAGCGTCTTTCTTCCTGCTGAATTAGAGGTAGGATGATTTCTACGGCCTCGGCCGCATCGTCCCAGGGAATCAAATAGCCGGTTTCATGATCAGCTACCATTTCACGGGCGCCACCGTGGGCGGTAGCCACCACGGGCTTACCTGAAGCCATTGCCTCCAAAATGACCGTGGGCAGGGGATCAGGTAATATAGACGGTAAAACAAAAATATCCAGCGAAGCCAGGATTTCGGGAACGTCGGTCCTAAAACCCAGTGCATAAACCTGCTTTTCCAAAGCCAAAGCCTTAATCTTTTGCTGCATCTCCGTCCCCAGATGCTCGCTTCCGGGAAAGACATCCCCCGCAATCACAAAAGACAAGTTGGGATAAGCTTGGGCCATTTTTTTAGCAATGTCCAAAAAATACCCCTGGCCCTTCCAATAACTTATCCTCCCGATCATCCCGATCAGTAAATGATCTTCCGGAAGTGACAGTTCTTTTCTTAACGAAGGTTTTGCATTGATATAAGAAGAGTAGTCAATGCCGTTGTAAACTACGGTGAGCTCCTTGTCAGGAATAATTCCACTCCAAAATTCCTTAACGGCCTGCGAAACCACAATCACCTGATCGGCATACTTTCCGACCAGTTTACCCAAGATCCAGGCCAACCATTTGGGTTTGGCGATGATCTCGTGGATATGCCAAGTATGAAAAATCCCGAGTTTCCTAGCCACCCAAGCACCAACCAATACGGCCGTGGTATTGGAATAGAGGTGGGTGATTTGCTTTTGCTTAGCCAGTCGGACCAACGCACGATGAGCCTTCCTTGTTACTTTTAACCGGTCCAGCAGGCCGCTTGGGTTAAAGTATTTTCTTCTTAATATCCCCAAACGGATAATGCGCACCTCCACCCCTTCTTTTCTTATTGCTTCCGCCAATGAACCTTCCTCCGAAAGCACCACATACACTTCATGCCCCGCATCCCGAAGCAGCAGTACGGTGATTAAAAAAATCTTGCTCGCTCCATACATATCCGAAGAGCTGTGGAGCATGAGTATTTTCTGGGGCATATAGATTTAACTAGAATCGGAAAGGACTAAAATGCATGGTCGGCTTTCCTCACTTTTACAATTTTGGCAGGATTGCCGGCTACCACACAATTAGGTGGAACATCCTTAGTCACCACACTTCCCGCAGCCACTACAGCCCCTCTACCTACAGTCACTCCCGCAAGAATAAGAGCATTGGCGGCGATCCAGCAATCATCCTCAATTTTTACAAATGATCGTGTCACACCCTGGTCAATCATCGGCACATCGGCATCATCGAAATTGTGGTTTTCGGAATAGATGCTCACCCGTGGTGAAATCATCACGTTATCACCAATGTCTATATATCCAGAGCAACCTATATAGGAGTAAGGGCCGATATTGGAGTTATTACCTATTCTTAACCCTACACCAGGTTCACCACCGTAAAGATTGGTTGGTCTGATAATAGCAAAGCTTCCCACGGTCACTTTATCGCCAAATACTATTCCTTTTTGGGATAGGCAATTTATTTCACAGTTGTCTTGGGCGATAAAACTCTTTCCGACTATCAGATGATGGGGCTGCCTAATCGTTACGCGCTTACCCACCAATAAAATGCCCTTAGAAGATTTGAAGAAAATCCGATAAAAGCTGCCCCTTATCAACCAAACCGATAGCCTCAGCAACACCCCCAAAGTAGAACGGGTATCCCAGCCCTCACCGAAGCGGCCCGAAAGATCCATGCCTGTAAACCGGCCTAACCACCGGCTAAAGGATTTATTCATTTAAAATTTTTCTAAAACAGTGTTGTAAAGATAGAAAAAAATCAGCGGAGGAAAACTGCCCTAAGCGACGATACCCTCGTTCTACCATTTCCTTCCTCAATTGTTCATCCCTAGCTAATAACGTAAGCGAAGCCTCCAATCCAGTTGGCGTATTTTCTGCCACTTTCAACACGGCATCTCCCCCCACCTCCACCAGCGTCCCTTGGTCAGCGATAATCACCGGCAAGCCATAGGAAAAAGCCTCTAACACGGGCATGCCAAAACCTTCATTAAGGGAGGGGAACACATATCCTAGGGCATGCTGATAATAACTCTCCAGCGCCACTTGGCTGACATAACCTGTCAATACCACCTTTTCTTCTAGCTGATACTGCTGAATGAGGGATTGAATGTTGTCATAATCATCTAGGTGTTTTCGCGGGCCCGGCTGCCCTACCAAGACAAGTCGATAATCCTCGAAGTACTGCTGCTTCACAAAGCCGGCAAAGGCATGGACCAGCATGGTCAGGTTCTTTCTTTTCTCCATCACCCCCACGTGAAGAAAGTAGGGTTTTTCCACCAAGGGCGGTGTCTCTCGTCGCGCATTTCTTTGAATCAGGCCGGAGGAAGGGTAAACCACGTCGATGTTTGCGTCTGAAACATCCAAATACCTTTGAAGTTGCTTCTTGGAGTGTTTGCTTACCGTAATGACATGTGCGTTTCTTGCCAAACTAGCGTTTAAAAACGCAAGGTAGACCTTCAGCCAGATCGGGTGATAATGAGAAGGGCTTTCCCAGAAAAAAGCATCATGGATGACCGAAACTTTTTTACCCTTCGCCCAAAGAGGTGATAAGATATCCGGGGAGAACACGATATGCGCTTGGTATCGTAGGGAAAGCCATGGAAGAACGATCAGCTTTCGAAAAAAATAAATGCCTTGATAGAGCAGGTTTTTCCAGAATTTAGTTTTACCCTTAAAAAAGGTGCTCTTTCTGATGCTTTGGCGGCTCGGGCTTAGCATAAATTCAAAATCCTCTGAGGCATGATTTTCAATTTCATCACAAAGACATTCGATATAGGTTTTGATCCCTGTCTGTGCCACATGAAGATAAAAGATGTCTACCAGAATTTTCTTCTTTGCCATTTAATTCCCTACTAATTGCGCCTGGTTCTCTACGGATCGGATGTTACTATACTCACGCATGCTGTAGCCCAACATCCACCAGGTGACAAGAGACACATATAAATAAAGTTCGGCATTGGCAGTAAATAGTGGCAACAGCAAGCCGAATTTAGTGGTTGCCGCCACGAACGCCACCCGGGCTTTACTTACATTGGTAGATTTCCTAAACACTTCCAATGATCTCGATATCCCAAAAGCTAAAATGCAGATATAAAAGATTAAACCTATGACACCAAGCTGCACCCCATAGATCAGGAACTGGCTTTCGCCGCTTATCCTTAAATCCTCCTCCACGCTGGCGCTATTGCCACTCATGGCCAAGCCAATACCGAAAGGATTAGACACCATGGTTTCTAAACCGATGAGCCATTCCAAAACGTGCCCAACGCTTGAAGCATTCTGGAAGGTAATCGTGTCGTACACAAAATAGTAGAAATCCTCACTGGCCAAAAACAGAACATAAAATACGAACAGCACAAAGGCAGACGCACCCAGCGCTAACATTCGATACAGCCTAAATACCAGCGCAATAAAAGCAATCATAATAAAAAATGCCGCGAAAGCGGCTCGAGAGGAAGAGAAGCCCAAGCTTCCTACGGCAGCAACCATGACCAAGATATATAATCCACCCTCCTCTCTTTTAGTAGTTAAATACCAAATCAGCCCTACAGCGAAGGCCATCAAGCAAGAGCTCGCGAGCTCTAAGGGATCCGAGAAGAAAGAAGCCAGTCTCATGCCCGTGGTTTGGGTTACAAATGTCCAGGTCAGACCATAATTTCCGGAGGGTTCTACATCGTTTATTGCGTAATTAAATAATCCATAGCCAGTAAATTGCTGAAAATGAATACCCACCAGACTCTCCAGGATGTTGAGACAAACCGCCAAAATGGCGACACCCATAATGCACTTAAACAACTGCGTGATTGGAGCATCTTCCCAAGTTGTATTGCGCCCCAAAAAATAGAATCCACCCAGCAGAAGGGTATTTTTCAGATAGATAAGTTTGTTGATAAATGACGCCTCTCCAAGCGGTAAAAACACATAGATCACCGCTAGAGATAGAAAAGCGATAAAAACCCCATCTACGATGTTGAGCTTAAATTCATAAGCAAAAAAATCCTTCTGGTAAAGAATAAAGGAAGCCAAGCCCAGCAATAAAAACAACTCCTTCAAATATTGGAATACTGCCACCACCACGGGAGAACCTGTGGCTTGATAGGAAATGCTTAGGATGGTCGTATAGAAAGGCAAGTACAAGCACATGAAGAATATGGTATATTCCCATTGTCCTTTGAATAGGATCTTATCCAAAGTGTAAAAGGTCAAGCCTACAACATAAAGGGTGGCCAATAAAAACAAAATCATGGCCGTGCGATGTCTGTTACCATCCCTTCTTTTAGTCCTGTAAGCACCGCCTTAAATTTGCCCCAACGTCCCCGGAGAACAAAGTAAACCAAATATCCAGCCACTCGGACAAGATGATAAGGCCACGCTGTCAAGCCATAGGGGTAAAGTGCATATTTCCGTAGCTGAAAAAACTGATTTCGGACATTCAAATAATGTACCTTAGGGTCCAAAAAACCCTCCTTCCCCCTTTCTTTACTGGTGGAAGAAGCTCCTGCCACGTGATAAATCTTTGCTTGAGGTACAACTGCTAGAGTCATACCGGCCTTCTTCATCCTTAGTGACCAATCCACATCCTCATGATAGGCAAAATAAGCATCATCTAACATGCCTACTTGCTGAATCACAGAAGCCTTTGCCAATATCGCACAACCGGTGATCCAATCTGTTTCATATGGCTGGTTGAAGTCGCTTACAAGATAGGAGGTTTGGGAATCGCCCAGCCATTTTTTGTACTTTCCACCTGCATTCCACAACTTCATTTTATCATGGACATAGTATATTAAAGGCTGAACTGCCGCAACTCCAGGAGATTCCGCCAAATGTTGTAGCATCAGGCCCAGAAAGTCCTTTTCGACCAATGTGTCATTATTAAGGAGGAGAATATAGGCGAAGCCGTTTTTCAACGCATACTCCATTCCCAAGTTATTGCCACCCGTGAACCCTAAATTGAGGGGGCTATGTAGAAAGACAAGTTCCGGGAACAGGGCCTTCAGCTTTTCCAACGAGCCATCAGTCGAACCATTATCAACTAAGATCAACTGCCAAAGGGGATAATTGATCTCCCTAAGCGATTCGATGCAGGCTTTGCTATGCTCAAAGCCGTTCCAGTTAAGCAAGATGATAGCTACGGAAGAGTCTTCTATAAAAGGCTTCAAAATGCAGCGTATGTTTTATTTTTAATAAGATGGAACAGGATAGGAAAATGAATAATTCCGTGGCCAACAGTCCATAGGCTAAGCCTACACCGCCGAGAAAGTAGCTGAGGACTGAACAAGAGATAATCATAAAGCAGCAAAAGATCCATGTGGCATCAAATAGTAGCCTGTTCAAGCCTCCTACTAAAATAATAATCATATTCGCGATATTTAGACTCGCCAAAAACGGCACCATGCTAAGTAACTTCAGAAAATGCACAGATTCCGCCAGCTCTTCTTTAGAGAGAACCCATATGATCTGGGGGGCTGTCAGGAAAACTAAGCCTGTAATACATATAGACAGCCCTAGTGCCCCCAAATAAACCTTTTTTAAAAACGCATAAAACCCTAAATGATCCACTGCGAATAACTTACTCGCATGGGGATAGGCAGCTTGGGTAATCAGTGTCGGCACCATCCGAAGCACCATGGTGATTTTCTCGGCCATACTAAACATACCCAAAACCGTGGCACTGGCGAAAAAGCTTAAAATGATCAATCCCCCACTCACCGAAAAATGAGAGGCCATTCCGGACAAAAATAGGAAAAAGTTTTCCTTCCAAGACAACCATAGCGACTTCCAATTGGGGAGAAACAACCTGACGCGAAGACCAAAATGAACATACGCCAACAACAACACGTTAGTAGCTAACGCAGTGATACCCAGAAAGAAATTTACCCACTTTGCATCTTCCGGTGCTTTAATGTAAAAAACCAGTGCCAAGAGGTACAGTAATTTGGCAAATAAATTGGCTACCGAGACCATCCGCATCCTTTCCAAACCTTGAAACAGCCAGATGGATTGCGTGGCTTCGGAAAACAATAAGAGCAGCGAAAATAAAAGGATGACCCGATACCCACTGAAAAAATCGAACATATAGGCTAAAACACCGAGGATCATGCAAAGTAGCGAAGCAAACAACCATTTGCTTAAAAAAACCGTGGAGGCTACTTCCCCCATCACCGGAAGGTTACCCTGATTAACAGCAATTTCCCTTGGTCCGCTGAGATTATAGCCAAAGGTTACTGCCACATTGGCAATGAAAATAACCGATAGGGCCAAGTTCACTAAGCCGAATTGATCCACACCCAGGTTTTGGATTACTAAGGGTATAGAAATCAGCGAAATAACCACATTCGAAGACTGGATAAAAAATAGAAAAACGAAGTTTTGAATTGACTTATGCCTCAACAAGGAAAAAAGCTTGGAGGATAGGGACAGATTAGACATGGCTAATAAAAAAATCACATATAGTCGTCACGGAGATGAGTTTGGAGTAAGGTTGTGAAATAGATGTAGAACAAGGATATAATCAGTCCAATAAAAGCACCGGCAGCGATGCCGACTGTTAGCTTGATTTTAGATTCCTCAAGGGGATAGCGGGGACTGTCGATGATCTGTATAAGCGGGGAATTGTTGCGGTGATTGATTTTTGCAATCTCCAGATTCTTGACAATTTCTTCAAACACAGCAATGGACGCCTGTACATCGACTTGACTGCTTCTCGTCTCTACAGTTCCGCTTTGCAGCAATGGGTTAGGATTAGGCACCTGATCCTGTACTCTAGCATACCTTCTAATGCTTTCATCTAAGACTCTCCTTACACTATCGGACTGGTGTTGCAGAATCGCGAGATTCTCACCGGTTTTTTTCGTCTTGGTCTGGTGATAAAACTCATTGACATTAGATACCAGTGTCTGATTAAAAACTTTTGAAAAGGACTCGTCTTTAGACTTGATCACCACCTTGATAATACTGAGCTTCCGGTCCGGTTTATCCACTACTAGATTTTTCTTCTTAATCTCTTTTACAATCTCACGGACCACGCTATCTTGTTGAACAGAAAAATCCACCCTGGGAAGGTTAAAGTTCAGTTTTGAAAAATCCACCTCATCCGCCCATTTTTCGTCCAGTTTGTTGAACTGGATATACCGGTCGATTAACCTATGGCTTGAATCGCCTTCCTCAAAAGGACTTAACAGTGTTTTGGAAAGCATGTTTTCCGACCTGTACAATTCCATGATGTTGTCCCCCTGAAATAAACCGCTACCGGATCCCAGAGAACCGAGATTCACCCCAAGCAAAGAGGCGATGCCAGACATGCTCCCCATCCCACTCATGCTCGTTTCCTCCAAAACAAAACTCGTTTCGGCAGTATAGACCGGCTTTTTAATAAGAGAAGCCAATACACCCAAAACTACACCGATCAGCATCGCGACAGCTATGACCTTCCATTTCTCCTTAAATACCTTCCACCAAGAAGCCATTCGAAGAAGCAGCTCCCTGAGGGTAATCTTATCGTCAATAATATGTTTTTGATCCGCCATTAAGGACTACTTGTTAAAGTCTATTTGGGTTAAAATTAAGGCCAAGGTGGCTAAACCGGTTGTGATACCAATGATCTCGCCCGGCATAAAGGGAATTTTGGGTCCCTTAGAGGGCACGATGATTTCAGCGCCTGGTTCTACTGCCGGATACGATTTGAAAAACAGGAAATTTTTGGTTCTAGCCACTTCCCCGTTAGCATACACGACGTAGGTTCTTCTCTTCTTAGCGCGGTTATCGAAGCCTCCTGCACGGTTGATATAAAAACTCATCGGACGGGCAGGCTCATGCCGTACCGTAGTTGGATAGATTACTTCCCCACGCAATCTGACCGTTTGGAGCTGCTTTGGAATGCTAATGATATCGCCTTCCTCCAGAATCAGGTCGTAGCCGGATCCTGGATTGGTCATGATGGCGGCCAAGTCGATGGCGATAGCCTCGGTCTCCCTGATCTTAATTCCGTTCAGACCCGAGCGGTTCTGGCTGATATCCGTCAACACTTCAGCCCGCGTCCGGGCAAGAATATCATCTCCTGCTTCGGTTGGGACTGTTGCAGCAGAATCTGACGTCTGGCGGTTGAGCCTTTTCATGATCATTGCCTGCGATTCGCTCGGGTCTATCGCTTCTGTAGCCAGCCGCTCATAAAGATTAAAAAGATCCTTTTCCTTTCTTATTCTGTCGGATTCAGTTTGGTAAAACTCGGTTCTACGTATCAAGGTGGCTCCTTCAGGATAAGCAAATTGTGTCAATCCTCCCGCCCTTCGGATCACGTCCGAAATCCTTTCATTGGCATTCTGTACCGCGTACTGTCCTGGGGAGTTGACCTGCCCGTCTACTTGCACTAGCTTCTCTAAAGCAAAATTCGGCTTTCTTCTGATCAACACATTGTCAAAAGGCTGTAAGGTTGGAGACCCTACATTAAAACTCAAATCTGCATTAATCTGTACCGGGATGATTTCAGAGATCTCGCCCGTTTCGGTGTTCTGTGCTCGTCGGGCGATTTCTACATTAGAAGCCGAGGCGGATTCCCGAAAGCCCCCCGCCGCAACAATCAGATCCTCTACGGTCATATTGCTAGAAAAAGGATAGATCCCAGGCTGCTGTACTTCTCCAGTTATTTTTACATAAAACTCTTCATTCAAATCATAAATGGACGAAATACGGACAATATCCTCGGCCTGTAGCGAAATGTCCTTTTCCGCTCCTGCCATGATCGCCCTAAGGTTAACCTGCAAGAGTTCTGTCGATAAATCCTCTTTTGTCCGCAGCACCGAGGCACTTTCCAGATGCGCCTCGCCTCTGAGCCCTTCTGCTTTTTCAATCAATCCCTTCAACGTTAGTCCTTCGGACAGGGCGTAATTTCCCTCTCTAAACACTGCACCTTTAATTTGCACCCTATTGTTGTAACGGTTCAGAATCCGTCCAACCGTGTAGTGGTCTCCGCCTTTGACCGTAAAAAGAGAAAATTGGTTCTGAAAGATATCTGAAACCGCCTTTTCCTTTCCTGTATTTCTTACCACCGCTACACGATCCCGATACGCCTGTTCAGTAAAACCCCCAGCGTAAAGTAACAATTCGGCGAAGCTCTCTCCTTCTTTGATCTCAAACAACATGGGTCGCTTTACTTCTCCCTGTATCTGCACACGTGCCGCATAGGGTTCCACCAAAATCACATCCTGATCCTGAAGCCTCTGGTTTAACTCAGCCTGCCCACTGACAAGAAAATCATAAACATCAATGACTGCTATCTGCTTGTTATTTCGGATCAATTTCACATTTCTCATGGTCCCGTTTTCATTCGGGCCTCCGGCTGCATACAAAGCATTAAAAACGGTACTAAATGCGCTTAACGTAAAAGTGCCCGGTAGTCTAAGCTCTCCTACTAAATGAACCTGGATGGTTCTGATATTGCCCAAGGTTACCTGCAAAAACGTATTGGGATTGCTTCCTGAAAGGCCGTTGAAAAACCGTGAAAGCCTGTTTTTAATCACTTGAGTAGCTTCCTCTATGGTTAAGCCTGAGACATTAATTGGGCCGATATTCTCCAATATCAGCGTTCCCTCAGGAGTGATATTTGCCTCATAATACCGCTCCGACTGACCATAAATATCCACATAAAGCATATCTCCAGGACCAAGCACATATGATCTAGGCGTGGCCAGGTTAAGATTAGGCGCGAAATTCAGTTTACGGTCCTTGTTATAAAACAAATTCATCCCAAAGACATTGGAGCCATTCTCTCCTACTTCGAACTCTTGTTGATAGGTGATGAGTCCTTGGCTTACTTCGTTGAAGTCCATTTGACGGCGGGGCTCCCGTCTGGAGGCCTCACCACTTCTTACCGCACCGGGGCCGCTCCCCATCATATCCAACTCTTCCAGTCGAGTTCTTAGTTTTTCGATTTCTGCATTGGGAACTCCTCTCGCTTGCGCCATTTGGAGCAGTTCTGCTTCGGACAATCCTGATGAATTGGCTCTTTTCATCAATTCCCGGAGTTGGGCATCGGAGAGGTCATCTACCTTGATAGAAGAGATGTCAGGTATGCCTTGCGCATGTAGCGCCGACGGATCCCCAAAAAGCGCCAGGAAGCAAAATAACCCGACTGCCAAAATGCGAAATAATTTATTGCAATGAAAAATCATGAAAGTGCTTAATATTAGTGCAAATTACTGACAGCTTCGCCACTTCAATCCCATTGTTAAGAAAGAATGCGAAGATTGGGCAAAAAGCCCACATTTGGGAAAATCCTGTGCAAAGATAATTATTCCATCCTTTTGAGGGTGAATCTTGCAAATTAAATACCTCTGAACCTAGAAAGAGGACCTGGAGGCAAAGTCCCCGTTAAATTGTAACTTTGACATGCCATCGCGATATGCACATTAAAAAGTCGTCTTTTACGTTCCATTTAGATATGAAAAACTTACCTGTAGTCTGTTTGTTTGCAATGGTCTTGTTCTCTGCATGTAGCAAGCAGACGGATTGCAAGCTTTCCGACGAAATTCTTCAAGTGTCCGTAGCACTTGAAATTGAAAGACTTGACAAAAAGCTCTTTGAAACGGATGATCTGAATGAAATTCTCTGGATTTTGGAAGAATACCCCGAATTTACCGAGCAGTATCTACAGGAAAACCTATATGATAACAGGGAGGAGCTGGCGAAAGAGCTCCTTATGGTCCATCAAGACACCGCCATGCAGGAGCTGTATCATGAAGTGAGCACCCATTTCCCTGATCTGTCGGATGTAGCACAAGAATTGACCAATGCTTTTAAATACGTCCGTTACCATTTTCCGGATTTTAAGGTACCCAAAGTGTACACCATGGTCAGTGGTTTCAATTCCGATCTATTTATCAGTGATGACATCATCGTAATCGGACTGGATTATTTTCTACCAGAAGACCACCGGTTCCAGCCGGGCGATCTTCCCCGCTACATTGCCAAACGATACCAGAGGGAATATATCGTCCCGACAATCCTCGTGGCTCTATCTCAGCGCTATAATGCCACGGACCCACAGGACAAAACCCTTTTGGCTGAGATGATATATTACGGAAAGGCCTACCATTTTGTGAAAACCATGATGCCCTGCACATCAGACGAGTATATCATCGGCTACACGGAGAAGGAAATTGCAGACAGCTATGCTAATGAAGAATTTATTTGGTCGCACTTTATAGAAAACCAACTGCTCTTTGAAACCAATGCCTTTGTGATCAGAAAATATACGGGGGAAGCTCCCTTTACGGACGAAATCAGCATGGATGCACCCGGCAGGCTCGGCCGCTGGATCGGATGGAACATCGTTGATGACTATCGCTTTAACCATTCCCTTTCTATCAATGAATTAATGGAAGAAAAGGATGCGGACAAGATCTTCAGGCAGTCAGGGTATAGACCCCGTCAATAGGATCGATCTTAAACCGGTCTGGGTCGATCGTGTTTAGAAGTATTCTAACTGCCCTTTCCTTAGAAAAATGATTCTCCGCCAAAGCCCGGGCTCTTCTTTGGGCGGCTTGGAGGGTAGACGAATGATCGGCAAACTCCGCTATCTTTTGGACGGCTTTACTGTGGTCCCGCGGATGATGATAACATCCCAATTGATGTTCTTTCACCAAGTTAGCCACCCAGCCTTTGTAATTGGTCACAATGGCTTTACCCGCAGCCAAAGCATCAAAAAACTTATTTGGGCTATTGGCACGGAGCACGGGGAGCTTATCAAAAGAAATATAGGCCATATCCGTCAACGACAATAGGTCCCTTACCGTTTCTTTGTTCCCAAAAGGAAAAAACCTCACGTTCGCCAACTGCAAATCCTGGGCAAGCTGTTTCAGCTCACTTTCTTTGGCTCCCTGTCCCATGGTTACAAACTGCCAATCTTTCCCTTGATCCTGCGCTTCCTTGGCCAGATAAAGAAAATGATCAAGTGCATTCACCCTACCCAATGTACCGATATAAGAAAGGGTAAACTTCTCACTCAAACCCCATCGCGTTAGGGCGGAGTCATTTTTATTGTCAGGAGAAAAGAATGCGGTGTCGGAAAAATTAGGAATCAGCACAGGTTTCGCCAAAGGCTTCTTTTTGACGATATAATTTTTGATCCCCGGCGATAGGGCTACGATTTGTAAAGCCTGCTGGTAGATTTTATCTTCCCATCGGTACAGGGCCGTTTGAAGCCATTTGTTACGGATGATGCCTACTTGAATAGGTGCTTCTGGCCAAAGATCCCTCACCTCAAAAATATAAGGCACAGCGAATGTTTTTTTGGACCATAAGCCTATCCAGCCGACAGTGAGTGGCGTGGAAGTAATATAAAAGAGGTCCGGACGGGGCAATTTTTTGATCAGCTTTTTTGCTTGAAAAACAAAACCTAAAAATGACCAAATTCTTTTAAGAGTCCCAAACGAATGTTTGTAGGCGACAGGCAGGTAATGTATCTTGATGCCCTCCACATTGCGGAAATCATAATAGCTTTTATTGTGGGCAGTGATCATCTCTACCTCAATGCCCGCATCCACCAGCCCTTTGGCCAAGTGGTAAGACCGAATGGCCCCGCCTTCTTCAGGAATTTGGAAATACTGGTGGACATAAATTACTCTCATAGACCTTGTTGCTTTTTCCACGTGGCCAAAATATACAAGTTCCAGATTTGAAGAAAGGAGGTGTTTTTTCCTCTTTTAGGCTGGAGAGCCAACTTCCTCATCTCTTCTGGCAAATCTTCGCCAGAAGATTCCCCGAAGGTCTTGACAGTTGAAAATACCATT
>Ga0079224_100008884_pt1 | contig 13647 bp, 12 predicted proteins | sample Stecom2015_FD_80414 | JGI IMG/M metagenome (GOLD analysis project Ga0079224, IMG submission 80414) | Agricultural soil microbial communities from Utah to study Nitrogen management - Steer compost 2015 | ecosystem: Environmental > Terrestrial > Soil > Agricultural land | place: USA: Utah... | reverse complement strand
CATTCACATGGGTCATCAGGTTCTCCTTCTAAGTGTCGTAACTTGAAATTGAACCCGACCTCGTCCTCACCGTCAACTCGGCGGTGAGGACGTCAATTTTACAGAAGAGAATTTACGCTATCGCAAGCGTCCCGCTCGTATCCACCACAAGGTTCGCCATACCCCCGCTGATGCTTTGTATGCGGATGACTCGTCCATCGGGAGTTGGAATCCAATGTCCTTTTTTCCGGTCAAAATACGCGGAGGGTACAGCCCATCCCACCGGAATACCGACGAAATTCTCCAGGTATGAGAAAATAGGCTGATTGAATTGGATCTGTCCCTGGTATTCCAGGTTTTCATCAATACTATATTCTACCGCATAGGTGTAGGCGCTGGTGGCCGGGAGATTGCCCGGCATGGATGCAAACCCGTGAACTCCCTCAGTATATTCAGTAGCCCTGACGCTCATGGAATCCAAGGGTATTTGCTGTCCATCGGGCATCACTAGTGTCGCTTCGGTATTCGTGGGAACCAGCAAGGTGGCCTGCCGGGTCCCGTCGGTATCTGTAACCGCGCTTGCCCGAACCACTTGCATAGGCTGGCTGGGTGACATATCCACAATGGTCACGACCGTGTCTAAGCCGATCATAACCACCGTATCCATTATGGTAAATTCCTGCCAACCTGGTTGGATTTGGCGCTGAAGGGGCAGATATCCCGGAGCCCCGAATCCCACCATCATGTGTCCACTTCCATTCACGACCATGTCGAATTCCCCGGTGGTCCGAGTCAAGGTGCTGCCGAATTCAGGATGACCTTGAACAGAAACGGTAACCCCGGAAAGGACGCTGCCGCTTCGGCTGCGCACCACTCCTCGTAGGACCGCGGCACGGACCGGGTCTATTAGGCTGTCGACAACGCCCGTCTGAATGGCATTAGGGTGCTGGTACAGAAAAGCGATCGAATTGGCCAGAGAGGTAGGCTTAGTATGTGTGATGCTTGAAGCCACGGTTGCGGGGTCGGGGGGCAGGTCATCGGCTGTGCGGAAACTACGTACCGGCCCGTTAATGCTCTTTTGTCCCAAGGAATCCACCGCCTCCACGCGGAATTCATATTCGGTATTGAAGTGGAGCCCGACCATGCTCCGTGTTGTCTTGTCCCCAGGCACCTTGGCCAGCAGGGCTTTATTCCCGAAAATCAGGTATTCCTTAAGTCCCATATCCGCTGTAGCCGCTGTCCAAGCGAGAGTCATACTCGTCGACCTGATATTGGATGCGGAAAGGGATGCGCCGGTGTGGAAAATGGGATAGCCGCTGGTGTAGGTTCCTCTTGTGATGGACATCGTATCAGCCCCCACATTTCCAGCCGCATCGGTGAATGTCACAATTATTTGTTGAGTGCCTAGGACTAGACTGTAGACCAGACTGTCGGCTACTGCATCAAGGGTCCACTTGACTAGGGCTGTTGCATCCCCTGTGATGGTGCCGGAGGCCGGGCTGGTTATTTCGACCACGGGCGCGGTTTGATCCAGGAATACCGTGACCGTATCGCAGGCGCCTCCAAAGCAACGCACAACGAGGTTTGCCCCTTCAATCGCAAGGACTTCCGTGGTCTGGCTCGACTGGAGCACGCCGTTTGCCTTCCAGGTCACCGGAATGGTGTCCTGATTCGTGAGGTAATTATTGGCCGGGCTGGTAATTTCTACCACTTGGCCTCCCGGAGCGGCGGAATGGCGGTAGAAATAGACGTTTCCGGTCGCCTCATTGACCACGATGAACACATTATACTTGGGGATGTACCGCCAGCGACCGAAGGTGCCGTAGGCCTGGGGGGCATCGGGGCTCACCATGTTGCCGAGGCCGGGGGTCACCTCAGCGCAGGTATAGGTGCTGTCCATGGTGATGACTTGGGAGCCGCCCGTCCAGGCAATCAGTTTCCGGTCTACCGTAGACCATTCCAGCCCGGGTCCATTCGAATTAATCAATGAATCGCATCCGGTGGTCACCAGGTCCATGCGCGGACTTTCCCCCGACGTAACCAAATCCCAATAATAAGCTTCGCCGCCGCCTACCGAGATAAATCGGTTGGTGGAAGCCATGATAGCGCCCGTATGCCCTTGGGAAAATTCGTCGAAGAAGTAGTAATTTCCGTGATCGGCGATTACGCCGGTAGTGGGAGTATAGGAGGACATGAAGGCGCCCCGCCCATTGCCGAAGATCCAGATCTTCCCCGTAGCCGGGTCCCGGGCGCTGACGCTGCCTCCATAGGCTATATCCGAACTGACATTATTGGGATGACTCCATGTCAATGAGTCGAGTTGCAGGCGGTGAATGTTCTGAAAGGCGTAGCGATGCGAATAGGAATAGGGGACCCCGAGGATGTACAAGCTGTTTGTCGTCGAGTCGTATTCCATCTGGTCGAATGTGGAGCCCGGCCGTGGTTGCTGGCTATCTGGCACGGAACCGCCGTTCTTATAGTAGGCGTACAAAGTATCCGCCTCATCGTATTCCGAGGCCGCATCCTTGATCCGAAACCACTTCAGTGAGTCCAGATCGAAAGCGTAGACCTCATTCCCGGCGTATTCGTTTCCCGAGCCATGGCCGGCGATGATGAGCCGATTGGTCTTAGAGTCGTAGGCGGCCCCGTTCCAGGCCCCCATTATGGCCTTGTATCCGTATTCCTCCCATGGAGGCGGCGCCGGGGTCTGGTAAACCGAAGACAGATTCGAATTGGGGACCTCATACCAGCATTTTTCGCATATTTCGGGAAATGCTCCGAAGATGTATTGACCGGATAGAAGCAGCAAAGCAATCGTTTTATACAGCATATTATTTACCCTCCCTAACGGATGGCTCGAGCGATGCAGCCAAATCTTGGGCGGCTTGCCTGACACTCTGGTTACGACTGTGAAGACTGGTCCGGATGACCGGCTCGAAATCCTCGGTTAGGCCCGGAAATATCGCCAGGAGCCGGAGCCCGGTCTCCACTTCCCAATCGGTTCCCTTGAGCAAGGCTTGTATAGGCCCTTCCGTGTCGGCGGAGCTTTTCGCCGCCAAGTGGTTTATTGCATAGGGTTCATCCATCAAAACGAAAATCTTGAGCTGTTCTGGGGATAGCTCATTTGCGGAGAGGCGAAGAAGCGCCTCAAAAAGGACCGGATTTTCCGCTCGATTGTTAGCATGCTTGTTTCCCACCACCTTCCTGCCCAGACCCTCATAGGCTGCGATGCGAAGGAGGGAGTCAGGCGAAGCCGCGAAATGGAGCAGAACCGAGTCGCTTTTCGCATTGGACACTCGCCCCAAGTGGCGCAATGCCGAGGCCTTGAGTTCCTGGGACGGTTCGCGCGGATCCAGTAAACCTTTCAAAACCGGAAAAAGCCGGTTTTGAAAAGATGGCCATGCCGGCTCCAGCCTTCGACCGGAGACCGCCAAGGTGCGGAGCAGGATTCGCCTTGCAGCTTCCGGAACGGCGGTATCCGCAAGAACCTGTGTATAGGACTGAAAAGTGGACTCCTTGAGGCCCCGGGCAAGCCTGCCTTCAAAGGAGGTGGCGAAACGGGCGAAAGCTTTCTCCCCATCCGCTTGGGCACGCATGCCGATAGCAACTTTCGCGAAGGCGAGAGCGATATGCTCTCCGGCCGGGGCTTGAGCCAGAAGCCTTTTTTCCTCCGCCCGGTTTTTATTGGCCAATGCCGAGACCATGGATTCGGACCAGGTAGCTGCGCCGCATGAGGATGCCAGCGCGATCAGGACTCCGATTAATACCGGGTGGTTTTTCATGATTCTCTCCTTGAAACATCCAGGCCTTGCGTGACCAAATGTTCCATGTGCCAATGGTTACGTAGAATGCACGACTCCAATCACCGCCTACAGAATGATTGACCAATCAAGCCGCGGGCATTAATGGAGGTTTTCGAAAGGTAGCACGCAGGACTTTTAAAAATCGGATTTTTCCAAACTAATGCGTGTACATTTTGTAATTAATTTGTTCATCTCTATTTTTCTTTCCATCGACAACATCGCCGACTTTAATTAAGAACCGGCGCGGATATTTTTATTTCAAGGATAATTCGAGAGTATGAAATCTGGGCGCGGCCTCGCCTGCGGTCCTGAAAATCCATCAACCGCAAAGAAGTCTCCGGTCAACGCTACAGCACTCTGGCCCGCCCAGGCATGGAAAAAGTCGTCTCGACGCTGTCCAGCCGCATTTTTCCGTGTCTCTATCAATCCTTCGCGAACGCGAGTCACGAAAGTAAAGATGAAACAAAGAAAATGAATTTTGGAAAGTATATACCTACAAATCCAGATAAACCGTTGTTTCTGGAGTTACGGTAAAACCCGATTTACCTGCAATGAATTTTCCGGAAGCATGCGGGAAGCTCATATTCGAGTTCAAAGGTCTGCTCCACCAATCTTCCGTATTTTTTCGGGCGGCTATGTTCTTCGGATGCAAGATTCATTTCTTTCCAGACAACTTGCACACCGACGCCTACGCGGCCTATGGGGCGGTGCATGCGGCGGGACAGGTGAAGCCGGTGTATTGCTGGGCCCATGCGCGGCGGAAATTCATCGCGGCTTTGGAGGGCAGCGATGAACGGGCGCGACGGGCCGTTGAGTGGATTGGCCGTCTGTTCCTGGTGGAACGCTACGCGCGCGCGAAAGGGATGGATGCGGCGGGAGTGAAGGCGCTGCGCGAGGCGATGGGGTACCTGCGTGGGCGCTGGGACGGATTCAGGACCTTTCTCCTCAATTGCGCCTTGTCGCTGGACAACAACTTCAGCGAACGGCAGATCCGGCAGGTGGTCATCGGGCGGCGGAACTACTTCCTCTGCGGTTCGGAAGAGGGTGCGCGCCGGGCGGCTGTCCTTTACTCTTTGGTCTGCACCTGTCAGATCCAGGGCGTGGATGCGTGGAAGTACCTGGCTCATGTGTTCGCCGTCCTGGCCGAGGCGCCCGAAGCCGACTCGAACGCCCTTACGCCAGCAGCCCTGAAAATCCAATCGGCCTGAAAGCCCCCGCTCTCCCGGGGTGCGATCCCCCCCCATGGGGTTCACCGAAGCCTTACAATCCATCGCCCTGGTGAGCTCCTCAAATCTCACCGAAGCCGCGCTGTGCCGGAATATCGAGGCCGGATTTGGGGTCAGAGACGCCTTGGTCGTCTCTCAACTTCAGCGGAACTTTGAAGTATTGATTCAAAAGGGCCACTTAAAGCCCGTTTGAAAGACAATAAACCCTAAATCAGCGCTTAGGGCCGCTGTATATGTACTTGGGACGCACGATGGGTATCCCCTTGCCGCCGCGCGCTTCCTTGCGCTCGTAGACGATTTGGCCCGCGATACCGACGCAGCGGGACATGCCGAAGAGCACGGTGTAGAAATTCTCGTCGGTAAGGCCGCAGGCGCTCAAGAGCGCGCCCGACACCGCGTCCACGTTGGGATAGGGACAGGCGGCCTTGCCCTGCTGCTTGAGAATCTCGCTGCCCACCTTGCGGAGGGTCACGGTCAGCCGGAAAATCGGATCGTTGGCCGCGATCTTTTCGCCTAAGGCGTATTCGACCGTGGCACGGGGGTCTTCGACCCGGAGCACCGCGTGGCCGAAGCCGTAGAGAACCCCGCCCTTGGCAAGGATGTTTTCCACGTATTCGCGCACGGCTTTTTCGTCCGCGGGATCCGCGATATCCTTGGATGCCTCCTTGAGAAAACGCAGGGATTCCTGATTGGCCATGCCGTGAAGCGGGCCGGCGAGCGCGGCCATGGCGCCCACTAGGGATCCGAACATGTCCTCATGCCCGGAAGCGATGGCCTTGCCGACGAAGGTGGACAGGTTGCCGCCGCCATGGTCGAAATGCAGGATGGCGAAAACCTTCATCAAATGGGTCAGTTCCGGGGTGGCTTCGGGCGCTCCCAGCATGTGGACGAAGTTCTCCACCCAACCCAGCTCGGGCCGGGAAGGGATGGGATCGCCCCATCCGGAACGGATGCGGAATATGGCCGCCACGGCTTCCGGCAATTGGGCCACCACATTGAAATAATCCTTGGCATAGTCTCCGGTTCCCTGGTACATCCCCATCGCATTGATAGCGGCGAGGAACCATTTCATGGGATGGCCTTCCTTGGGAAGGCTACGCAATTGGGTGATGACCCCGGGATGCAGCTTGGAATGGGCGGCCAACTCCTTCTTGAAGGCGGCGAGCTGGGCGGCGTCCGGGAGCTCGCGCTTGAGCAGGAGATAGATAACGGCTTCCGGCTCCTTTTCGGCCAGGTCCGCGATGGGATAGCCTCCGTAGAACAGGCCCAGTTGGGGATCGACGTGGCTGTTCGGGCATGTCCCCACGGGAATGCCGCGCAATCCGGTATCCAGGTGCTCCTGGGTGATTTTGAACAATACTTCGCTCTCGGCCATCTCTGGTTCCTTCCGCTCTTTAAAAATTGCCGGCTTCCGAAAACCTCAAATGGCGTCGGCGATATACTTGCCGAACTCGGAACATTTCACTTCCCGGGCGCCCGCCATCTGCCGCGCCAAGTCGTAGGTGACGGTGCCGTTGGAAATGGTCTTGCTAAGGGCGGCGATAATGCGATCGGCGACCTCGTCCCAGCCCAGATGCTGGAACATCATGACGCCGGAGAGGATGACGGATCCGGGATTGATCTTGTCCAGGCCCGCGTACTTGGGCGCTGTGCCGTGGGTGGCTTCGAAAACGGCGGCGCGGTCTCCGATATTGGCGCCCGGGGCCAGGCCCAGCCCGCCCACCTGGGCGGCGCAGGCGTCGGACAGGTAGTCGCCGTTAAGGTTAAGGGTCGCGATTACGGAATATTCATCCGGGCGAAGCAGAAGCTGCTGGAACATAGCATCGGCGATGCGATCCTTGATGAGGATTTTACCGGCCGGCACCTTGCCGTCGAATTTCTCCCAGACCTCGGATTCGAGCACGACCTTATCGCGGAACCGGGGTTCTTTGGCCATTTCGTAGCCCCAACGCTGGAAGCCGCCTTCCGTGAATTTCATGATGTTGCCCTTGTGAACCAAGGTCACCGAAGGGAGCTTCTTGTCTATGGCGAACTGGATGGCGCGCGCGACCAGGCGTTTGGACCCGAAGGCCGACACGGGCTTGATGCCCAGGGCGCTGTCCTCGCGCAGGGCTTTCTTGGGAAGCTTCTGCTTGATAAAAGCGACGAGATCCTTGGCGTCCTGGGTATTGGCGTCGAATTCAATGCCGGAATACACGTCCTCGGTGTTCTCACGGAAAATGACCACGTCCAGCTTCTGGGGCTCCTTGACGGGCGCGGGCACCCCCTGGAACCATTGCACCGGCCGCACGCAGGCGTACAGATCCAACTCCTGGCGAAGAGCGACGTTGATGCTGCGGATGCCGCCGCCCACCGGCGTGGTGAGAGGACCCTTGATGGCCACCTTGAATTCCTTGATGGCTTCCAGGGTCTCGTCGGGCAGCCATTGATCCTTGCCGTAAACGCCCAGGGATTTTTCGCCGGCGTAGATCTCCATCCAGGCCACCTGCTTTTTTCCGCCGTAGACCTTGCGTACCGCCTCGTCGAACACGTACCGGGAGGCTTTCCAGATGTCCGGGCCGGTGCCGTCCCCTTCAATGAAAGGCAGAATAGGATGATCCGGCACTTGGATGCGGTTCTGGGAGTCGATTTCGATGCGCTCGCCCTGTTCGGGCACGGTCACGTTTTTGTATTCAGCCATGGGTTTTCCGGTCGTTAAGAAGCTATCAGGCCAGCGATTTCTGGGCAGCCGGGGCTGCTTAAGGAAATATAGTATGGAGGCGGGGATTCCAGTAAAAATAGCGCGAATGTGCGCAGGCAACAGCCCGACCGGAATCGGACCGGCAGGGAATGTGCCCGGCGCCTATTCCGGCTTCCAGGAGCGTATGCGCATGGCCTGGGGGAAAACGAGGGGCTTGTAAATCGATTTGTTCACCAGCAGGCGGAGGCATTCCTGAATTCCCTCGGTGATGGAGGGGTGGGGATGGATGGATTTCATGATGTCGGTGACTCCCTTGTCCTGGTCCATGAGATGGGCGATCACCATGATCGTATTCGATGCCTGGGGACCCGCGGCGCGCATTCCCAGAATACGGTCGTGGCCATCGTCGCTGACGAGGATTTTGACGAAACCGTCGGTCCGGCGCATGGCGATGGCGCGGTTCAGGAGGGAATTGGAGTAGAACGCCACCTGATGGGGGATTTTGTTGGCCCGGCATTGGGTTTCGTTCAGGCCCACGGCGGCGACCTCGGGGTTGAAGAACATGATGGTGGACATGTTGCTGTACCGGAGCGGGTACTTGTTGAGCTGATACATGGCCTTGACCGCGTATCTGCCCTCCATTTCCGCCACATTGTACAGGGCGGAATGCTGGGTCACGTCCCCGACGGCGAAAATATTCCCCTTTACGCGGCAGTCGCCGTCCGTATCCAGGGCCCCGCGCGAATTGGGCTTGACGCCGATGTTTTCCAAGCCCAGGCGGCTGATGTTAGGCACCCGGCCCACGGAAATCAGGGCCGCGTCCACTTCCAGGACCATGGTGCGCCCGTCCTCGTAGTCGACCACGACCTCGAGGAAGTCGTCATGGTGGATGATCTTGCGCAGAATGGCATTGTGGTGGACTTCGACGCCCCTGGCCGTCAGATTCGTGTTCACGAATTCGCTGATGTCCTCGTCCTCTCCCGGCAGGATGCGGGCCTGTCTGTCGAGCAGATGCACCTTGGTCTGGTTGTAATTGGAGAAGATGGTGGCGTACTCGCATCCCAGCACGCCCGCGCCGATGATGAGGAAGCGCTTGGGGAATTTCTTGAGGCCGAGCACGTCGTCCGAATTGAGGACGCGCACGTGATCGACGGTGATGCCGGGAAAGTCCCGGGGCTTGGACCCCGTGGCGATGACGAAGAAGTCTGCGCGGATGATTTCTTTGGTGCCGTCGGCCTGGGTGAGCTCGATGCTGTCCTGGTCGATGAAGGAAGCCCAACCGCGCTTCAAGGAGATGGACCCCGGGCCCTTCCAGCGGGGCGGAGCGAAGGTTTCCACCTGGGAAAGGATCTGGTACTGCTTTTCCTTGGCGGCCTGGATAACCGTGTCCCGTACCATTTCATAGTCCACGGTGAGGGTGGCGGTGCGGTACCCCCGGTCAACGGCCGATGCTACGGCATAATCCTTGGACAGCTCCCACAACGTCTTCGAGGTCATGGCCCCATGCATGATGCCGGCGCCGCCGATATGCTTGGCCTCCACTATGCACACGCGCTTCCCAAAATCGTATCCCCGCATGGCCGCGGCGAAGCCGCCGGGTCCGGAACCGATCACGCAAATGTCGAACTTGACCTCATCCATGGCCGTACCGTCCTTCGATTCCACTAGCATACCTTTTAAAGAAGGCGATTTCCATTCGTTATCGCAGCCTTGCGGCGCGTTGCATCAGGGGATCGGGCAGGCCGGCCTCGGCGAATCCCTTGGCGCGCAGCCCGCAAGCCGGACAGGATCCGCAGGGCGGGAACGTACCCTCGTAGCAGGTATGGCTGAGGGCAAGCGATTCCATGGCGCCCAATTCGGCCGCCCAGCGCACCGATTCGGCCTTGGACTTGAACATCAAGGGGGTATGGATCGCGAAGGAGCTCGGAGGCGCCTGCCCGCGGCCGTCGACGCTCCATCCCAGGCCCAGGCTCAAGGCCGACTCCAGGCTTTTCACGGTGGCGTCGCGGCAATCGGGATAGCCGCTGTAATCGGTTTGGCAAACCCCCGTCACAATATCCCGAATTCCCAAGGTAAAGGCGTAGCTGGCGGCATAGGTGAGGAAGATAAGATTGCGGCCGGGCACGAAGGTGTTGGGAGGGGCGCCGCCTTCGGCGCCGGATTCGATGGCCAGTGAGGTATCCACCAGAGCGTTGCCTCCCATTTCCCTGAAGAAATCCAGGCGGAACACCTTGAGTCGAATGTTCAAGCGCGCGGCGATGGCCGTGGCCGCGGCCCATTCCGAGGCATGTCTTTGCCCGTATTCGAAAAAGACCGCCTCCACCCCCTGGAAAGTTCCCAGGGCCCAATGCAGGCAGGTGGTGGAATCCTGCCCTCCGGAAAAGACCACCAGGCAAGGACGGTTTTTCAGTTCGGCGGGCGCGCGCTCTCCATGTGCCGGTTTCATCGCAAACCCAATTCCTTATGGAGTTGGATGGAAAGTTTCCAGCGCGGATTCGCCATCACGGCCGCCACCGTCTTGTCCCGCTCGGAACGCGTGGCCGCCTCGTCCCGCTCTCCCCCGCCCCAGCGTCCGGTGCGGATCTCTTTGGGCTGCAGGTAATAGTGGTCGAAGGCGGATTCCTCGTAGAACCCCAGGTCCTGGGATTCATAAACCAATTTGAGTTCCTGCGCGCGCTTAAGCGCCCAAGTCCCCTTCTGGGACAATTTCGGGCTTACCGTCACCCAGTCCACGCCCAGAGTATCGGGGGAAGTACCGTTGGTTTCCAGAGTGATGTAATATCCCGAGCTGCGCAGCAAGGCCACCAGGGCCCGGAAGCCTTGGGCCTGGATGGTGGGCTCCCCCCCCGTGAGCACGACGAAACGGCACGGAAAAGCGGCTATCCGGTCCAGGATCCGGGACGGGCTGAGGTTTTCCCTGGGGCTGAAATCGGTGTCGCAAAAATCGCAGGCCAGATTGCATCCCGCACCGCGGATGAAAATGGCGGGAGTGCCCGCATGGAATCCTTCGCCTTGGATGGAATGGAATATCTCGGCGATGCGGATCGGACGCTCCTCGCCGGCCGGGACTTGGCCGGACGGGGTTCCGTCGAATACGGGCTTGGACGCCCTCGGGATAGGTTCTTCCTGTTTCATACTCGGGGACCGGACCGCCGAAAGAGGCGCCCGGCGTCCTCTTGAACGTTAGCAAGTATGCCGCGGCCCGGGAAGGCCCCATGCGTTTTTACCTTTGTGCCCGGAACGATAGGGACTCGAATTCCCAATGGGGATTCGACTGCTTGCCGGCGCAGGTCCTGCGCCTTCGCCTCCATTATGTTTGGGGCTATAAAGGGAGTTTGCTTTGACCAGAAACGATTCCTTCGAAAAATCCCAAAGGTACCTCACCCAATTACTGGGGTATCTGGAAGGCTTGTTCAGTTCCATGGAAAGCGAATCCGCCGATGGCGGGCCGCCCGGGCCCTGGGGACTCCCGGCGCGCATCGGAGCCATTCTCACCGACAGCGGATACCTTGAGGGCTTGCATCTCAAGGCCCAAGGCTGCCTGTCCCAGGACCTGCTCGAATTCATCCGCAGCATCGGCTATGCCTTCGAAATCGAAGCGGCTCCCCTGGGGGCTTTCAAACTGCCTTTCGTCGACAATGAACTGGTCATCCAGCGCAAGACCCTGAACGAATTCATGGAGAAAGCCTGGCTGGTGTACCATGCCGCCCTGCTCTCGGCCTACGCGCTGACTCCGCTCCGGTTCGAGCGGGTGCCTTCCGCCGATGGCCTGGAAGAGGTCGTCCGCGTGCGGGAATCCCCGCCCTCGGCCATGGACGGCTCTCACGGCATGGGTCCGGACGCCGTCCATAGGCTGAACAATGCCCTGGCCGGCATCACCAGCTATGTGAGTCTGATCCTGGAAGAGCGGAAAGAAGATTCCGATTTGCGGGAAAAGCTGGGGCTGGTGCTGGAAGCGGCCAAAAAAGCGGCCGTGGTCCTCCCCAACTGGCAATGAGCCCGGCTGCGGCCTGGTCCCGCCGGGGTTCAGATGCCGTGGATGATCGATACCTTGACGCGCATTTCCTCCTGACGATCCCCGGCCAAACCGAAGGCGATGGCCGTTTCCACCATGGACTCCCGACCGAACCGCACTTGCAGCGCGGGTTGGAGGTCGATGGCCAAATGTCCCTCGAAATCCTCGGTTTGGCTGGAGCCGATCAGGCCCAATTGCAGGGATAGGGGGCGCGCCAGCGCCAAGGTGGGATAGAAGCCCCCCTCGAACGCCATGAGGGCGTCATTCTCCACGAGGGCCTCCAGAAAACCCGCGCGCACCGACAAATGGGAGTAAAATCGCGAGGAGTACGAAAACCGGTGCAGCGAAGACAGGGAAAAACCGTTGCCCCTGGAGGCCTCGGCTCCGATCAGCAGGTCTCCCTGGAAGGTGGTGCCATTGAGGGCGGCCCATTTGGCTCCGAAAACCAGATAGGAAATATGCTCATCGATGTCGCCCCATGCGGTTTTCAGGCCGCCTCCCAGCTCTATGCGAGAAGATGCCTTCAGGGCGATGGACAAGGGCAGGCCGAAAGTCCCGGTATGGCGCGAATCGAATATGCCGGCCCCCGAGACCACGGTCCCGGACCGGAAATTGGCGCTCGGCCTCATATCGTAGGAGCTTTCGTGTATGGCGTTGAAGGCGAAAGCAGCCTGCACGGCGGCCAGGGCCAGCCCACCGGCCCTGAAGACCAAGGCGCCCGCGGCGGAAAAAAACGATTTGTCACTGCGCACCATTAGACACCTCCGGCCCCGATACGCGCCGACCCGGCATTTTCCGGACCGGCTCAGGCGTTTTGGGCTTTGCCCGAAATTATAGGTTGGCTTTTGCGCGAATGTATAGGGATTTCACGGTTGCCGTCGCAATCCGGCCTTTCCACCGTCCGGTATCGGCCGCCGGATTCCCGGAAATCCCGGAGCTCTTGCCTTGACCGGAGGCAGGGGCTATAATGGTTCAAGGCCTCCGCAGGGCCCTAGTGGAGCGGGCGCCGGGCGCGCGCCCCTCCGACGAAAGCGACATGGAATTCGAAGCTCTCTCCTCTCCCCACTCCGAATCCCCCGGCAACCGCGCCGGTCTGGTGCTCATCGTGGACGAAGATCCGGAATTGCGCCGGGCCATGAGGGAATTCCTGGTCAACTCGGGATGCGGCGTTCTCGAGGCCCGCAATTCTTACGACGCGCTCTTCACCATCGCCCAGCATGGATCGGCCATCAACCTTCTGATCACGGAGATCAACCTTCTGCCCGTGGGGGGCATCAAGCTGGCGGACAACGCCCTGCGATTATGCCCGCGCATGCAGGTCCTGTGCATGTCCGGGAGCGTGGACAAAAAAGGCCTCAAGCATTGGATGAACTACCTGAACGCGGAATTCCTGGCCAAGCCCTTTTCGCCATTCCAATTGCATGAGAAGGTTTTCGCCCTGCTAGGCAACCGCCTGGAAGACGCGACCATGCCCGTTCTGGACTGGGAGCCCGCCGCTTCCGAGCCGGGCAGGCATTCCACCAACGCCCGCGATCCCATGTTCTGGCTCAAGGAGTTTTGAAAATAACTACCTTGGGGTCCATCCCTATGACTCCCTCCCAGTCGAAGAAACCCGCCCGCAAAACCGATTCCGGATGGACCGAAGCCTCGGTTCTGCGCGTAGCCCGGAAATCCATCCAGGCCCTCAAGCCCTACGTGCCCGGCAAGTCCATCGAAGACGTGAAGGCCATGTACAATCCCGGCGAGATCACCAAGCTGGGGTCGAATGAAAACCCCTTGGGGGCGAGCAGAAAGGTGGTCGATGCGGTCAAAGCGTCTCTGTCCCGCATCAGCCTTTATCCCGACGGGGCCAGCCGCGACTTGCGCCGGGCGCTGGCCGATGCCCATGGAGTAAGACAGGATCAGGTCATTGTCGGAAACGGCTCCGACGAGGTGCTGCTCCTG
>Ga0079224_100008883_pt1 | contig 13647 bp, 10 predicted proteins | sample Stecom2015_FD_80414 | JGI IMG/M metagenome (GOLD analysis project Ga0079224, IMG submission 80414) | Agricultural soil microbial communities from Utah to study Nitrogen management - Steer compost 2015 | ecosystem: Environmental > Terrestrial > Soil > Agricultural land | place: USA: Utah... | reverse complement strand
GAAACGAATGGCTGAAGGGGCGAAGGAAATCTTGCCGGTCAATCTCGAGGACGAGATGCGGCAATCGTACCTCGATTACGCGATGAGCGTGATCGTGGGCCGTGCGCTGCCGGACGTGCGCGATGGGCTGAAGCCCGTGCATCGCCGCGTGCTGCACGCCATGCGCGAGCTCGGCAACGACTACAACAAGCCGTACAAGAAATCGGCGCGCGTGGTCGGCGACGTCATTGGTAAGTATCACCCGCACGGCGACGCGGCCGTCTACGACGCGATTGTCCGGCTCGCGCAAGACTTCTCGATGCGCTACGTGCTCGTCGACGGGCAGGGCAACTTCGGCTCGGTCGACGGCGACGCGCCGGCGGCGATGCGCTACACCGAGGTGCGCATGTCGCGCATCGCGCAGGAGCTGCTCGCCGATATCGACAAGGAAACGGTCGACTTCGTCCCGAACTACGACGAGTCCGAGCGCGAGCCGTCCGTTCTGCCGACGCGGATCCCGAATCTGCTGATCAACGGCTCGTCCGGCATCGCGGTCGGCATGGCGACGAACATCCCGCCGCACAACCTCGGCGAGGTCGTGGACGCTTGCCTGGCCGTGCTCGAGGATCCGTCGATAGGCATCGCCGACCTGATCAAGCTCGTGCCGGGGCCGGATTTCCCGACGGCCGGTCAGATCCACGGCGTGCAGGGCATCTACAGCGCGTACACGACAGGGCGCGGGCGGGTCTACGTGCGCGCGAAGACGCACACGGAGGATATCGACGGCCGCGGCCGCGAGGCGATCATCGTCACCGAGCTGCCCTATCAGGTGAACAAGGCTCGGCTGATCGAGAAGATCGCCGAGCTCGTGCGCGAGAAGCGCCTGGAAGGCATCAGCGAGCTGCGCGACGAGTCCGACAAGGACGGCATGCGCATCGTGATCGAGCTGCGCCGCGGCGAGCGCTCCGACGTCGTGCTGAACAACCTGTTCAAGCAGACGCCGATGCAGAGCGTGTTCGGCATCAACATGGTCGGGCTCGTCGACGGGCAGCCGCGCCTGTTGACGCTGAAGGAGCTCATCGAGACGTTCCTTCGCCATCGGCGCGAGGTCGTCACGCGGCGCACGCTGTTCGACCTGCGCAAGGCGCGCGAGCGGGCGCACGTCCTCGAGGGCCAGATGGTCGCGCTCGCGAACATCGACGAGGTTATCGAGCTGATCAAGGCGTCGGCGTCGCCGGCGGACGCGCGGGTCGCGCTGTGTGCGCGGGTCTGGCGTCCCGGCGCCGTCGTCGCGATGCTCGAGCGCGCCGGCGCGGCGAGCACGCGCCCGGAGGATCTGACGGAGGAGTGCGGCCTCACGGACGAGGGTTACCGGCTCTCGACGCTCCAGGCGCAGGCGATCCTCGACCTGCGGCTGCACCGCCTGACCGGCCTCGAGCAGGATAAAATTGCTAAAGATTACGAAGAGTTAATAGATAATATTAACGAGTTTATGCAGATTCTGTCGGATCCCGACAAGCTGCAGGCCGTGATCCGCGGCGAGCTCAACGAGATTCGCGAGCGCTACGCCGATCCGCGGCGCACCGAGATCGTCGAAGACTTCAACGACCTGACGATCGAGGATCTGATTCCGGAGGCGTCGCTGGTCGTCACGCTATCGCACGCGGGCTACGCGAAGGCCCAGCCGGTCGACTCGTACCAGGCGCAGCGGCGCGGAGGGCGCGGACGTGCCGCGGCCCGGGTCAAGGACGAGGATTTCATCGATCAGATCTTCGTCGCGCATTCGCACGACACGCTGCTGTGCTTCACGAGCCGCGGCAAGGCGTATTGGCTCAAGGTCTATCAGCTTCCGCAGGCGGGCTCCGGCTCGCGCGGCCGTCCGATCGTGAACCTGCTGCCGCTCGAGGCGGACGAGCGCATCAACGCCGTGCTGCCGGTCAAGACGTACGACGAGGACAAGTTCGTGTTCTTCGCGACGTCGCAGGGCACGGTGAAGAAGACGCCGCTCGTCGCGTTCTCGAGGCCGCGGACGAACGGCATCATCGCAATCGACCTTCGCCCCGATGACCACCTGATAGGCGTCGGCATCACGGATGGCCGCCGCGACATCATGCTGTTCGCGAGCAGCGGGAAGGCGATTCGCTTCCGCGAGGACGATGTTCGCCCGATGGGCAGGACCGCGGGCGGCGTGCGGGGCCTGCGCCTCGCGGGCGCAAGCGACGAGGTCATCGGCGTCGTGATCCTCGACGAAGGCCCGCTGCTGCTCGCAACCGAGAACGGCTACGGCAAGCTGACCCCTGTCGACGAGTTCCCCGTGCAGGGCCGCGGCGGACAGGGCGTCATCTCTATCCGCACGTCCGAGCGCAACGGCAAGGTCGTCGCGGCGCTGCAGGTCTCGCCCGACGACGAGATCATGCTCATCACGTCCGCGGGCACGCTCGTGCGCACACCAGCGGCAGAGATCTCGGTGCTCGGCAGGAACACGCAGGGTGTCCGGCTCATTCGCCTGGACGACGGCGACCGGCTCGTCGGCGTCGAGCGCGTCGAGGCGCTGCACGACGAGAACGGCGGAGCCCTGGCCGGGATCGGTGCCGCCCCGGCCGAGATCGGCGGTGCGAGCCTCTCGGGGAATGGCGAAGCGCAGTCGCTCGACGAGGACGGCGACGGCGGCTCGCTGGACGACAGTGAAGCGTTCCCCGACGACGGCGCCGGGCCCGGAGACGACGAGGGCTAGCAGCGCATTCCCGCGGCGGCATGGATGGGGCGATGCCGTTCGGCGAGATCGTGCCCGGCAGGAAGCCGGGAACTTGAGCATCTAAGGACAGTTAGAACATGAAGCGAGTGTATAACTTCAGCGCCGGCCCGGCGATGCTGCCGGAAGCCGTTTTGCGCCGCGCGCAGTCGGAGCTTCTCGACTGGAAGGGCAGCGGCATGTCCGTGATGGAGGTGAGCCATCGCGGCAGCGATTTCATCGAGTGCGCCGCGGAAGCCGAGCGCAGGCTTCGCGGGCTGCTCGGCGTGCCGGAGCACTACAAGGTCCTATTCATGGCCGGCGGCGCGACGGCGCAGTTCGCGGCGGTGCCGCTCAATATCGCGCCGGAGAACTCGACGGCCGACTATGTGATTACCGGGAGCTGGGGCAAGAAGGCGGCGAGCGAAGCGGCGCGCTACTGCAGCGTTAACGTCGCGGCCGATGCCGAGCCGTCGCGTTTCACCGAGATTCCTTCGCGCGAGAGCTGGCGACTCACGCCGGGCGCGTCGTACGTGCACGTCACGCCGAACGAGACCATCGTCGGCGTCGAGTTTCACGAGATTCCCGACGTCGGCGACGTTCCGCTCGTCGCCGATATGTCCTCGACGATCCTGTCGAGGCCGATCGACGTCGAGCGCTTCGGCATCATCTACGCGGGCGCACAGAAGAACATCGGTCCCGCCGGGCTCGGCATCGTGATCGTCCGCGAGGACTTGATCGGACGCGCGCGCAGACAAACGCCGGGCGTATTCGACTACAAGATCACCGCCGAGTCGGACTCGATGTGGAACACGCCGCCGACGTTCGCGTGGTATCTCGCCGGTCTCGTCTTCGAGTGGCTCGAGGAGCAGGGCGGGCTCACGTCGATGGCGGAGCGCAATCGCAAGAAGGCCGAGACGCTCTATGCCGCAATCGACGCCTCGAGCTTCTACAGCAATGCCGTGCGGCCCGAGTGCCGCTCGTGGATGAACGTTCCGTTCACGCTCGCCGATTCGGCGCTCGACAAGCAATTCCTCGAGGAGTCGAAGGCGGCCGGGCTCACGAACCTGAAGGGGCACCGCCTCGTCGGAGGCATGCGCGCGAGCCTTTACAATGCGATGCCGCTCGAAGGCGTTGAGGCGCTCGTCGAGTTCATGGCCGACTTCGAGAAGAGGAGGGCCTGAGCGTGCGCTTCAAGATCCAGACGCTGAACAATATCGCTGTCTCGGGCCTGCGCCGTTTCCCGCGCGAGCGGTACGAGGTCGCGTCCGACATCTCGCAGCCGCACGGCATCCTCGTGCGCTCGCACAACATGCATGAGATGGAGATTCCGCCGAGCGTGCTCGCGGTCGCGCGCGCCGGCGCGGGCGTCAACAACATCCCGATCGCCGAGCTCAGCCGCCGAGGCGTGCCGGTCTTCAACGCGCCCGGCGCGAACGCGAACGCCGTCAAGGAACTCGTGCTCGCGAGCCTGTTCATCTCCGCGCGCAACCTGATGCAGGCGTGGGACTACGTCCGGCGCCTGGACGGGACGGATGAGACGCTGTCGAAGCAGGTCGAGGCGGCGAAGAAGCAGTTCGTCGGCTTCGAGCTGCCGACTCGCACGCTCGGCGTCGTCGGGCTCGGCGCGATCGGCGTCGAGGTTGCGAACGCGGCGCTCGCGCTGGGTATGCAGGTGATCGGCCACGACCCGAAGATCACCGTGCAGCGCGCGTGGCAGATGTCGTCCGGCGTGCAGCAGGCCGTCAACCTCGACGATCTCTTCACGCGCTCGAACATCGTGACGTTGCACGTGCCGCTCACCGACGACACGCGCAACCTGATCAGCCGCGACAGGCTCAGGCTGCTGCCGAAGGGCTCCGTCGTGCTGAACTTTTCGCGCGACGGCGTCGTCGATCTCGACGCGGTGCTCGACGCGCTCGAAAGCGGCACGCTGAGCCACTACGTCACGGACTTTCCGACCGTACGGCTCAAGGACCACCCGAAAGCGATCTGCCTGCCGCATCTCGGCGCGTCGACGAAGGAGGCCGAGGAGAATTGCGCCGTCATGGCCGCGAACAACCTTCGCGAGTTCCTGGAGAACGGTACGATCCGCAACTCCGTGAACTTCCCCGAGGCGGTCTTGAGCCGCGACCGGCCCAACCGGCTTGCGGTCCCGCACATGAATGTGCCGAATATGATCTCGCAGATTTCCTCGTGCGTCGCGAGCGAGAACATCAACATCAACGACATGTTGAACGTCTCTCGCGGCGAGATCGGCTACACGCTCGTAGACCTCGACGGGCCGGCCACGGAGGAAATCGTGCAGCGGATCCGCAGCATCAACGGCGTGCTGTCGGCGCGCATGCTTCCCGTCTTCGAGGACTAGCCGCGGAGCCGTACGTCCGATGACCGACCAGCAGGAAGACCCGAAAGCCGCACTCAAGCGCCTGCGCGAGCGCATCGACTCGATCGACGAGCAGATTCAGAGGCTGATCGCCGAGCGGGCGCGCTGCGCGCAGGAGATCGGAACGGTGAAGGGGCTCGGCAAGACGGCCGAGTTCTACAGCCCCGAGCGCGAGGCCCAGGTCCTGCGCGCGGTCGTAGAGCGGAACACGGGGCCGCTCTCCGACGAGGAGATGGTGCGGCTCTTCCGCGAGATGATGTCCGCATGCCTTGCGCAGGAAGAGCCGCTTAAGGTTGCGTATCTCGGGCCGGAGGGCACGTTCACGCAGACGGCCGTGTTCAAGCATTTCGGGCACTCCGTCCGCGCGCTCTCCGTGCCGACGATCGACGAGGTCTTCCATGAGGTCGAGTCCGGCATCGCCGATTTCGGTGTCGCGCCGGTCGAGAACTCGACCGAGGGCACGGTGAATCACACGCTCGACATGTTCCTGACGTCGCCGCTGCAAATCTGCGGCGAGGTCGAGCTGCGAGTGCACCAGCACCTGATGGGGCGGATGAAGGAGATTGCCGACATCAAGCGCATCTGCTCGCACTCGCAGTCCTTCGCCCAGTGCCGCGGCTGGCTCGCTCAGTATCTGCCGGACGTCGAGAAGATCGTCGTATCGAGCAACGCGGAAGCCGCGCGCCGGGCCCGCGACGAGGAAGGCACGGCGGCGATCGCCGGCGAGTCCGCGGCCGAGGTGTACGGACTGAGAGTGCTCTTCAAGAACATCGAGGACGAAGCGGACAACACGACCCGCTTTCTCGTGATCGGCCGCAAGACCTTTCCGCCGAGCGGCCAGGACAAGACGTCTCTGCTCGTCTCGGCGCGGGGAACGGGCGGGCCGGGCGTGCTGTTTCACCTGCTCGAGCCTCTCGCTCAGCATCAGATCAACATGACCCGCATCGAGTCGAGACCGTCGCGGCGCAAGAAGTGGGATTACGTTTTCTTCGTCGACGTCGACGGTCACGCGGAGGAGGAGGGGGTGAAGCAGGCGCTCGACGAGATTCGAGCTCAGGCGAACCTCTTCCGGATTCTCGGCGCGTATCCGAAGGCGGTGCTGTGAGCCCCGCGGCGACCATTGCGGGCCGATCGCCCGAGCGAAGGGATTATCGAGCGCTGCCGGCGAATCGGGTCGGCGGGAGCATCGAGGTCCCGGGCGACAAGTCGATCTCCCACCGCGCGCTGATGCTCGGCGCGATCGCGGAAGGCGAGACGCGCGTGCGCGGCTTCCTCGCGAGCGAGGACTGCATCGCGACCCGCCGCGCATTCGAGGCGCTCGGCGTGCGGATCACCGACGAGCCGGACGGTTCGCTGCGGATCGCGGGCGTCGGGCCCGCGGGTCTCACGGCCGCTGGAAAGCCGCTCGATCTCGGCAACTCCGGCACCGCGATCAGATTGCTGACCGGGCTGCTTGCCGCGCAGCCCTTCGATTCCGTCCTGACCGGCGATGAGTCGCTGCGCCAGCGGCCGATGGAGCGGGTCGCGGCGCCGCTGCGTACGATGGGCGCCCGCATCCGCACACGCGACGGCCGGGCGCCGATCGAAATTTCGGGCGGTGCGCGCCTCGTCGGGATCGACTACACGCAGCCGGTCGCGAGCGCCCAGGTGAAATCGGCGCTGCTCCTCGCGGGGCTTTATGCATCGGGGACGACCGTCGTGCGCTCGCCCGGCCCGAGCCGCGACCATACGGAGCGGATGCTCCGCAGCCTGGGTGCGCGGCTGGACACGGAGGACGACGGGCTCGCCGTGGCGATCACGGGGCCGCAGACGCTGCGGGGCGGCGAGATCGACGTGCCCGGAGATCTTTCGTCCGCGGCGTTTTTCATCGTCGCCGGCTGCCTCGGCGCCGCCGACGGGCTGCTGATCCGCAACGTCGGCGTGAATCCGAGCCGCAACGGCATTCTGACGATCCTCACCGCGATGGGGGCACGAATCGAGCTCCGCAATCCCCGCATGGCCGGCGCGGAGCCCGTCGCCGACCTCTTCGTGGAGCGCTCGGAGCTCACTGGGATCGACGTGCCGCCGGACCTCGTTCCCCTTGCGATCGACGAGTTTCCGATCCTGTTCGTCGCCGCGGCCGGCGCGCGCGGGCCGACGATCGTCCGCGGCGCGGAGGAGCTCCGGCACAAGGAGAGCGACCGCATCGCGGCCATGGCCCGGGGGCTTGCGGCGCTCGGTGCGAAGGTCGAGGAGCGGGAGGCAGGGCTGATCATCGAGGGCGGGCGGCTTCGAGGCGGCCAGGTCGACAGCCATGGCGATCACCGCGTCGCGATGTCGTTCGCGGTCGCGAGCCTGCTGAGCGACGAGCCGATCGAGATCCGCGATACCGCGGCCGTTGCGACGTCGTTCCCGAGCTTTCTGCAGGTGGCGGCCGCTTGCGGGCTTGCGGTGTCCGGATCCTGAGATGCCGGCGGCCCCTGCGGGTGTGCCAATCCTGACGATCGACGGCCCGAGCGGCGCGGGCAAGGGCACCGTCGCGCGCGCCGTGGCCGCCCGGCTCGGCTGGAGGCTCCTCGACAGTGGGGCCCTCTACCGAGTCACCGCGCTCGCGGCGCTGCGCGCCGGCATCCCGCTCGAGGACGCCGAGGCGGTGGCCCGGCTTGCGGAACGGCTCGACGTCCAGTTCGCCGAGCAGGACGGGGCGGAGCGCGTCCTTCTCGACGGTGAGGACGTCACGGCGGCGCTTCGAACGGAACAATGCGGCGAGGCGGCGTCTAAGGTAGCAGCCCAGCCGGCCGTCCGCCGGGCGCTACTTGCCCGGCAGCGCGCGTTCATTGCCCCGCCGGGCCTCGTCGCGGACGGCCGGGATATGGGCACCGGCGTGTTCCCGGAGGCGCTCCTCAAGGTGTTTCTGACCGCCAGCGCGGAGGAGCGTGCACGCAGGCGACATAAGCAGTTGATGGACAAAGGGATTGGTGTTAGTCTGCGCGACCTTTCCCGGGAAATCGCGCAACGGGACGAGCGGGACGCGAATCGGCCGGTGGCGCCGCTGGTTCCGGCGGACGACGCGCGAATCATCGACTCGACGCACATGAGCCCGGAAGAGGTTACGGAGCGGATCTTGCAATGGCTCCGTGAAGCGGGTGTCATGGCGGGATGATTTTTTTCCCAAAGGACGCGCCAGTCAGGACGCAAACGGCGCGAATTTTAAATTGGCCGCCGATGCAAGGATGCAACGGCGTTGAGGTTGTAAACATCACATGAGTGAATCTTTCGCGGAACTACTTGAAGAGAGCTTAGCGACTCAACAGATTAAGCCCGGCGCGATTTTGATGGGCAAGGTCGTCGACGTTAACAACGACGTCGTGATCGTCAACGCAGGTCTCAAGTCCGAGGCCGTCATACCGTCCAGTCAGTTCCTGAACGAAAAAGGCGAGCTCGAGGTATCGGTAGGCGACGAGGTCGAGGTCGCGCTCGATACCGTCGAGGACGGCTTCGGTGAAACGCGGCTTTCGCGCGAGAAGGCGAAACGGAGCCGCACGTGGGCGCGCCTCGAGGAGGCGTTCGAAAAGGGCAGCATCGTCACCGGCACCATCAGCGGCCGCGTACGCGGCGGCTTCACCGTCGACATCGATCTCGTGCGGGCGTTCCTTCCGGGCTCGCTCGTCGACGTTCGCCCGATCCGGGATCCCGTCGCGCTCGAGGGCAGTACCCTCGAGTTCAAGGTCATCAAGCTCGATCAGCGCCGCAACAACGTCGTCGTATCGCGCCGCGCGGTCGTCGAGGAAGAGTACAGCGCCGAGCGCGAGCAGCTGCTGAAGAATCTCGAGGAAGGCGCGATCCTGAAGGGCGTCGTGAAGAACCTCACGGACTACGGCGCTTTCGTGGATCTCGGCGGCATAGACGGCCTGCTGCACATCACGGACATGGCGTGGAAGCGCGTCAAGCATCCGTCCGAGGTCGTGTCGGTCGGCCAGGAGCTCGAGGTCAAGGTGCTGAAATTCGACCGCGAGCGCAATCGCGTGTCGCTCGGCCTCAAGCAGCTCGGCGCGGATCCGTGGGAGGATCTTGCGCGGCGCTACCCGCCCGGTACGCGCATCTTCGGCCGCGTGACGAACATCGCCGACTACGGCTGCTTCGTCGAGATCGAGGAAGGCGTCGAGGGTCTCGTGCACGTCTCCGAGATGGATTGGACGAACAAGAACGTCAATCCGCATAAGGTCGTGCAGATCGGCGACGAGGTCGAGGTCATGGTGCTCGACATCGACGAGGACCGCCGCCGCATCTCGCTCGGGTTGAAGCAGTGCAAGCCCAATCCGTGGGCGGAGTTCGCCGAGAACTACAACAAGGGCGACCGGGTGTCGGGCCAGATCAAGTCGATCACGGACTTCGGCGTGTTCATCGGCTTGCCCGGCGGCATCGACGGTCTCGTTCACCTTTCCGATCTGTCGTGGGACGTGCCCGGCGAAGAGGCGGTGCGCAACTACAAGAAGGGTGAGGAGCTCGAGGCGGTCGTTCTCGCGATCGATCCGGAGCGCGAGCGCATTTCGCTCGGCGTCAAGCAGCTCGACAAGGATCCGCTGTCGCTCTTCATCGCCGAGTGCCCGAAGGGCAGCATCGTGAAGGGCATCGTGCAGGACGTGGACGCGAAGGTCGCGACCGTCCAGCTCGAAGGCGGCGTGCTCGGTCAGCTGCGTGCGTCCGAGATCTCGCGCGATCGCGTCGAGGACGCTCGCGCCGTGCTGAAGCCCGGTCAGGAGATCGAGGCCAAGTTTACGGGTGTCGACCGTAAGAACCGGGTCGTGTCGCTGTCGATCAAGGCGAAGGAGGCCCACGAGGAGGCTCAGGCCATCCAGAGCTACAAGACGGATCGGCCGTCCACCGGCACGACGCTGGGCGACTTGTTGAAGGAGCAGATGACGCCGGAGTGAGGCTCGCGAGAGCACTCTCCGAGTCGATCGAGCCAAGGCTGATAGAGGCAGTCGCAGAATGACGAAGTCCGAGTTGATCGAGTCCATTGCCCGCAACCAGAAGCACTTGCCGGCCAAGGACGTGGAGCTCGCGGTCAAGCACATCCTCGAGTTGATGAGCGAGGCGCTGGCGAGCGGCGAACGTATCGAGATACGGGGCTTCGGCAGCTTTTCGCTGCACTACCGTCCGCCGCGAATGGGCCGAAACCCGAAGACCGGCGATGCGGTCGCGCTGGCCGGCAAGCATGTGCCGCACTTCAAGCCGGGGAAGGATCTTCGCGAGCGAGTGAACGCGTCGCGTCATCTGCCCGTGCGCAGCTGACCCGGCGGCAGCCTGGGCTCGAACGAAAGAGGGAACGCCGGCCGCCGTGCACGACACGGCGGCCGGTCTTGTCAGGTGCCTACGATCGGCGGACCGGCACGGCGCATATCCGCCCTCCGCGTCAGGTCGTAGCGCGGGCTTCGGCACCGGCGGCGCCCGCGAGGGGCGGGGGACCTCGAAGTGATCGCGCTGCGTCGAATACTCTTCATCGCATTGCTCGTCGTCGCGGCGGCCGTCGCGGCGCTCTTCGCATTCAATAATCCAGACAGGATCAGCGTCGATATCGGCGTAACGCGTCTCGACGGCGTGCCGGCCTCCGTTGCGTTCGCAACGGCGTTCGCGCTCGGTTGGTGCTTCGGCGTCGCGTCGACGGCGTTCGCTCTGTTGCGGCTTTCGGCGGATCGCCGCCGCTTGCGGAAGGAGCTGCGTTTCGCCGAGGCGGAAGCCCGGAGCCTGCGCAGCCTGTCACTTCAAGATGCCGACTGAAGCAACTTTCGTGCTCGCGGGGCTGCTGATCCTCGCGGCGGGCATCGGCTGGGCCTACGAGCGGCTCGGCCGCGAGCGGGACAATCAGCCGCCCGCGCCCATCAGCGCGGACTATATTCGCGGCCTCAATCTCGTCTTGAACCGCAAGACGGACGAGGCGCTCGAGCTGTTCATCCAAATGGCGAAGGTCGATGACGAGACGCTCGAGACGCACTTCGCGCTCGGGCACTTGTTTCGCCGCCGCGGCGAGGTGGACCGCGCGATCCGCGTGCATCAGAACCTTATTGCGCGGCCGGGGCTGAGCGAGGCGCAGCGTCACCAGGCGCTGTTCGCGCTCGCCGAGGACTATCTCGGCGCAGGGCTTTTCGATCGAGCGGAGACGCTATTCTCGGAGCTCAGGACGAGTCAGACACTCGCGCAGCAGGCGCTCGAGAAGCTGATCGATATCTACGAGCGCGAGCGCGAGTGGGAGAAGGCGATCGACGCGTATCGTCAGCTCGAGCGGCATACAAGCGAAAAGTCGCCGCGCGTCGCGCACTACTATTGCGAGCTGGCCGAGCAGGCCCGCGTCTCCGGGGATGTCGCGCGTGCCGAGGATTACCTCAAGCAAAGCGCGAACAGCGAGTCGGGTGCGCTGCGGGGCACGCTGATTCGCGCGGAGCTCGCGAGGTCCGAGGGCCGCAGCGCGGACGCGATCCGCTTGTACCAGCAAGTCGTCGATGCGGATCCGCGCTTCTTGACGGAGATCCTGCCGCCGCTTCGAGAGTGCTACGAACATACGGGAGCCGCCGCGGGTTTCGACGAGTACGTGACGCGGCTCGTCGCGAAGAAGCCGGCCCTCGAGAAGGATCTCGCCTACGCCGCCATCGTGGGCGAGCTCGTCGACTCGAACGCGCTGGCCCGCTGCGTCGAGAGCTTCGTTCTCGGCAACGACATCCTCGCGCATCTCGTCGACGCCGAGGAGCTGCGCGCCGCCGGTGCGGAGAGGAAAACGCAGGCGGTGCAGCGGATCATCCGGGGGCTGCGCAAGCTCGCGCTCTCGAGCGCGAGATATCGTTGCACGAACTGCGGATACGCAAGCCGCAAGCTTTTCTGGCACTGCCCGAGCTGCAAGCAATGGGAGAGCGTGCGGCCGACGCAGAGCTTCCAGTACGACGCGCTAATCGCGTAACGCGAAATTCGTCGAACGCGCGAGATTGCCGCGCTGCCGGATTCCGCTTCCGCCCATACGATTCCCTCCGTTCCACCTGTCGGAGGGTAAATAGGATGAAAAGGAAGTCGTTGCCGATCGCTCTGCTCGCGGCGTTGCTGTTCGCGCCCGCGGCCTTTGCCGGGCCCGTGAACGTCAACTCGGCGGATGCGGAAACGCTTGCCCGCGAGCTGAACGGGGTCGGCCCTGCGCTCGCGGAAGCAATCATACGAGACCGGGAGCAGAACGGTCCGTTCACGTCGCCCGAGGAGCTGACGCGCGTCCGAGGGATCGGCGAGCGGATCATCGAGATGAACCGCGCGAATATCCTGGTCGAGGATCCGAAGGGCGCCGAGTAGCCCGGTCGAGCCGTCCGATCCGTCGGCGGGCTCGGCGGGGACGCGGGACGCCGGCGGCCGGGGTCCCGCGCTTCCCCTTTTCGGCACCGCCCCAAAGCGCAGCCGGGTCAGATCGGGGCCGCAACGGCGCCGGTCACAGGCTCGAAAGGCGAGCGGCCCCGTGTCGCCTGACCACGCCCGCCTCCGTCCGGTTATCATGCTCGTTTCGAGAACGAATGGAGACGGACGCATGGTACGCGTGCGAACGGCGGTCTTCCCCGTCGCCGGAAGGGGGACGCGATTTTTGCCGGCGACGAAGGCCTCCCCGAAGGAGATGTTGCCGATCGTCGATAAGCCGCTAATTCAGTACGCGGTAGAGGAAGCGCTGGCAGCCGGGGTCGAGAAGCTCGTATTCGTCACGGGCTCGTCGAAGCGCTCGATCGAGGATCACTTCGACGTCGATCCGGAGCTCGAGCGCACGTTGGCCGAAAGCGGCAAGGAAGAGTTGCTCGCGCTCGTCCGCAACATCGTGCCTTCGAACGTCAGCTGCCTGTACGTGCGGCAGGGCATACCGCTCGGACTCGGGCATGCGGTGCTCTGCGCGAGACCGGCGGTCGGCGACGAGCCCTTCTTCGTGCACCTTGCGGACGATCTGATCTACAGCGACGTTCCGTGCCTCAGGCAGATGCACGACGAGTTTCAACAGCACGGCTGCTCGCTGCTCGGCGTCGAGACGGTGCCCCGCGATCAAACCGGCAGCTACGGCATCGTCGGAGTCGTGGCGGACGGGGCCGGACGCCAGCGCATCGAGAAGATCGTCGAGAAGCCGCGGCCGGAGGAAGCGCCGTCGAATCTCGCTGTCGTCGGCCGCTACGTGCTGACGCCGGCGATCTTCGAGAAGCTCGAGCATACCGGGCGCGGCTCGGGCGGCGAGATTCAGCTCACGGACGGCATTGCCGCGCTGCTCGCCGACGAGCCCGTCTACGTCTGGCCGTTCAACGGCAGGCGCTATGACTGCGGCAGCAAGATCGGGTACCTGCGCGCGACCGTCGAGTATGCGCTGCGTCACCCCGAGCTCGGCGAGAACTTTCGCGCCTACCTTCAAGGCGTCTGGGAACGCTAGCTCAGCAAGAAAACTGGTGTCTGACACCATTTTTCTCGAAATGCGTGTCAGACACCTTTTCCGAAAAAAAGGGTGTCAGACACCAATTTTCATGTCTCAGGGAGTGACATCGTGAAGAACGTAGCCGTACGCAACATCGAT
>Ga0079224_100008882_pt1 | contig 13649 bp, 13 predicted proteins | sample Stecom2015_FD_80414 | JGI IMG/M metagenome (GOLD analysis project Ga0079224, IMG submission 80414) | Agricultural soil microbial communities from Utah to study Nitrogen management - Steer compost 2015 | ecosystem: Environmental > Terrestrial > Soil > Agricultural land | place: USA: Utah... | reverse complement strand
CCTTTGTCGGCGAGTTGGACGACCAGCCGCTGGATTCTTACGAGCTGATCCGAATGCTTCACCAATCGATTTCGGGAAAAGAGGGGCCTGTCCATGAAGTCCAAACCGACGGTTAGCGTGATTATTCCCGCCTTCAACGAAGAGGAACGGATCCAGGGAACCCTACGCTCGGTCAAGCGCCTCGACCGCGTTGACGAACTGATCGTTGTCGATGATGGGAGCCGGGACCGAACCGCTGCCATCGCCGGACGTTATGCCGATCAGGTGGTTCGCCTCGGAAAACACCGGGGCAAGGGCGCTGCGTTGGCCGAAGGCATTCGGCATGCCCGGGGCGACATACTGCTGTTTTTGGACGCCGATTTGGAGGAACATGCCAAGTTGTCCGGATCGCTCTTGGAACCCATTTTAAAGGGGGAGGCGGACATGACCATCGCCCGTTTTCCCGCTCCGATCCGCAAGGGGGGATTCGGGCTGGTCAAGGGATTGGCCCGCTCAGGCGTCCGGCGGCTGACGGGGAAGACGATCCATGCCACCTTGTCGGGGCAAAGGGCGCTGCGGCGCGAAGTGATCTCCCGGCTGTCATACTTCCCGATCGGTTTCGGCATTGAGTTGGGGTTGACCGTTCAGGCGCTTCGGGCCGGGTTTCGGGTGCAGGAGGTCCCCCTTCCCATGCGTCACCGCGAAACCGGACGGGACCTTCGGGGGTTTCTGCACCGGGGGAAACAGTTTGTCGCCATCCTGCGTACGTTGCTCCGCCTGTGGAGGCAGCCGGTATGATCATGATGCTGTGGGTGTTGGGAACGGCGCTATTTTCCGTGGCCGCCGGCCGCTGGGGGGCGGATGTCGGCAGCACCTTTCTGGCCGCCAAGGGCGTGACGACGGCCAATTTTCGGAGCGAGGTGATTCCGACCAGTTTCGGCGGGGTGATGGCGCTCCTCTATCTGTTTGTGGTGTTGGTAGTGGTCGGCATTCCAAAGTTCTTTTTCCCCCTGTTTCCCGATGCGCTTTTCTTCGCGGTGCTGTTTGCGACGGGTGCCGTCACTTTTTTGGGATGGCTGGATGATACCCTGGGGGATACCCACCCCAAGGGGTTTCGCGGCCATATCCGATCGCTGATCCGGGATCGACGCCTGACGACGGGGGGCTTGAAGGCCCTGGGAGGCGGGGTGGTGGCTGCCCTTTGTGCGGTGGTGTTCGCCCGGGGTATCGGGGAATGGGTCATGTTTTCGCTGTACATCGCCCTGACGACCAACTGGCTCAATTTGCTGGATCTCCGGCCGGGGCGATGCCTCAAGTTTTATTTGGCGGCGGGAACCCTGCTGTTGATCCTTTCCCTGAACCGGGCGGAGACTCTCCTCTTTGTCCCCCTCTGGGGACTGGCGGTCGCATTGCTGAAGCAGGATCTGGCGGCCCGCGTCATGTTGGGGGACAGCGGCTCCAATCTGCTCGGCATACACTTGGCCCTGTGGTCCCTGAATATCCTTTCCCCCCAAGTCATCCTCGTACTTCTTGCGCTGCTGCTGGTCGGTCATTATTATGCGGAACGCCATTCCATCACGGAACGGATCGAACGGAGCCGCCTTCTGGGATATCTGGACCGGTTGGGCAGACAATAGATGCCCAATGGGGGACGAAAGAGGGATGCGCCCGCCTCTTTGGCGGGTTTCAGTAGGGCTTCCACCTCAACCGGCGGGCCTTCAGGTATCGGCGGCTGACGGCGGGCCAGTTGACCACGTTCCACCATGCATCGATATACGCTTTCCGGTTGTTTTGATACTTCAGGTAATAGGCGTGTTCCCAGACATCCAGGGGCAGCAGGGGGACCACATCCCATTGGGAGAGGTTTTGATGTTTTTCCGCCTGCAGGATTTCCAACCGGTGCGCACGGGGAGACCAAACCAGGATGGCCCATCCGGATCCCTCCACCTTTTCGGCCGCCTGGGAAAAGTGATGCTTAAAGGCGGGAAAACTGCCGAAATCCCGGATTATCTGTTTCCTGAGGGCACCGGAGGGCTCGCCCCCTCCCCGGGGGCTCATCGTGCTCCAGAACAGGGTGTGCAGGTAGTGGCCGGCGCCGTTGAAGGCCGCTTCCCGCTCCCAATGTTTGATCAGATCAAAATTGCCCGTCCGGCGCGCCTGGAACATCATCCGTTCCGCCTTGTTGAGGCCGTCTACATAACTCTTGTGGTGCTTGTCGTGATGGAGGCGCATCGTTTTTTCGTCGATATGGGGCTCCAGGGCATCGTAGGGGTAGGGAAGGGGAGGAAGGGTGTGTCCGCCGATGGGCACGGGATTGAGACGAACGGGTTTGTTTGCAGAGGAGTCCCACTCTTCTGAAGAGCGGGATTCCCCGGCAAGGGATCCCGAAGAGGAGGATTCCCGCAAAGCCTCTCCTTCGCTGCGAATGCCTGCGGCGGAGGAAGCCGGGATTTTCGACAGAAAGCTTTGAAGCCGCTGATGGCTGTACCAGGCTTTTTTCATCAAGTCGTACAGCAGGAGGGGATGGTCCTCGCTGTGGCGGCTCATTTTTTCCAGGGCCTTCAGCTGGCGGTACAATCCCTCCATCTCCTTATTGCCTGCGGCCAGGGACTCGCTCAGCAGGATCCGGCCGCGGTGGGCAAAGGAGCGAATGGCCCGTTTGATTGATTCCGCATGGATATCTCCGGCAGGATCATAAAACATGGCAACCCCTTCTTTGCACAGGATTTACCGTTAGCCTATGTGCAGAGGCTCAGGGATGTTCCCGCCCGCCGGAGGCCGGTTTTACTCCTTTTTTCTCTGGAGTTTCGGCTGGATCTTGTTCCGCTTGGCGTCCCGGTGGAAGATAAACCCCCCGAGAAATGCCACACCGATCAGAAAAAGGGTGAGTCCGCCGAAGAAGGATAGCCAATCAAAGCCGCGACCGGCCATGTAATCGAAAAATACGTCACGCATCCAGGTCCACCCGTAGACTCCGATGGCACCGGGAATACAAAGGATCAGAATCGCGATGACGCGTTGGAAAACCATGGTTCCACCCGCCCTTTCGTTTTTCCTGCCAACATAATGGTACCTTATTTCCCGGCCATCCGCCATCGCGTTCCGGATGTGGTAAGATGGAACCGGGTAAAACTTGGTCGATTGGCGCTGAAAGGGGGGAACCCGATGGAGCGTTTTCTGATTGTCGGCGGCGACCCGGGCGGAGCCGCCCTGCTCCGGGCACTGGATCAGATGGACCGGGTGAAGGTGGTGGGTGTCGTCGCCTCCGATCCCCGTGCTCCGGCCTTCGTCGAGGCCCAGAACCGGGGAATTCCCGTCGGTACGGATCCGGAACCCTTTATCCATCCCCTTCCCGATGTCATTATCCAGCTGTCGGAACAGCCGGACTTGGCCGACCTTCTGCCTGTGCGGGGGGACGGAAAGAAGCCCCTTTTGATTGTCGGAGCGGTCAGCCGGGTGCTGGTGCAACTCATCGAGGAAAAGGAGAAATGGTTTCAGGCGTGGCGGATGGGCCAGGGGGAGTTGCACACGATCATCGACTCTACCCATGACGGGATGATCGCCGTCAACCGGAAGGGAGAAATCACCCTGTTTAACCGTTCCGCCGAACGGTTGATGGGAATGAAGGCCAGGGATGTGATCGGAAAACCGGTCACCGAGGCGGTTCCCGGTACCGGATTAGATCGGGTGCTCAGAACCGGACGCGCCGAACTCAACCGTCAGCAGGAGCTGCCCAACGGGGTGAAGATCGTGACCAACCGGGTTCCGGTGAAGGACCGGTCCGGCCGCGTGATCGGCGTCGTCGCGGTATTCCGGGATATCACGGAAGTGCTGGCGTTGACCAAGCAGGTGACGGACCTGGAGTCGATGAAGAGCCTGCTCCAGGCGATCATCGACTCGTCGGACGAGGCGATCTCCGTGGTGGACTCGAAGGGCATCGGAATTTTGATCAATCCGGCCTACACGCGCTTGACGGGACTGCCGCCGGAGGAAGTGATCGGAAAGCCCGCCGATGCGGACATTTCCGAAGGGGAAAGCATGCACATGAAGGTGCTGAAAACCCGGAAGCCGGTTCGGGGCGTCCCGATGAAGGTGGGTCCCAACCGGAAGGACGTCGTGGTCAACGTCGCGCCGATCATAGTGGAGGGGGAGCTGAAGGGGAGCGTCGGCATCATCCACGACATGTCGGAGATCAAGCGGCTCAACCGGGAGTTGGAACGGGTCCGGCGGATCATCCGCACCCTGGAGGCCAAGTATACCTTCGACGACATCATCGGTGAAAGCGAAGGGATGCGTATGGCCATCGACCAAGCCCGCCAGGCGGCTCGAACCCGGGCGACGGTATTGCTTCGCGGAGAATCCGGAACCGGGAAGGAGCTGTTCGCCCACGCCATCCACAATGACAGCGATCGGAAGTTTCATCAGTTTGTCCGCGTCAATTGTGCAGCTATCTCGGAATCCCTGTTGGAGAGCGAGCTTTTCGGCTATGAGGAGGGCGCCTTTACGGGGGCACGTCCGGGAGGAAAAAAGGGATTGTTTGAGGAGGCGAGCGGAGGAACGATCTTCCTCGACGAGATCGGGGAACTGGCCCCCAACATCCAGGCGAAACTGCTTCGGGTGTTACAGGAAAAAGAAGTGATTCGGGTGGGGGGGACTCGTCCGATTTCCGTGGATGTCCGGGTGATCGCCGCCACCAATGTTCATCTGGAAAAGGCGATCCAGGAAAAGCGGTTCCGCGAGGACCTCTATTATCGGCTCAACGTGCTTCCGATCTCGATTCCGCCCCTGCGCTTTCGCAAGGAGGATTTGCCCCTTTTGGCGATCCACCTGATCAAAAAGTTTAATCAGGAATACGGGCGCAACGTGGAAGCGATCGATGACGAAGCGGTCCGGGTGTTGATGGATTACGACTGGCCGGGGAATGTGCGGGAGTTGGAAAACGTGTTGGGCCGGGCGATGATCAATATGAATTTCAGCGAACGGCGGATGAAGAGAGAGCACCTTCCCCCGCTTTTCGGATCGGCGATCAACCGGGCGACAGGTCCCGAAATCTCCGAAGAGCCCGGCGAAGATACGGAGAGCCTGCAGGAGGTGTTGGCCCGGACGGAGCGGGAGTATATCGAAAGGGTGTACCGGGCCTGCCGCGGAAACAAGACGGAGACGGCCCGGCGGTTGGGGATCTCGGTGCGAAATCTGTATTACAAGTTGGAGCGCTATGGAATCGGATGAGAGTTTCCTGCAAAAAATTGCAGGAAAAAAACCGCAGATCCCCTGCAAAATTTTGCAGAGTACCCTTTGTCCCACAGGGCTTCCGGGGCTTCCTTCGACGAGAATGAGACCCATTGTACGATGCCCGGCGGTGTTGGCATGGGAATTGCTTATTTTGCATGGGGGCATATGCTTTCGCCAACACTAAAGGTGGTAATTGATGGAATGATGGAAGCGCTTCCGCGTTCGATGGTCGATGTGAGCTGAGGAGGGATACAGATGAAGTGGTTTGATTATATGGAGCGGTATGATTTTGAGCAATTGCTCTTGTGTCAGGACAAAAATTCCGGTTTGAAGGCGATCATCGCCATCCACGATACCACCCTGGGGCCGGCTCTGGGCGGGGTGCGCATGTGGACCTATGAATCGGAAGACGAGGCGATTCTCGACGCCCTGCGCCTGGCCCGAGGGATGACCTACAAAGCGGCGGCTGCCGGCTTGAATCTGGGGGGTGGAAAGACGGTCATCATCGGGGATCCCCGGAAGGATAAGAGCGAAGCGATGTTCCGGGCCCTCGGCCGCTTTATCCAGGGGTTGAACGGCCGCTACATCACGGCGGAGGATGTGGGGACGACGGAGGAGGACATGGATATCATTCACCAGGAAACCCGGTATGTCACCGGGGTCTCTCCGGCCTTCGGCTCCAGCGGAAATCCTTCTCCCGTCACCGCTTACGGCGTGTACCGGGGGATGAAAGCCGCCGCCAAGGTCGCCTTCGGCAGCGATTCCCTGAAGGGAAAAACCGTGGCGGTGCAGGGGGTGGGAAGCGTCGCCTACAACCTGTGCAAACATTTGCATGAGGAAGGCGCCCGCCTCATCGTCACCGATATCGTTCAGGAAAACGTGGAACGGGCTGTGCGCGACTTTGGCGCCGAATCGGTGGAGCCGGACAAAATTTACGACGTGGAGTGCGATATCTTCTCTCCCTGCGCCCTGGGTGCGATTATCAATGACGAAACGATTCCCCGCCTTAAGTGCCGGGTGGTCGCCGGGTCGGCCAACAACCAGCTGAAGGAAGAGCGGCATGGGGATCGGCTTCACGAGATGGGCATTACTTATGTGCCGGATTATGTCATCAACGCCGGAGGCGTGATCAATGTGGCCGATGAATTGCTCGGCTACAACCGGGATCGCGCGATGAAGAAGGTAGAGACCATTTACGACAATGTGCTGCGGGTCTTCGAGATCGCCGAGCGAGATGGTATTCCTTCCTATCAAGCGGCGGATCGGATGGCGGAGGAGCGGATCGAAAGCCTGGCCCGTTCCCGGAGCACGTTTTTGCAAAACGGACGCCACATCCTGAACATGGGCTAAAGCGGTTTCCGTCCCAGGCCGGGGGAACGGGCATCCTCCCTTGCCCTGGGAAAGGCCCTTGAAAATGCGCCATCCCCTGCTGCAAGGGAGAGGCCCCTGCGGTTTCAGGGGACATCCGCCGGAGGATTATGAGAAGGGAGTCGAGGGAATCCATGGCTGAACAATACGATCTGGTGGTTTTGGGAGCGGGTCCGGGGGGTTATGTCGCTGCGATTCGCGCGGCGCAGCTGGGTATGAAGGTCGCCGTCGTCGAGAAGGACCAGGTGGGGGGAGCCTGCCTGCACAGGGGCTGCATCCCCAGCAAGTCGCTCCTTCGCAGCGCCGAAGTCTATCAGGAGATGAAGAAGAGCGAGGATTACGGCATCGCGGTGGAGGGCGTCCGCGTCGATTTCAGCCGCGTACAAAAGCGCAAGGCAAAGATCGTGAACCAGCTGCACCGGGGCGTTCAACATCTGCTCAAGAAAAACGGTGTTACCGTCGTGGAAGGCACGGGCCGCATCCTCGGGCCCTCCATCTTTTCACCCCAGGCGGGGACGGTTTCCGTGGAGAAAAAGGACGGGGGAGAGGCGGAAATGCTCGTTCCCCAGAATCTGTTGATCGCCACGGGCTCCCGCCCCCGCACCTTGCCCGGCCTGGAAGTGGACGGGCGTTATGTGATGAATTCCGATCACGCCCTGGAGATGGAGGAGCTTCCCCGCTCGATCGTCATCATCGGCGGCGGCGTTATCGGAATCGAGTGGGCCTCCATGTTGAATGACTTCGGCGTTGAAGTGACGGTGGTCGAATTTGCCGATCGGATTTTGCCCTTCGAGGATCCGGACGTCTCCCGGGAGATGACCCGCCTCCTCAAAAAGCGAAAGGTGAAAATTTTGACGAAGGCCAAGGTGTTGCCGGAAAGCGTTCGAATCGAAGGAAATGCGGTCACCCTGAAGGCGGAAAAGGGAAATGAGACGGTGGAACTCACCGCGGAAAGGGTGCTGGTATCCGTCGGGCGGCAGGCCAACGTGGAAGGGATCGGCCTCGAGAATACCTCGGTCAAGGTGGAAAACGGGTTCATCCAGGTCAACGAGATGATGCAGACGGCGGAATCCCATATTTACGCCATCGGGGATGTGGTTGGTGGTTATCAGTTGGCCCATGTGGCCTCCCACGAGGGAATGGTGGCGGTGGAACACATGGCCGGCAAAAATCCGCCGCCGGTCAATCCCCAGCTGATCCCGCGCTGCACCTACTGCCGGCCGGAGATCGGGAGCATCGGCCTCACCGAGGAGGAGGCGAAACGGCAGGGGTATTCGGTCAAGGTGGGCAAATTCCCCTTCCGGGCGACGGGAAAATCCCTGGTATTCGGCGAAGTGGATGGTTTTATCAAAATCATTGCCGATCAGAAAACGGAGGACCTGCTCGGGGTTCATATCATCGGTCCCCACGCGACGGATCTGATTTCCGAAGCGGGATTGGCCAAACTGCTGGACGCCACTCCCTGGGAAATCAGCCATACCATCCATCCCCATCCGACCCTGTCCGAGGTTTTCGGCGAGGCGGCGCTGGCGGTGGAAGGATCGGCGATTCATGCTTGACCAAGGTTCTGTAGATAAGGAGGGATCCCTATGGGAGAAGCGCGCCACCTTTCCCTGGGGTTGAGCGATGACCAAGTGCTGGACATGTACCGGTACATGCTCCTGGCGAGGAAGATCGATGAGCGGATGTGGTTGTTGAACCGGGCGGGGAAGATTCCCTTTGTGATTTCCTGTCAGGGGCAGGAGGCGATTCAGGTAGGGGCCGCCTTCGCTCTGGATCGGGAAAAGGACTGGCTGTGCCCCTATTACCGGGATATGGGCATGGTGCTGGTTTTCGGGCAGACCGCCCGGGATCTGATGCTTTCCGCCTTCGCCAAGGCGGAGGACCCCAACAGCGGCGGACGGCAAATGCCGGGACACTTCGGCGACAGCCGATATCGCATCCTGTCCGGTTCCAGCCCGGTCACGACCCAATTGCCCCATGCGGCGGGGATCGGGTATGCGGCGAAGCTGGAGGAGAAGGATCTGGTTGTGCTGACCTGCTGCGGCGAGGGTTCCAGCAACCAGGGCGACTTTCACGAGGCCTGCAACTTCGCTGGGGTTCACAATCTGCCCGTCATTTTCATGGTGCAAAACAACAAATATGCCATTTCGGTTCCGCTCAAGAAGCAGGTCGCAGGGGGGCATGTGTACAAGCGGGCGGAAGGGTACGGCTTTCCGGGGGTCCGTGTGGACGGAAATGATCCCCTGAAGGTGTACGAGGTGGTTAAACAGGCGGTGGAACGGGCTCGCCGGGGAGAGGGTCCGACGCTGATCGAAGCAATCGCCTACCGGCTGGTTCCCCATTCCAGCGATGACGATGACCGCAGCTACCGCAGCCGGGAGGAAGTGGAGGAAGCCCGGAAGAACGATCCGCTCCTCCTCTTCAAACAATATCTGACGGATTGTGGAATCCTGACGGAAGAGAAGGAGAGAGAATTGAATGAACGCATCGCCCGCGAAGTGGACGATGCGACGGAATATGCCGAAGCCGCCCCCTATCCGGAGCCGGAAGACCTCTATAAGCATGTCTATGCGGAATAGGAGGAGAGAAAGATGCCCGTGATAACCTACATCGATGCGGTGACGCAGGCCCTTCGCGAAGAGATGCGCCGCGATCGTCGGGTGTTTGTCCTCGGTGAGGACGTGGGGGTACGGGGCGGAGTGTTTCGCGCCACCAACGGTCTGATCGACGAATTCGGCGAGGATCGGGTTTTGGATACCCCCTTGACCGAATCGGCGATTGTCGGGGTATCCATCGGTTCCGCGGCCTATGGGATGCGACCGGTGGCGGAAATTCAGTTCGCCGACTTCATCATGCCGGCGGTGAACCAGATCATCAGTGAAGCGGCGCGGCTTCGTTACCGTTCCAACAACGATTGGCATTGTCCGCTGGTCATTCGCGCGCCCTACGGCGGCGGCGTACACGGCGCCCTGTACCACTCCCAGAGCGTGGAATCCATTTTCATGAGCGTGCCCGGGTTGAAAATCGTCGTCCCTTCCACCCCCTATGACGTGAAGGGGCTGTTGAAGTCGGCCATTCGCGATGAGGATCCGGTTCTCTTCTTTGAACACAAGCGCTGTTACCGCCTGATCAAGGGGGAAGTGCCGGAGGAGGATTACACGATTCCCATCGGCAAGGCCGAGGTGAAGCGGGAAGGAACGGATGTCACGGTCATTTCCTACGGACTCACCCTGCACTTTGCCCTGAAGGCGGCCGAGCAGCTGGAAAAAGAGGGGATCAGTGTACATGTGCTGGATCTCCGGACCCTTCGTCCCCTGGACAAGGAAGCGATTTTGGAGGCGACGGCCAAAACCGGCAAAGTCCTGATCGTTCACGAAGACAATAAGACCGGAGGAGTCGGCGGGGAGGTTTCCGCCCTCATTACCGAGGAGGCCTTCTTTGAACTGGATGCCCCCGTTCGGCGTCTCTGCGGGCCCGATGTGCCGGCGATGCCGTACAGTCCGCCCCTGGAGAAGGAGTACATGCTCAGTCCGGAGAAGGTGGCTGCGGCCATCCGCGAGCTGGCCGAGTTTTGATGCCGGCCCACCCGCATGCGATCCCGCGGCCCCATTCTCGGAAAAGGAGGTAGAATATGGCTACCGATGTAACGATGCCCCAACTGGGGGAGAGCGTGACAGAGGGAACGATTACCCGTTGGTTGAAAAAACCGGGTGACCGGGTCGCCAAATATGAACCCCTGTGTGAAGTGGCCACCGATAAGGTGAATGCCGAAGTACCGTCCACGATCAGCGGCACCCTTCTGGAGATCGTCGCCGAGGAAGGGGCGACCGTCGAAGTGGGCCAGCTGATCTGCCGGATTGAGGAGGAAGGGGGAGCAGCGTCCCCTCAACCTGTGGATCAGGGGAGGGAATCCTCCCCCTCCGCTTCTGCCTCGGCCGGGCAAGAGACCCCTTCGATGAAAAGGCGCTATTCGCCGGCCGTGCTGCGGCTTGCCCAGGAGCACGGGATCGATCTGGAGCGCATCGAGGGGACGGGAAAAGGGGGACGGATCACCCGGAAGGATGTCCTGCAGTATATTGAAGGCCGAAAAGCGGCGTCCCCTGCTTCCCCCCGGGGCGATGAATCCCCGGCTGCTGCAGAGAAGAAACCGGCGGTTCCGGAAATCCAGCTCCCCGCGGCGGGAACCTCCGCGAAGCGGGAGGGCATCTCCGTTTCGTTGGAGGAGGGCGATCAGGAGGTGCCCGTCTCCAGCGTACGTCGCACCATCGCCCAGCGGATGGTCACCAGCAAGCACGAGGCTCCCCACGCCTGGACGATGGTGGAGGCGGATGTTACGGGGTTGGTTCAGCTGCGCGAACGCCTGAAGAACGATTTCAAGGAGCGGGAGGGCATCTCCCTGACCTATCTGCCCTTTTTCATCAAAGCCGTGGTGGACTCCCTCAAGGAATTTCCCTATCTCAATTCCGTCTGGGCCGGCGATCGGATCATCCTCAAAAAGCGGATCAATATTTCCATCGCCGTCGCCACGGATGATGCCCTCTATGTGCCGGTCATCCACGATGCCGACGAGAAGAGCATCGGAGGATTGGCAAAAGCGATCCACCGGTTGGCGGAGAAAACCCGGTCGGGCAAGTTGACCCTGGAGGATATGCAGGGGGGAACCTTTACGGTCAATAACACCGGTTCCTTCGGATCGATCCTGTCCCAGCCGATCATCAATTATCCGCAGGCGGCAATCCTCTCGGTGGAGTCGATCGTGAAACGTCCGGTGATCAAGGATTCGATGATCGCCATCCGGGATATGGTTCATCTCTGCCTTTCGCTGGATCATCGGATTCTCGATGGATTGATGGCGGGGCGCTTCCTGCAGCGCGTGAAGGAGCGCGTGGAAGCCTATGGCCCCGATACGCAGATTTGATATGATGGAAAACGGAGCCGGCTTGGGTGGACACGGATACGCCGGCTCCCGCTCCGGGGGCGTTCCTTGGTACTCCCGGAGTTTTCTCTTGGGGGGATGAAAGGATGTTTGAGGTATATCGACTCGGGCGGTTCCCATACCAAAAGGCGTGGGACATGCAAAAAGCGAAGGTGAAGCAAATCGACGAAGGGGCGCTTTCCAATCAGCTCCTCCTGTTGGAACACCCCCATACCATCACTCTGGGAAGGGGAAGTCATGCGGAACATCTGCTGCTCTCCTCCGAAGAGTATGCCCGGCGGGGAATCGATGTGGTGGAAATCGATCGCGGCGGGGATGTGACCTATCACGGTCCGGGGCAGTTGGTGGGCTATCCGCTCTTTCATTTGGGAGAACGGGGAAATGACGCTCACCGTTATTTGCGGGACCTGGAGGAATCCCTGATCGTCGCGCTCCGCCCCTTTGGGATTAAGGGGGAGCGGAAACCGCCTTACACCGGCGTCTGGGTCGGCGATGAAAAGGTGGCCGCCATCGGGGTCAAGTTCAACCGGGGCCGGACCCGGAGGGGATACATCACCAGCCACGGGTTCGCCTTAAATGTAAACACCGATTTGTCCTATTTCAACCTCATCGTGCCCTGCGGAATCCAGGAATACGGCGTCACTTCGATGGAGCGCCTGTTGGGACGAAAAGTGCCTCTGGATGAGGTGATGGACCGGGTGGTGGAGGGAATCAGCCGGGTGTTCGGCTGGGAAGCGGTGGAAGGGGCGTCCCCCTCGTAGTGGGGCGGCGACCGACAGAAGCAGGCGGGTGGCGTTGTCCGCTTTGCCTTGGAAACGTCATAAAACCCTGGATCGAGGGCTCCGAACCGCACCCCATGAGTGGGGATTTTCCCGTTGAAGCCGGTGGGACTTGCTGTTAACAATCCTTTCGGCGGATCGGGAGGGAGGCGCTCTTTCGTCTCGACTCCCTGCAAAAGGGGCCGCACGACGAAAATTCGCCTCCCGACTCCAGGGACAAAAGCCAGAGGCGATGTCCGGGGGATTCACCTTGCGGCAGGGCTTTTTGCCTCCCGAACGACGCGGATGAGGAGGTCGGCGTTGGGGTATTCGCAATCCCGGTACTGCTTCACCACTTTTTCCACATCGTAGGGGACCCTTTCAATGGTTACCCGGAAGCGATCTTCCTCCGCCTCGACGAGGGCGTAGGAGGCCTGTGGAAGTCCGTCGAAGGGAAGGCCGACGCTGCCGGTGTTGACGATGCATCGGCCGTCGATGTAGCGGACGTAGGGGAGATGGATGTGGGCGCAGACGAACAGTCGGATGCCGCCGCGGTTCATCATCCGCGCTTTCATGGTCTCCGCACCGGTCTCCGGGGGAATGACGTCGAACAGGCTCTCGGGAGTGGCGTGAAAGGCGTGGACCTGAATGGTCTCCGAAAGCTCCAGTTCAAGGCTTTCGGGAAGGTCGCGCAGGTATTGGAGAGCTTCCTCGTCCAGCTGCGCGGCCGTCCACCGGCGCTCCCGGTTCATCATCCCCCTTGCCGCCTCCGGCACCTCCCCGGGCCGCACCCCCCGCACCGTCCATTCGTCGGCGTTCCCTTTGATCACATCGGCGGGCAGGCCGCGCACCCGCTCCAGCACCCGCTTCGGTTCGGGGCCGCGGAAGGTGATGTCGCCCAGTACCGCGATCCGGTCGACCTTTCGCTTCTCGATGTCCTCCAGGACGGCATCCAGTGCCACTCCGTTTCCGTGGATGTCGGCGATAAAGGCGACGCGCACAGGAAATTCCTCCTTTTTGTGTTTGAATGTCCCGACCCTCATAGGCGGCTCGCCGGGCGGCGGGCGGCGAATCGCCGGAGCCGGTTGCGCCCGTCAACCGGCGGCCCGATTTTCCAAATCCCGCAAATAGCGGGAAACCTCCCGAGGGCCATTCAGCACGATGATCCGTTTGCCGCGCGCATGCTTCAGTTTTTCTTGGATCAGGGGCCTCCGGATCTGGGGAAATTGCCAGATCCACCGCAAGAAGGGAAGGTCGATCTTCTCGGGACAACCGGGAGGCAGATCCGGCCGGGAGCGTCCCCGGTTCCGCCACCACCGCTTGATCACCCGCCACAGGCAGAGGAGGCGGGGGAAATCGAGGAAAATCACCGT
>Ga0079224_100008881_pt1 | contig 13649 bp, 12 predicted proteins | sample Stecom2015_FD_80414 | JGI IMG/M metagenome (GOLD analysis project Ga0079224, IMG submission 80414) | Agricultural soil microbial communities from Utah to study Nitrogen management - Steer compost 2015 | ecosystem: Environmental > Terrestrial > Soil > Agricultural land | place: USA: Utah... | reverse complement strand
TTTCCTGCTCATGCTTGAAACCTGTATTCGTTAAACTTTCTGAATCCGGATTTGCCCTGTCTACATGCCCGACTGGGCTGCAATGGCTGCTGCAATGGCCGCCGCCAGAAACTCGGGGCGCCGTTTGATCGAGTATTGGGTCAGCTCGGGATGAGCCTCCACGAACCCGGTATTGAAATTCCCGGAACGAAACTCGGGATGCTTCAAAATTTCCTTGTAATAAGGTCGCGTGGTCTGGATACCGTAGATCTGCATGTCGTCCAGCGCACGCATCGACCTGGCCAGCAACTGCTCCCAATTGCGCGCCCATACCACCAGTTTGGCACACATGGAGTCATAGTAGGGGGGAATCGTGTAGCCCGTGTAAATGGCTGCGTCGGTCCTGACCCCCGGCCCGCCGGCGGAATAATAACGGCTGATCCGGCCGAAACTGGGCAAAAAACCATTCTTTGGGTCTTCCGCATTGATGCGGAACTGAGCAGCGAAGCCAGTGTAGCTGATATCCTCCTGCTTCACCGACAGCGGCAGTCCGGAGGCAATGCGGATCTGCTCACGGACGATGTCGACGCCAGTAATCTCTTCGGTGATGGTGTGCTCCACCTGAACCCGGGTGTTCATCTCCATGAAGTAGAAGCTGCCGTCGTGATCAAGCAGAAACTCCACGGTACCCGCGTTTTCGTAGCCCACTTCCCTGGCGACCTTGACCGCCAGCTCTCCGATATAGTGACGCTGCTCATCATTGAGTTGCGGAGACGGTGCGAGCTCGATCAGCTTCTGATTGCGGCGCTGAATGGAACAGTCCCGCTCGAACAGGTGCACCGTGCTGCCCTGTGAGTCAGCCAGTATCTGCACTTCTATATGTCGGGGGTTGACGATGCACTTCTCCAGGAAGACATCCGCCCGTCCGAAGGCCTTGGTAGCCTCGGAGATTACCCGGTCGAAGTTCTGCTGCAGCTCCCCTGCGTCGTTGCAGCGACGGATTCCGCGTCCACCGCCTCCCGATGTTGCCTTGAGCATCACGGGGTAGCCCAGCGCCTCGGCCTCCCTGAGCGCCTCGTCGACATTCGCCAGGTTGCCCTCTGTTCCCGGCGTGACCGGCACTCCGGCCCGCACCGCAGAGCGGCGAGCCTCGGTCTTGTCGCCCATGGACTGGATCACGCTGGCGGCAGGACCGATGAACTTTATCCCCCTCCTGCTGCAGATCTCAGCCAGCTCGGAGTTCTCCGACAGGAAGCCGTAGCCGGGGTGCAGTGCGTCGCATCCGGTCTCCACCGCCAGATTAACCAGTTGGTGCGGATTCAGATAGCCCTGCAACGGATCCACTCCGACAGCGTAGGACTCGTCCGCCTTCTTGACGTGCAAGGCGTAGCGATCCGCTTCGGTATAAATGGCCACTGAGCGTACACCCAGTTCACGACAGGCGCGGGCAATCCGGACGGCAATTTCGCCCCGGTTGGCAATGAGGACTTTTTTAAGCACTGAAGAATTTCCTGATGGCCGGAGCAGCCCAGAGCAGGCTGCACCGTTTTTTTAGCCGGTGCAGCTTAACACGCAGCGCGGACGCGTCAACCCGGAATCGTGGATTTCGGGGCAACTGCCTGCATGGCCGACGCCTTCCACAGGCCTTGAACCAGCCAGTTTCCCGCCCTTGGCGGGGGATCAGTCCGGCTGACGGTCGTAGATCCGGACCATTTCTATGGCGGCCCCAAAATTTGCCGGCTTGATGGTGAGTTCGACCCGCAGCCGATTTCCATCGCCCTCTACGGTGTAGGTTTCCATGGTGAAGCCTCCGTCGCGCGGACGCCCCTCCACATACAGGGTCTCACCCTCCCACGCGCCGAAGGAAAAGTCCTGACCGCCATTCTCATAGAAGCCACTGGCACCAATGCTGCGGGTACGGCCGTCGGTGTGGAAAATGCGCTGCCAGCCGTCCTCATAGCCAAACCAGAACTCCGGGGCGTCATAGCTGATGCGCAGCACCTCATCATAGGAGATACGGTCGTACAGCTCATGCTCCTCGGGCCCTCCGCGATAGCGACCCTTCTCCGGACGCCCGAACCAGCGCCGCTCTACTCTGCCCCCGGCCTTGATGATGGCAGCCTCGACCGCTTCATCCGTATCGTCGCTCAACTCCTCGTTGATAAGCCATGAACCCTGCAGAAGGGTCGCCGGGGCATCGTCAGCCAATGCTGCCGGGATGGCCAGGCCGCAAAGCCAGACACTGTTCAACAGGAGCAGACCCAGCAACGGAAATGAAAATTGACAGCGGAGCATCTGGGAACCTCTCGATTTCCGGAAATCTTAACCCGAACCCGACGAATTGACACCCCTGCGATATCCGGACCCTCCGGCCCTTCCTCGCCAGAGCGCGAGCACATTGGTGCTCATCAACAGAGAGATTGCCGCTACCCCCAGTGCCATGCCGAACCATTGCAGGGCGTACAGCAGGTTGCTACGCGTGCTCACCACCAGTGCAGGCCAGTGACGGGCCATCACTCCAGGCTGGTTTTCCGCCAGGCGGACAACGTATGGCATCAGGGGCTGGTCAAGGATCTGAGCGGCTCTGGGGATGTCCAGCCTGCGAAAGCGCACGGGCCACACCTCCCCTTCTACCTGGGTGACAGCATCGGTGGCAGCCGGTATGTGCAGCTGGCCGATCAGAGCTTGCGGACCTGTTACCGTCGGTATGGCGGGCTGACCGTCATTCCCAGGAGATATCCAGCCACGACTGACCAGCACGTACCGTCCGGAGTCGAGCAGCACGGGAGTGACCAGCTCGAAACCGGGCGCCCCCTGCAGGAACTGAAAGGCCACCAGGAAGGAGGCCTCATTCCAGTAACTCCCGGAGAACGTCACACTGAGATTCTCGAGTTCCCGCTGCTGATCTGCGGTGAGGGGGGCGGAGATTGGCGGCAGGCTTTCCAGCGCGACCGCTGGCTCCAGCTGGCGCGCCTGCATGGCATCCTGCAGCGCGCGCTTCTCCGCGGCCCGGCCAAGCTGCCACAGCCCCAGATTGACCAGGGTCGCAATCACCAGGCACACGCAGAAGGCGATCCCCCAATGGACCCTTACCTGCAGGGGACCAATTGCGAACAGTCTGCGCATCGCCATGCTCCGTATTCTTCTTATATTTGTAGGTGGCTCCGCAGGAAGCACACCGTCGGAACGAGAGCTTCCCACGAAAAGCAGAACGGCTCAATGATTTCTCATTGAGCCGTTCTTTACAGAAAAGTTCCTGAACGAGGTCGCTCTCGCCCAGACTCGACCATGAAAAGTAAAGGAGGCGGGAAGCCGCAGCTTCCCATCCCCTTTCAGACATCCCTGTCCCTTTGAGCTGTCCTTGGTCCCTGTATGAACATTTCCCTTGTTCATCCCTCAGCCGATCCCTGTTTCGGCGTCGGGATTATCATCCCTGTTCGGCGTTCCTCGCCTGGTTGGTCCGTTCCTGCGGCCCTTGTTCCGCGATCACGGTCCTGACATCCCTGTACGACTTCCCTATCCTGAAGTTACTTCTGCTGAATCCATTCTGCTGAAGTCCCGTCATTGAAGTCCCTCTCTTGAAATCCCTCTCCTGAAATCCCTCTCTTGAAGTCCTTCTCATTTCGATGAAATCCATTTCATCGAGCTTCCCTGCCATGCATCCGTGCATGTCTGGATATCCTATCCATGTCATCCCTGTCCGCCTGCGTCCCTGCCGGCGTCCAGTGCGCTTCCCTGCAATCCGGATCCCGTCATCCAGACGGTATTTCTTTCCCTATTCCTTTTACCACATCCCTGCGCAAAAGTTCCGAAACAATTCTCGTTAGCGTGAAACAACCAGTCGGTTCTCCACACGCTGAACATGGTCATACCCGGCAGCGATCTCCTCGGCCAGCTGTTTGGCGGCATCCGACTCGGCTCGGCCTTCCAAGGTAACTACCCCGTCCTTGGTATCGATATTGATGTCCATGGCCTTGAGTTCAGAGTTCACCGCGAAGCTGGACTTGAGACGCGCGGTGGTAGTCATGTCGTAGAAGGCGGTGGTGAAATCCCGTCCTGCATCATCCATGCGATATTCCGATTCTCCGACCGTAAGCATGTTGTTGACGCTGGTCACCCCATCCAGGTTGGTCGCAATTTCTCCGGCCAGTTCCTTATGGACTTCGGAGGCTACGGTACCCGTCAAGGTGACGACGCCATTGTTCACCGCCGTATCAATCTTGAAGTTATTCAGCTCGGTATTGAGCAGATAGGACCCTTCAAGCTTGCCGTCTATCCAAGCATCCCTTGCCTGTCCTTCCCACTCTGCTGCCTGTGTGGAAGTGGCCGCCAGAGCGGCAAGAGTGACACCGAGGGCAAGAGTCTTGATCTTGATATCCATAATTCACCTCATGTTGTCTGTTTACAGTCTTGCTGTTATAGCTAGAGCAATAGCTGTGCCATAAACACATAAAACAATAAAATCAAATAGTTATGAAGATGGAGGGGAAGGCAGCGGGACGAATGCTGTAATTTTTACACGCCCCGCTGAAATTGCTTCCTACTGTGCTTCCTGTTCGCTGTCCGCGCTTTCCACCGACTCGTCGACAGCGTCGTCTGCCGCTTCGTCGGCTTCAAAGTCGAGCGTAACCGTGTTCTCGAAGTTGGCCTGGAAGGCCTCTATGAAGGCGTTGCGAAGGATATTGCCGACTGCCACCAGCACACTGGTGTCAGGGCTGTCGAGGTCACCGGAGATGGGGACGTTCGTGGCCAGCTGTCCGGTAGGCTGGTTCTGCAGGATCTCCCCGATAAAACCCACGAAGGACTCCCACACGACCACCAGTGGGTTATCGCCGTCGCGCTCCACGTCCTCCTGCCACTTGAAAACGTCCAGGTTGTGGATGATGGGTTTCACATAGCCTTCAAGCCTGCCGTCCGCGGCCGCCATCTCTGCCACCACATCAAGACTGCCGCCCTCGACATCGAAGGGCGCGTAGGCGTCGATGACGCTGTCCAGCGATACGATAGGCAGTCCCAGCAGCCGCAGATCGAGGTCAAAGGTAGGTTCCACAGGGGTAGGGTCGAAGCTGACCATGAGGGTGACTTCACTGTCTTCCATCGCCAGCGCGGTGGCATTGACAGTAGCAACCATGGTCTCGGTCAGGTCTTCACTATTGGAGAGATTGCTCGCCACGCCATTGATGCGCGACAGGAAAACGTCCACTACCGGGTCGGATTCGAAGTTGCGAAAGTGCAGTTCGCTGTCACGCACCTCCACCCGGTCGATCCGCAGCGGCACCAGCTCATCCAACAGCGTAAGCCACTGTCCGTCGGTGCCAGTCTGACGGGATTCTTCGCTGGCCCCATCGACTATGTTGACCGCCGCCCGCGATACCTCAGCTTCGGCGACAACCGCCCCTTTGAGCAGTGCGCTCCACAGGACGGAGAATTCCACGTGTTCGGCGGCAAAGAGGGGCACCGGCACATCGCCCTCGGTCTTGATAATGGCGATGTCATCGATTCTGTAGGCACCCCGGATCAAGGACAGATCAATGTCGCCTACGCTGCCGTCGTAACTGGGCGATTCATCGAGTTTGTCATTCACGTAGTCCTGGATGACCGTGGGCAGGGCCACTCGAACGCCGATCAACACCACCGCCACTGCGGCCACAGCCAGCAGCACCTTCTTCCTTTTTGTTCCCTTCCTGATGGGTTTGATGATAAGCCCTCCTTCCCTGGCGTCCCGTGACAGAACTAGAGAAAAATTTACCTGGGCGTGTAATTCTTACACTCCCGGGCCGCAGGTCTGGCCAACCGTCCCGGTCAGCCTGGTTCCCGCATTTCCTCCAGAATCCGGCTACAAGCCGAGCTTTTGTCGAGGATCACGTCCAACGCCCTGATGGCCCCGTCGCCCGCCCCTTGCTGCTGCAGCAGCAGCCTGGCCAGCTCTGCGTTCATCACTATGGCATTGAGTTCATTACGAATATCGTGAACCAGCTTACTTAGACCAGGAGTTTCCTGATATTCCTGTAACTTCATTGTTTTCTCCGTATGCGTTCAAGCGGTTGTATAGTGTCTTGACACTGACACCCAACACCTCAGCCGCCTTTTTCTTATTGTTTTCGAACTGCTTCAGAGTACCTGCAATCAATTCCCGTTCCACTTCTTCAATTGTTTTGCCAATCAGGTCACTGCCCACGCTGGGCGAGCGCTGCCGGGAGAAGGGGGAGCTGAAATGGGAGGGGAGGACAAGCGTGTCAGCATCCGGCTCGGTCAGGATATAGGCACGCTGGATGACGTGGCGAAGTTCCCGGACATTGCCTGGCCACTCATATGACATAAGGCGCTTCATCGCCTCTTCACCAACCGTCAGCGAGGTGCCGTTCTCGCGGTTGAGATATTGCAGAAAACTGCCCGCCAGCAGCGGAATGTCCTCCATGCGCTCACGCAGGGGGGGCACATGAATGGGGAACACCGCCAGCCGGTAGTAGAGATCCTCCCGCAGGCAGTTGTCTTCGGAAAGTTGCTGCTCGGTGCGGTTGGTGGCTGAAATGACTCGACAGTTGACCGGGAAGGCCTCGATACCGCCAACCCTGGTCACCATCTGCGTCTCCAGTACCCGCAGCAGGTGAGGCTGGAGCGACAGTGGCATCTCCGTGATCTCGTCCAGAAACAGGGTGCTGTTGTCCGCCTGCTCGAACAGACCTATTTTCCGGGCGACCGCACCGGTAAACGCGCCTTTTTCATGACCGAACAGCTCGCTGCCGATCAGCTCGCTCGACAATGCCCCGCAGTTGGCTGCCACCATGTGGCCGGGAGCCTTGCTGGCATAGTGTATGGCCCGGGCGACCATTTCCTTGCCTACGCCGCTCTCGCCCATCAGCATCACGTTGGCGGGGGTGGGTGCCACCCGTTCGATCTGACGATACAGTGAGCGCATGGCGGCAGATTCGCCCACCAGTTGACCGAAGTGGCGCTCGGAGGCCTCGCTGCGGGCATCATCTTCGAACAGACGCTTGATCCGCTGTAGATCGAGGGGTTTCACCAGATAATTGACGTTCATGCCATACAGGGACATGACATGGTTCTTGACCGAGGGATGGCCGGTGATGATGGTCACGCGGGGCTGGTCATCACCGGGAACCAGGCTCTCCAGCACATGGAAGCCACTTCCGTCAGGGAGCATCAGATCAAGGAATATGCGATCGTAGGCACGACCGCGCAAACGCTCCCTGGCGTCCGCAACCGTGCCGGCCACGTCCACGTTGTGACCCAACAGCGTCAGCAATTGTGAGGTTGCATCCGAAAAAGCCGCATCATCATCGACAAGCAGTACCTTCGCCAAACGTACTTCTCCTTTTGCAACTCCAAGGGAACCGCTGATACTAACACAACCCTGCAAAGGTGCTTGCCCTTCATCGGTAAATTACACAAGGGGGCCCCGTCTCTTTTATCACGGCGATGTGATAACGTATTCGACTCCCCCAGTGTGCCATTCAGTCACCGCAGCAAGGAACCCGCACAGCATGAAAATCGGCGTTTTATCACGAAACAGCAAACTCTATTCAACGTCGAGGCTCGTGGAAGCGGCCAAGGCCCGAGGCCACGAGGCCCGGGTGGTGGATGTTCTGAAGTGTTACATGAACATCACCGCCAACAATCCTACAGTCCTGTACAAAGGCCTGGGGGACCCTGAGGTGCTGGAGTTCGACGCTGTCATTCCCCGCATCGGCGCAAGTGTTACTGGCTACGGCTGTGCCGTGCTGCGCCAGTTTGAAGTGTGTGGCACCTATTCTGTAAACGAATCCATTGCCATCACCCGCTCCCGTGACAAGCTGCGTGCCCACCAGTTGCTGGCTCGGCGCGGCATCGGCCAGCCAGTGACCAGCTATGCCCACTCGGCCGATGCCACCAACGATCTGATCAACTCCGTAGGAGGGGCGCCATTGGTGGTGAAGGTCATGCAAAGCACCCACGGCAACGGCGTGGTGCTGGCTGAGACCCGCAAGGCCGCCGAAGCGCTGATCAACGCCTTTCGGGGTCTGGAGGCCGACTTCCTGGTACAGGAGTTCATCAAGGAATCAGCCGGAGCCGACATCCGCTGCTTCGTGATCGGTGAGCGCGTGATTGCAGCCATGCAGCGCACGGCCGCTTCCGGAGAGTTTCGCTCCAACCTCCACCGCGGCGGCAGCGCGTCTGTGGTCAAGCTGCGGCCCGACGAGCGCAAGCTTGCCGTCAAGGCGGCCCAGGTGATGGGTCTGGACGTCGCGGGTGTCGACATCATTCGCTCCAATCATGGCCCCCTGGTCCTGGAGGTAAACTCCTCCCCCGGACTGGAAGGGATCGAGCATGCAACCGGCAAGGACATAGCCGGCGCGATCATCGAATACATCGAGAAAGATGCCCTGCGCGGCCCCAACAAGATGAAGGGCAAAGGCTGACACGAGGTGATTCCATCCCTGGAATCGGTATTCCTTCACGACTTCCGTGTTGTGCCCACTCCCTTCGGGCACCCGTGCATCCACATCCCTGTCAACCTGCTCAGGATTGCCGCGCCGTTCCGGCCGCCATGCACCTGACTATGCTTGGTTATGACTTGGCGCAGTCCCGTGGGATAAATTCCCACGATATGCGCTTGGACATGACTATACCCAACTCGCTGGATGCCTTGCAACCTTTGCTGTGCTTTTTTCGAAGCTCCGGTTCGAAGCTTCCGGCCTGGATTGCCAGGGGCCTGGCCAATCAGGGTGTGGATCCCGGATACAGGTGGCAGGCCACTGGCTGGCCGTCAGTGGTCAGTAACGGAGGAACCGTGCGGCAGATGTCCATCACCTTCGGGCAGCGCGTATGGAAGGTACAGCCGGCGGGGGGATTGATGGGAGACGGCACGTCGCCGGACAGCACCTGTCGCTGCGACTTGCGATGGGGATCCGGTACCGGAATCGCAGAGATCAGGGACTGGGTGTAGGGGTGTCGGGCCGTACGATAGATGCTCTCACCCAATCCGGTCTCGACAACCTTGCCCAGATACATGATCGCGATGCGATCGGAAATATGCTTCACCACCGCAAGATCGTGCGCGATGAACAGATAGGAGAGGTGAAACTCCTTCTGCAGGTCCACCAGCAGGTTGAGAATCTGACTCTGGATGGATACGTCCAACGCCGAAACCGGTTCGTCGCAGATGATGAGCCTTGGATTCAAGGCAATCGAGCGGGCAATCCCGATGCGCTGGCGCTGCCCACCGGAGAACTCGAAGGGATAGCGGGTGACCGATCTGGCTGGCAGTCCCACGACGTCCAGAAGCTCGCGCACGCGCTGCTGCCTCGAGATGCGGTTCCCGATCTTCTGCACGATGAAGGGCTCTTCCAGGATCTCCCCCACGGTGTGGCGGGAATTCAGTGACTCCATCGGATCCTGGAAGATCATCTGGATATCGCGCCGAAAGGGCATCAGCGCCTTGCGACCGAGGCGGCTGATATCAGTGCCATCGAAGACAATCTCGCCCGCCGTCGGCTGATACAGCCTGGCGATGCACCGTCCCAGAGTGGACTTGCCGCAGCCGGACTCACCGACCAGCCCCAAAGTTTCCCCCGGCATGATGTCGAAGCTGACGCCATCGACCGCCTTGTTGTACTTGCCAGTGCGCATGAACACACCTTCCTTCACCGGAAAGTGCATTTTCAGGTCGCGCACCTGCAGCAGAGGAGAAATGGTTGTCGTCTCGAGCACAGAGGTCATGCGATGGCACTCAACTTGAAGCGACTGCTGTCACCACCAGTACCCACTTCGTGCTGCACAACGGTGCGCCACTCGTAGCAGGCGACATCGTGCCCCGTCTCTACCATTTCGGTCGGCGGATGGGCCGTGGTGCAGTGGTCCTGACGGAAACGGCAGCGATTCTCGAAGCGACAGCCCCTGGGTAGATCAAGCAGCCCTGGCACCATGCCGGGAATGATCTGCAGACGCGCTTTCTGGGGTGTGTCCAGGCGCGGAATGGATTCGAGCAGACCGCGGGTATAGGGATGAGTGGGGCGATCGAAGATGTCAAAGACCGATCCACTCTCCACCACCTTACCGGCGTACATCACCACAACCGAAGACGAGGTTTCTGCGATCACCCCGAGATCATGGGTGATCAGCATGACCGCCATGCCCATCTCGGCCTGCAGCTCCTTGATCAGCTCCAGGATCTGGGCCTGGATGGTGACATCGAGCGCAGTGGTCGGCTCGTCAGCGATCAGAAGGGCCGGCTGACACACCAATGCCATCGCGATCACCACCCGCTGGCGCATGCCACCGGAGAGCTGGTGTGGATACTCGGTCATGCGAATGTCCGGCGCGGGGATGCCGACGCGATCGAGCATGTGCACCGCTTCGCGTATCGCCTGATCCTTGGACACCTTCTTGTGCAGCAGGATCACCTCTGTCAGCTGGCGACCGATGGTGTGCACGGGGTTCAGTGCGGTCATCGGTTCCTGGAACACCATGCCGATGCGGGCACCGCGGATTTTTTGCATGTGGTCGAGGCCAAGGGTGACCAGATCCTGGCCCTGAAACACAATCTGGCCGCCATTTATCTGCCCCATTGGCTGAGGCAGCAGGCGCATGATGGACTGGGCCGTGACACTCTTGCCACACCCCGATTCTCCCACGATTCCGAGGGTCTGCCCCGCATCGATAGAAAAACTGATGTCATCCACAGCACGGACACGTCCCTCGTCCGTATCGAATTCGGTGATCAGATTCCTGACCGAAAGCAAAGGTTCAGGCATGCGTCCTACATCTCGTCAGCGAATTGATCATATACGTTGATCTGCGGCTCGAAGGTCTGGCCGGAGCGGCGCGCCGCCAGCGTTTCCTCTTTCATCTCGGTATCGATCCAGTGCACAAACAGCTCTCCCGCCCCGTCCGAATGCTTGTGGTTGAAGCCTTCGGGGAAGCGCACCCAGCGCCAGTGGCCAAGCCGGTAGAAGTTCTGCACGAAGCCTGGAACGAAAGAAGCGTAATCGTGATGCCGTTGAATCATTTCATGAGACAGCTCGATCATTTCCTGTTTGTCCGAAGACACGGTGTAGCGATCGATCAGCTGGTCGAATTCGAAGTCAGCGAAAGTTTCCAAATTGTTGGTCTGCACCTTTGGCTGACGATTGGGATTGATGCTGCCGTCTTCGAGGAAGGCATCATCGTATGCGTTATCCGAGTGATAGTACTCCCAGAAGCGCGGGTACATCTCCAGGAAGCGGCCAAACGCACCGAAGTATATGTCATGCTGCTTCTCTTGCACCTTCTTGAAGGACGCTGTGCTGTCCAGGATTTCAACCCGGAAATCCAGACCCGCCTTGATCGCCTCCTCTTTGAGGATGGTCAATACAGGCGCCAGGGATTCGTATCCCGTCGTAAGCGTGAACGAGAGCCTCTGCCCCTGCTCGTTCACCAGGATGCCATCCGGCCCGCGGCGGGTGAAACCGGCAGCAGCGAAGTGCTCCTGCGCCTTGTCGATATCAAAGGGCCGCGCCTTCAAGGTCGGATGCGAGAACTCGCCAAAGCCGTCCTGAGGCGAGTTGAGGCGTGCATATTCACCCCTGAAGTAGCGTTCAATCACCAGATCCCAGTTGGTTGCGTAGTTGATGCCCAGGCGCACGTCCTGGTTGTCCAGCAGGGGGCGTGCGCTGTTCATCCATAAGCCATAGTCAGGGCGTGGCCGTTGATTGTAGAACACGGATTTGTGGATGTAGCCGTTCTGGACATCAGGATCGCTGTCGGGCAGCTTTTCGTACCAGTACTCGGCCAGGTTGAGGCCAAACATGTCGATATCGCCCACCTTGAAGGATTCGAACACCTTGGCTGTATCACGGATAACTGAAATGTATATCTGGTCAGCGTTGTAACGGTTGCGCCAGAACTTCTTGTCCTTCGCCCACCAGTCATCGTTGCGGGTCAGGGTCACCGACCGTCCCTTGACGATATCCTCGTCGCGGATGTAATAGGCGCCAGTGGTCGGAATGAAGCTCCATTGGTATCGCTCAACGAAATCAGGGCCGAAGTTCTGGTAGAAGTGCTCTGGTGCCGGAGTGTGCTCCAGCGCCTGGGTCAGAATGTCCGGCTTCAGTTCCGGCATGGTCAGAGAGATCGTGTAATCATCGTACTTGCTGATATTGGTGTACTGGGTGCTGTACCAGTTGTTGTACCAGGGAGCGACGATATGTTCGGAACGGTTGAAGAAGAACAGGAAGAAGTAGTCGTCCGCAGTGACGGGCTCTCCGTCTGACCAGCGGGCGTCAGGATCGAGCCTGATATAGACGGTCTTGTCTTCCTCGGAAAGCGCCCATTCCGTGGCGAGCCCCGGATAATACTCGAAAGTGTCGGGGTGGCGATGGGCAAGCTGCACGGCCACGTTATCGAGAATCCAGTTGCGGAAGGAGCCATTGGAGTCGGGACCCACCGTGCGCAGGGTACGGGGAAAGTCCTGCATGGCCTCAAACTGTATGCCGCCCTTCTTTGCGTCCGGGGAGCCGATATCAGGCTGATCCATGCCGTTCTCCCAAACCAGGTCGGTCGGGATATCTGCCGGGGTCTTGAAGGAGAAGAAATCGGGATGGGCCGCGTAGAACTCGCGCGCCTGCTCGGGACCACTCAGCTGGCCCTCCGGTACCGGTGCGGAGGCGCCCTGCTGCGACTCGCCCCCACAGGCCACAAGTAGGCCGATAGCCCCCAGCAGCGCCAGTCGGGTTGCAAATTCTTTGATCATGTCGATGCCCTCCAGATGAAGACCTTCATTTGTATACGGTAAATTTCTTCGGGTCAAAAGATTCTCTGACCGCTTCGCCAATGAACGTCACCAGCGTCAGCAGCACCACCAGGGTGCCAAAAGCAGACATCACGATCCACGGCGCGGTGCGCAGATTCTCCGTGCCCTGTTTGAGCAGCTCCCCCAGACTGGGCGTGGGCGGCGGCAGCCCGAATCCCAGGAAATCGAGTGCCGTGATGGCCGTGATCGCGGAGACGATAGTGAAGGGAGCGAAGGTGACCATGGTAGCGAGCGTATTGGGCAGCACATGGTGAAAGATGATTCTCGTATTGGAAGCGCCAATGATCCGTGCGGCCGCCACATAATCACGCGCCTTCTGTTTGTAGGTCTCGGTCCGCATGTAATAGGTCATGGAAGTCCATGAGAACATCACCATCACCGCAAGCAGAATCGCTATCCGCGTCGATATCGAGAACGTCGAGGGAATAACGGAGAAAATGATGATGACCATGTATAGAAAGGGAATATTGCTCCATATCTCGATAACCCGTTGAAACAGAAGGTCGAACCAGCCTCCCAGATAGCCCATGACCGAGCCGATGCTGATGCCGATTGCATAGACAGCGGCAAGGAAACCGAGCGAGAAAAACAGGGCGATACGGGTGCCATAGAACAGTCGCGCGAGAATGTCACGGCTTGTGGTGTCAGTGCCAAGGTAGTGCTTGAACTCGGCCGAGGGAGCCTCGGCGCGATAAATGCCTGTCACCGTGTGATTTTCGTTAGGGCTGTAGGGAACAAGCGGCATCAGTACCCAGTTGTCGCCACCTTCCTGCTCGAAGCGTTCCTTCAGATCCCTGTAGTTGGTTTCATAACCATAGTTGAAGCCGAAGTCTGTGCCAGGATGGAAGGCGCCGTAGGTCGGAAAGTAGAGCCGACCTTC
>Ga0079224_100008880_pt1 | contig 13649 bp, 11 predicted proteins | sample Stecom2015_FD_80414 | JGI IMG/M metagenome (GOLD analysis project Ga0079224, IMG submission 80414) | Agricultural soil microbial communities from Utah to study Nitrogen management - Steer compost 2015 | ecosystem: Environmental > Terrestrial > Soil > Agricultural land | place: USA: Utah... | reverse complement strand
GCTTGAAGCTTGAAGCTTGAAGTTTGAAGCGTGAGGCCAGAGTCTGGAACCAAACCGTATATCCATACTGCGAGCGCGTGCTCCACAAGTATATAAGCGGGCAGAAGCCCGCTTATATTTTCACTTCTTTTTATTCTCAATTTGCGAGGCCGGGGATTTCCTTGGCGTGATCCACATTCTGGAGCGACATGAATGCATCGAAAATCGCCTGTGCTGAGTCTTCCGCTTTCCCTGCGTTCGCACAATCCTTGAACTTGCCCCACAGCTGATCCCGGCTCAAGGGAATATCGGGGCCACCGCGCACCGCTTCGACCTCCCGCGACTGGATAGTGCGCCCGTCCTTGAGGTGGATCGTGACTTGATCATAGGGCGCATAGCCCGGCATCGTGGGATGATCGCGGGGGTCGATCTCCACCCGAGTCTTGCTGATCAAGGATTGGACGTCGTCGCGCTGCACAAAGTCGTCGGTCAGTTCCCCGAGCCCGGCCGACTTCGCGATGATTGCAGACGCCATGGCGAATTGCATGCTGAATTTCGCTTCCAGTCCAGTCTGGGGCTGGCTGTTGCGCAACATTGTTGCGTTGCGCAGACTGGTCGAGACCGTGATGTCTTCGATTTCCTCCGGCCCTACCGGTAGATCGGCAACCAGATCCAGCATTCCGTCCAGCGCACGATGCGTGCAGAAACACAACGGATACTTCTTGACCGATAATTTCAATGTCGTCATCCGCCATTCTTTGCCGACAGTAGATTCCGACTCCAGGTCCACGCGTCCTGCCGGTGACACTGCCTTCAGGAAACCCTGATTGTGTTCAATGGCGTCCAACGACGAGGTGTAACCTGCGCGCGCCAGACGGGCCGCCAATACCCCGGAATAGGCCGAGCGGCCGGCGTGGAAGGGCTTCGTCATGGTGCCGAAGTTGGCCATGATGCCGGCGCTTTGGGAAGCCCCCAGTGCAATGGCCATTGCGCATTGCTCGGCATTGAGCCTGTTCAAAGACGCGCAGGCAGCGGCTGCCCCGATAGCTCCGAAGATACCCGTGGGATGCCAGCCCTTGTTATGGTGATGGTCGGGGTCGCGCTGGGCCAACTCGGCCCACACCTCGTAACCCGCTGCATAGGCGACCATCATGTCCTTGCCGGAGGCGCCCACGGCCTCGGCTTCGGCCAGGATGGCCGGGACGAGGACGGTGCTGGGATGGCCGCGTAAACCCACGTCATCGAAATCCAGCGCGTGTGCAGCCGTGCCGTTGATAAAAGCGGCTTCCGGCGCAGATGCGGTCGCATTGCCAAAGACCAGCGTGGATGTTCCTGCAGCTGGAGCCAGCACTTGTTGAAGTAGTTGTACTGCGGGCTCATTGCGGCCCGCCAGCATCACCCCTACACAGTCGGTAAAGCCGGTATGGATGACAGGCAGTGCCTGTTCAGGGATCTGGTCATACGTGAGCTGGGCAACGAATGCACCCAGCTGTTCAGTCAAACGTGCCACGATTGTCTCCTCTTGTTGTGCTGTCTTGGCGATGCCGGGTTCAAGCCTGTTGAGCCACGGCAATTTTCTCGCGCAGCTTGGCAAGGCTGCCACCTTTCATGACGGAGCCGGGTAGGGGGTGACCTACGATCTCTTCGGCAAGCAGGGCCGATTCAATGAGCTTCTCGAGATCGACGCCCGTCTCGATGCCCATTTCCTCGCACATGAATACGAGGTCTTCCGTGCAGACGTTGCCCGCAGCCCCGGCGTGGGACGCAAAGGGGCAGCCGCCCAGACCCGCTACCGCGGCATCAAAGGTCGCTACGCCCATTTCCAGACCGGCATATGCGTTGGCGATTCCCATTCCCCGGGTGTCGTGCAAGTGCAGCGAGATCTCAAGCTCGGGATGCTTCTCGCGCACGGCTCCCACCACACGCTTGATCGACAGCGGGGTCGCCCATGCCATGGTGTCAGCCAAGGAGAGAGTCTTGATAGTGATTTGCTTTTCCTTCGCGATTTCGAGTGCTTGGGAAATTAGCGTCAACACGGTCTCGATGCTGATATCGCCTTCGAAATTGCAGCCGAAGGCCGCCATGATGCTCATACGGTCGACCGTCACGTCGTAGCGCTGGAACATGTCGGCGATCGTACGAGCGGCTTGCAGGTTTTCCTGCATCGTGCGCTTTTGATTACGTAGCAGAAATTTCTCTGAAGCAGTGAACGACAACGACCCACGAATATCGAGTTTCTGAGTGGCGATCGCGCGCTCCAGGCCTTTGTCGTTCAGCCAGAGGCCGGTGTATCGAACGCCAGGTTTGCGCTTGAATCCCCTGACCACTTCTTCTGCGTCCGCCATGGTGGGGACGGCCTTCGGGTTGACAAAGGATGTGACCTGGATCTGCTCGAGACCAGTCTCGGACAGACTGTCTATGAATTCGATCTTTCGTTCTGTGGGGATGGGGCCTTTTTCGATTTGAAAGCCCTCGCGGGGCCCTTCTTCGAGAATGTGGACTTTCTTAGGCAAATCTGACATGGCTAAATGCGTCCGTCCCTCGGGTCTGACCCGCCGGCCGAACCTCCTCCTATTGTTGTCAATTTGTAGTGCGAATAGTTGAATTGCAGAGTAGAGATAAATTACCGGCAATGTAGGACAGTGTCAATAAACCCGCCACTTGTATTCCCTATCCGGATGCAGCCGGGGCATAGGAAAAACCCCTGCCCATCACTCAATTCGTTGACAACGCTCCTTTCCAAACACTAGCATGTAGATCAAACAAATGAATAACTCGCTATGCAAATACGCTAGGGGGAATAGGAGGCAGAACGGTATGAATGCGGAGCGCGTCGGTGGATTTTTTTGGCTGCTTGTAGGCTTGGCCAGCATTAGCGGGGCAATTTCCCTGGGCGTGGGAACCATGTCCGAGCCCGATTCCGGTTTCATGGCTTTCGTGGCCGGCGTCCTGATCGTGGTACTCGCCTTGTCGATTTGCGTGAAGTCCTATATGTCTGGTCCCAGCGAACGGACCCGGCTTTCCGAACTGTGGAGCGGCTTGCAGTGGTGGCGCCCAATAGCAATTTGCCTCTTGGTGCTCGCCTTCATTCTCGTGTTCGACTGGCTCGGCTACTTCATCAGCAGCCTGCTGATGCTCACGGTCATCATGCGTTGGCTCGAAGACCAGTCTTGGGTTTTCTCTATTGTCGTGCCTGTGGTTGTCGTGACCGCTACTTGGCTGCTGTTTAGCAAAGTCCTGATGATCAACTTGCCCTCCGGCATATTTGGTCTGTGAGTGGAGAGCTGAATCGTGGATTTTTTCTCGAGTGTCTTGCACGGGTTCGCCGTTGCCTTTGAATGGCAGAATCTTGTTTTCTGTTTCTTTGGAGTGCTGGTCGGCACCCTCATTGGGGTATTGCCCGGGTTGGGGCCTGTCGGCACGATGTCCATTCTCCTTCCCATCACCTACGGCATCTCACCCGTCACAGCCATCATCATGTTGGCGGGCATCTACTATGGGGCGCAGTACGGTGGGTCGACCACCTCAATACTGGTAGGGGTTCCTGGCGAAGCATCATCGGTCGTGACAGCGCTCGACGGTCATCAGATGGCACTGAAGGGCAGGCCAGGACCAGCGCTCGGTATCGCGGCTTTTGGCTCCTTTATCGCGGGAACGCTGGCAATCGTTGGCCTGATGGCTCTCGCGCCACCATTGGCGTCGGTCGCACTGCGCTTCGGGCCGCCGGAATACTTCGCGTTGATGATTCTTGGCTTGGTGATCCTCACTTACCTGGCACAGAGGTCCTTGGGCAAGGCCCTGTTGATGGCCGCAGTCGGCGTAGTCCTGGGTACGGTCGGCCTTGACAATATGACTGGCATGCCTCGCTTTACCTTTGGACGCTCGGAGCTGCTTGACGGTATAGATATCGCTCCGCTTGCGATGGGTCTTTTCGGTGTGTCGGAAATCCTGCTCAATGTCGAACGTACGATCAAGAAAGGCGTGATCATCGACAAGGTGAAGAACCTGCTCCCTACCAGGAAGGATTGGGTCCAGGCTTTCTTCCCAATCATGCGCGGTTCGCTTTCAGGGTTCTTCCTCGGAATTCTGCCTGGCGGCGGCGCGACACTTTCGACGTTCGTGTCCTATAGCGTCGAAAAGCGCATTTCCAAGAAGCCCGAAGAATTCGGTCACGGAGCCATTGCCGGGGTGGCGGCGCCCGAATCCGCGAACAACGCTGCAGCGCAGTCCTCGTTCATTCCTCTGCTCACCCTTGGCGTTCCGGGCAACTCGGTCATGGCTATTTTGCTGGGTGCCCTCATGATTCACGGAATTTCGCCGGGCCCGCTAATGATTCAGCAGCATCCGGATCTTTTCTGGGGTGTGGTCAGCAGCATGTATGTGGGCAACGTGATGTTGCTCCTGCTCAATCTGCCCATGATTGGGATCTGGATCCGCCTGTTGCGTGTGCCGTACGGAATTCTGTTCCCTTTGATTCTCTTCGTCGCCCTCACGGGAGCCTATGTGATCAACGGGAACGAAATGGACCTGTACTTGATGCTGGGCTTTGGCGTCTTCGGCTATCTGATGAGAAAGTTCGACTATGAGCCCGCGCCGCTCATCCTGGCCTTTGTATTAAGCCCGATGCTCGAGAACGCCATGCGTCAATCGCTCGTGCTCTCGTCCGGCAGCCTCGGCATTTTCGTATCAAGCTATATCTCGATCGGGTTCCTGACCATGGCGGCGCTGCTGTTGATCAGCTCCGCGATGCCGGCACTCAAGAAGAAAAGGGAAACGTTCGCTGCAACGGCAGAAGAAGAAGCGTGAGCGCTATTAAATCGCTGTAATCAAAGGAGGTCATCATGGAGTACAAGAAATCAGTGTCCCGGTTCGTTGGTCGTGGAGTGCTGGGCGCCCTGGCGCTGGCATTTGCAGGTTCGGCAACGGCCGCTGCGGACTTCCCGGCAGGGCCTATCACCATGTATGTCGCGTATGCTGCGGGCGGCACCACCGACCTGACAGCGCGGGCGCTTGCACAGAACACCGAAAAGATCCTTGGCGTGCCGGTTGTGGTCGAAAACAAGGCTGGCGGTGGCTCCACCGTTGCCAATGCCCTGACAGCCAGCAAGAAGCCCGACGGCTACACGGTTCTCGTGAGCTCTACCAGTTCGCTTACCATGCGGCCGCTGCTTATGAAGGTGGCGTACAAGCCGGAGAGTTTCCGCCCGTTGATGCAATACACGAACTACGTGGGTTCTCTGGTCGTTAATACGGACGCGCCCTGGAAGGATATCAACGAGTTCATTGAGGACGCCAAGAAGAACCCGGGCATGTCGTATTCATCGGCGGGCACTCATACTCAGCAACAAGTGGCGGTCGAAACGCTGGCCCTGTGCAAAGGCCTGCAGTTCAAGCACGTCACGACGAAAGGGGGGTCGGCGTCGAACACCATGCTGATGGGCAAGCACGTGAACTTTGCGGCCGGGTCGGGTTCACACCTGCCCTTTCTGGAACAAGGCGTGTTCCGCGAGCTGCTGATCTTTCATCGCGAAGATCGTCACCCAAAGTATCCTGATACGCCCGTCATGAAGGATATTGGTTGCCCGCCCAGCAATCCCGCCAGCGGTCTGATTGTGCTGGCGCCGGCAGGCGTGCCCGATGACGTGGCAGAAAAGCTGGCAAGCGCGTTCAAGCAAGCGGCTGAGGAACCTTCGTTCCAGGAACTGCTGAACAAGTTCAACATGCCGTATGACTACAAGTCCGGCGAAGAAATCATGAAGGAAATCCCTCCCGAGGTTGAATGGTATCGGGATTACTTCAAGAAAGCTGGCGTAGAAATGGTGCAGTGAGCGAGAACCTCCGGTTCTTGCGCTGGTTGGCAGGGGGCGTTTCAGGAGAAACGCCACTCTGGTTCAGACAGTGTTTCGGCATAGGCTCGTAGATGAAGCTAAGAGATGGATGTATTGATCAGTGGCATGCTCGGGCGGATGTTGTAGTGGTCGGGTATGGCGGCGCAGGTGCCGCTACGGCAATCACGGCCACAGACCTCGGTGCTTCCGTGATCCTGCTGGAGAAGGCTCCCAAGGGGCATGAGGGCGGAAACACTCGGGTCGCTGCGCAAGGCTACCTGAACCCTTCTTCGCCGGATCTCGCGGAAACCTACCTGAAGGCATTGTGCGGCCCGTACACCGTACCGGATGTCATGGTGAAGGTCTGGGCACACGAGATGTGCCTGAATAATGAATGGCTTAAGGAGATCGGTGGGGACCCTCAAGAGCATCAGCTCCAGCCCCATGGCATCGAATTTCCAGAACTGCCTGGGTCGGAATGCGTGCACAAGTTCCACCATGGCGACATTCTCGGCTATTCAAAAACCTGGGAGTTCCTTGCAAGTGCAGTCGAGTCCCGGGACATCGACATCTGGTATGGCTCGCCGGCCAAGCACTTGATTCAGGACCCTCATACAGGCGCTATCCTGGGTGTCCGGGTATTGCGCGATGGTGCATGGATGAACGTTCAGGCACGCAAGGCAGTGGTGCTTACCTGCGGTGGATTCGAGAACAACCAGGAGATGATCCGCAACTATCTGCCGAATATGCCTGTCTGCTATACGTCAGGCACGCCCTATAACGAGGGGGATGGCATCAAGATGGGCATCGAGGTGGGTGCCGATCTATGGCATATGAATAACTTCGCCGGGCCTACGATGGCGCTGAAGGTCCCCGAATATCCCACCACATTCTCTCTCGTTCCCCTCCATTTCTCACACGAACCGAAGGGCGGAATGGTAGTGGTGGGCCCGGACGGGAAGCGATTCATCAATGAAAAATACAAGAATCGGCATGGCAAGATGTACCAGTGTGGAAACTGGCTGTCCACGCGCATTCCATTGCCCATGTATATGGTCTTCGACCACGCGTTGTTTAGCGCCGGGCCGCTGCATGAGGGTAAACCGACCCATGGTTGGACTCAGCGGATGTGTGGTTACTCGTGGAGCGACGACAACCGGCGCGAGCTCGCGAAGGGCTGGATAAGGAGCGCGGAGAGCCTTTCGGAACTGGCCGCACAACTCGGGCTCCCCGTTGATAGCCTGGAAAATACGGTGGCGCGTTGGAATGCACAATGCGTTGAAGGACAAGACACCGATTTCGGTCGAAGCAAAATGCTCGCGCCATTCACTGCGGGCCCGTTTTACGCTATTGAACTCTCGCCGACCATGCTTAACACACAGGGTGGGCCGCGTCGCAATGAGCGTGCGCAAGTGCTTCGTCCCAACGGTGAACCAATTCCGCGACTTTATAGTGCGGGCGAGCTGGGGTCGATTTATAGCTACCTGTATCAAGGCACAGGGAACATCGGCGAATGTTTCGCATTCGGCCGCATCGCTGCGCGCAATGCCGTGGCGGAACCTGAGTGGGTATTGGCGAGCCTGGCTGAATAACAATCAAAATGAAGAAGCGAGAGTCGCTCATCCTCTTCACTCTGGCGGGTGTGCAGTTCTCGTTCGTGCTGGGATTCATGATGATGTTGCCGCTTGGGCCGCAATTCATCAATGATCTACACATCAATACACGCGAATTTAGCGCGATGCTGGCGGCGTACACGTTTGTCGCGGCAGCCTCGAACTTGCTTGCTTCCACGTATATAGATCGATTCGACCGACGGAAGCTGTTCTTGGTCGTTTATGGCTTGTTCGTGGTTGCCACGATCGTATGTGGTACGGCACCGGACTACTCCAGCTTATTGATGGCCCGCGCTTTCGCCGGGGCCACAGGTGGTCTCCTGGGCTCCCTGGTGCAGCTCTTCGTAGCGGATCTGATCCCATATGAGCGGCGGGGGAAGGCAATGGGCGTCGTTATGTCAGCGATTTCACTGTCGGCCGTCGTGGGCATTCCATTCGCGCTATTTTTGGCGACATCCTTTCCAGAACTAAGTTGGCGTGCCTCATTTTGGTTCCTGGCTGCGCTGGAATTAGTTGTGTTGGCTGTCGCATGGTGGGTGCTCCCTTCCTTGACCAAGCACATCAAGCGTACGGAGCCCGCCAAGATACTGCAGGCCATACTTCAAGTGGCGAAGGCCCGTGAGCATCGTGGCGCTTTCGGCTTGATTCTGATGCTCATGATGTGCAGTTTCACTGTCACGCCGTACGTGCCCCTATACCTGACATTGAATCTGGGGCAGCCAGAGTCATTTATCACCGTGGTGTACCTATGTGGGGGAATAGCGAACTTCTTCGGGGCACAGATCTTTGGCCGACTTGCCGATAAACATGGCAAGCTGCGCGTATTCCGCAGCATCGCGGTTATTTCCTTCCTCCCGGTATTGGTAATCACGCATCTTCCCGTAGTTCCCTGGTGGCTGATTCTGGCGAATTCCGTCCTGTTTTTTATATTCGTCTCAGGGCGGATGGGGCCGGGTATGGCCCTCATCAGTGCAGTGCCGAAGGATGATGTGCGGGGGCCGTTCATGAGCCTCGTGTTCACGCTGCAAATGCTCTCGTTCAGCTTGGCCAGTTTGAGTTCCGGTTTGATCATTCAACGGGCACCAGACGGCCAGCTGTTGCATTTCAACTGGGTGGGCTATCTCGCGGTCGCGTGTGGCGCGATGACGATTTACCTTGCCAATCGTCTAAAGGTGCACAACTAGCCGTTATTCAATGACGTGATGAGCCCCGATACGATTCAGGTCCATCGGTCCGGTCCGCTTGATGGCGTGGTAGGCAGTGTTGTTACCATCCCGGTCGATCAAGTGATACGAGAAGGTCGCTAGAGTGCTGCAAATCTTCCTGAGCCGCCATCCATCGACGCACCACCGCCAGCGCAAGCGCGTCTATCGAGTCGGACAGCGGCACGGCGATCTCGCCGCGCCGGGAAGGCGGGATAGCCAGCGGAAGTTCGGTGCAACCAAGAACCACGACGTCGGCACCACGGGCTTTCAGCGCACGCACGCACGCGGCGGCAGGCTCGAATGCCAGATCGGGACGATTCGCCTTTACAGCGACGATCGCCGGCATGCAGAGCGATTGGAGCTCATCACTGGTCGGCACTATGCATTCGTAGCCATGCGCGCGCAGTCGCTGTTCGTAGAGCCCGGAGGTCAGCGTAGCCGCCGTCCCCATAAGTCCGACGCGCCCCGAAGAGATGCCGCGTTCCTGCAGGTCTTCGATCACCGCATCGACGATATGGATGATGGGGCATCCCGCGGCGGCGGCCAGCTTGTCATACCAGAAGTGCGCCGTATTGCACGGAATCACGATACGTTCAACGCCCGCACTGCTCAGTAGTGACACGGCGTCGCGCATGTATTCGAACGGGCGATCATCGCCGGCCAGCCATGCCGAGCTTCGGTCGGGAATCCGCGGGTCATTGAGGACCAAAGCGGGAATGTGCTCCTGGTCGCACTGGGCAGGCGTCAGCGCTGCGAGCCGACTCATGAACGCAGCGGAAGCAGCGGGACCCATCCCGCCTAGTACGCCGAGATAGCAGTTGGTTGGCATTACAGCGTCGCTTCTTGTACCTGGGTTTCGCCGCGGCGCAGCACGCGGCCCGGACGGCTCTCGCATGTTTCGCGGCCATTCCAGACGATCTCGCCGTTGACCCATACCGAGTCGATGCCTACGCTCGCCTTGATAGGCTCCGAGAACGTCGCCTTGTCGCTGATTGTCTCCGGATCGAACAATACGAGATCCGCAAAGTAGCCGGTTTTTATGCGCCCGCGCTCACTCAAGCCATACTGATCCGCCGCCAGGCCGGTCATGCGATGTATGGCCTGGGGAAGCGACAACAAATTTTGCTCACGCACCATGGCTCTCAGTACGCGCGGGAACGTTCCCCACTGACGGGGATGCGGATGGGAATCGAAAGGTAGCCCGTCGGAGCCCACCATGGTGAGCGGGTGCTGGAAGATCTGTTCGACGTCGGCTTCATCCATCAGGAAATAAATGGCCCCTGCGGGCTGCAGGCGCTGGAGCGTCTCTTCATCGCTCAGGCCCCACTCCTTCATCACTGAGTCAAAGTCGCGGCCTGCCATCTCCGGATATCGGGTGCACCACGTGATCATGGTGCGACTGGCAATGCGAATGCGGTCGAGGCGCAGCATGGTAGACGTGGCCGGATAGGGATGGCAATCCAGGCACACCGGCTGGTTTTCCGCCGCACGCGAGATGATGTCGAGCGTTTCTCGCGAACGACCGTGGTTACGCTCACCCGCCAGCTTATGGTGCGAGAAGACGACGCGGGATTCTGTCTCCCGGCCGATACGCAACGCCTCTTCGATCGCCGGCACAATATGGTCCGCCTCGTCGCGAAGGTGCGTCGCGTAGATTCCGCGACGGGCTTTCAGTGGCTGGCAGACGTCGATGATTTCTTCGGTTGGCGCTGCGGCAGCTGGGGGATAAAACGTGCCGGTCGAGACGCCGAAGGCGCCCGCATCCAGGGCTTCCTGCAGCATATCCCGCATCTGCGCCACTTCGCCCGCCGTGGCCGCCCGATCAAGTTCCGTCATAGCGGCAACACGGAGCGTAGTGTGACCCACCAGTGGAATGACATTGACCGCGGCGGGCGAAGAGTCCAGTTCTTCCATCCACGCCTGGAACGTCGGGAAGCGGAACAAGGATGCCGGCCCCAGTAGATCCAGTGGCTGGGGAACGGCATTGTGACCGAGGGGTGCAAGACTGATACCGCAGTTTCCGGTAACGACCGTCGTGATGCCCTGGGACACCTTGGGCTTCATGTCAGGGTGCGCAAGGAGGTAGCCGTCATCATGAGTGTGCGAGTCAATAAAGCCGGGCGACAGCACAAGGCCCTGAGCATCTATCACCTCCGCTCCGTCAGTGTCGAGCCTGGGTTCGACCGCGGATATTCGGTCCCCTGTGATCGCCACGTCGGCGATGAAAGGGTCACCGCCACTGCCGTCCAGCACGGTGGCGCCTTTGAAAACGATGTTGGCTTTCATACAGATGTCTTTGCTACCTGACAGAACGGCTTAAAGCTGGGGGATACCGGCGGTCGCAATGATGTCGCGCCATTTCGCCGTTTCGGCGTCAATCAGTTTCTGGAAGTCTGCGGGCGAACCACCGGCGGGTTCTGCACCAAGGCCAGCCAGGCGCTCCTGTACACCGGGCTCCTCAAGCGTCTTGCGCAGTTCCGCGTTCAGCTTGCTGATGACCGGCTCAGGTGTACCCTTGGGTGCAACGATGCCACCCCAGGCGACGGTCTCGTATCCCTTGACACCGAGTTCGTCGATGGTGGGAACATCCGGCAGCAAGGCAATGCGCTTGAGGCTGCTTACCCCCAATGCGCGGACTTTGCCGCTCTCGATGAGTGGCGCTGCTTCTGACGAATTGATGAACATGTAATCGAGTCGTTCGCCAAGCTGATCCTGCAGCGCGCCCGGGCCGCCGGTATACGGGATAAATTCGACATCGATCTTGGCCAGGCTCTTGAACAGCTCGCCTCCCATGTGGCCCGTCGTGCCTACGCCCGAAGCGCCATAGGACATGGAACCGGGATTCGCCTCGGCCTTCTTGATGAGGTCATCCATGCTCTTGAGCTCGGAGCCGGCCGGCACGATCAGCACGTTATAGAGATTGAACAGGTGAGCGACCGGCACGAAGTCGGCGTCGACGTCATAGCTGAGCTCCTTGAACAACGACTGGTTCACGGCCAATGTGTTGATGTTGCCGTATCCAATCGTGTAGCCATCTGCAGCGGAGCGCTTCAACTGGGACATACCGATGCTGCCTGCCGCGCCCGGCTTGTTCTCGACCACTACGCTGACACCGAGCTGCTCTGAAAGCTGTGCGGTCACGATGCGTGAGAGCACATCGGGCGATCCGCCGGCGGCCGAGGGCAGGACATAGGTAATAGCGCGGCTCGGCCACGTCTCTGCGTGGGCAGTCGATGCAAGCGGCAGCGCAGCGGCTGCACTCAGGAGGGATGTCGCGATGACACGCGTCATTGTCAGGTGCATGTTGTTCTCCGGTGGTTGAGGGGGCAAGCGAAAACAGCGTAGCACCGGGGCCCGGGGGGACGGATATCAGAAAATATCGCGAAGATATAATGCGGCGTTATCGAGTCACATAAGAAAAGCAATGGAAGACGACGGATTCGGCGATCAGCTTGGCGACGACACGGGTCATCCTCGGCCGCCCCTGAGCCTTCGTCAAATCGAAGTGTTTCGTACCATCATGCTGGCCGGCTCGATTAGCGGCGCCGGGCGTTTGCTCCACGTTTCACAACCCGCAGTGAGCCGGGTGCTGGCATTGACCGAGACGCGTCTTGGGTATCCCTTGTTCGAGCGCGCACGCGGGGGGCTGGTACCGACGCCCGAGGCGCGTCGGCTCTACACCGAGGTCGAAGGTGTCTACAGCCGGGTGCAGCGTGTGAATGCGCTGGCCAGCTCTCTTGGTGCAAGCGGCGAAGGCCAGCTGAAAGTCATATCAAGTGCCAGCTTTGGTCAAAAGGTCGTGCCTTCCGCGCTGGCCTTCTTTCGGGCGCACAACCGCAGGGCGCGCGTCGATTATCGGCATGTCACCTTCGACGAATTCGTCGCGTATTTCCTGAGCGGGCAAGCTGATATCGGGGTGTCGATGTCGGCCGCCGACCATCCTTATCTCAGCTCCACGCGGCTGGGCGAAGAGGAGGTGGTTTGCGTAATTCCGCGAGATCACTCATTGGCGGAACATGCTGTTATCACGCCAGAAGCCCTCATGGCGACGCCGGACTGGGTCGGTTACCCGCCAGGTACACCGCTTTTCAGGGCGTTGAAATCGTTTTTTGGAGAATCGGGCCCATCCTCCTCGCCGGCGATCGAGGTGCGTTCTCCCGTCGCTGCGTATTTTTTCGCTCATCGAGGGTTGGGCCCCGCACTGGTCGATCGCTCGTGTATCGCCCTGGAGAGCGATGCAATCGTGATTCGCCCGATCAGCCCCGGTGCAACGATCGATATCTGGGTAACCCGGTCTCAACTAACCCCTCTTTCCTTGCCGGCCCGACGATTTGTTGCCGCGTTGAAAAAGAGCTTGGCCGATCAATAGGCGATCATAGAATTATGTCCCCGCCCTATAAAACGGCGGTATGGATCCGGACCGACTGATCCCTTCACTTTCGTCCCGAAAGCCGCATGTATCCTTGCTTTCGAGCCTTGAGGTCCACTTCCAAATTGGCATGAACGGCGCGACCCGACTTCCTTTCTGTTCCACCACCGCCGGTGGCATGATGGCGCCATAGTCAAAAGCAGAGAAGGAGGTCCGCGTGACCACTCAAACGAACCGGTATCTGGGCCTGGCCGTCGCACAGTTGGGCGGTATTGGGATCAATGAAACGCGTACTGCAGTCGTCCAGCGACTCATCGAACTGCTACGCGAAGGTGCCAGCCGGGGCGCCGGCCTGATCGTGTTTCCAGAGCTCGCGCTCACCACGTTTTTTCCGCGCTACTGGATGACCGAGGCAGAAGCTCAGGAGCGATACTTTGAACGCCAGATGCCGAACCCCACGGTACAGCCACTATTCGATGAAGCCAGAAAGCTAGGAGTGGGGTTCTATCTCGGCTACGCGGAACTCACTGAAGACGGGGTGCCGTACAACACGGCCATCCTGGTCAATGATCGTGGCGACATCGTAGGGCGCTACCGCAAGATCCATCTTCCCGGCCACGACGATCACAAGACCGATGCACCGTTCCAGCATCTC
>Ga0079224_100008879_pt1 | contig 13649 bp, 3 predicted proteins | sample Stecom2015_FD_80414 | JGI IMG/M metagenome (GOLD analysis project Ga0079224, IMG submission 80414) | Agricultural soil microbial communities from Utah to study Nitrogen management - Steer compost 2015 | ecosystem: Environmental > Terrestrial > Soil > Agricultural land | place: USA: Utah... | reverse complement strand
GGCGGAGCCGAAGTCGGTGGCCTCGTCGGTGAGCACGAGGACGGGGGCGGCGGTGAGCAGGATGTAGCCGGTGCGGTCGGCGGCCTGGTCCGGGTCGACCGGCACGTACGCGCCGCCCGCGCGGGTCACCGCGTACATGGCGACCACCAGGTTCACCCCGCGCCGCATGGCCAGCGCCACCCTGGTCTCCGGGCCGACGCCGCGCGCGATGAGCTGGCGGGCCAGCCGGTTGACGCGGGCGTCGAGTTCGGACCAGGACACCCGGGCGCCGTCGTCGGCCACCAGTGCCACCGCGTGCGAGGAGGCCGAGGCGACCGCGGTGTCGAGCAGTTCGGCCAGGGTGCCCGGCCGCAACGGGTGACCGGTGGTGTTGGCGCGCACCAGGATGCGCTCGCGCTCGGCGGGATCGAGCAGGTCGATGTCGCCGACCGGGGTGGCCGGGGCGGCGACGATCTCGCGCAGCAGGCGCACGAACCGGTCGACGAAGACCTCGGCGGTCCCGCGGTCGAACAACGCGGTGGCGTAGGTCAGCGCGCCGCCGAGGCCCGCCGGAGCGCCCTCGCCGTCGTAACTGTCGCCGATGATCCAGTGCAGGTCGAACTGGGAGACGTGGGTGTCCACGTCCAGGCCGGCCACGGTCAGGCCGGGCAGCTCCAGGGTGGCCTCGGCCAGGTTCTGGAAGGAGAAGCCCACCTGGAACAGGGGGTGGCGCGCGGTGGAACGCACCGGGTTGAGCACCTCCACCAGCCGCTCGAACGGCACGTCGGCGTTGGCGAAGGCCTGTAGGTCGGTCTCGCGCTGGCGGGCGAGCAGCCCGGTGAACGACTCGCCCGGGTCCACGCGACTGCGGAAGACCAGGGTGTTGACGAACATGCCGATCAGGTCGTCCAGCGCGGCCTCGCCACGGCCGGCGATCGGGGTGCCAACGGCGATGTCGTCGGCGCCGGACAACCGCGACAGCAGCACCGCCAGCGCGGCGTGCACCACCATGAACAGGGTGGCGCCCTCGGCGCGGGCCAGCTCGGACAGCGCCCGGTGCAGCTGGGCGTCCACGCGGATGTCGACCACACCGCCGTCGAAGGACTGCACCGCCGGACGCGGCCGGTCGGCGGGCAGGTCGAGCTGGTCGGGCAGGCCTGCCAGTTCCCGCGTCCAGTAACCGATCTGGGCGGCGGCCAGCGACCCCGGGTCGTCCTCGCTGCCGAGCACCCGGCGCTGCCAGATGCTGTAGTCGGCGTACTGCACCGGCAGCGGCGTCCACTCCGGCGCGCGCCCGGCCGTCCGCGCGGCGTAGGCCGTCATCAGGTCCCTGGTCAGCGGGCCGCCGGAGGAGCCGTCACCGGCGATGTGGTGCACGGCCAGCGCCAGCACGTACTCCCGCGCCGCCGCTGTCCCGTCCGGGGACGTCTCCCCCGGCCCGGTGACCCGGAACAGCACCGCGCGCAGCGGCACCTCGGCGGTCACGTCGAAGCCGGCGGCCAGCAGCTCGCCGACCGCCTCGCGGACCCGCTCGGGCGCGACCTCGCGCAGCTCCAGCCGCGGGGTGCGCTCCCCCGGCGGCAGGATCTGCTGCACCGGGCCCTCGGCGGTCTCCGGGTAGACGGTGCGCAGCACCTCGTGGCGGGCGATCAGATCGTCGAAGGCCGCGGTGAGCGCGGCGGTGTCCAGGGCCCCGGACAGCCGGATGGCGATCGGGATGTTGTAGGCCGCCGACTCGGGATCGAAGCGGTTGAGGAACCACATGCGCTGCTGCGCCAGCGACAGCGGGACGCGTTCCGGCCTCGGCCCGGCGCGCAGTTCCTCGCGGGCGCCGCCTGCGCCGGAGCCGGACAGCTCGGCCAGCCGCTCGGCCAGCTTGGACACCGAGGAGTGCTCGAACACCAGACGGGTGGGCACCTTGGTCTCCAGCGCCGCGCCGAGACGGGCCGCGACCTGGGTGGCGATCAGCGAGTTGCCGCCGAGTTCGAAGAAGTCGTCGGCCGCGCCGATCGGCGAGCCGTCGCCCACCAGATCGTCGAAGATTTGCGCGACCAGTTCCTCGAACCGGCCGCTGGGGGCACGGAACTCCCTGGTGTGCAGGGCGGGGGCGGGCAGCGCGCGCCGGTCGAGCTTGCCGACCGGGGTCAGCGGGATGGTGTCGAGCACGGTGATGGAGGTGGGCACCATGTGCGCGGGCAGGTGCTGCTCGGCCAGCGCGGTGAGCTCGTCGACCAGACGGGACTGCTCGACGGCCGCACCGTCGGCGGCGTGCACGTAGGCGGCCAGGATCGTGCTGCCGTTGTCGAGCTGGTGGCCGACGGTCACCGCGAAGTCGACCAGCTCGTGCGCGGCCAGCACCGCGTCGATCTCGCCGAGCTCGATGCGGAAGCCGCGGATCTTGACCTGGAAGTCGTTGCGGCCCAGATACTCCAGCTCACCGGTGGCCAGGCGGCGCACCAGATCGCCGGTGCGGTACATGCGGGCGCCGTTGTCGGCGAAGGGATTGGCCACGAACCGGCCCGCGCTCAGCCCCGGCCGGTTGCCGTAGCCGCGCGCCAGCTGCGCGCCCGCCAGATACAGCTCGCCGGTGACGCCGGTCGGCACCAGGCGCAGGCGGGAATCGAGCACGTAGGCGGTCACATTGCGGATCGGCGCGCCGATGGTCACCAGCTGTCCCGCGCCGAGCGGGTCGCTGATGTTGGTCATGATGGTGGTCTCGGTGGGGCCGTACCCGTTGTAGAACTCCCGCACCCGGCCGTTCGCCAGCGGAATCGCCCAGCGCCGTACCAGCTCCGGCGGGACCGCCTCGCCGCCCGCGACCACCACGCGCAACGCGTCCAGCCCCGCCGGGTCGACGGAGGCCAGCGCGGCCGGGGTGATGAAGGCGTGGGTGACCTCGGTGCGCCGCAGCAGCGCCGCCAGTTCCGCACCGCCGTACACGGTCGGAGCGACCACGACCATGGTGGCCGCGCCACCGACGGCCAGCAGCAGTTCCAGCACCGAGGCGTCGAAGGAGGGCGAGGCGAAGTGCAGGGTGCGCGAGGTCTCGGTGACCCGGTACCGCTCGCGCTGCTCGTCACAGAAGCTCGCCAGACCGGCCTGGGTGACCACGACGCCCTTGGGCATGCCGGTGGACCCGGAGGTGTAGATGACGTAGGCGGGATTCTCGGCGCGCACCTGGCGCACCCGGTCGTCGTTGGTGATCGCCTCGGTGGACTGCGCCGCCAGCAGCGACTCGGTGGCCGGGTCGTCGAGCACCAACCACTCGACCTCGCCCGGCAGTTCGCCGCGCACCTCGGCGACGGTGATGCCGACCACCGCGCCGGAGTCCGACAGCATGTGCGCCACCCGGTCGGCGGGATAGTTCGGGTCGACGGGCACGAACCCGGCGCCGGTCTTGGCCACCGCCCAGCACGCAAGCACCGACTCCACCGAACGCGGGATGCCGAGGGCGACCAGATCCTCCGGGCCGATGCCACGGGCGATCAGCGCGCGCGCCAGCCGGGTGGAACGCTCGTCGAGTTCGGCGTAGGTGAGCGAGCCGAGCGTGTCGGTGGCGTCGGCGCACAACACCGCGACGCCGCTCGGATTGGCCTCCACGGCCTTGGCCATCAGCTGCGGCAGGGCGGTCAGGCGGGGACGGCGGGTACGGGCGGGCCGTACGCGAGCAGCCCGGGTCACGCCTGCGCTCCCGGCGTCGAGACCCGCGAGAGCGTCCGCCAGCAAACCAACCGATCCACCATTCGAGAACTACCTACCCACTTCTGCCGCGCGTCCGACGCCTGCCCTGTTACTCGTCACAGCGAGCGATGCCGCGTCGGCCTGTCACCGCCCGATGTGCTGTACGCCGCCGCCTAGCCTGTCACGACGAGCCTGTCACGACGAAGTTGTCGTTTCGTGACCAGGTCGCGCTACACCGAGCAGGCGCGGGCGGGCGTCACATCTTCCCACCCTCATGGTTCAGGCAGGTGAACGCGTGCTGTCCGGCGGCAGGCCCGAAGGTGAGATCACTCACTCCGGTGCGCGGACCGCAGGAAATCGGACACCGCGAACACCTCGGCCTCGATCCCGTCGCCCAGCTGTCCGCCGTCGTCGAGCACCACCGCCTGCAGGTCGGCCACCGCGGCCAGGTCGATCGCCGCCGCGCCCGCGCGGTCGGTCAGCAGGTGGGTGACCCACTCCTCGGCCAGCGCCTCGCCGCGCTCGACCGGGCCGGCGGCCGCGGCGGACACACCGCCCTCGGCGTCGAACGCGGGCAACGCCAGCGTCGCACCCGCCGCACCCGCCGCGACGACCTCGACGAACGCCGCCGCCGTGGTGGCGGGGCCGAACCGGAAGGTGCGCGACTCGTAGGTCAGCTTGGTTCGGGCCTGCAGACGGTCGCTCGCGGCGGCCAGCTCGTCGTAGGAGACGGTCTCGCCGGTGGCCGGGACGAGGGCGGCATGCTCGCCGCGCAGCACCCGCACCCGGTGGGCGTAGGTGACCGGCCTGCTCGACTCGGCGGCGATCTGCGCCTGCGCCTGCGGGCTGTCCAGCCGCAGCCACTGCTCGCCGGTGAACGCCTCGTGCGCGCCCACCACGAGACCGAGATCGGCGGGCGTGCCGTCGGCGGGCTCGGGCCGCGCCGGGGTGACCGGGGCCAGCGCGGCGCCGGTCTTGAGCACCGCCCAGACCGCCACCGCGAACTCCGCGCCGCGTTCCGCCGCCAGCGCGACCGTGCTGTCGGGCCCGATGCCCCGGGCGATGAGCACCCTGGCCAGGCGCGAGGATTCCGCGTCCAGCTCGCGGTAGCTGATCTCGGTCTCGCCGCCCGCGAGCGCGGGGGCGTCGGGATCGTCCTCCACGACGGCGGTCAGCAGCTGCGGCAGCTCGGTGCCGCCGGTGGTGACCACCTCGTCGTCGTCCTCGGCCTCGGCGGCCCGGCCCTGGTCGCGGGTGGTGTCGGCGATGAGGCCGCGCTCCTCCGGCTCCAGGATGTCGATGTCGCCCACGATCGCGTCGGCGTCGGCGTGCACCGCGCGCAGGATGCGTTCGAAGCGCCGCGTCAGAGCGGCGATGGTCGCCTCGTCGAACAGATCGGTGGCGTAGGTGAACGAGACCCCGAGCGGGCCGGGGGTGCCGTCGTCGTTCAACCGCGGCTGCACCACCAGTTGCAGATCGAACTTGGCGCTGATCGCGTCGGAGTCCAGCAGCGAGACCGCCAGGCCAGGCAGTTGCGCGCTCGGCGGGGCGTAGTCCTCGAAGGCGATGGCGACCTGGAACAGCGGGCCCTGATCGTTGTTGGCCTGCTGCACCTCCTCGGCCACCCGCTCGTAGGGGATGTCGGCGTGCGCGAAGGCGGCCAGGTCGGTCTCCCTGGCGCGGTCGAGCAGCTCGGCGAAGCCCTCGCCGCGATCGACCTCGGTGCGCAGGGTCAGGGTGTTGACGAACATGCCGACCAGGTCGTCGAGCGCGCGTTCGCCGCGCCCGGCGATCGGGGTGCCAACCGCGATGTCCGAGCTGCCCGACATGCGGGCCAGCAGCACCGCCAGCGCGGCGTGTACGACCATGAACAGCGAGGCCCGGTGCTCGTGGGCCAGCCGGACCAGGCCGGCGTGCACATCCGGCTCGACCTCGAGGCCGACGATCGCGCCGCGCTCGGAGGGCACCGGCGGGCGCGGGTGGTCGAGCGGCAGATCCAGCGCGCCGGTCAGCCCGGCCAGCTGCTCGCGCCAGTAGGCCAGCTGCCGCCCGGCGGGCGACTGCGGATCGTCCTCGGAACCGACCACCTCGCGCTGCCAGAGCGCGAAGTCGGCGTACTGCACCGGCAGCGGCGCCCAGCCCGGCGCCTCCCCGCCGCTGCGCGACAGATAGGCGGTGACCAGGTCACGGGCCAGCGGGGCCAGCGAGACGCCGTCGGCGCAGATGTGGTGCACCACCAGCACCAGCACGTGCTCGCGCGGCCCGGCCGCGAGCAGCCGGATGCGCAGCGGCGCGGCCTCGGTGACGTCGAAGCCCGCGGCGAGCAGTTCGCCGATGCGGCCCGCCGGGTCGGCCGGGGTCTCCACCTCCAGACCGTGCGGCAGCACCTCGGCGACCGGCAGCACCTGCTGATAGGGCTGCTCGCCCGGCGCGGTCACCGGGAAGCGGGTGCGCAACGCCTCGTGGCGCACCAGCACGTCCTCGACCGCGAGGCGCAGCGCGTCGGTGTCGAGTTCCCCGGACAGCCGGATCGCGAAGGGCAGGTTGTAGGCGGCCGAGGCCGGGTCGAGCTGGTTGAGCACCCACATGCGCTGCTGGGCCAGCGACAACGGCACCCGCTCGGGCCGAGGCCGCTTGGTCAACGGCGGCCGGACCGCACCGCCCGCGCCGGGCACCAGGCGCGCGGCCAGCCCGGACACCGTGGGCGCCTCGAACAGGTCGCGCACGGTCACACTGGCTTCCAGCGTCTCGTTCAGCCTGGCCACCGCGCGGGTGGCCAACAGCGAGTTGCCGCCGAGGGCGAAGTAGTCGTCGTCGGCGCCGACCCGGTCCAGGCCGAGCAGCTCGGCGTAGACGCCCGCGATCAACTCTTCGATCGGGGTGCTCGGCGCGCGGAACTGCCTGGCCCGGAAGGTCGGTTCGGGCAGCGCCTTGCGGTCGAGCTTGCCGGAGGTGTTGAGCGGGAAGGCGTCGAGCACCACGATCGCGGCCGGGATCATGTACGCGGGCAGGCTCTTGGCCGCCGTCTCGAGCAGGTCGTCGACCTCGACGCTCTCCCCCGGCCGCGGCACGACGTAACCGACGAGCTGGTCGCCGGTGGCCGTGGGCACGACCAGCGCGACCGCCTGGCTGATCGCGGGATGGGCCAGCAGCGCGGTCTCGATCTCGCCCAGCTCGATGCGCTGGCCGCGGAACTTCACCTGGAAGTCGGTGCGGCCCAGATATTCCAGCCGGTGCGGGTTGTCACGCCAGACCACGAGGTCGCCGGTGCGGTACATGCGCCTGCCCGGCTCGAAGGGGTTGGCGACGAACCGGTCGGCGGTCAGGTCGGGGCGGGCCACATAGCCGCGGGCCAGCTGGTCACCGGCCAGGTACAGCTCGCCGATCACCCCGGCGGGCACCGCGCGCAGCCGCGAATCCAGCACGTAGACGCGGGTGTTCCACTGCGGCCTGCCGATCGGCACGGTGCTGGTGTCGGCCGCGCTCGCCGGCCAGTAGGTCACCGAGACGGCGGCCTCGGTGGGGCCGTACAGGTTGTGCACGGCCGCGTCCGACATCGCCCGCACCTCGGCGACGGTCTCCGGCGGCAGCGCCTCGCCGATGACGAACACATCGCGCAGCGTCGGCACCGAGCCGGGCGCGGTGTGGGTGGCGAAGACCGTCAGCATGGACGGCACGAAGTCGGTGACCGTGACCTGCTGGGCGGCGATGGTTTCGGCGATGTAGGCCGGATCGCGGTGGCCGTCGTGGGTGGCCACCACCAGCTTCGCGCCGGTGCGCAGCGGCATGAAGTAGCCCCACAGCGAGACGTCGAAGGTGGTCGCCGTCTTCTGCAGGTACACATCCCCCGGACCCATCGGGTACTCCGAGAGCATCCAGCAGGTCTGGTTGTCGATGGCGCCGTGCGAGATCGCCACGCCCTTCGGCCGTCCGGTGGAGCCGGAGGTGAAGATGACGTAGGCGGGGTTGTCGCGGCGCAGTGGGCGCGGCAGTTCCTGCGGCGCCACGGGCGCGCCGGACACCCCGGACAGGTCGACGGTGTCCACGTGCAGCACGTCGATGCCCGGCGGCACCGCGTCGGCGTCGGCGGTGGTCGGCAGCACGCACACCGGGTCGGCGGTGTCGAGGATGTGCGCGATGCGCTCGGCCGGGTGATCCGGGTCGAGCGGCACATACGCGCCGCCCGCGGTCACGATCGCGTACATGCCGACCACCAGGTCCAGCGAGCGCCGGACCGCGAGGCCGACCAGCGATTCCGGGCCGACGCCCTGCGAGATCAGCAGCCGGGCCAGGCGGTTGACCCGCTCGTCGAACTCCCGGTAGGTCAGCTCGGCGCCCTCGTACGCCACGGCCACCCGGTCGGCGTGCTCGACCACCGCGCGCCGGTAGGCCTCGTGCAGCAGTTCGGGGGCGAGCGGGTGCGCGGTGTCGTTCCAGTCGCGCAGGATGCGCTGCTGTTCCCAGCGTTCCAGCAGTTCGATGCCGCCGACGCTGCGCTGCGGGTCGGCGACCACGGCGGTCAGGATGCGGCGCAGGCGCTCGGCGAAACCGGCCATGGTCGACTCGTCGAACAGGTCGGTGGCGTAGATGAAGGTCGCGGCCAGCCCGGCCGGGACGCCGTCCACCTCGTGCGGCACCAGGGTCAGTTCCAGATCGAACTTGGCCGGCGGGGCGCCCAGCTCCAGCGCCGAGGCGGTCAGGCCGGGCAGCCGCAGCTCGGTGTGTGCCATGTTCTGGAAGGTCAGCATGACCTGGAACAGCGGGTGCCGCGCCATCGAACGGGCCGGGTCGAGCAGTTCCACCAGTCGCTCGAAGGGCAGGTCGGCGTGCGCGAAGGCGGCCACGTCGGTCTCGCGGACGTCGGCGAGCAGTTCGGCGAAGCTCTCGTCGGGGTTGACCCGGCTGCGCAGCACCAGGGTGTTGACGAACATGCCGACCAGATCGTCGAGGGCCTCCTCGCCGCGACCGGCCACCGGGGTGCCCACCGCGATGTCGGAGGTGCCCGACAGCCGGGCCAGCAGCACCGCCATCGCGGCGTGCACGACGAAGAACAGCGTCGAATTGTGCTGCTTGGCCAGATCGCTGAGGGCGCGGTGCAATTCGGCGTCCAGCGCGAAGGAGTAACCCGCCGAACGGTTCGACATCACCGGCGGACGCGGACGGTCCGACGGCAGGTCGAGCTGCTCGGGCAAGCCGGCCAGTTGCTCGCGCCAGAACGAGACCTGCTGAGCCAGCAGCGATTCCGGGTCGTCCTCACGGCCGAGCACCTCGCGCTGCCACAACGCGAAGTCGGCGTACTGCACCGGCAGCGGCGGCTGATCCGGCTCTCCGCCCTCGGCCCGCACGGAGTAGGCCGACATCAGATCGCGGGTCAGCGGGGCCATGGAGAAACCGTCGGCGGCGATGTGGTGCACCACGCACACCAGCACGTGTTCGGCGGGGGCCAGCGCGTACAGCCGCAACCGGATCGGCGGCGCGAGCACCACGTCGAAGCCCTCGCTCGCCAGCGCGATCACCTGATCGACCAGATCCGCCTCGGTCGCGGGCACCACGTCCAGCGCGGGCACCGCACGCGGATCGTCCACCGGCAGCACCACCTGGGTGCCCGCGCCGTCGACCTCCGGGTACACCGTGCGCAGCACCTCGTGGCGGGCGACCAGATCGCCGACCGCCGCGCGCAGCGCCGCCACGTCCAGCGCGCCGGACAACCGCACCGCGACCGGGATGTTGTTCACCGCGCTGTCGGTGTCGAAGCGGTTGAGGAACCACATGCGCTGCTGGGCGTAGGACAGCGGGATGTGCTCGGGGCGCGGCCGGGCACGCAGCGGCAGCCCGGTGTCGGCACCGGCCTGCTCGCGCAGTCGCGCCGCCAGCTCGGAGACGGTGGGCGCCTCGAACAGCAGCGGCAGCGGCACGCGGGCGCCCAGTTCGGCGGAGATGCGGGCCACGGCCTGGGTGGCCATCAGCGAGTTGCCGCCGAGGGCGAAGAAGTCGTCGTCGGCGCCGACCCTGGCGCCGGGATCGCCGGGATCGGCATCGGGCATGAGCAGCGCGGCGTAGACGTCGGCGACGATCTGCTCGAAGCGATCCGAGGGGGCGCGGAAATCCCGGCCCGCGAACACCGGCGCGGGCAGCGCGTCCCGGTCCAGCTTGCCCACCGCGTTCAGCGGCAGCTCGTCGAGCACCATGATCGAGGAGGGCACCATGTAGGCGGGCAGGCTCTTGCCGACGAACTCGGCCACCTCGGTGGTGTCGAGCGCCCGCCCGACCCGGCTGAGCACGTAGGCCACCAGCGTGGTCGCACCCGAGGGCAGCGTGACGCCGAGGGTCGCCGCGTAGTCGATGTCGGGGTGCGTCAGCAGCGCGCTGTCGATCTCGCCGAGTTCGATGCGCAGACCGCGGATCTTGACCTGGAAATCGCTGCGGCCCATGTATTCGAAGGCGCCGTCGGACTCGCGGCGGCGCACCAGGTCGCCGGTGCGGTACATCCTGCTGCCCGCGCCCTCGGTCTGACTCACGAACGGATTGGCGACGAAACGCTCGGCGGTCAGATCGGGACGGTTGCGGTAGCCGTGCGCGAGCGTGGGCCCGGACAGGTACAGCTCGCCGACCACGCCCGCGGGCACCGGGCGCAACAGGGGGTCGAGCACATAGGACCCGATGCCGGGGAAGGCGTTGCCGATGGTGACCGACTCGCCCTCGCGCAACTCGATGCCGGTGACGATGATCGTGGTCTCGGTGGGACCGTAGACGTTGTGCACGGCGCGGCCGGGGGTGCGCCAGCGCTTCACCAGCTCGTCGCCGACCTTCTCACCGCCCACGACCACCGTGCGGACGCAGTCGAGGCCGGCCGGGTCCACCGACTCCAGGGCGCCCGGGGTCATCATCAGCACGCCGACCTGCTCGCGGCGGATCAGCTCGGCCAGCTCCACGCCGCCGAACACCATCGGCGGGGCGACGACCAGCGTGGCGCCCTGCGGGAACGCGAACAGCATCTCCATGAGGGAGAAGTCGAAGCTGGGCGAGGTCAGATGGGTGATCCTGGTGCCGACGCCGACGCCGATGCGCGCGCCCGCGGCGACGGTCGGCCCGAGGCCGTGATGGGAGACCTGCACGCCCTTGGGCTTGCCGGTGGAACCGGAGGTGTAGATGATCCAGGCCGGATGGTCGGCGGTCAGCGGGCGGACCCGGTCGGCGTAGGAGATCGGGTGGGCCGGGTGCGCGGCGACGCGCGCCAGCTGCGCGGGATCGTCGAGTTCGATCCACTCCGGGTCGACCCCGGCGGCGGCCAGGGTGCCCCGGTGGGCGGAGGTCGTCAGGACGACGCGGGCGCCGGAGTCGGACAGGATGTGGGCGATGCGGTCGGGCGGGTAGGCCGGGTCGACCGGGACATAGGTGGCGCCGGTCTTGGCGATCGCCCACAGCGCGGTCACCGACTCGACCGAGCGGGCGATGCCCATGGCGACGCAGTCGCCGGGGCCGAGACCGCGGGCGATCAGCTCGCGGGCCAGCCGCGAGGACTGCTCGTCGAGCTCGCGATAGGTCAGCCCGCGCTGGTCGGCCGGATCACCGGTGGGGTTGAACCGCAGCGCCTGCGCGTCGGGAGCCGACTCGACCGCCGCCGTCAGCACCTGCGGAAGTAGGGACGCACCGGAACGCCGGCGGCGACCGCCCGCAGTCCGTGTACCCGCAGTCCGACGAGCGCTTTCCATCCGGCTGCACAACCTCTCGCGTCAGTCATGGCCCAGTTGGGCCGTTCTCCTGCGCCGGCGCATTCCGGGCCGAAGTCGACCGCAGCGCCATTGCCCCCGACCACCGTCGGCGATCGTTGTCTAATCGTCCCCTCGTTCCAGCCCGTTGCCAGGCCGTGACGCAGATCACAATACCGGCGCGTGCGGGAGCGAGAGGCAGGGGTATCCGTTTCCGACGGAGGGCACGACGGACGGTCCGCCCCGGACGTCACGCGCCATCTCGGCCCCGGCGCCCGTTCCTCCCTTCGGACACGCGGCCGGAGTATGACACCGCCCGGACCGGCAACCCAGTTGCCGGGTCCCACCCCTGCCCGATACCGTACCGGCCCCGGGAGCACCCGCCGAAACCGGCAGGTGGGCCCGCCGTCCGGGTGGCGCACACCCCCACCCCGGACGACCGCGACCCCCTCGCGGCCGGGGAAGGCGCGAGGGGGTCGCGGTGACGGGCTCGTGGGCGCGCCGGTGATCTCGGCGCGGAAACAGCGCCGCGTACAGGGGAATTCGGCGTACGCGGCGAGCCCGGGTGTCCGGGTGCGGACTCAGTGGGCGTGCGAGGGGCCCCACTGCATCGGCACGCCCTTGGCGGCCAGGTAGGGATGCGGGTCGATCTTGTTGCCGTTCTGGTCCCAGATCTCCAGATGCAGGTGCGGGCCGGTGGACTGACCGCGGTTGCCCACGGTCGCGATGACGTCGCCCGCGTTCACGCGCTGTCCGGCCTGCACGTACATGTCGTTGACATGGCCGTAGACGGCGGTGGTGCCGTCGTCCTGCAACACCCGGACCCACAGGCCGAAGCCGGAGGCCGGACCGGCCTCGATCACGGTGCCGTTGCTGACCGACTTGATGGGGGCGCCGAGCGCGTCGGCGAAGTCGATGCCGTAGTGCATGGTGCCCCAGCGGGCGCCGTAGCCGGAGCTGATCGCGCCCGCCACCGGCCGCACCGCCACCGGCGGGGCCAGGTGCTGCTGCACCCCCTTGAGGATGTCCTCGACCTGGGCCAGCGGGGCGGCGATCTCGGCGGGCAGGTTCGACAGACCGAAGGGCTGGGAGACCGGCTGGGCCACGGGCGCGGCCACCGCGTCGGCGACCGGCTCGGCGGCCTCGGCGGGCGCGGCGATCGCCTGCGCGGCCTCGACCACCGGGATCTCTCCGGTGCCCTGGAAGGTGATGGCCTCGTCGGCGGCGTCGGCGTGACGCTCGGGAGCCAGCGGGGAGGCGGCGGCCAGCGCGGGGGCGACCTGGGCGGCGACGCCGACCAGCGCGGCGCCGGCCACAGCGGCGCCCGCGGCGGCGCGGATGCGCTCCCCCTGGGCGGGCGCGGCGCGGTGACGGGTGGGGCGAGTCGCGAGCGCGGTGGCTCCCCGGCCTTCGGCGTCGAGAAGGCTGTCGACGGTGATGGAACTGGGGCCTACTCGGTGCTGCGACATTGGTGCGTCCTCGCGTCCGTCCTACGAAAGTTGCCAACGAACGCCGCTGCGTCACAGCTGTTCACCCCGGACGAGCATGTCGTCGGAGATCGTCCGATGGTCACAATCTGTAACGTTTCGGCATCCGTTGTGACGGGAACTCTACCCCGTCGTGACCATTTCGCAACCTTCCGACTCGGGCAGCTCCTGAGGCGCATGTCACAGCGGTTACCGGCACATGACGTTCTCCGCCCGTCCGCGCGGCCACACAGATGCAAGCACATCCGCACACGGAGGCGAAAGTCGGCCCGGCAAAACACTTTTGGCGCGAATCCAGTCTTGTTGACAACAATTTTCGTTTAGACTCGGACGGGCACCGCCCCCGACTTCCTGGAGGAGAGCGTCATGAGTCTCGATGTGCCCGCCGCCCTGCTCGAACGCGCCGAACGCGGCGAGATCGACGATGCCGAGTTCGTCGACTGCGTGAAGAACTCACTGCCCTACGCCTGGGAGGTGGTCAGCCGGGTCGTGAGCGAGTTGCGCACGGGCACGGCGGAATTCGCCGACAACTCGATCGCCCCGCCCGACGAGCAGGCCCGCGGCGAGCTGTTGCGCGCGCTGGCCTCCGACGCCATCCGCGGCGGTCTCGAGCGCCACTTCGGCGTCAAGCTGGCCTTCCAGAACTGCCACCGCGTGGCTGCCTTCCCGCTGGCCTCGGTCGGCGGCGACACCTATTCCACGTTCATCAGCCCCCGCGCGCAGCTGCTCAACCAGAGCCCGGAGCTGCGCAACTGCTGATCGTCGTCGAATGATCGTCGTCGAATGATCGTCG
>Ga0079224_100008878_pt1 | contig 13652 bp, 9 predicted proteins | sample Stecom2015_FD_80414 | JGI IMG/M metagenome (GOLD analysis project Ga0079224, IMG submission 80414) | Agricultural soil microbial communities from Utah to study Nitrogen management - Steer compost 2015 | ecosystem: Environmental > Terrestrial > Soil > Agricultural land | place: USA: Utah... | reverse complement strand
GAGGCTATCGGTATCGGTTTTGGCAAACTGAATTTTTGCTGCTCCGAAATCCAGTTTGCGAAATAGAAGTATTTATTATCAAGACTATCAACCTCAACCCAGCTGACCACTGGGTTACTTTCTTCATCCTCTGTAAAGAAAACACATGATGCCGTATTTAACACTTCGGAAAGAAGGATAGGTTCGCCTGCCGATTCATAGGATGACGTATTTGTGCATGCTTGAAATGCAAACAAAAACAGGAGTATAATTAGAATGTTCTTCATTTGTCTTCCATTTAAAGGTTAAATAAATATTTCAAATTCAATCCCACGTAAAAATTCCTTTCAGGAGAAGGATTAAAATAAGCTGCTCCGCCACCACCGTAAGCGACTGCATTCAGAGCATTCATTGAGCTATATCTTTTATCCCCTAAATTATTAGCACCTGCATATAGATCTAAGGCAAACGATTTTGCCACTTGCTTTTTAAAACCCAATTTGGCATTCAGAACCTGGTATGCGGGATTATAATCGCTATTGGCATCGTTCAGGGGTAAACGATCATTGAAGAAGTAATTACCAGAAAAGTAAACTCCGTATTTGCTTTCCACATTTATCCCAGCACTGACCACCCACGGGGCGATACCCGTAAGTTCATTTCCATCGTAAGCAATATCTATGTTGCCGTCTGAATCTAAAACTTTGTAATCCTGGAACTGAAAATCAGAATAGGTAACAGCGGCATAAGGCCGTAAAAGTGTAATCGTTTTGCCATCTTCCTGATGAATGGCTAGATAAGATAGAGCTAGCTCTGCGCCATCGTGACTGGTACGACCGGCATTGTGATAAATGGTAATTCCTTGTTCGACTGACTGAGCAATTAATTCTCCTTTCATATCCATCTTAAAGAGTGCCAGATCATAAGAGAGTCTGGATTTTAACAGATCGCCTTTCGCGTTAATTTCATAGTTAACAGCTTTTTCTGCTTGCAGATCCCTATTAATCGAACCATCTACGTTTTTTATTTCTGAGCCTGAAGGAGGTGAAAAGCCTGAGCTGACACTTCCGTGAAGGGAAAGAGCTTCGCCAAAATGATGACTTAAAGCAATGCGAGGTGACGCCTGTGCTTTAAATTTTTTAACCCCACTTTGTTCGGGGATAAGGTAATCCGTTGCATCATAGGTTAAGCCATTATAACTTAGTCCTACAGCCAGATTCGTATTCGGACCCAGAGAAGTTTCCGACTGATAGAAAAGTGAATAAACTATATTCTCTGTATCTGTGTTATTATTGATAGCTCCTTCTACTCCATGATTATTTACATAGCGTGTACCTTTCGAGTTTGCCTGATTGAACTCAGCGCCAACCGTAAAAACAGTTGGAAATGATTTAAAATGAGGGTTGTAGTTAAATCTCGTACGCCCGCCAAAACTTTGATAATAGTTCCGCAAGTAAGCATAGGCCAACGGATGATCAAGATCGTAAAAATAGGTAAATACACTCGTAGTATTCGTCAACTGGTCATTAAAGCGATATTGCTGCCCAATGCCGACGCGAGTCCAGTTTTGATATCTTCCGGCCTGCTTCTCAATATTTGACGGACTGGCCTGACGCCTATCTTCGTTCATTTGACTTTGTGTCAATGCACCAGGAATTTGCGTATGCTGTGTTGTGCGACTTAATAGCAAAGTAATAATCTGCTTATTAGATGGGAAAAATTGAAAATTGCCCGTCAGGAAGCGCCGCATGTCATGATTATGTTCACGGTAGCCATCAAATTGCTGCCAGCCATAAGAGGCGTAGGCATTGACTTGATCACCTCCATTTCTGTAGGTTGTCGCCAGACGCGCTAAACCAAACGAGCCAAGTAAACTCGAAAGTTCGACACTTCGCTCTTGATAGGGAGAACGCTGCAATTTAAAATTGATAACTCCTCCTGTACCGCCTCCGTAAATACTGGAAGCGGGTCCCTTAATGATTTGAGCCTGACCGATACCGTTTACATCTAATGCCTCGATGCGTGTAGTGCCATCCGGCTCAGTTACAGGTATATCATTTACATAAATCTTGATATTCCGAATTCCGTAAGAAGAACGCACACCATTTCCACGAATAGATATCCGCGCCTCGGAAAGGGTACTCTGATCCATTTGAACGCCCGGCACACTATTAAAAGAGGATTGCAGGGATACACCACTTCCCTGTCTGATTTGCTCACCTGTAAGCAGAGCAACTGCTCCAGCAGTTTCCTTATTGGTTTTATTGCCGTTATAGGCTGTCACTCGCACGGCGTTTAGAGCGACTGTACTAGGTTCGAGCTGAATGTTAAGATGTTCACCCCCATTATAATGGACTAGCTGACTTTTGTAACCTAATAGGCTTACACGCAAAGTCCCTTGATTACCAGCATGATTAATTAAAAATTCACCCTGTTCGTCGGAAAGGGTTTTAAAGTGATCGTGTTCGGTTTCCAGAGAAACACCAGACAATACCTGTTGCGATTGCAAGTCATAGACCGTCCCTGTAACAGCAAGCTCTTGCCCACTTACTTGAAAACTAAAAGCACCAAGAATCACGATAGATAGGAAATATTTTACTAATTTCATAAATACATTTTTTTTGAAGGGAAATATCCTTTCAGGATTATTTGGAGCATGTGTGCCAGCACATGCTTCTTTGTATAAAAATTAATTGAATACACAGCTAGTGAAATACCAGATGTTAATCCTATGCGCTAGACTATAGTCTGCTTATAAGGAGAACGTATTCGTTAGAAAATGAAAATAATTTTATACCATGGGAGGTCTGAAGATCGAATGTGGTCGATCGATCGTTTTTGGATCAGGAAGTATGGAGAAATCCTGACTTATGATATCTTGCGTAAAAGAATTTACAATGGATAGTTCCTGCGATAAAAAATACTTATTGTTGTTTTCCAGATTTCGCTGTGGATTGCTTTGATCCTTTTGATCTTCTTTATCTAATTTTTTCATCAATTGACATTGACCATTACAATGCATCTCTATCATCGCCTTGTTCTCGCAGTTGATAGCGTAGCTTTCAGTGTTTACATAATAATCACTAATAATCAGGATCCGAGTGAATGACTGGATAAAAAGAGCGATGAGTAAAACAACAACCCCTAAGCAGCGATATGTTATAAACTTTAACAAAGAAAAAAACGTTGAACAAAGCTAAATCATATCCATCATAAAACAAAATTAGACCTATTAATTTTAGGACAAAAAAAGCCGTGTGAAACCACACAGCTTTTTAAAATCTTAACAAATTATCGCTACACAACCGAATAGCCACCGTCGACCGGCAAAATGGTTCCGGTTACGAATGAAGCAGCAGGAGAAGCGAAAAATGCTACTACCTGGCCAATTTCAACTGGTTTACCAAAGCGGTCAAAAGGCGTTCTTGCTAAAATACCGGCACCAAGTGTGTCTTTTAACGGTTCGAGCAAAGGTGTGTCAATCCACCCCGGGGCTACTGCGTTCACTCGAATCCCATCTTTGGCGTAAGCAATTGCCAAAGATTTAGTAACTTGATCAACAGCACCCTTACTAGCACTATAAGCAACCCCTTCGTCGTGGCCAAAGATTGCCAACATCGACGATACATTAATAATGCTGGCTATTTTCGATTTAGCTAAAAGTGGTCGAGCCAGTGTACTGAAATGGAAAACTGCATTTAAGTTAATGTCTATTGTTTTCTTAAATGGGCCAAAATCATGTTGGTTAGCCATGTGTACACCGGCACCGTTAAACAAGATATCGAGCGAATCCAAACTCTTCATAAAATTCTCAACACCAGCTTCATCGGTTACATCAAGCTCGACAGCTTTAACGTTCAACCCATCGGGAACCTTAAGTAGGTCTGCTTTCAATCCCACAGCATATACTTTGGCTCCTAGTTCAGCCAAATAAATAGCTGTGGCAGCACCTAAGCCAGAGGTTCCGCCGGTAACTACCGCGGTGGCATCTTTAAATAACTCTTTATTAAATGTTTTCTGATTCATATTATTACCTTTCATTTTTTAATTTAATCTGTTCCCTTACTTATTTCTTAGTCTTAAATTAGAAGAAACCTTGTTTATTTTTGTCGTAAGAAATAAGCATGTTCTTGGTTTGACGGTAGTGATCAAGCATCATTTTGTGATTTTCTCTACCAAAACCCGATTTCTTGTATCCACCAAAGGGAGCGTGCGCCGGGTATGAATGATATTGGTTTACCCAAACGCGACCTGCCTGAATAGCACGAGGTACCTGATACATCTCATGCGCATCGCGGGTCCAAACACCAGCACCTAAACCATAAATCGTATCGTTAGCAATTTCGATCGCCTCTTCCGTTGTTTTAAATGTAGTTAAAGAAACAACCGGACCGAAGATTTCTTCCTGGAAGACACGCATTTTGTTATTCCCCTTGAGAATGGTAGGCTGGATATAATAACCATTTTCAGTGTCGCCCTCATGCTTTTGAACATCTCCTCCTACCAACACCTCTGCACCCTCATCTTTACCGATCTGAATGTAGTTCAAAATTCTTTCATACTGAGTCTGAGACACCTGTGCGCCGATCATCGTGTCTGGATCAAGCGGGCTACCAAACTTAATGGCTTTGATACGCTCTACTACTTTCTCAATGAATTTGTCAGCAATGCTTTCATGTACAAGTATCCTGGTTGGTGCAGTACAGATTTCACCTTGGTTCAATGCAAAAAATACTGCACCTTCAATCGCTTTATCTAAAAACTCATCTTCGGCATCCATAACCGATGGGAAGAAAATATTCGGTGATTTTCCGCCAAGTTCCATTGTGGATGGTATAATATTTTCAGAAGCATATTGCATAATGGTTCGGCCCGTTGCGGTTGAACCGGTAAAAGCGATTTTACTGATCCTAGGTGAAGTTGCTAAGTCTTTGCCGACAGTTTTTCCATAACCATTTACTACATTCAGCACACCAGCAGGCAATACGTCTTGCAACAACTCCATTAGTGCCAAAATACTTGTAGGCGTCTGTTCTGCAGGTTTGAGAACAATACAGTTTCCGGCAGCCAAAGCTGGGGCAATCTTCCATGCAGCCATTAATAGCGGGAAATTCCAAGGAATAATCTGTCCTACTACTCCCAATGGTTCATGTAAAGCAATGCTTACAGTTTTATCGTCTAATTCAGCAATACTACCTTCGTCAGCACGTATAACTCCAGCAAAATAGCGGAAATGGTCGACTACCAGAGGCAGGTCAGCATTCATGGTCTCACGAATTGCTTTACCATTGTCAATGATTTCAACCGTGGCCAAATATTTTAAGTTGTCTTCAATAACCTGCGCTACTTTTAGCAGGGCATTACTGCGATCCGTCGGAGAAGTTTTACCCCACGTTTTAAAGGCCCCATGTGCCGCATCTAACGCTAATTCAATGTCCTCTTTCGTTGACTTTGCAGCTCTTGAAAATACTTTCCCGTTTATAGGAGAAATATTGTCAAAGTACTCACCTTTTACAGGTGCTACGAACTTGCCACCAATAAAGTTGTCTTGCGGTAACGTTTTTCCATTTAATTGTGGGAACTCGAATAATCCGTCATGTTTTTTTTGTACTCCATTTAAAGGAGCTTCTTTAGTTAAACTCATATCTTCTTTCTTTTAAGGGTTAATAATTCTATCTTATTTATCTCGCTTTTTACAAGCTTCTCAAATATAATCAATAGTTATACTATAAGATTGTACTATAAAGACCATTGATAGGACAAAAAGGAAATATGTATATTTTATCTATCTTTATATTACGTAAACAATTAGGGTTTAAATCACCCAAGAGTTGACTATGAATTTAAAAAAGACACTATTTTATATTCGTGATTTTTCAGAAATAGATCGGAGTTACTTAAAAAACAAGAATCGCAATCTGTTCTTCGAGATTTATTGGCAAATGCATGAAACAACAGTGACTTTTTTGGAAAAATCCGATTGGTTGGTCGAGGGTGACAACATGTACCTGGTTCCCCCATTTAGAAATTATGAATTTGATAAAAACAATAGCAACGGGACGTTGATCGCGTTCCACAAGGATATACTGACTTATGAGGCAAAAGAGTTTTCTTTGAGTATTTATAATTTATTTGGACGAGGAGGTGAGTTCAGTGCTTTATTTATCGATCGCCCAAACACCTGCACTTTGAAAAACATGTTAGGTTTACTTGAAACGGAATATCTGGTTAAGCCTCGCAATATTCTTTTGCTAAGAACACTTTTGAAAGCATTTTTATTAAAATTGATCGACAGTACCCATCACGAACTAGTCAGCCCGGGGATCAATGAAAAAAGGATCTACCATTTCCTATTGTTATTAGATGACCATTACATTACGGAAAAAAATGTTGATTTCTATGCTGGGAAGCTGAACCTTTCGGCGAAGCGGCTGAATCAAATTCTGAAACAAAAAACAGGAAAAACAATCAGTCAGATTCTACAAGAACGAACGCTGACTGAAGCAAAGCATTTGCTATTTGTCGGCAAGAAAAGCATCAAGGAAATAGCGTATACGCTAGGTTTCCAAGATGCATCTTACTTTAGCAGGTTCTTTAAGAAGATGACGAAACTAAGTCCCGATGAGTTTCGCACTCAAACGAACAAGCAAATTATCTTTAAAAAAGGGTAGTACGGTTAAAGAGACAAGTCCTATAAGCTATTTTTCCGGCATTACTTTATAAGTAGGGTCTTCTTGAATATTTACTTCAATAAACCCGTTGGCATTTTCTAATAACCTGATACAATCGGCGCTTAAATGTCTTAACACAACGACCTTGTTATGTTGTCTATATTTATCGATGACATTTTTTAATGCTTCGATAGCTGACATATCAGCCACACGAGAATCATTAAAATCAATAATGATTTTATCGGGATCATTTGGTGCATCAAATTTATCTATGAAAGCACTCGTGCTACCAAAAAACAAAGGGCCGTACACCTCATATACTTTATTTCCAAATTGATCGATAGATTTGCGCGTACGGATTCGCTTAGCATTGTCCCATGCAAAAACCAGTGCAGATATGACTACGCCTATCAGAACTGCCAGTGCTAAATTATGTAGTACGATCGTGATTACCGCTACCGATATACCTACAAAAATATCCGATTTAGGCATTTTGGTTATCAGACGAAAAGAGACCCATTTAAAAGTACTGATCGCAACCATCATCATCACTCCAACTAAAGCCGCCATCGGAATCTGCTCAATAACCGGACCTCCAACCAGAATCACGAATAAGATTGCAAGCGCCGCGATAATAGCTGATATTTTAGTCCTCCCTCCTGCACCTAAGTTCACCAGTGTTTGGGCTACCATAGCACAACCTCCCATCCCACCGAAAAAACCATTGACAACATTTGCTGTTCCCTGTGCTATTGCTTCTTTATTCGATTTTCCTTTTGTGTTCGTAATCTCATCGACCATATTAAGCGTCAGTAATGATTCTATCAAACCCACTCCTGCCATGACTAGAGAATAAGGAAAAATAATCTTCAAGCTCTCATAATTGATTGGTATCTGCGGAATAGTAAAAGATGGAAACGTACCACTTACAGTAGCTATGTCGATCACTTTCTTCGTGTTGATATCAAAAAAATAAACCAGAGCAAAAATTAGCATAATAGCAACCAGAGACGAAGGAATAGCTTTGAAAAACTTAGGAAATACCAAAACGATAGCAATCGTCAGTAAAGTTAAACCTGCCATAACTAGAAGAGTTTCCCCCTGCATCCAGGTTGCTATTCCATTTTCGGTGACTTTGAACTGTTCTATCTGTGCCATAAATATGATAACAGCCAAGCCATTCAAAAATCCATACATAACCGGTTGAGGGATCAATCTGACAAACTTTCCAAGTTTGAAGACGCCAACAAGGAGTTGTAAGACACCCGCCAAAACAACTGCGGCAAACAAATACTGAACACCGTGGCTCGACGCCAAAGCAATCAACACCACAACTGTAGCTCCGGCTCCTCCAGAAACCATTCCCGACCGGCCACCCAATACAGCGGTTACAATACCCATTAAAAATGCCGCATACAATCCGGTAAGAGGTGTCAATCCAGCCAAAATTGCGAAGGACAACGATTCGGGTATCATTGTCATTGCGACTGTCAAACCAGCTAGAATCTCATTCTTAAAGTTAATTTCTCTAAAAGTCGGAAGGCCTAACAAATTATTCCCCATATGCTCACTCAATTGAACTTTTAGCGTGATTGCTCAAAAGCGTGCAAAGATAGGAAAATGTTGTTCACTTTAAATAAGCCTCTGTTAAGCCCACCCAATAGGCTGCACCTAAAGGTAAAATGTCTTGATTAAATACATATTGCGGATGATGAACCATCGGTGTATCCCCATTTCCTAACATACAATAGGTACCTGGCTTTTCCTGCAGCATAAATGCAAAATCTTCGCTACCCATGTACGGATGTAAGGGATATACAACCTGATTTTCTCCAAATATCGATCTTGCAACATCCGCCGCCCATCGGGTATTTTCAGCTGTATTTACAAGAACTGCACCGGGAACACCTTCTCTTATTTCGTATTGACAATTAAAGGCTTCCGCTTGTGCTTTTGTAATAGATCGAATTTTATCGAGAACCATCGTGCGAATCTCGGGTTCCATATTCCTGATACTTAGTCGTAAAAGAGCAGTTTGCGGAACGACGTTCCCCGCATCTCCCGATAAGAATGCACCTACAGAAACGACCGTATTTTGCCATGCCGACACATTTCTGGAAACAATCGTTTGAAGCGCCATTACAAGAGACGAACCACATACAATTGGATCTATCCCTAATTCAGGCATAGAACCGTGACTTCCCTTGCCAGTCAGCTCGATCTCCCAATTATCAACAGCCGCCATCAACTTTCCCTCCCCAAAATAAAATTTACCCAATTCCAAACCCGGCATATTATGCAAACCATAAACTGCGTCCATCGGAAACCTTTCGAACAAACCATCATTGATCATCGCCGGGCCGTCTTCCATCGTCTCTTCAGCTGGTTGAAAAATAAGACGAACCGTTCCATTGAAACTCCTCGACTCAGACAGGTATTTCGCGGCGCCTAACAGCATAGTCGTATGACCATCGTGTCCACAAAGGTGTGCTTTACCTTCAACCGTACTCTTATACGGCAAATTATTATCTTCCTGAATAGGCAGTGCGTCAAAGTCTGCACGTAAGCCAATTGACTTTGTACCCTCACCAACTGTCATAGAAGCAACAATTCCCGTTTTTCCAACCCCTTCCACAACATCGTAACCAAAAGATCTGACTTTCTCGGCTATAAAAGCTGCAGTTTTCGTTTCTTGTAATGCTAATTCAGGATTTCGGTGCATGTGTCCCATCCATTCTTTCATATCGGAATGTAGCGCCTTAGTACCTTCAAGGATTATATTATTCATGGTCTTTTTTCAGAACAACACTTGCTCAACTTAGTTGTTTGCTTAGTAAAAAACTTGGTATATCCACTAAATCGAAAAATTATTAACTTAGTCTGTACGATTTTTTTCTTTTTAAAGAAAACCGATGAATATAGAAGAATTAAGAACCTACTGCCTAGCCAAAGCCGGCGTGACCGAAAGCTTTCCTTTTGGGCCAGAAACATTAGTTTTTAAAGTAGGCGAAAAGCTTTTCCTACTCACCGGCCTGGATTCACTTCCACTTTCGTTCAACGTCAAGTGCGACCCCGAAAGAGCTATTGAACTCCGTGAACAATACCCGGAGTCGGTTCTCCCTGGCTACCATATGAACAAAAAGCATTGGAATACGATTCTTGTGGACGGAACGCTCACTCAAGCGCTCTTACATGAATTAATTGACCATAGTTACGATCTAGTATTTCGTTCCTTACCTCTAAAAACAAAAGAAAATATTAAATAATGGACTTCGAATCAGTTCTATCATTCTTAGGCGCGTCAATTTTGCTGACACTGATGCCAGGCCCTGATATTATCTTCGTGCTTACAGAAAGCCTGACAAAGGGTCGGAAAAATGGCATTCTCATATCCATTGGCCTTGTATCTGGCGTATTCGTTCATACTCTTGCGGCGGCTACCGGACTTTCGATTATTATTCAACAATCAGCAATGGCATTTACTATAGTTAAATATATCGGAGCCTGCTATTTATTTTACCTTGCTTTTGCTGCTGCAAAAGAAAAACGAACTGACCTAAATTCCATTAATTCTGTGGCTATTGAAGCAGGAAAAACGAATAAACTTATTAGAAAAGGCTTTTTGATGAATGTTACCAACCCCAAAGTTGCTTTATTTTTCATTGCACTCTTACCACAGTTCATCAGTAAAGACGGTATCAATATTTCAATCCAGATGATGATATTGGGATTGATTTTCGCAATACAAGCACTTGTTATTTTTTCCATGGTAGCAACACTATCTGGTCGTCTAACAAAGTACCTCACAAGCCAAAAGTTCTGGAACTTTACCAAATGGAGTAAAGTATCGGTTCTTAGCATCCTTGGCTTAGCATTGCTATTTGCAAAAAAATAGAATATATATCTTATATTGGAGGTTTTCGGAGTATTCAACAAGTTATTTTTATGGCTGGACATAGTAAATGGGCAAATATAAAACATCGTAAAGGTGCTCAAGACAAAAAGCGAAGTAAAATATTCACTAAAATTTTAAAAGAGATTACCGTTGCAATAAAAGAGAATAACAATAACGGAGATCCAGAAACTAATCCCGCGTTGCGAAACGCTTTATTAAACGCAAGAGGCGTTAATATGCCCAAAGATAACATAGAAAGGGCTATCAAAAAAGCGACGGGTGCAGATGCTGATAATTATGAATATATGTCATTCGAAGGTTACGGTCCGAACGGCATTGCATTTTTCATTGAATGTATGACCAACAACACCAACCGAACCGTAGCAAGTGTGAGATCTATTTTCAACAAACATCATGGATCACTAAGCACCAGCGGGTCAGTTGAATTTTTATTTGAAACAAATGGTGTATTTACAGTGAATAAGGATGGATTGACTTGGGACTTAGAAGATCTTCAACTCGAACTGATTGAGGCGGGAGCCGTTTCCTTCGAAGATGAAGAAGATATATTTACCATCTACACCGAGTTTAGTCAATTTGGAACAATGGCTGCCAAATTAGAGACTCTCAAAATTGATGTTCAACGCGCTGAAATACAACGCATACCTTTGGAAACAAAAGAACTAAACGTCGAAGATGCTAAAGAAATTTTAAAGCTAATCGATGCATTTGAAGACGATGAAGACGTTCAAGATATTTTTCATAACCTCGAACTTACCGATGAGCTAATTGCACATATCGAAGGATAAGTCATGAACATCACAGAGATTCTCTAATTTACTGCTCGATTACCGTGTCGATCCCGGAGTGCTGTCCTGCTTCAATTTATTGCCCTACAAAGCTTAGGTAGCTGAACATTAGATGTTAAAGATTCGTTAAAAATCTCTATTGGTTACGTGAACTATAGTAGAAGTGGTATATTCAGGGCAGAACTTACTATACATACCAATTTTAACCTACAATGAGATACGTTATTCAGTTAACACTAATCTTTTTCGCGAGTCAACTCTACGCTCAAAATAATGCAAAAATAAAAGGGAACGTTTTTGATTCAAATTTACAACCATTGGAACGGGCAACCGTCTCTATTATTTCAGAAAACGACTCATTAGTTCTAAGCTACGTACTGACTAATGACAAAGGAAAGTTTGAATTCGTACGTTTACCGAGCCAAAAACCATTGATTTTGTATGTATCCCACGTTAACAGTGCACCTTATGAACAAAAGCTAACCTTAAAGCCGGAAGATGATATCAATCTGGATAGCATAATCATGGAGGGCCATATGATGGATGCCGTTTCGATTACCGGCGTGGCTCCTATTCGGTTAAATGGTGACACATTGGAATACAAAGCCGACTATTTTAAAACCAGACCGAATGCTAGCGTCGAAGAGCTCCTACTCCTTTTACCCGGACTTCAAGTCAACGCTGATGGATCCATTTACTATGAAGGCAAACAGGTATCAGGGGTTCGGGTTAATAACAAGGACTTTTTTGCCCATGACTTGACGATTGCCACTCGGAATCTGGATGCTTCTCTTATTGATATCGTTCAGGTTATTAAAGACAAAGGTGAATCAAAACGGGAAATTATTGACGATACTGAATTACCTATTGTCCTCAACCTGAAAATGAAAAGAGAGTTTCTAAAAGCCAATTTTGGCAAATTCTACGGAGGTGCCGCTACTAGAGACCGCTACGAATCAGGAGCACTGCTCAACGCATTCCGAGATACCCTACAGGTCAGTTTTATTGGCTTTGCCAACAATATCGGCAGGGAAGGTTTCGAATATTCAGAACTAAATCGTTACGGTGGTTACGATCGCGCAGAAAACAATCAATATACTTACTACGGTTCTGACGGCCTAATGAATCAAATGTCGGCTGGACTTAATATTAACTATGACATTGAAAAAAAACTAAAAACCAATGTCATGTATAATTTCGGTCAGCGGAATTACGATAGTGACCGCCAAAGCAATAGCAATTCATTTTACAACGAAATTCAGGAGAACTCCAATAGCGTCAGCACGTGGGAGAATAACAATTACAATCATGAACTTAGAGGCTTTATGCGTTACCATTTTGATACAACCGCCCATGTTTCATACGACGGGCGACTGAATTTCGGTATCCGAAGAGGGACCACCCTGAGTTCATCAGAAAGGTGGCGGAATGAAGATCAGCCTGTAACCAACAGCAATAATAATAGCCATAACGAAAACCTCAATAATGGTTACAACCATCGTATCCGAGCAGAAAAGAAGTTTCAAAACAAATGGCTTTTATCGATAGTTCATTCTATCAGAACAAACAAAACTGAAACAGAAAACATCAATGCATCTTTTAGTAGATTTTACTTATTAAATGATAGCCTTGTCGACCAAGAAAACCTTTCAACTACGATCGGATCGAACCATAACATGTCGAATAAAATTAATCTTCAGATACCAATCAACAAGAAAATCAATTTCGATATTTTCTCGGAACATGTATTTAACGAAGAAGTTAGTGAAGAAGACATTAGAAACAGACTCAATTCGGATGAATTCAAAAACAGAAACGACGTCGCTAACAATAGAGGTCTAAAGAACCTATTTTTTTATGCTGGGACTCAGTGGAATATCAAAACAATCAAAAACCTCCCTATCACTATAGGATTAAGATGGCTTAATCTTGAGAATCATTATGACTACTTCGGAAAATTAGAAAACAGGCAAAGTTACCATAACTACTTGTTACCCAATGTGAATATTTCTTATAAAGGAATCAACATGAGCTATTCCCGAAGTGTCAACACGCCCGCCTTTTATAGTTTAATAGTCGTCGATTCAGACTTATATCCGCAGACGTACACTTTTGCGAGTCCCTATTTCGACAATGTTGTCCAGGATAAATACCGGTTATATTACAACAAATACCTCCAAAAGCTAAAAACGAGCTTGTATATCGGCGGTAATTACACCAAATCAGACAAAAGCACCGTCTACGCAAGCACGTATGATACAGAAAACAGTTACTCGACAAACCGCCGCTATCAGACGG
>Ga0079224_100008877_pt1 | contig 13655 bp, 12 predicted proteins | sample Stecom2015_FD_80414 | JGI IMG/M metagenome (GOLD analysis project Ga0079224, IMG submission 80414) | Agricultural soil microbial communities from Utah to study Nitrogen management - Steer compost 2015 | ecosystem: Environmental > Terrestrial > Soil > Agricultural land | place: USA: Utah... | reverse complement strand
GCGCAGGCGCACTATGCTGCATTCGTCAACTTCTGGCAGGATGCCGAGCCTGAACTGCAGCCTGACGTTCAGGAGATTCGCAGGCGGATTGACCGATTGAGGGACGGCAGGGGATAACGCAGCGCACGCCAGTACTTGCCGCAAACAGGCCGTGGCCAGTGTTCAGCCAGTCAGTGGCTCAGTTGTCCGAGCATTCGTATTCAGGTCAACGAATCCATGACGATCACCGTTGCCGGAAGCACCGGAACCATCGGATCCGCACTCGTGCAGCGTCTGTCTGCCGAGGGTGCTCCTGTTCGCGCCGTCACGCGCAGCTTGCAGAAGGTGCGACCGCTGCCGCACGTGGCATGGGTCCAGGCGAACCTTGGCGATGAGCAGTTGCTGGAGCCGGTACTTGCCGGCACCGATCAACTGTTCCTCCTGAGTGGAATCGAACCTGGTTTCGGCACGCTGCAATCGAATGTTATCCGCGCCGCCGAACGACTTGGCGTGAAGCACGTGGTAAAGCTCTCCGCACTCGGCGCCTCCGACCATTCGAAGTCGGGCATTGCCAGGGAGCACTGGGATGCAGAGGAAGTCCTGCGAGATACCACCTTGAGATGGACGATTCTGCGCCCGCACTCCTTCATGCAGAACATGCTGTATGACATTGCCGCTTCGGTGCGGAGCGAGGGCGTTATCCACGCGGCAATCGGTGACGGACGTGTTCCATTTATTGACGCACGGGATGTAGCGGCCGTGGCAGCTGAGACGCTGCTTCATCCCGAGGCACACGAGGGCAGGGTCTACACCCTTACCGGAGGGGTGGCGCTGGGCTACGCAGATATCGCGCAGGCGATGACCGATGTACTCGGTACACCGGTATCCTACAATCAGCTTTCAATGGACGAAGCCCGTTCGCGGCTCGAGGCCGTGGGTCTTCCCTCCGAAGCTATTGACGGCATCCTCGCACTGGCGGCGTACCAGAATGCCGGTGGGGCAACGGAGCGAGTGTACGACACCGTTGAGAACATTCTCGGCCGTGTGCCGTCAGGCATCCGTGAGTTCGTCATGGATTACCGGGAGAGCTTCGAGCGGTCGCCAGCCTGAAAGCTGCGCTACCTGCGGATCCCGTTTCATCCATTCCGCCTCCGTACTGAGTTAACAGCCGCAGAGTGTTGTCTCGCCCGGAAAGTGCGGAGCATTTGCTGCCATCAGTCCACAGCTAGAAGGCTGTTGCGCGATGGCCTGTCCACCAGGTGATGATAGCCGACCCCGACGGATCACGCCGGATTGCACCGGAAGCTCGCGCGGTGCTGCCGGCCAGGGAGTGAACCCACGTACGCACTCGCAATGATCACAAACCTGCTTCTGCTCGCACTGCTTGGCACCGCTGTCATGACGCTTTACGCGGTCTGGAAGACATACCTGCGCATCGAGCATTCTGTCTTGCAGAATTCGCAACAGATGCGCGCGCTGTTCAACGAGCTGAAGGCGTACCACGAGCTCACGAAGCTGCTGCAACTGGAAGCGCCGCTTCCGGCCATGCGCGGCTGGGCCGCTTCTCCCGACTTCCTGCTGCACGTTGTCTCTCACGCTCTTGCCTCACGGCCTGCGACTATCGTGGAGTGCAGCTCCGGCGTGAGCACCATCGTGCTGGCCAGGTGTTGCGAGTTGAATGGACGGGGCCACGTATACAGCCTCGAGCACGATGGCCACTACGCCGGTATAACGCGTGATAATATTGCCGCGCACGGGCTCGAGAAGTGGGCAACGGTGCTCGATGCCCCGATTGTACCGAGCGCGAAAGCTGGCGGTCAGCCCTGGTACTCCACTCACGAGCTGGATTCGATTCCGGGCCGCGCAGACCTGCTTGTTGTAGACGGGCCTCCAGGCACCATTTCCAGGCTGGCTCGCTATCCCGCACTACCGGTACTGATGCCGAGGCTTGCGGACAGCTGTGCAGTATTCATGGACGACGCGCTCCGGCCTGACGAGAGGGCGACGGTGGACCGCTGGTTGCACGAATTCCCGGAGTTCGAAGCACACGAGCTGACGGCGGAGAAAGGGTGCGTACTGTTGCAACGAAGGCGGGGCGATGCGTTTACGGCACTGCGCGATGCTTCGTGACTTCACGTCGTGGGGCGTTGAAGTTGTGATCGCAAGCATTGCCCGCCTTCCGCATTCACTCGTTCACTTTACTTCCGCTTCGATAGCGGCTCGAGACCGAGCCTTGCACGGCCACGGTGCATCGCTTCCGTCGGCCGGGCGCGCACGGACTCGGGCCGCAGCGACTCGCCGCACGAGACGCACTGCGGGCTCACGTTCACCCCGCCGCACCCCTCGCGCAGGTACTCGATCGGGCGTCCGTCCGGAGCCGCCCAGCGGTCCCCCACTCCGTGAGAGCGATGATAACGGGCTTGAATGCGATGCCCTTCTCGGTGAGTTGGTACTCGGGGTGTCCTGACTCTCCGGTAGACACAGCCATCCGTTCAGCGCCAACAGAACCTTCATTCACCCGCGGAGCTCAAGCACCATCCGGATATCCGCTCGCGTGTACTCAGTCTCCGGCATCGGCGCCTCCACGAAGCCCAGGGACCGGTAGAGCGACAGCGCCGGCAGCAGTCGGCGGCTGGAGAGCAGCTCCACGCGTAACGCCTCGCGCCTTCGTGCCTCGGCGATCGCTGCCTCGCACAGCATGCGGCCGATTCCACGACCGCGCGCCGCTTCGCTCACAGCCATCTTTGCCAGCTCAAACGACTCGTCAGGCTCGGCAATCAGTGCACAGGTGCCGAGTATCTCGGGCGTGCCGGCCGTACTGGCTGCGTTCGTTTCCGCCATCAGGATCGCACCGCCGTCGGCCAGGATGCCCTCGGGGTTGAGCAGCTGCCTGCGGTCCGGCTCCTCCACTTCGAAAAACCTCTCGATCCATGCAAAATTGAGCGAGGCGAACGCCTCACGATGATCCTGGCGGGCAATTTGATACGGTACAATCCGAACCGCAGTTGAATCACCGCTCATCAGAGCAACCTTGTCAGCCTGTCCGCTCCCCATTCCTTTACCCGCTCATACCATGGTCGAAGCGCGAACGTGGCGGCAGTGATCTCGGTCGAGTGCTGCAGGTCATTCATGAATATCTCGTTCATGCGCGCTCCCACACCCTCGTCCAGCACCATCAGCGAAACTTCCTCGTTCAACGCCAACGACCGGTTGTCGAAGTTCATGGTCCCGATCGTGGACCAGACACCATCCATCACGAACGTCTTCGAGTGCAGTGTGGTTGGCTGCCACTCGTACACGCGCACACCCGCATTCAGCAGGCTCTCGTAACGTGCCCGGCCTGCCATGCGGGTTATGCTCACGTCGGTGCGGGCGCCGCCCACCAGAACGCGCACATCCACTCCGCGCTCCGCCGCACGTATCAGCAGGTCCACGAAGTTCTCGTCCGGCACGAAGTAGGAGTTCGTTATGTAGATGGACTTCTGCGCGCCGGCGATCGACATCGCGAAAAAGCGCTCGGCAACCGTGCTGGCGAGTGTGGGGGATGCGTAAAGCAGTCCCGCCTTCACCCCGTTCTGCGTAGCCGGCTGAACCGTGGCGCGACCGGTAATGAGTACGCCCGTTACCTCTGCCCAGGCGGCTGCAAATGCAGCCTGAATCTGCAGTACCGCCGGCCCCTGAAAGCGAACGTTCGTTTCGCGCCAGGCGGAGTTCGTGATTCCGTCGCCAAGCCACTTGTCATCGATTCCGAAACCACCGGTCCAGGCGGTGATGCCATCCACCACCACTGCACGAACGTGAGACCTGTTCTGCACTCTCCACAGGCTCGTGAGGTGCAGCGGCCTGAAGGGATGGATAGCCACGCCACCTTCCTGCAGCTGCTCTACGCGCTCGCTTTCCATCGGCGAGCCGAACGCATCGTAGAGGACCAGTACCCGAACACCTGCGGCCGCTCGCTCCAGCAGAATCTTTGCGAGCGTGTCTGCAACAGCACCGGGCTTGCCGTAATAGTTCTGGATGAGAATCGCGCTATTGGCAGAGCGCAGGTCTTCCCACATGCGCGGGAATGTGCCGTTGCCATTGAGCGCGATGTCAACCGCGTTGCCGTCGGTTAGTGGGGTACTCGTAAGCAGTGCGACGCTCAGCGGAAAGTGAGGTTCCGCTGGCGCAACGGGTGTACCGTCAACGCCTAGCCCGCGAACATGCTCCACATCGGTGCCGCGCGTGATGTAGAGAAAGCCGATAAGCGCGAGTATGAGCGTGATCCCTATGGCGAGGTACGCCGTTGCGCGGCGAATCAGTCGCCATGCGCCAAACTTCCTGCGCCGCCCTGACGTACGGCGCCCGCTGGAAACCTCAACGGGCGCCTTGACTGCGGGCGCGTCAGGCGGGAGTGGCAGCGTCCACCTCGCTGGGCGCTTCGCGCTTCACCGGCAGGCCCTGCCTTACCCAGTCGCTGTAGCCACCTGCAAGGTTGATCACGTTATTCATTCCGCGTGACTGAAGCACGCTCGCCGCTATGGACGACCGCCCTCCGCCCTGGCACTGCAGCACTACCGGCATGTTGTCCGGAATCTCGCTCAGCCGGTCGGTGAGATACCCAACCGGGATGTTCGGGACGCCAGGAAGGTGACCCGCCTCCCACTCTGCGCTACCGCGCACGTCCAGCACGTGAACGCCGCCGCCCTCCATCATCCGGGCCAGCTCGTCTGCAGATACCTGCGCAATGGTTCCCATCGTTCGGCCGCTGCGCTCCCAGCTGTCCAGGGCATCGCTGCCGAACACGCCGGCTACCCGGTCCAACCCGATCATGGCCATCTCGCGTGCAGCTCGGTTCGCGCAATCAGTACATGCATCGTCGAGCAGGAGCCACACGTCACGATCGTAAGGCAGCAGCCAACCTGCCCATGTGCTGAAGCTCTTGTTGAGCGGAATGTTGATGGTACCCGGAATGTGTCCGGCTGCGTATTCGCGTGCGGGCCTGATGTCCACCACCATGTCGCCGCGCCGCAGTACGGCCTCCAGATTCTCCGCCGGGAGCCTTTCCGGCGCGGGCATGCCGCCGAGCAATGAGGGACCTTCCTTGTTGATCCGCTTCATGTGTGCGAAGTAGCGCGGCGGCTCCGGCTGACCTTCCAGCACCATGCGAACGAAATCTTCCTCGTTGGTGGTTCCCACACCCCAGTTGCCGATCTTCTCGTAGCCAACCGTGGTAGAGGGCAGGGCGCCTAACGCCTTGCCGCACGCGGAGCCCGCACCGTGACCGGGCCACACGATCAGGTGATCCGGCAGTGCACGGAAACGCTCGAGCGAATGGAACAGTGTGCGCGCGCCGGCCTCCATCGTACCCGTCACGCCAGCAGCCTTCTCCAGCAGGTCCGGACGGCCAACGTCTCCCACGAACACGAAGTCGCCCGTGAGTATTCCCCACGGACCTGCCGCTGCAGGCGTATCCGTAATGATGAAGCTGATGTGCTCCGGGGTGTGACCTGGCGAGTGCATGATATCCAGGCGGATATTGCCGACCATGAAGTGGTCGCCGTCGTGTAGCAGCTGCGCCCCGTCCGAGGCCGCAAACGCATACTTCCAGTCTTCGTCACCTTCATCCGACAGCAGCAGCCGGGCGCCCGTCGCATTGGCAAGCTCGCGCGCGCCGCTCACGAAGTCGGCGTGGATGTGCGTTTCGCTCACATGGGTGATCCTCAGTCCTTCTTTGGCCGCGACGTCGAGGTACTGGGCGATATCGCGGATGGGATCCACCACGAGGGCTTCTCCGGTTGCCTGACAGCCGACGATGTAGCTTGCCTGGGCGAGTCCGGCGTCGTAGAGGCGCTGAAAGAACATGTCAATCTCCTTGCAGGCACAGGCTGCGATGCGGGGCCGCGCAGCGAAGGGTACTCTCGAAAGATACTGCGCCTCAGCGAGCCGGGCGAGCCACCCTGGCAAGGCCCGGCGTACCCCCGGGGCCATGTGTCACGCCTTGGCATCCGCTCCCGTGGACCGCGAGATTCTGCACAGCCCGGCTCGACACCCCACCCGCTCATCCTTCCAGTGACCGACACCATTTCCATCAGCTACGCCGTAGCATTTCTGGCGGGGCTCGTGTCGTTCCTGTCTCCATGTGTGCTGCCGCTGGCGCCGAGCTATATCACATTTGTGACGGGGATGTCGCTGGACGACCTGGCATCCGCGGACCGCAGCAAGGCGCGTCGTCAGGCCGCTCTCCACGCCGCACTCTTCATACTCGGCTTCTCGCTGGTGTTCATCGCGCTCGGGGCCACCGCAACCGTCCTGGGTGCGTCGCTCCGGCGGATGCTGCCTGCCCTGCAGCAGATTGGCGGCGTTGTGATAGTAGTTTTCGGCCTGTACCTGCTCGGCGTGCTGCGACTGCCGTTCCTCATGCGTGAGAAGCGCGTGCAGCTCTCTCGCAAACCGGGCGGACGCCTCGGCTCGGTTGTTGTGGGCATGGCGTTCGGGGCCGGCTGGACGCCGTGCATCGGGCCGGTGCTAGCGTCAATACTGCTCTATGCGGGCATGCAGGGCACGATGACGGACGGCATGATCCTGCTCGGCATTTATGCGGTGGGACTTGGAATTCCGTTCTTTGTGGTGGCTGTTGCGTTCAGCTGGTTTCTGGCCGGTGCGAACTCCCTTCGCAGGCACGTTCGCACCATCGAGCGTGTTGCGGGCGCACTCATGATCGTCGTTGGCGTAATGCTGCTTACCGGCAGGTTCACGCTTCTCTCGAACTATCTCGCTGGCCTCGGCCAGCTGATCACGCTGGAGTTATAGTGATGGCCTCAAGGGCCGGTACCGGTTACATCGCGCGGGCAATGCGCAGCACTTCAGGAAGCCGACGACTCCTGTCGTACGCAATTGCAGCTGCGTTGCTCGCGGCATGCTCGCCGGATGCACCGCCGCCGCCCCGCGATTCAATCGTGGCGTCTGCGGCTGCGGCCACACTGCATGATTCAGGAGCCGCGCGCATCGTACTGGGTGGCGTGAATCTCACCGGTGTTGGTTATGACATCGGTGATGTAAATGCGCCGATTACCATGATCGAGTTCAGCGATTTCGGCTGCCCGTACTGCGCACAGCATGCCTTGCAGACACTGCCGCAGATTCGTGCGGAGTTCGTGGACAGCGGCAAGGTTTTCTACAAGTACGTTCCGTTCGTGGTGGGCATGTTCCCCAACGGAGACGGGGCTGCGAGGGCGGCCGAGTGTGGTGGAGACCAGGGTGAATTCTGGCCGATGCATGATGGCTTGTACGAGCGGCAGAACGACTGGAAGCGCGGTCGAGACCCGGTGAAGGTGTTTACGGAGGTTGCGACCAGCACGGTGCCTGACGTGGACCGCTGGCGTGCATGCTTCGAGGGCGGCCGGCCTGACGCGAGAACTGCAGTCGCCACCCAGGCGGCTACGCGTCTTGGTGTGCGCGCAACGCCTACGTTCTTCATCAACGGGCAGATGGTGGAGGGCGCATTGCCCCTTGGCGTGATGAGAGGCGGGTTGCGCTCTATGCTGGAGGCTGCAGGGCAGTAGGCAGCGGGCTGATGGACTTCGGGCTGCTCAGGGCCGCTCGACGTGGGGTGCGAACATGAGAAAACGACCGCCGCCGGCAAGTGCCGGCAGCGGTCGTTCGCCCGGGGTGGGTGCTGATCAGTCGCGTGTTATCACGCCGCATGCAATGCGGTCGCCGGCATTTCCTGCCGGATCGGTAACGTTGTCGTCAGGCCCCGCGTGCACCACTACCGATGCACCATCCGCATCGAGCAGCGCATTCTCACCTTCCAGCATGCCACCTGGCGTATCGCGCTGTACGGACACCGTGCTGTCAGCTGCAACGGTCACGTTGAGCATGTCACCGAAGTGTGGCCCATTGGGATTCTGCGTGCCGTGTTCGCTGTCCGTTGGATTCCAGTGGCCGCCGGCACTTGTGAAGGGGACTTCGCAGGCACCCACGGTGTGAACGTGGATGGCGTGTTCACCGGGCGGCAGGCCGGTGAGAGTACCGGTAAGCGTGATGCCGGTGGCCGCATCGGCCAGTGCGAGGGTGCCAAGCTCGCGTCCGCTTGCATCCATCATGGTGGCGCTGGCGGTCGCTCCGGCCGGAGCGTCATCTGCGGTCATGCCGCCGGGGGTGGTGGTGTCATCCGGCATCATGTCGCGGCCTGCGTCAGTGCTGCAGGCTGTGAGAGCGAATGCACATGCAGTGATCGAAAGAATAGTTCGCATTGGCTGGAGTGCTGTAGGCGGTTGCGACGTAGGAGGGCTTCGCCGGTGTTCACATCCCGAACACCGGTAAGGTATCTCACCGGCAGACCCCGTGCCGGAAGGCTGCAGCAAACACGACTCCAACACCTGCCAGACTCGGGGAGACGGGTACGGCACCCCTATTGCTGCGTTGGGGCTTATCGGCTGACACGAAATAATCGGAGGGTGCCATGAACTCACGCAAAGCAACGCGCAACGGACTTGGGGTACTCGGTGCATTTGGCGCCGGGGCCATGCTTATGTATCTGCTGGATCCCGCGCGGGGGAAACGCAGGCGGCACCTCCTGCGCGACAAGCTTGCGCACTCGAGAAGGATGGCGGGTGAATCGGTGGGCGGTGCCTCACGCGACATCCGGAACCGCGCGATGGGAATGGCCGCTGAGGCGCGTGCCACCTTTCGCAGTGAGCCTGTAAGCGACGTTGTTCTCACGGAGCGCGTTCGGAGCGAGCTCGGTCGCGTGGTCTCGCACCCGGGCGCCATAACTGTGGTGTCAGGCGAGGGGCACGTGATACTCGGCGGACATGTGCTGGCTGCCGAGGCGGACAGGCTGCTGTCAGCTGTGAAGCGCGTTCGCGGAGTGCGCGGTGTGGACAACCGGCTTCAGGCGCACGAAACGCCATTTGGTGTTTCGTCGCTACAGGGTGGCAGGGCTGACCGTGCAGGGGAAGCCGCGAACGATCGGCACTCGGTACGAGTACATAAGACCCTCACGATTCGTGCGCCGGTAGAGAAGGTATTCAGCCATTTCGCCGAGTTCGAGCGCTGGCCGGAGTGGATGACTCACGTTCGAGAAGTGCAGCGGGCCGGAACCATCGGTGGGGACGAGCGCACCCACTGGGTAGTGGATGGCCCCGCCGGTGTTCCGGTGAGCTGGGATGCGATGACCACACAGTTCGTGCATAACGAGGTGATCGGCTGGAAATCGCTCGAGGGGGAGCGCATTCGTCATGCGGGACTGATTCGCTTCACGCCAACGGATGATGGAGCGACGCTCGTGAATGTTCGGATGTCGTACGATCCGCCGGCAGGCGCGGTGGGTCATGTAATAGCGGAAATGTTCCGACGCGATCCGAGGCACCAGATGAATGATGACCTGGCAAGGCTGAAAACGTTGATCGAACAGGGACGTCCGGCGCATGATGCTGCCCGGCGCAAGGAAGCGGATCGTTCTGATGGTGACGCGCTGGAGCAGAAGTCGACGGGAGAGTCTGGTTCGATTGCGTCCGGCGGTGCGGCAGACGATACCGAGCCGGAGCGGTCGCCGGCGGTGGTTCGCGAGTTTCCGCGCGAGCGTGGGTCGGAGGTGCCGCCGCCGCTGCACTAGCACGCTGTGAGTTCGCGCCGGCTGTGCGACCCGTACCAGCGGCCCCCATGCTAACATACAAGAGGGAACCGAGCATCCGGGGTTCGCCATCGCACAGTCGCCGACCCCGGCCACTTCGACACGCTATCCACCCGCCATGGGGCAGAGCAGCCTGCAGGCTACCAGCACATCGCCAGCCCGTAAGCATCAGGGGCCGGCAGCTGTTCTCAGTGGGCCAATAGTCTGCGCGTATCGGGACACTGGCTACCACTCCGCCATCGCGATGTCTGCGTCGCTCGCCCGTGCGCACCAGGTACAGGTTGCCGCAGTGGGCGTGGCGCGTCCGTTACCGTTTGCGGCTACGCTGTTTCTCAACGCATCACGAAACACGATGGAGCGCGAGCGGCGTGAGAAGGTGATGGGCGCTGGATTGAATGCACTCAGGGAGCAGTTACCGGATCAGCCGGAGTTGTGGGGTGTGTATGCAGTTGCGGGACGGTGGTCACCGACGGTGATGCGATACGCGCGCGCCTTCGGAAGCGATCTCATAGTGTCGCCCGCGCTCACGCGCGAAGCCGGACGTGTTGAGCACGGTGCCGCACGACGGCTCCTTGCGTCTGCATGGCAACCCGTGTTCTCGATTCCGGATGGTACGGTGGCGAGGCTTCCGGCGCGCGCGATGGTGGGAGTGGACCTCGGGCCTGCCTGGGAGGTTCCGGTGCGTGAGGCGGTCGCAGTCATGTCACAGGACGAGTGTGCGCTCGTGCTCGTGCACGTGCTGCCACACGAGAGCGCGGAATGGTCTGCGGAGTGGCGCGAGGAGTATGTGGAGGCTGCCTCACGACATCTCGAATCCCGCCTTGGGGAACTCGATCTGCCGCCGCATGTGCGCGTTGAAAGCCGAATCGTGAACGGGCAGCCTGCCATGCGCCTTCGGGAGCTTGCGGCGGAACTCGAGTGCGACATGCTCGTTGTGGGGCGGGCAGGGGAAGATGCATCCGGCGAGGCGGGGACCCTCACGGGAGAAGTGGCTGACCTGCTGCTTCACGACTGTGCAGTGCCCCTGCTCGTGGTGCCTGCGCAGGCGGAGCCGAAGCTGCCGGAGCGCACTGGCGTCCTTGAACTCGGTGTGGGTGCGGTGCCCGAGATGGCGCGCATCCTGGTCCCGCTGGACGGCTCTCTGGTCAGCGAGCAGGCCGTCTCCTGCGCGGCAGACATTGCGAGGCGAACCGGCGCCGACCTTCGACTGGTGCATGTGGAGGGAGAGACGCTTCACGAATCACTCCCCGTGAGCTATCCGAAGGACCTGCTGAACCAGTCGCTGCTGACGGGAGTGTCCGTGGAGGCCCGCGTTCTGTCCGGCGTTCCTGCGGATGCCGTACTGGGAGAAGCCGGAGCTTTCGATGCCAGCCTGCTCGTACTTACCAGCCGCGGACGAGGTGGCGTGAATCGTGCCGTACTTGGAAGCGTGGCAGACCGTGTAATCCGTCGCTCGGAGGTGCCCGTACTGCTCGTGAGGCCGGCGACCCCCGCAGATGACGACGATCGCAGCACTGGCAAGCCGACCGCGGAAAGCCTGCGTGGTTCCGGAAACTTCAATCGTGTGCTCATTCCGCTGGATGGGTCCGAGTCGGCCGAGAGGGTAATTCCACACGTGCTGGCGGTGGCGGGAACGGAAGACGTTCACTATGTGCTTATGCGGGCGCACCCGGCGCCTGTGAATACGGCTCTTCCGTCTTCGGTTCCGATCATCGGCCGTGAGCTTGCACCCATGGAAGATGGCTATCTGGGGAGCGTGGCGGCGAGAATGTCCGAGTTCGGGGCACTTGTTTCCGTGCGCAGCGACCGTGCGTCCGGAATGACGGTGCCGCAGGCAATCGTGAGGCGCGCGCAGGAAGACGACGTGGACCTCATCGCCATGACCACGCGAGGGCTCGGCGGCATCGATCGGATGCTTTTCGGCAGCGTGGCTGAGCACGTACTCAGACATGCACCGTGTTCCGTTCTTGTTCTCAGGCCGACAGAGGATGATCAGCCCGGCATTCATGCCGGAGCGAACGTGCTGCCGGTGCCGCGGTAGCGTTGTCGGGGATTGCCTTACCAGGCATGAGGGAGCCCCCGCCTGCAACGGCGGCCCGCACCACGAATTATTCAATCAGGCCCGTGTACGACACCTGCACTCACGGAGGACACCATGCTGAGACTGCGTGACATCATGACCTCGGACGTCGTGACTGTTACACCGGAAACAACGTTGCGTGATGCAATGGAATTGTTCTCCAGACACCACATAAGCGGTGCCCCGGTGATGGCGGGTACCAAGGTGCTCGGGCTCATATCCGCGACCGACATACTGGAGTTCGCGAGCACCGCATCGCGAGCGACTGCTCAGCCTGCCCCTCCGGAGATTCCGGACGAATGGCCCGATGAGGAGAATCCGGACACGGATGAAGCCACGGCCGTAGGCTTCATGGCCGAGTACTGGTCGCGCCGCGATTCCGCCAGCGACGAGTCCGGTGATCCGGTACCGGAGCCGCCACGTGATCCGCTCGACCTGAGCACAGTGGCGGACGCGATGACCCACGGGATCTACGGACTGGCACCGGACGCGCCAGCATCGGCCGCTGCAGAAAGCATGCGGGCCGCAGACATCCATCGGCTGCTGGTGATGGATGATGGCCGCCTGGTCGGGATCGTTACCACGATGGATCTGGTAAAGGCGGTAGCGGACCGGCGACTGGTGCGACGGACGTACGTGTTCGATCGCTGACCTTCGTGGTGGATGAATTGCGTACGTGGCCGATGGCGGCTGCGCGCGTGTTCCACATGCCGAGAACATGATCGGCCGCTGAAGGCACCAGCCTGGCGCGCGTCAGGCTGGTGCCGAGACCGAAGAGAGACCTTCCAATCGAGAGTGTGATATGCTGAAACCGACGGAATTGCGGGAACTCTGGCGTGACCTCGAGGATCGGGAAGTACTCACCGTCTACCTGGACAGCCGGGTCACGGACCCAGCCATGCGTGAGGCATGGCGACCGGCAATGCTCACAGCGGTTCGCGCCGCCGGAGCGCAGATTTCCAGCGAGGATGAGCGCGCGCGATTCGAGAAGGCTTCGGCCCACCTCCGCAATCCGTCGCCGCCGCCGGGTGGCATGTGGGGAGCGCCCGGCTGGGTTGCCTTCGCCACCGAAGACGGCATCCGGTACAGTGGTGACCTTCCCGTGCAGCCTGTGCCTCTCGCCGTTTGGCGCCGGGGTCCGGTGGTAGCACCGTACATGCGCGCGCTCAAGCAGCACAATCCGGTTTTCATCGCGATCGTGGAGTCCCGTTCGGCGCGTTTGTATCGTTATGCGTCCGGTGGCCTGGAGGCGCTCGAGGAACTGAACGGGCCCGCCGAGGAAGCCGACTTCGACGGAGGCTCACCCTCCGGTCGGTCCGTACCGGCCGCACGAAGCGCGGTAGGCACCGAGGCTGCAGCGCGCAAGCGCCAGGCCGCGTTCAACAAGATGGCTGCAGAGCTGGCTCCGAAGCTGGAATCGCTTGCAGGAGATGAAAGTTTCGTACTGATAGGTGGCGCGTCCGAGTGGGCACACCAGGCGTTTGACGCGCTGGGTCGCAAGCTCGCAGTCCGAGCACTGCTGTCCGACACGTTGCACCAGGATTCAACGGACGCCCAGATCGTGCGTGCTGCGAAGGACGCTGCTTCCGAACTGCGGGGCTCGATAGGCAGTGACATCGTTGCGGGGCTGCTCAATCGGGGCACCGGCCACGCTCGAGCGGCGGTGAGTATTCCGGCCATACAGCGTGGCTTGCGGGCGAATGGGGTTGACCTGCTTCTCGTGACACCCGAGTTCATTCGCCAGCATGAGGATGTGGCCGAGGATCTCGTGCGGCTGGCCATAGACCAGGGTGCGGCGGTGGAAGTGCCGTCCGGCGCGGCTGCGGAGAAGCTGGACCGCGAAACCGGGGGTATGGCAGCGCGGTTGCGCTTTGCGATAGACGAGCCCGTGGTCGAGGATGCTGCCGGAGTGGCGCCGGGCGAGGCCGTGTAATGAGCACCGTAGCCACGCCGATGTTGAAGAGAATTGCGATCGGC
>Ga0079224_100008876_pt1 | contig 13655 bp, 14 predicted proteins | sample Stecom2015_FD_80414 | JGI IMG/M metagenome (GOLD analysis project Ga0079224, IMG submission 80414) | Agricultural soil microbial communities from Utah to study Nitrogen management - Steer compost 2015 | ecosystem: Environmental > Terrestrial > Soil > Agricultural land | place: USA: Utah... | reverse complement strand
GGCCCTCGCGTTGTGATGTCGAGAATGCGGCCCCGGCTCCGTCCTCGTCGTACAGCGGCCACGACAGGCCGCGCGACGAAGAAAGGGACCACCATGACGGTTCAACGGATGGACAACGTCGGCATCGTCGTCGACGACCTCGATGGTGCCATTGCGTTCTTCACCGAGCTCGGCTTGGAGATGGAGGGCAAAGCACAGATCGAGGGCGCCTGGGCCGATCGCACCGTCGGGCTCGCCAACGTGCGCTGCGACATCGCGATGATGCGGACCCCGGACGGCCACGGCCGCGTCGAGCTGTCGAAGTACCACTCCCCGGCGGTGAACGACACCGCAGAGCACAATCCGCCGCACAACACGCTGGGTATGCATCGGATCATGTTCGCCGTCGACGACATCGACGCCACGGTCGCCGCTCTGCGTGCCCACGGCGGGGAACTGGTCGGCGACATCGCGCAGTACCAGGACAGCTACCGGCTCTGCTACGTCCGTGGGCCCGAGGGAATCATCGTCGCCTTGGCCCAGCAGCTCGGCTGACGCCCTCGCATCAGCCGAGCTGGTTGCGCCGCTGTCAGCCCAACCGCGCGGCCAGGTTCTCGTCCAGCGCGGCCAAGAACTCCTCGGTGGTCTTCCACTCCTGGTCGCCGCCGATCAGCAGGGCAAGGTCCTTCGTCATGACGCCGGACTCGACGGTCTTGACGACGACGTCCTCGAGCGTCTCGGCGAAGCCGACCACCTCGGGCGTGTTGTCCAGCTTGCCGCGGTGCTCCAGGCCTCGCGTCCAGGCGAAGATCGAGGCGATGGGGTTGGTGGAGGTCGGCTTGCCGGCCTGGTGCTGACGGTAGTGCCGGGTGACGGTCCCGTGCGCGGCTTCGGCCTCGACCTTGCCGTCAGGCGTCATGAGCACCGAGGTCATCAGGCCCAGCGAGCCGAAGCCCTGTGCGACGGTGTCGGACTGGACGTCGCCGTCGTAGTTCTTGCACGCCCAGACGTAGCCGCCCTCCCACTTCAGCGCGGCGGCGACCATGTCGTCGATGAGCCGGTGCTCGTAGGTGATGCCGGCGGCGTCGAACTCGGCCTTGAACTCGTTCTCGAAGACCTCGGCGAACAGGTCCTTGAACCGGCCGTCGTAGGCCTTGAGGATGGTGTTCTTGGTCGACATGTAGACCGGGAACTTGCGCTCGAGGCCGTAGCGGAACGACGCCCGCGCGAAGTCGCGGATCGACTCGTCGTAGTTGTACATGCCCATCGCGACGCCGCCGTCGGGGAAGTTCGCCACCTCCATCTCGATGGGCTCGCCGCCGTCAGCCGGCGTGTAGGTCATCGTGATCGAGCCCGGGCCGGGGACGACGAAGTCGGTGGCGCGGTACTGGTCACCGTGGGCGTGACGCCCGATGATGATCGGCTTGGTCCAGCCGGGCACCAGCCGCGGCACGTTGCTGATGACGATGGGCTCGCGGAAGATCACGCCGCCGAGGATGTTGCGGATGGTGCCGTTGGGCGAGCGCCACATCTTCTTCAGGCCGAACTCCTCGACCCGGGCCTCGTCCGGCGTGATGGTCGCGCACTTGACGCCTACGCCGTGCTCCTTGATGGCGTTCGCAGCATCGACGGTGATCTGGTCGTCGGTGGCATCGCGCTGCTGGATCGACAGATCGAAGTAGCGCAGGTCGACATCGAGATACGGGTGGATCAGCCGATCCTTGATGAACGCCCAGATGATCCGCGTCATCTCGTCGCCGTCGAGTTCGACGACGGGCCCGGCAACCTTGATCTTCGCCATGCTCAGCAACTCCTGGACGGTGACTTTTTTCTCTCGACGTCAAGATATCAGATGCCGTCAGATCAGCCCGAGGGCGGCCACGGCGTCGCGCTCCTCACGCAACTCCTCGACCGAGGCGTCGATGCGCTGCCGCGAGAACTCGTTCACGTCCAGGCCCTGGACGATCTCCCACGAACCGTTCCGCGAGACCACCGGGAACGACGAGATCAACCCTTCGGGCACGCCGTAGGAGCCGTCCGACACGACGCCGGCCGAGGTCCAGTCACCCTCGGGGGTGCCCAGCACCCAGTCGTGCACGTGGTCGATGGCGGCGTTGGCCGCCGAGGCCGCCGACGACGCACCGCGGGCCTCGATGATGGCCGCGCCGCGCTTGGCCACGGTGGGGATGAACTCGTCGGCCAGCCACGCCTCGTCGACCAACTCGGCGGCCGGCTTGCCGGCGACGGTGGCGTGGAAGATGTCGGGGTACTGCGTCGCGGAGTGGTTGCCCCAGATCGTCAGCTTGGCGATGTCGGTGACGCTGACGTCCAGTTTGGTCGCCAACTGCGACAGCGCCCGGTTGTGGTCGAGGCGGGTCATCGCGGTGAACCGGTCGGCCGGCACGTCAGGTGCGTGCGAGCGCGCGATCAGCGCGTTGGTGTTGGCCGGGTTACCCACGACCAGCACGCGCACGTCGTCAGCGGCTCCGGCGTTGATCGCTTCGCCCTGCGGCTTGAAGATGCCGCCGTTCGCCTCGAGCAGGTCGCCGCGCTCCATGCCTTTGGTCCGCGGGCGGGCACCCACCAGCAGCGCGACGTTGACGCCGTCGAAGGCCTGTCGTACGTCGTCGGTGATGTCCACGCCCTGCAGCAGCGGGAACGCGCAGTCGTCGAGCTCCATCGCCGTGCCCTCGGCGGCTTTCACCGCTTGCGGAATCTCCAGCAACCGCAGGCGCACGGGGGTGTCCGGCCCGAGCAACTGGCCCGAGGCCACTCGGAAGAGCAGGGCGTAGCCGATCTGACCGGCAGCGCCGGTGACGGTGACGGTGACGGGGGCCTGCGCCATGAGATCTTCTCCTCGGTCAACGCGACGGTTTCGACGTCAGCGATGCTACGCAGGCCGTGCGCCGGCGTCGGGCCGGGGTCTACGACGGTGGCGGCACGATGAGCGAGGCGATCAGCGAGCCACCGCCGAGAAACCCCAGCGTCAGGATGTCGAGCATGCGCGAGCGCACCTGCAGCAGCCCGGCCCGTTCATTGGGCAGCACGATGCGCAGGAAGGCCGCCAAGCACACCCCGCCGGCCATGATGAACGTCCCGCGCCGGAAGTGATCGTCGGCGACGACCAACACACCCGTCGCGACGACCCCGAGCACCAGCAACAGCGGCCACTGCCGGAAGACGGCCTGGAACCAACTGCGCGGAGTCAGCCGTCGCTCGGCCGCCTGGGCCCAGCGACTGCGCAGGTCGCGGTGGCGATGGTCGCTGACGCTCACCGTTGGGAGATCTCGACCCAGCGCTGGTCGCGCGGCCCGACGTAGTCGCTCTCGGGGCGGATGAGGCGGTTGTCGTCATGCTGCTCGATGACGTGCGCGGTCCATCCGCTCATCCGCGAGACGGCGAACACCGGCGTGAACAGGTCGGTCGGGATGCCGAGCGCGTGATAGACGCTGGCGGCGAAGAAGTCGACGTTGGGGTAGAGCCCCTTGGTCTCGAGCACGACCTGCTCCATGCGCCGAGAGAACTCGTAGTATCGAGAGTGGCCGGTGATGTCGGCGAGTTCCTTGCTCATCTCGCGCAGGTGCGTGGCGCGCGGGTCTTCGGTCTTGTAGACGCGGTGGCCGAAGCCCATGAGCTTGCGCCCGGCATCCAACTCGGCGCGGACGAACGCGTCGACGGCGCTGGCGTCGCCCTCGATGGACATCAGCGTGTTCATGACCGCTTCGTTCGCGCCGCCGTGCAGCGGGCCGCGCAACGCACCCATCGCGCCGGTGACCGCGGAGTGGATGTCGGACAGCGTGGCCGCGATGACCCGGGCGGTGAACGTGGAGGCGTTCATGGTGTGGTCGGCATGCAGCAGCAGGCAGGTGTCGAAGATCTCCGCGGCCCGCGGCTCGGGGCGCTCGCCGGTGATCTGCTGCAGGAACATCCCGGCGATACCGAGGTCGGGGTCCGGCTCGACGACCGGACGCTCGCGTCGAGTGGCTTCGTAGCGCGCGACGAGCACCGGCATCTGGGCGACCAGCCGGGTCGCCTTGCGGCGCTCGGCCTCGCTGGAGGAGTCCGCAGCATCGGGATCGTCCGCCGACAGCGACGAGACCAGGGTGCGCAGGGCCTCCATCGGCGTGCCGCTACGCGCGACCTGCGGCAGCAGCGCCTCGGTGGTGGGGCCGATGTGGCGGTCGGCAGCCAGTTGCGCCCGCAACTCGTCGAGCTGCTGCTGATTGGGCAAGGCTCCGCGCTGAAGGAGATGGACGCACTCCTCGAACGAGGTGCGCCCGGCGAGGTCGTGAATGTCGTAGCCACGATAGAAAAGCCGGCCTTCACGTCCGTCGATGTCGGAGATCGACGTCGACGCGGCCACGACATCGGCAAGCCCGCGCGGAGACTTTTCGGCCATGAAACGGGACCTCCTCGTATTCAGCGAGTTCGCGCCACCTTATCCATTGTCGCCGATGATCGGCTGATCGGCCCAAACCGGACCGAAACCGCGGTGGTCACCGCCGCTCCGCGGCCTCGACGACATTGGTCAGCAACATCGCCCTGGTCATCGGTCCGACGCCGCCTGGCACCGGCGCGAGATGCCCGGCCACCTCGCGGACCTCCGGCGCGACGTCGCCGGTGTAGTGCCCTTTGCCGGTCTCGTCGACGACCCTGGTGATGCCGACGTCGAGCACCGCGGCGCCGGGCTTGATCATGTCCGCGGTGACGAGCCCAGCGACACCGGCAGCCGAGATCACGACGTCGGCCTGCCGGGTCCGCTCGGCCAGGTTGCTGGTTCCGGTGTGGCAGATCGTGACCGTCGCGTTCTCGCTGCGCCGCGACAGCAACAGGCTCATGGGCCGGCCGGCGGTGATCCCGCGACCGATGACGACGACGTCGGCGCCGTCCAAGGGGATGTCGTAGCGGCGCAGCAACTCCAAGCAGCCGCGAGGCGTGCACGGCAGCGGCGCCGGGCGCATGAGCACCAGCCAGCCCAGGTTGATCGGATGCAGCCCGTCGGCGTCCTTGGCCGGATCGATGAGCGCGAGCACCCGTTGGTCGTTGATGCCGTAGGGCAGCGGCAACTGCACGATGAAGCCATGACAGCCGGGGTTCTCGTTGAGCTTGGTGACCTCGGCTTCGATGTCTTCCTGGCTTGCCGTGGCGGGCAGTTCGACCTGGATCGACTCGATGCCCACCTCGGCACAATCGCGATGCTTACCTGCGACGTAGGCATGACTGCCCGGGTCGTCGCCCACGAGTACGGTGCCCAAGCCGGGGGTCACACCGGCCTCTCTCAGCCGGGCCACCCGCTTGGTCAGGTCGGCCCGGATCGCCGCCGCCGTCGCCTTGCCGTCGAGAATCGTCGCCGTCACGACGCCGATTCTTGCACGCGTGCCGGCGGCGGAGTCAGCCGCTCTTGCGGCGGAACAACCGCTGGGTCTTGGCCGACTCTTCGTGGGCTGGTCCGCTGGCCGCGGCATCGTCGTGCGGATGCGTGTGGCCAGCGGCTTTCTTACGTTCGAGCGCCTCGCGGAACTTGCGCTTGACGTCGTCGGCGTCGCCGGATTTCTTGGCCGCGGCCATGGCATGACCTCCTGCGGTCTAGGTAGGTCCCACCCTAGTGGAAGAAGTGCCGGGAGCCGGTGAAGTACATCGTGGCGCCGAACTCGCGAGCGGCGGCGATGACGTCGTCGTCGCGAACCGACCCGCCGGGCTGCACCAGCGCGCGCACGCCAGCCTCCAGCAGCACCCGCGCGCCGTCGTCGAACGGGAAGTAGGCATCCGAGGCCGCCACCGAGCCGGCCGCCCGCTCCGCCGCGCGGGCCACCGCGAGCCGTGCGGCGTCCACTCGGTTGACCTGGCCCATACCCACGCCCACGGCAGCACCGTCGGCAGCCAGCAGGATCGCGTTGCTCTTGACCGAGCGCACCGCACGCCAGGCGAACTCCAGGTCGGCCAGCGTGGCGGCATCGGCCGGCTCGCCCACGGCCAGGGTCCAGTTCGACGGGTCGTCGCCCGGCGCGTCGACCTTGTCGACCTGCTGGACGAGCAGGCCGCCGGAGATCCGGCGTGCCTCGGCCGCGCCGTCCTCGCCGTCGGTCACCCGCAGCAGCCGGATGTTCTTCTTCTGGGTGAGCACCTCCAGCGCCGCCGGCTCGAAGTCCGGCGCCACGATGACCTCGGTGAAGACCTTGGCGATCTGGTGGGCCGCTTCCTCGGTGATGGGCGCGTTGGCGGCGATGACCCCGCCGTAGGCAGACACCGGGTCGGTGGCGTTCGCCTTGCGGTGGGCCGTGGCGATGTCGGCGCCGACCGCGATACCGCACGGGTTGGCGTGCTTGATCACCGCGACAGCGGGCTGGGTGAAGTCGTGCGCGCAGCGCCAGGCGGCGTCGGCGTCGACGTAGTTGTTGTACGACATGTCCTTGCCGTGCAGCTGCTCGGCACTGGCCAGGCCACCGGCGCCGTGCTCGGACCGGTACAGCGCCGCACCCTGGTGCGGGTTCTCGCCGTAGCGCAGCACCGCCGCGCGCTCCCACGTCCCGCCGATCCAGGCGGGAAACACCGACCCGGCATCGTCCGCTGGTGGGGCGACCGCGCTGCCCAGCCACGATGCCACGTGGACGTCGTACGTGGCGGTGTGCGCGAACGCTTCGGCTGCCAGCCGCTGCCGTTCGGACAGGGTGAACCCGCCGGCGCGGACCGCCTCCAAAACGTCGCCGTACCGCGCCGGGTCGACGACCACCGCGACGTTGGCGTGATTCTTCGCCGCCCCGCGCACCATCGACGGCCCGCCGATGTCGATCTGCTCGATGACCTCGTCGGGCGCGGCGCCGGAGGCGACCGTCTGCGCGAACGGGTAGAGATTGCTCACCAGCAACGTGAACGCCTCGATGCCGAGCTCGGCGAGCTGGTCACGGTGCGCGGCGAGGCGGACGTCGGCGAGCAGCCCGGCGTGCACGGCCGGATGCAATGTCTTCACCCTCCCGTCGAGACACTCCGGGAATCCGGTCAGGTCCTCGACCTTGGTCACCGGCACGCCGGCGTCGGCGATGCGCGCGGCCGTAGAGCCGGTCGACACGATGTCGACGCCCGCCTCGGCAAGCCCCCGGGCCAGCTCTTCCAGCCCCGTCTTGTCGTAAACGCTGATCAGCGCCCGGCGGATGGGGGTGCGTGGCTCAGTCACTGAAGATCGTGACCTTTCTCTCGGTGATCGTCCAGCCGCCCCGGGCCAGTCGGCCGACGTAGGTGACGAGCTGGGCGCGTTCGGCGACCTTGATGCGTTCGGTGAGGGTGTCTTCGGTGTCGTCGTCCAGGACCGGCACGGCGACCTGGGCGATGATCGGCCCGGTGTCGACACCTTCGTCGACGAAGAACAGCGTGGCACCGGCGATCCGCACGCCGTAGTTCAGCGCGTCGCGCGGACCGTGGATGCCGGGGAACGCCGGCAGCAGAGCATTGTGCGTGTTGATGTAGCGGTCCCCGAAGTGTTTCAAGAAGACCGGACCGACGAGTTTGAGGAAACCGGCCGAGACGACGAGGTCAGGGTGGTACTGCGCGGTCTGCTCGGTCAGGGCGGCGTCCCAGTCCTCTCGGGTGGCGTGATCGCCGACCCGTTCGACGAAGGTCGGCACGCCTGCAGCCCGAGCGATGTCGAGGGCACCGATGCCGTCACGATCGGAACCGACGGCCACGATCTTCGCGCCGTAGTTGTCATCAGCACACGCGCCGAGCAATGCGGCGAGGTTGCTGCCGCCGCCGGATGCCAGTACGACGACCCGGCAGCCTCGCCCGGCTTCGCGGTCCTGGCCCAACGCTGATCTCCTCGTGATCGCGGCCGCTTCGACGGGGGTGTGCGCCGCCGCGTGGCGAGAATACCCGAGGTGATTTGATCATGAGCCGTCTGCGGCCTTGGAGCGCCGCAGACGGCTCATGATCTCCATGGAGATCCGCTCCCCGGTGCGGATCTGCTGCATGGCCACCACCACGTTCCCAGCCACCGCGACGAACGCCACGGTCATGACCCCCACCTGCCAGAACACCGGGCCGATCTCGGTCAACCGGACGGCTCCGGCCGATCCGCCGGACAGCAGCGCGAGCCCGGCCATGCCGGCACCGGCGAGCACCGCGGCGCCGCCCACGACACCGGCGGCCGTCGCCCAAGCCACGCGGCCGGACTCGTGCGGCTCCAACCGGCGGCACACGATGAGCCCGGCCAGCGCGCCGGCCGCCAAGGGACCGATCACCACGAGCCAGGTCGCGGCACCCGGGACGTCCGACGGCAGCGCACCCAAGGCCGGCACCGCGGGTACCGCTGCCAGCTCGACACCACCGGGCGCCACCGACGTCCCGGTGCCCACCGCGAAACCCGGCCCCAGCGCGAACGACACCGCCCAGATCACGGCGTTGGGCATGATCACCATGCTGCCCACGATCAGCACCGACGCACCCAGCGCACCGGCATCGAGCGCCTCGGCCAGCGCGCCCACCTGATCGGCATGCACGATGACGCTGAGCGTCGACAGAACCGCGCCGGTGGCCAGCAGCCCGGCCAGGGCGGCCGCGGCGGCGACGCAGGCCACCTGCACATAGGACGGCAGCCGGTCGAACCACGGCGTCAGCAGCCCCGCCTCGTGCCCGGCGCCCACGACCACCGCCGCAGCCGACCACCCGGCCGCCCAGGCCACCGCTTCCAGCGGCAACGCCGCGACGTCGCTGGTGGCGGACATGCCGGCGACGATGCCGGCGCCGAGTGCATAGGTCAGCACGGCCGGCACGGTGACCGCGAGCAGTCCCCGGGTCGTGGCGACGCCGGCGCTGTGGGCGGCCCACCGGGCCGAGCGGTGCAACAACAAGACGAAGGCGATGGTGAGGCCCAGCGGGGCGATGGTGAACCCGGCGCCGTCGACGTCGAGGCCGATCCGATGCGCCGCCAGCCACACGCGTGCGCCGAATCGCAGCGGATCGCTCAACGGTTGGCTCGCGCCCTCGCTGATCCACACCGCGACCCCGGGCAGCACGCTCATCGCGAACCCGGCGATCAGTGCCCAGCCGGCCGCGACGATGGCGGCCAGCCACGGCACTCGCGAGCCCCACGCGGGCTCGTCGCGGCGCAGCAGCGGTCGGGTCAGCAGGTCGGCCACGACACCATGGTCACCGCAAACACCGTGAACACCGCTGACACCACGCCGACGAGCGCGCAGATGATGTCGCAAACCCCGGACGCCGCGGCGCAACTCATGCAACCGTATGGCGGACTCGGGGGTCATCCAGGGTGTAGCCGGAGCAACGGACAACAGCAACGGACAGCGGAGACGATATGGCAGGGGAAGCGGATTTCGACGCGTTCTACGACGCGACGAACCGCCGCGTGCTGCACCAGATGTACGCGATGACGGGAAACCTCGCCGACGCTCAAGACGTCACTCAGGAGGCTTACGCGCGTGCATGGCAACGCTGGAAGACCGTCAGTCAGGCCACCAACCCGGAAGCATGGATCCGGACCGTGGCCTGGCGGATCGCGGCCAGTCGCTGGCGCAAGGCCAAGAACGGCATCGCGGCCTTGGCCCGGCACGGCACGCCGGATCACAGCCCGCCCCCCAATCCGGACCATGTCGCTCTCGTCACGGCGCTCAAACAGATCCCGGAGAACCAGCGCCAGGCGATCGTGCTCCATCACCTCGTGGGGCTGAGCGTGGACGACATCGCCAACGAGACCGGCGCCCCGACGGGCACCGTCAAGGCCCGCCTGTCCCGCGGGCGAAGCGCGCTGGCCGAGCTCCTCACCGACACCGGCATCGAAGTCACGAGCCACACCCAGGGAGGTGAAAGCCATGACTGACGGCTTCGACGACGAGCTGAACCGACAGTTGGCCTCCCTCGAGTCCCAACTCGGGTCCGCGCGGCTGCCCGGCGCCGCCGCGGCGCGGCAGCGTGCCGCCCGACGGACCCGCCACCAGGTCACCGGCGGTGTGCTGGGCGGGGTCGCCATCATCGCGATGGGGGTCATCGGCATCACTCAGCCGACGTTCACCACGGCTCCGGCTCCGGCCGACACGCCGAGCGACGGCCCCACCCCGACGGTCGCTCCCACCGAGTCCGATGCGAGCCCGAGTCCGTCGGAGTCCGACCCGACCGACGACGCCGACGACGACTCCGCCGACACCGTCGCCATCCCGCCCGAGGCTTTCCTCACCGTCGAGGACATCCAGATCGAAGGAACGGACTGGGCGGAGGTGCCGGCTCAGGACAGCTGGCTGCCGTGTGTGCCGCACATGCCCGAGAACGCCGAGGCCCGAAGTTTCGAGTCGCCGGCGGAGTCGTCGGGGACGGCCGTGCGGCTGGACCAGTTCATCGAGCGTACGGCCGCCGGCCAGGCCGAAAGCCGCCTCGACGACGTGCGCCGTGCCGTCACCGATTGCGCTGACGGCGGCACGGACACCTCGCTGATCGAAGTGTGGTCCGTGGCCGGCGTGGGCGACGAGGCCTACCTCATCGCCCTGGCCGGACCGCCCAGCACCGCAGAGACCGACACCTACGTCACGATCGGCCTCGTGCGCTCCGGCGACTACGTCATGTCGGTGTTCGACGGCGGCGCCTCGATGGACTACATCGGGCCGGCCCCCGAGACGAACACCGTCGCGGCCGCGCAGCGGATGTGCGAGCCGCTCGGTGTCGAGTGCCCCGGCGAGCTCGAGCGCGAGCAGCTGCACCCGGAGCCGGCCGGCGACGTCGAGGGCTGGCTGACTGCGACCGATGTAGCCGAAGCCACCGGCTTGACGCAGATCACGCAGGGCAGCGACGTCACCGACCCCACCGAGGGCGGCCCCGGCGGCTGGCCGTACATCGGCCTGCCACGAGACCCGATGGCCGACGGCGCGGAGTCGATGGAGCACCGGGCGTACGACGACCCGCTCGAGCCCGGGGGCGCCACGGTGGACGAGACGATCGCGCGCTTCGGTGACGAGGCGTCGGCGCGCGAGCATTACGACCAGCTGGTCGCCGCCGCGAACGACTTCCAGCAGGAAGGCGACGTCATCACCCCGACCGGCACGATCGACGGCGACGGCTACGCCGGGGCGAGCTGGCGCTCGGAGAGCTCGGAGTTCGGCACGGTCTTCGTGTACGGCGTCGTCGTCCGCGGGTCGAACGTCGCCGCCGTCTCCTCCGGGGTCGCCGAGATCACCGGTGAGCAGCTGAACGACCTGCTCGACCGGGCCGCGCAACGCCTGGGCGGGTAGCCGACGTCGCCTGTCGCAGCGCGCTGACGACCACGTACGCTGCGGGCATGGATCGTGCGGATGCTGTGCAGCTCGACGACCGTGACCCGCTGCGCCACGTGCGCCAGCGCTTCGTCCTGCCCGACGGAATGATCTATCTGGACGGGAACTCGCTCGGCCCGCTGCCCCACGGCGTCCGCGAACGCCTCGAGAGCATGGTCGACGTCGAGTGGGGACACGACCTGATCGCGTCCTGGAACACCCACGGCTGGTGGGACCTGCCCGCGACGACGTCGGCGAAGCTGGCCGGGCTCGTCGGCGCCGGGCCGGACACGGTCTCGATGGGTGATTCCACCAGCGTGCAGCTGTTCAAGCTGCTGGTCGCCGCCGCGCGGCTGCGCCCGGAGCGCAGCGTCATCGTCACCGAGCCGGGCAGCTTCCCGACCAACTCCTACATCGCCTCGAGCGTCGCGCAGCTCCTCGGGCTGACGGTGCGCTGGTGGGACGCCGAGCATTCGCCGGACATACGGACGGTGCTCGACGACGACGTCGCGGTGGTGGCGTTGTGCCACGTCGATTACCGCACCGGCTGGATGCACGACGCCGCGCAAGTCACCGCGGCCATCCACGACGCCGGCGCCATCACGTTGTGGGACGTGTGCCACTCCGCCGGCGCGGTCGACATCGACCTCAGCGGCTGGGACACCGACCTGGCCGTCGGGTGCACGTACAAGTACCTGAACGCCGGCCCCGGGTCGCCGGCGTTCGCCTATGTCCATCCGCGCTGGCACGACGTTCTCGACCAGCCGATCACCGGATGGCACGGGCACGCCGACCCGTTCGCGCTGGAGCGTGACTACCGCCCGGCGCCCGGGGTCCGCCGGGTGGAGGCCGGAGCCGTGCCGTTGCTCGCGGTCGCGGCGGTCGAGGCAGCCGTGGACGCGTTCGACGGCGTGGCCATGGCCGACGTGCGAGCGAAGTCGCTGGCCCTGACCGACCTGTTCATCGACCGCGCCTCGGCACGGCTGGAACCGCGCGGCGTCAGCATCGAGGTGCCACGCGAGCATCGGCACCGCGGCTCGCAGGGATGCCTGCGCCTGCCCGACGCGTACGGCTTCGTGCAGGCGCTGATCCGGCGCGGTGTGGTCGGCGACTTCCGCGAGCCCGACCGCGCCCGGTTCGGCTTCGTCCCGCTGTACACCCGCTACGTCGACGTGTTCGACGCGGTGGAGCACATGGTCGCCGTGCTGGACGAAGGCGAGCACGTCCGGCCGGAGAACACCGCACGGGCCGTGGTCACCTGACCCGGGCGGTTCCGGACCCTCAGCCCTCGCCCGGTTCCCCGGCCATTTCGGCTTCGAACGCCGCACTGTAGGCGGCGGCGCCCGGCACGGCGTCCACGGCGAAGGTCACGTGGCCGACCGGAACGCGGTCACCGACCGCCTCGGCGACCCGTGCGGCATCGGCGAGCGCGAAGCCGCCGCACAGCTCGATCAGCCCGACGCCGTCGTCGACCAGCGACTTCGCCGCGTCCGGCGCCGCCGCGGCCGACGGAACCGGAACGAGCATGGTCACTTGACCGTCACGGTCGAGCACGAACCGGTCGGCTACCGGATCAGCGCCTGGGTGCTCGTAGATGTAAGCCCAGGTGGGCACGGCTGTTCCTCCACTGCTTCGACGTCCGCGCCGGCTGCTGCCGGGGCGCACCAACGGTGATCGGCCAGGATCACATGTTCTGGAAGATCTCGCGCATCAGGCCCGCGGTCTCGGTCGGCGTCTTGCCGACGCGGACGCCGGCCGCCTCGAGTGCTTCCTTCTTCGCCTGTGCGGTGCCCGACGAGCCGGACACGATGGCACCGGCGTGGCCCATCGTCTTGCCCTCCGGCGCGGTGAACCCGGCGACGTAGCCCACGACCGGCTTGGTCACGTGCTCCTTGATGTAGGCCGCCGCGCGCTCCTCGGCGTCGCCGCCGATCTCACCGATCATGACGATGCCGCGTGTCTCGGGGTCGGCCTCGAACGCCTCGAGCGCGTCGATGTGCGTGGTGCCGATGACCGGGTCGCCGCCGATGCCGACGGCGGTGGAGAAGCCGATGTCGCGCAGCTCGTACATCATCTGGTACGTCAGCGTGCCGGACTTGCTGACCAGCCCGATGGGTCCGGGGCCGGTGATGTCAGCGGGGATGATGCCCGCGTTGGACTGTCCGGGGCTGATGACACCGGGGCAGTTCGGGCCGATGATCCGCGTCTTCGACCCCTTCGACTGCGCATAGGCCCAGAACTCGGCGGTGTCGTGCACCGGGATGCCCTCGGTGATGACCACCAGCAGCTCGATGCCGGCGTCGACGGCTTCGATCACCGCGTCCTTGGTGAACTTCGGCGGCACGAAGGCCACCGACACGTTGGCGCCGGTCTTGTCCATCGCCTCGGCGACGCTGCCGTGCACGGTCAGGACCGCGTCGGAGGCGAAGT
>Ga0079224_100008874_pt1 | contig 13656 bp, 9 predicted proteins | sample Stecom2015_FD_80414 | JGI IMG/M metagenome (GOLD analysis project Ga0079224, IMG submission 80414) | Agricultural soil microbial communities from Utah to study Nitrogen management - Steer compost 2015 | ecosystem: Environmental > Terrestrial > Soil > Agricultural land | place: USA: Utah... | reverse complement strand
TCGAAGCGTCCACCGCGATCCCGCCACCCGGTCCGAGCGTGAGCCCGCAGGAGCGCGCGAGCGACGTCTCGGGCCGCGCGCCAAGCGCGAGGATCAGCAGGTCCGCGCTCAACGTCTCTCCCCCGCTCAAGACGACCTCGAGCGAGCCGTCGGCGGCGCTTTGGACCCCCTCGAGCGCTTGCCCGAGCCGCAGGCGGACCCCGTGGTGCGACAGGTGCGCCGCGAAGGGCTGGATCATCTCCGGGTCGAAGCTGGGCAATATCTGATCCTGCAGCTCCACCAGATCGACCTCGAGCGAGCGGTGCCGGAGGTTCTCCGCCACTTCGACGCCGATCGGCCCGGCCCCAATCACGACCGCGCGCCGCGCCGCGCGCTGTTCGATCCAGGCTCGAACCTCGCGCGCATCCGGGACGGTACGCAGCAGAAAGACACCCGGCAGGTCCACGCCGGGCAGCGGCGGCACGACGGCCCGCGACCCCGGCGCCAGGACGAGCGCATCGTACGGCTCCGAGATCGTGCGCTCCGTCTCGTGATCGAGCACCGCCACGCGCCGGGCGGCGCGGTCGATCGCGGTCACCTCGTGACGCACCCGCACGTCGATATCGAACCAACGCTGGAAGCGCTCCGGTGTCACCAGCAGCAGCGAGCTCTCTTCCGGGATCACGCCGCCGACGTGGTAGGGCAGGCCGCAGTTGGCGAACGAAACATACGGGCCTTTTTCGAAGAGGATGATTTCGGCGTGCTCGTCCAGGCGGCGCGCGCGCGTCGCCGCCGAGGCGCCCGCGGCCACACCGCCGACGATCAGAATGCGTTTGGGGTTCATTCGAGACCTGTCACGAAGGCAGCGAACCTCTTTCGAGCCATCACCTCCGGCCGCCGTCTAGAGCGACAAACGGTCTGCGAAGCGAAGCGTTTGTCGCGAAACATGAGACCATCTCGAGCACCGAGCCGTGAGCAAACGAGGGCGGTGCCCGAAGGGATTCTCTGGTCTGGCAAACGGATCGGTGCTCTAGCTCTAGCTGACATCGATCACCTCGCTGGGTCACAGAGCAGCAACTTCCGGACCACTCCAGGCGGGCCACCCTTCGTCGTCGAACGGGGAGCACCGAGCTGCGATCGCGGCACCGGGGCTCCAGGGCGCTGGAAGGTGCGCTTGCGGGCGTCGCAACGGCTGCGCTGGTTGGCGGTCGGCGCGCATCCAGTGCGCGGCGTGGTCGAGCCCACGGCGGGGACGCGGCGATAACGAGCGGCACGACAACTGCAAAGCGGCCCCCGAGGCCCGTGAGCGTGACTCGAGCCATGTCGCAACCCACCCCGACGAACCGCGGGAGCAGACCGGCCAACGTCGTCGCGCAGGCGCTGGTCTCCTACCTGCGGCAGGAGCACCGCGCGATCGAGCAGGTGCTCACCAGCCTCGATCACTACGTCGATCGGCTCGAGTGGGGCCAGCTCCCCGATCCTCAGGAGCTCGGGTGCATCGTCACGTTCTTGCGTGAGTTCCTCGACCTTGGCCACCGGGCCAAGGAAGACCGCTACGTGCTGCCGCTGCTGCTCGAGCATGGCCTGCTGTCGCGACCGACGTTCGTCGAGCTGCGCGCGGCGCATGACGCGGAGCTGGCTCTGATGCGGCGCCTGCAGCAGCTCACTTTCAGCGCCTGCGGGTGGTCCGACCAAGATCAGCTGCGGATCATCGAGCTGGGCCGCCGGGTAACCGCGTTCAACCGCGATCACCTGCACCGGGAAGAAGAGGTGCTCGATCGTCTGGTAGCGGGCTCGCTCCCGCTCGACGCGGGCAAGGAGCTCTTGGCGCGGCTCGAGCGCTTCGACCAGCGCTGGGACCAGCACGGGCAACGCTCTTGGCTGCTGGCGTTGGCCAGAAACCTCGGGACGTGAGCCCAGCCCGTTCCGAGCGCCGGGACGCGCTCGTTCAATCGTCGGATTCGGAGAAGACGCGCTTGCGCCGGAGGTCGGCGACGACGGCCACGATGAACAGGGCCATCGAGAGCATGCCGACCATTTGGCCCGCCGACATCGAGAGCATGAGGACGCCGGCGCTCGGGTCGTACAGACCCCAGAGGGTCAGCGCGAGACCGAGCAGGGCCAGACAGCAGGAGACGACGAGCAAGCGGCGGATGGTCGACTCCTTCGGTGTGCGCGGCTCGGTCGCCGGCCGCGACGCCGCCGACCTCCCAGCCTCGGAAGATCGGCGGCTCACTCCTTCGCCCGGGACACTTTCGCTCATGGCGCTAGGCGATGCACCAGCTCGACGTCCTGCTCCCTACCGGCGCCGTGACAGGTGGCGCAGCTCTCCTGACCCGACGACGTCGTCATGATCTCGGCGTGTGCCGCGGTGTCCGGGGAGTCGTGACAGGACGTGCAGGCCGCGCTGGCAGGCGGAATGAACGCCGACGCCACCGTCCGCTCGTCGCAGTACGCGTCGTCGTCCAGCCCTGGCTCCTCGGTGCAGGTCAAGACGTCGACACGACTGGGAAGCAGCCCCTGGGCGAGCGGCAGCGTGTACGTGCCCGGCGCGTGGCAGGTCTCACAGTCCTGGATCCGGCCCGGGAAGCGCACTTCCCCGAAATCGTGCTGGGCGCCCTCGGGGGCGTCGCGCGAAGGCGCCGGGAACAGACCCAGCACGTACGGCTGCGTGAGGTCCTCACCCATGTGGATCTTGTGGATCATCACCTTCAGGTGCACCGAATCGGCGAACGCGCTTTGCCCCTCGATGCGCGAGATGCGGTCGTCGCCAGGGTTGTTGGCGTTGTGGCACATGGCGCAGTAGTCGACGTTCAGCCGCTGGCCGCCATGGGCGCCGAGCTCGTAGTGGCAGTTGTTGCACTTGGCCTGCTCGACGATCTGGCGGCGAGCTACCGGTGCAGGGTCGGTCACGCTCACGAAATAGATCGGGTTGAACAGCGCGTTGCGCGGGTCCGACGAGGTCGGCTGCAGGTAGCCCTCGATGGCGACGCCATAGCTGCCCTCGGCGTCGACGGGAATGGGCGTGGACGCCGTGTACCGGAAGTTGCTCCCGAGCGCCGCCAGCGTGCCGGACGCGCCCGATCCCTGGATGGTGTTCTGCCAGTAGTGCTGGTAGTCGGTGGTCGGCCCCGCGAAGGTAACGCGCAGGGTGGAGATCGGCGACGCGATGATGTCGTGGTCCTGGCCGTCGAGCTGGACGCTGAAGTCGATGACCGGCGTCTGCCCGGGCGCCGTGTTGGTCACCGACAGGATCGCGACCTCGAGCCTTGGGCGCGCCGGATCGTGGACGAAGTCGAGGTGCGCGTCGGCGATGCCCGCAAAGCCGCCCACCGGCGGATGGCAGTAGCCGCACAGGGCGTCGTTCGAGTGGGCGCCGCCGCTGTGGAGCTGTTTGCCCTCGGGCGGTGGGCTCACGAACGATATGTCGTCGTGGCAGGAGGCGCAGGCGGTCCGGGTGGGTCGACTGTTCCAGGTGTCGCTTTGCGCGCCCTCGTGGCACGACTCACAGCGCATGACGTTTTGCGGGTAGTGGACCGTCGAGTAGTCGTGCACCGACTGGTTGTGGCCGATGATCTGGTACGGCTTGCCGTCGTTGACGCTCGGCAGCCCCGCCCCGTAGTGGATCTTGTGCACCATTACCGGAAAGTCGACGGTGTTGCCAGTGTCTGGGTCGCTGGTCTGGGGCGAGTGGCAGGTCGTGCACAGCGTCAAGTCGCGACGGGAGCCGCCGTGGGCGCTGAGCTCGCCGTGACAGTTGTTGCACGCCTGGGCGAGCACGACCTCGCGCGTGACGGTGACGTCGCCGCCCGAGGGGAGGAAATGGTGATTGGCGTTCGCCACGTACCGCGTGCCTTCGAACTGGCGAGTAGCGTACGCCGATAGGGTGTGGGTCTTGGTCGGATCGGCGACCGCGATTTCCGTCCCGAACTCGTACGTGTAGACGCCGGTTCCGAACCCCACCTCGGAGAAGACGCCGTTGCTGTCCGCTGTCGCCTGCTCGGCGGTGTCGTCGGTGATCGGGCTCGTGACCTGCCGCGAGGTGTAGGCGGTGTATTGCAGCGGACGCCCCTGGTCGTCCTCACCCAGCCAGGCGAGCACGAAGCTGATGCTGACGGGACCCGCGGAGTAGCGCCCCTGACGATCGAGCGGCACGTCATTGTCGTCGGTCATCCCGAGGGTCGCCGTCGCCTTGCCGTCGTCGTCGATGGTCACCGACTGGATGTCGAGCTTCAGGCCGGGACCGACGATCCACGACCCCACTCCCCCGTCGGGGAGCGTGCCCGGATCGCCGGGCTCTCCTGGATCCCCGGGCTCTCCTGGGTCACCTGGCTCCCCTGGCTCCCCGGGATCCCCGGGGTCACCGGGCTCGCCAGGGTCGCCTTTCTCTCCTGGATCTCCCGGCTCGCCGTCGGCGCCCGGAGGGCCTTGAGGTCCTGCGGCCCCCTCCGGGCCAGCCTCTCCCGAGCACCCCAACATCGCAAACAGTGCGAAAAACCAGCACCAACGGGCAAACATCGCAGCACCTCTTTCGCGGAATGGCCTCGACCGAAGGCAGGCGTCGGCCGCATTTGCAAGCGCCATACTCAAAACTCCAAACGACCGTTGACGTGAAGATCCGGGTTGATGATCCGCAGGTCCGCACCCACCACGCTAGGGTGGCATGTGGCGCAGTCCTCCATGGTTTCAGGGTGTGGCGGGGGCGGCGGCAGGCCGTGGCACCCGTTGCACGCTACGGGCGTGCCGTCCGTTTGGGTCCATTGCGGAGCGGTCACCTCCCCTCCGGGGAGCCGCTCGGGGCTCAGGGAGGGAGCGTGGCAGAATGTGTTCGAGCAAGCCTTGCCGTCGTAGCGCGACTCCGCTTCGAACTTGGCACCCACCCCCGAGAAGGTGACCTCCGCCGGTGCGGTCGAGTCCAGGTGGCCCTCGGCAAGGAGGCTCTCCGGCACCAGGTGGCACTCGCCGCACTCGACCCGCCGTGAAAAAGCAGGGGCCAGGTGGCGCGCGTGGGCGCCCACCCCGGAAACATTCGGCGTCATCCCGCCGGCGAGGTCCCGCGGCGGGGCTGGCGACGCATCACTGCCGTGGCAATCGCTGCACCCATCGGTGAGCCGCAGCTGCACGTCTCCGTCGACGTGCAGCTCGCGGTTGAGCAGCGTGCGATCGTCACCTGCTACCACGTCGGCGTGACAGGCCGAGCAGCGCGTGCTCTGGGGGTGAGGGAGGGGCGGCGGCAGGCCGTGGCACGCGGCGCAGTCGAGCGACGCACCGACCTGGTTCCAGACCGGGGACAGCGACTGCTCCGGGGCGCTCGGGCCGTGACAGTAGCTCCCCGCGCAGCGGGCCGCCGCACGATCCCAGCGCGGCGGCGCACCGCCCGCGAGCGGCGCGAGCACGACCTCGGCGTGGGGCGAGTCGTCGAGGTGTCCCAGCGCGTTGATGCTCTCCGGAACGAGATGGCACTCGGAGCACGCGAGCGGTCGGCTGAACTGACCGCCGCTCAGGTGCACCTGGTGCGCTCCGACGCCGATCGTCGCGCGCGATCGATCGCCGCGCAGGCTCACCGGCGGCGCCGGATCGGCCCCGGTACCATGGCAGGTCGTGCACGTCGGCGTGTCCGCCTCGACCGTACCGTTGACGTGCAGCTCGGGCGAGCGGATGCGCAGGTCCTCGTCCACGACGGCGGCATGACAGCGCGAGCACTGCGTGCTCTGCGGGTGCGGCAGGGCGGGCGGCAACCCGTGACAGCTGCCGCACGCCTCGTCCGAGCTCCTGGGCGCGGTCCAGCGTGGCGCCGCCGATCCGTGACAGTAGGTGTTGGAGCAGCGGCGCGTTCCGTGGTCGTAGCTCGCCCCGCCGCCGTCCTGTCGCGCCAAGGGACCAAAGGTCACCTCCGCGGGCAGGGGCGAGTCGGCGTGGCCGGGGCTGTCGGCCGCCTCCGGCACGACGTGGCACTCCGCGCACGCGACCGGGCCGTGAGTGCTGGAGGCGGACAAATGGATCTCGTGCGCCCCCACACCCGGGAAGCGGGGATCCGTGTTTCCGTTCAGGTCGTGCGGGGGTGCCGACTGCCGGACGCGATCCTGCTTCGGGCGCGGCGCGCCGTGGCAGCTCGCGCAGCCCGCCTCGGGCCCGGGGTCGAAGTCATCGTGCCGCTCGAGGCAGCCCGCGGCGACGAGCGCGGCGACGACCGCGGCCATCGTCGGCCGCCAGGGTTTCGCGTCAGCTGCCATGACAATACCTGCACATGGCCGCGTCGGGCGAACGCGCGCTCCGCCAGCCGCTGGGATGCGGGTTGCCGCCCGGACCTCCGACCTTGTGACAGCGGATGCAGTTGGTCGCGGGTCCCTGGTCGTGACACGACGCGCACGACAGGATGTCGCGGCGCGCAGCGCGCCCGTGGAAGTCTCGTGAGGCGGGGTTGCCGCCGACCCAGCCGGGTGGGTGCGGATTGAGCGCGCCGAGCCGCGCACCGCTGACGCCCCGCTCGACGTGGCAGCTATCGCAGCTCGAGGGCGAGTGACAGCGCAAGCACGTGGTGGGCTGGCTCATCGCCTCGATGGCGTGCCGGGTCAGAAAGTCGCCGCGGTGGACGAGCTCGGGCGTGATGCGGTCCGGGATGCGCCGCTCGATCGCGAGCGACTGCTCGACGTGGCAGCTCGTGCAGTCCTCTTGGGAATGGCACTGATTGCAGAGCGCGCCGGAGGTGGCCGCCTCGGCGCCGTGCTGCCGCACCCAGCTCTGGTCGTGGACCATGAACGTCTCGGGGAGCATGCGCTCGAGGTCGCCCTGGGCGTGGCAGGGGGTGCACTCGGCCTGCTCGAACTGCTCCTGGTGCACGTGGCAGCCCAGGCAGGTGGCCATCGGCGGAAACCCGGACGTCGGCGCATCGCCCGGCGGCGACGCGATCCCGGCGTGGCACGACACACACTGACCCCGCACGGCGGGCAGCTTCAGGTGCTGCTCGTGCGAGAACCGGATGGCCGTCCCCCGGCCGTCCCGCGGCCGGCGATCGGAGGCCGCCCGCAGCTTGGTGCGCTGACCCGCTTCGTGACAATCACTGCAAATGGCCACGGTGGCTGGCTCGGCCTTGGGATCTTCCAGGTTGGCGTGGCACGACTTGCAGCTGAGGCAGCGGGGCTGCCCCGGCTGTCCGCAGGCCGTCTGCGTCAAGTGCGGCGCGTGAGGGAACTCCGCCGGGCGCGCCCGCTCACACGAGACGGACAGCACCGCGGCCAGCGCGACCAGCCCCAACAAGCGCAGCCACCAGCGGATCATGGCGACCCCCAGCGGCCGTGCTCGAAATGGTAAGTGAGCCGTGCCAGCGCCTGCGTGTCGGCGGAGGCGTACGGCGAGGCGGTCATCGATCCGCCGAGCAGCGCGTGCCACTCGGGCGCAAACTGCCAGCCGATGGTGGCGGCCTCCACCAGCGAGGTCGAGCGGCCACGGATGGGCTCGTCGTAGGCGTACAGGTATTGCTCGTAGGTCGCGCGCACCAGGTCGGTGATGCGGTAGGCCAGCGACGCGCGAACGGAGTGGTACCCGGTGAACGCGATCGTCACCCGGGCGTACTCGAGCTGCGCCAGGAGCCGCTCGTCCGGATCCGGAACCGCTCGCGCGCGCAAGCGCCCGCGCGTCCCCTCCCGGTCCCCGGCGAACGCCTGGACGTAGCCGGCGCCGGACACGGTGAGCCGCGGGATCGGACGGTAGCTGACCTCGCCGCCCAGCTCGTCGAACTCGTCCGTTCCGAACACGCTCAGCACCGACTGGCGCGACAAAAAGAGCGAGGGATCGGTGTGCAGGTACTCGGCCGTCACCAGCACGTCTTCTCGCGGCTCGACGTCGACGAACACGCGGGCTTCGGCGACCGATCGGCTGTCCGTATCAAGCACCCCGAGCGCGGCGATCGTCGCAAACTCCAGCAAGATGACGTCGGCGTTGAGCGCGACCCGGCGCTGACCGAGCTCCGAGTCTTCACGCTGCTCGTGCAAGGACGCCGACCAGCGCAGCCAGTCCTGGTGCCGGTAGTGGACCGCGCCGCCGGCCAGCCATTCGCCACCGCGGTCAGGGTCCTGCAGCGCCTCCGGGTCCCGCAGCAGCGTGTCGGCGGACGCGCCGAGGTGGTAGTAGCCCGGCCGCCGCGTCCAGCGCGGCAGCACGGTTAGCCCGCCGTAGACGTCGACCGCGAGCCCGGACTCGAAGGCGACGCCAGCGGCGACGCCGTCGAAGTGCGCGAACCTGGCCGCGCCTCCGGTCTGGATCTGCCGGCCGAGGCGCACGTAGCCGGGCCCGATGCGCTCGCGGATGTTGGCGACCGTCACGTCCCCGTCGAAGCGGCCGAGCGGGCCCGTGTCGCCGATCGCGAGGCGCTGCCAGGCGGAGAGCTCGATGTCGAGCGTGTCCGTCCCTGACAGGCCGTTCAGGTCGACGGCGCGCAGCGACACGAACTCGTGAATGGGCGCGACCGTCTCGGTGCGGACGATGGCGCCCCCGGGTCCCGGCAGGAGCGCTTGCTGGAAGAGCTGGAGGTGGGTCTCCGAGTGCACGATCAGGTCGTGGCGATCGCGCGGCGGCTCGTTGCCCTCCGACCGATCGGGCTCGGCCAGACCAGCCCCGGCCGACAAAAGACACGCCGCGGCGGCCAGCGCCGAACCGGGTCGTCTGAGCCCGAGCACCATCGCCCTTGCCTCGCGAGAACGCGGTCGTGGCCGCCCTCAGCTGCCGATCACCTGGGCGTCGCTGACGAGGACGTCATAGCGATAGCCGGAGCCGAAATCGCGATCGACCTCGAGCAACCCCTCCACCAGCAGCGTCTGCCCCACGTCCGGGACCTCCTGCAGGGTGATGGTCAGGTCGTGCGTCTTGACCGCTTCGGCGCCGCTGCCATCGCGCAGGTGCGCGAAGGTCTTGCCCATCACCCCTGCGGTGCGCTTGACCACGACGCCGCGCACGCGCACCTGCTTGCCGGCGAGCTCCGCGCGGCGCGCGAAGAGCTCCTCGACGCGGTAGCCGCCGGCGGCTTTGCCGACCGAGCCCGGCTTCACGTGCGGCAGCGCCTGCGCGGAAGGCGGGCCGGAGACGTGCGGATTGAGCTGGACGCCCGTCTCGACGGCAGCGTGCGGGTTCGGCGCCGCCGGAGCGACGGCCGCGGCGCCCGCTTGCGTGCCCGGCTCGAGCACCCCGAACTCGATGCTGGCGAAGGTGCGCTTCAGCGAGGTGCTCGCGAAGTTGGTCATCTTCGTCTGAGCGCGAACCCGCACGTGCTCCCCCACCTGAACGGCGGCGGATGGCACGGCGGCCCAGGTCTCCTGCCCGGCGCCACGCTGCACGCGCAGGTACGTGTAGCTCGGCACGTTGATGACCTCGAGCACGGCGCCTTGGATGAGATCCCCCTCCGACGGACCCGCTGCGGCAGTGGGCGCCGCGGGACCGGCCTTTTCGGCGGCGACCGGCGCGGGAGCGCGCTCACCGCCGGCGGCGATCGCCGCGATGGCTGCGGCCGCAACGACGAGGACGAGCAGGTAGTGCATCTTTACGAAGGGTGATTTCATGCCGGGCGCCTTAGCAACGGCCATGCCGCATTTCGGGACGCGCGGCCCTCCCCACCACCGTCCTCGACGCGAGGTATTTATCAGAAAGGCACACGAGCGCGCTAGTGGCTCGTGGCGTCTGCACCGATCTCGGAGTGGTTTGGACCCGGGCTCGTTGGGTTGGGGCCGCCGCGCTCGATCAGCGCCGCTTTGCCCGGCGAGACGCCCACAGGGTGCGCAGGCCCATGACAGCCACCGCTCACGCAGCTGATCTTGCCGGTTCGAAGCTCGTGCAAGCTGGCTGCGTGATCGGGGGTTTTGGACCACCCCGGCAGGCGGGTCGAGTGGCAGCGCATGCACTGCTCATTTCGGTAGGGCTCATAGATCTTGATCTCGCGCGCCGCCTGCTCTGCCGGAACGGACTTGTAGTGCGTGTAGTACTCGGAGGCGTGCTTCATCCCGCCGATCTTGGTGATCACCGGACCGAGCAAGCTGTAGTCGGCGTGGCAGGTATAGCAATTGTCCTTGCCGAACCAGGCGTTGCGGGTGTGCCGGGCGGCGAGCGAGCGGCTCGACGGATCCTCGGCGTCCTGCACCCACGGCTGCATCACGTGACAGGAGCCGCAAAAATCCCGGGTTTTCGTGGCCTCATAGCTGGCGATGCTGCCGGTCAGCGCGGCGCCGACCGGAAACACGCCGATGCCGAACAGCAGGTAGACCTTGGTGCTGCCGGTCAGCGCGGGGCGCGCCAGCAAGAACCAGAACAAGACCAGGGCGGCCGCGATGGCCGATCCCGTGGTCGCCCAGGTCAACAGGGTGTGTGCGTTCACGTTACGAGGGGACGGGTTATGATCCGAAGAGCGATAGCGATGCAAGCCGCTGGCCCGGCGGCGAAAGGCTTGCCGCCGCGAGGCGCCGAGCGGCAGAACTTTCGCGCGTGCCGAGGTCTTGCTCGGACCGCAGACAATTGGATAACCTTCGCCGTCCGTAAGCAAGCGCCGTGCGCACCTTTGCAATGATCCGTAGACGGCGAGCGTGGCGCTGGCTCGCAAAATGCCTTCCGGGCGTGGTCGCTTGGGCAAGCTCGCTGTGAAAAAACGTTGGGTGTTCCTGGTGGCGGCCCTGGCGGTGCTGGGCGCGCTGGGGGTTCTGCTGCCGCGTTACCTTGGCCCGCTCTTCGACCGCCCGGATATGCCACCTGCAGAGCAGATCCCGGACAGCTGGCATGAGGTGCGCAAGGGCGAGGGCCACGTCCGGCACCTCTCCCAAAAGGACGTGAGCTGCCGTGACTGCCACGGCGACATGCGAGCCGGTTTCACGGGGGTTTCGGCCGACGTCTGCAGCAAATGTCACGAGGACACCCCGGCGGTGCTGCACCCATCGGACGCCGCGCGTTCGAAGACCGATTGCTTCTCGTGCCACACCTTCCGGCCGAGCCCTGACGTCGCGCCGGCCGACTGCCGGCGCTGCCACTCGGAGGACGCGGCGGCGCCCGCGCTGGCCGTCGCCGTCCACGCCAAGGAGGAGTGCACGAGCTGCCACGCCCCGCACAGCGAGCCGGCGCTGTCGCCGGCCAACTGCCTGACGTGCCACGAGGAACAACGCACGAAACACGCAGAAGCGGGCGCGGCGGTCCAGATCGAGGCCTGCCTCGACTGCCACAAGGCGCACCAACCGGCGGCGACGGCGCGCGAGCGCTGCTCGAGCTGCCACCAGAGCAAAGACAAAAAGCCGTTCGTTCCCGCGTCGGCGACCTTCGCCGGTCACGACACCTGCACGACCTGCCACACGACCCACGATTTCTCGCGCGCCGCGGCCAAGGCTTGCGAAACCTGTCACGACGACCAGCTGACCCTCGGCGCCAATCACGCTCCGGCCCACGCCGCCTGCAAGAGCTGCCACCAGCCGCACGCCGTCCGGGCAGCGTCGGAGGCTACCTGCTCGGGTTGCCACAGCGCCGTCCAGAGCGAGCACCCAAAGGTCAATGGCAGGCGCTGCCTGTCGTGCCACCAGATCCACCCGCCGCCGACGCAGGTGGTCGCCGCGAAAGCGCAGAGCTGCGCGAGCTGCCACCGCGAAGCGTCGAGCTCGACCGCCTTCCACGCCGGCGGCATCAGCTGCCAGCGCTGTCACCAGCCGCATCAACCGAGCCTGGCGAGCGCTGGCAAGGCCTTGTGCGCCCGGTGCCACCAGGTGACGGTGAGCGCCGTCGCCAGCGGCCACACCGACTGCAACCGCTGTCACCAGGACGCGGCCCACCACCCGTCGGCGAAGACCGCCGCTTGCAGCACCTGCCACGCGCCGCAAGCGAAGACCGCGCCGGCGGGACACCAGCAGTGCACGTCCTGTCACCAGCCGCACCCCGGCCAGCTCAAGCCGGGAACCTCCTGCGTGAGCTGCCACGCCCAGAAGCAGACCGGCATCCACAAGACCGTGAACGGCGGCTGCACCAGCTGCCACCGCCCCCACGGCCCCGGCGGCGTCCCCAAGCCGCCCGCCTGCACCCAGTGCCACACCGCCGCGAAGCTCGGCGGCTTGCACCAGCTGGCGAGCCACCAGCGAGCCTGCACGACCTGTCACTCCGCGCACCAGATCACCCCCACCGGCGCGCGCGCCGACTGCCTCGGTTGCCACAAGGCGCAAACGGACCACCAGCCAGGCTCTCCGCGCTGCACCACCTGTCATTTCTTCGAGTGAAGGGTCGAGCGTCAGACGACCGAGGATCGACGAGCGCATCGCGGGCAGGCTCGACCGAGCCGGAGGTCCGTGTCGGCGGGTGCTATCGTCTTCGAACGATGTCCGCCGACACGCTCCGCGCGACCGTCCCGGCGACGCAACGAGAACAACGCATCTCCGCGCGGCAGGCAGGGGCCCCCCGCGTCTCCGGATCGCCCTGAGCGGGATCGGCGCACGCCGATGTGAATTCTTTCCCGCTGGACTCACACGGCATTCGCCCCAGATTGCCGCTCCTCGAAAACCCCAAGCGCAGGGCTGACCGTCAGTCGGTTGCCGCGGCGCGCGGCGGGGAATGCCTCGCCCGCAGCAGCCGGTGGGTCGGCTGACGCGCGATCGGCGAGCGGCCGCAGCCCGCGCTGCGCGCCCAAGGGAGCGGATATGGACAAGCAACGAAAGCACCTCTTCAGCAGCGGGATGATTTTGGCGGTGATCGGATCGGTCGCGCTGACCCTTGCCTGTTCCGACGACGACGACGACGGCGGCACCGGCGGGACGGGCGGCGCCGGCGCGACCGGTGGATCGGGCGCGACCGGTGGATCGGGCGCGACCGGCGGCACGGGAGGCTCGGGAGCCACCGGGGGATCCGGCGCGACCGGCGGCATGGGAGGCTTGGGGGGCGCGGCCGGAGCGGCGGGCGCAGCGGGCGGTGATGACGGAGGAGCCGCCGGCATGGGCGGCGAGGGTGGCGCGGCGGGAGCGGCCGGAGCGGCAGGGAGCGCGGGCGCGGCAGGCGCAGCGGGCGCGGCAGGCGCAGCGGGCACCGGACCCGATCGCGACGTCTTCCGACCGGAGCAGCGCCCCTTCAGTCAGGAACGCTTCGACCAGCTGACGGTCGCCGACGGCTTCACCCTCCAGGTGTTCGCCGCCGACCTCGGCCACGCGCGCATGCTCGAGCCCGTCGGCGAGAACGGCATCCTCTTGAGCCGCCCCAACCAGGGCGATGTCTTGCTGCTCGCCGACACCGACGCCGACGGCGAGATGGACGAACAGTCCACGGTGGTCGAAGACATGCCCGGCATCCACGGCCTGGCCGCCACCGAGACCCAGGTCTTCTTCGCGACCCCGACCCAGCTCCTGGTCTCCGAGATCGCCGGCAACGGCAGCATCGGCACGCCCAGCGTGATCGTCGACGATCTCCCGGCGGGCGGCCAGCACCCCTACCGCACGCTGCGCTACGGATCCGACGACCTGCTCTACGTCTCCATCGGCTCGAGCTGCGACGCCTGCGAACAGCTCGACCCGGAGTACGCCACCATCGTCCGGATGGCGCCGAACGGCAGCTCCCGCGCCCTGTTCGCCGAGGGCCTCCGCAACACCCTCGGCTTCGACTGGCACCCCGAGTCCGGGGAAATGTGGGGCATGGACAACGGATCCGACTGGCGCGGCAACGAGCTCCCCCCCGAGGAGCTGA
>Ga0079224_100008873_pt1 | contig 13657 bp, 10 predicted proteins | sample Stecom2015_FD_80414 | JGI IMG/M metagenome (GOLD analysis project Ga0079224, IMG submission 80414) | Agricultural soil microbial communities from Utah to study Nitrogen management - Steer compost 2015 | ecosystem: Environmental > Terrestrial > Soil > Agricultural land | place: USA: Utah... | reverse complement strand
TTTCGCTTCTTCCTGAACGCGCAGCCGTCGCTCCGCGACGAGGCGATGGCGTTTCTCGCGTCATCGCTCCGCGATCGCGACTCGCGGCTTCTTTTCAATGCGCACGGTAATCGGCACAGCACCAGGGTGCTTCTCGCCGCGAAGGCCAGGCTGACCGGCGAGCAGTTCGCGTCGATGTCGGTCCGCGAGTGCATCGAGCTTGCGGAGCGGCACGGCCTCGAGGTCGTCGAGTGGTACGGCATCGGCTCCTACGACAAGGCGCTGCTGCGCGTGATGCCGCTCGGCGTCTGGAGATGGGCCGAGCGTGTGGCTCCATTGCCGAAGCGCTTCGCCGTCTACCTCTATTTCGTTTGTCGACGCAAGAGCTGACCCGACCGGGCGGCCGACGGATTAGCCGGCACTCCGTGTGGCGGCGATCAGCTGTCGTTGCGCGAGCCGCAGACGGAACTGCACTTCGAGCCACGCCGCATACGGGTTCAACAGTTTCCGGTACCAGCGGAGAACGACGTCCGAGAACGCGGAGCGCACCCTTTCGGCCCATGTCGCAGGCCGGGGCGCCGTGAACTCCGGCTGGTAGCCGTACTCGACGAGCGCATCGCGCGCGACGGACTCGAAGATCTCGATCTCCCGGCGCGTCAGCGCCTGCCGATAGATGCCGACTTTCCTCGTGAAGATGCCGCGGCCGAGCGAAGCATGCCATTCGCTCTGCGTTGCGCTGAGCGTGCGCGTAAGCGGTGTCGACGCGTAGTTCACGACGGTGTCAACGTAGGGCTCGTCGAGAAACTCGAAGACACGCTCCATCGTCTCGCGCGGCGCATGGACGAGATCCTCGTAGCGGACGACGAGCGTGCCGTCGCTGCCGTGCTCGTCGCAGAACCGCTTCCACAGCATGACCTCGTCGCGCCACTCTCGCGCCATGCCGAACGGCGTGGATGGCCCCCAGATCATTCGCCGCCGTGCTTCGGCGCGGTCGCGGCCGTCCCGCACGAGGTGGATCAGCTTCGCGTCAGGAAAATCGGCGCGGATAGCGTCGAGGCAGCGGATGTGATCCGGCGTCTTGTCGCCCCAGCGGCTGGCGCCTTGTCTCTGCGCAAAGAGCGAGAACAGAGCGTCGATCACGCCGACGCGGTCGCCGCGGATCACGCGCGCCTCGATCTCGTCCGGCGTAGCGTCGAGCCGCCACTGCCTGATGTACGCATCGGCGAGCAGGTCCGCGATGAAACGCAGCCGATTCGACTGGATCGACAGGTCGCCGTACGTGTCGAAAACCGGAGCGATCCGATCATAGAGATGGCTCTCCGGCGGAATCGAAAGATTCGGATGCGCGTCGATCAGCGCCTGGAGCAGCGTCGTGCCGGAGCGTCCGGAGCCGACGACGAAGAAGGGCGGTTTCGATCGATGCTCGTCGACGTGCCGGGCGGAATGCCGAGGGTTCTCCATCATTGGGCGTCTCCTCGTCCGTGAGAATTGCCAAACTATCACAGCTTCGTAACCGATCCGTGACTTGGGCGTTACCTGATTTAGATGACGCGCTGCTACGGCGGTTCTGGTTGTCGCCGCGGGGCGACGGGGGTATCGAAGCGCGATCCTTGCACTGTGGCGTGACTTGCAGAAACGGGCGGCGTCGCAGGATCCCGCGACCAGCGGCGTGATCCGCTGGCACTCAAGTTGCAGAAGCACCCGCATTCGTCGGCGGATCGAGGAGAATGCAATGCTCGTCAGGGACGTAATGACATCGAGGCTCGAGGTGATTTCTCCGAGCCAGAGCCTCGCCGAGGCGGCGAGGAAGATGCGCGATGCGGACGTCGGCTCGTTGCCGGTCGTCGAGGACGCGAAGCTCATAGGTATGGTTACCGATCGCGACATCGTGATTCGTTGTGTCGCGGAGGGTGCGGATCCGAAGGCCACGCCGGTAAGTGAAGCGGTCAGCGATGACGTCGTGCACTGCGTGGTCGACCAGACGGTCGAGGACGCGTTGAAGATCATGGCCGCGGCGAAGGTGCGCCGGCTGCCGGTCATCGACCACGATCGCCGGCTCGTCGGCATCGTCGCGCTCGGTGATATCTCGCGCGATGGCTCGTCGACGGAGGCGGGGGAGGCGCTCTACGACATCTCCGAGCCGACACGGCGATCGCGCACGATCTAGGCGGGCTCGAAGCGGCCGCGGCATCGCCGCGGCCGAGTCCGCCCGAGCTAATCCATGCCTTTGATGTTGGCCACCGGATACATCCGGTGCGCGACGCGGGCGATGCCCTCCGCCTCGAGCACGCGCAGCACCTCGTCGAGGTTCTTGTAGACGTGCCCGCACTCGTCTAGCGGCGTTCGCTTCGTGTTGCCGACGATCCCGCGGATCGGTACGCCGTCGAACACGCGCTCGATGTTCCGCATCTCGGCGTCGATAGCGTCGTGCCGTTTCGCGAGCTCGCGCTTCGCCTGACCGCGCGCGAGCACGCGGCCGGCGCCATGGTTGACGGAGCACGCGGAGCGGTATGCGCCGTCGAGCGGGTAGAGGATCGCGGCGCCGTCGAGCATCGAGCCGGGCACGAGGCACGGATGTCCCGTCTCGGCCCAGCGCGTGCCCCTGAGGTCGGGGTGCCCGGCGGGAAACGCGCGCGTCGCGCCTTTCCGATGCACGAAGCCCGTTTGCGTCGTGCCGTCCGGCAGCACGAGCGTTTCCTGCTGCACGAGGTTGTGCGAGATCTCGTAGAACACTTCGCCTTGCGCCCCGAACACGTTCTCGAGCGCTTCCTGCACGCCGCGGACGATCAGATGCCGGTTCGCGACCGCGTAGTTCGCCGCCGAGTTGTGATGCGCCCAGTACTCGCGGCCGAGCGGCTCGTCGGCGCGGAGCCACGCCTCCTCGCGCCGGTTCTTCGGCAACCCGCGGAGCGCCGCGCCGGCGTAGAAGTAGTGGTTCGCCGTTTGCCATCCGTAGCCGCGGCTGCCGCAGTGGATCATGACCCAGACCGAGCCGTCGTCGATGTCGACCTGCATCTCGACGAAATGGTTGCCGCCGCCGACCGAGCCGAGCTGCGGGCACGCCTTGTCCCGCGCGCGCGGGATGCGCCCGGACGAAAGCGCGCGCTCGTCGACCTCGATGTATTGCCGCTCGCAGACGTCGGCCGGCACACCGATCGCTTTCGCGCCGTAGCGAAGGATTTCCTCGATCTTCGACTCCGAGACTCGCGGCATCAGCTTCGGGCGATGGCTGCCGATGCCGGTCGCGACGCGCAGCTCGACCTCGTTGATCCAGCGCCTGCGCTTCGCCGGGGGCGTGACGTCGGCGGCGTGGAGCCCGGGCACCCGCAGATACACGACGCCGCACGAGATGTCGTAGCCGCTGCCGGCCTGAATGATCACGTCCTCGGTCACCGCGACGCCGCCGACGGGGATGCCGTAGCCGAGGTGCGTGTCCGGCATCAGATAGAGCCCGATGATGCCGGGATACGATGCTGCATTCGCCGCCTGCCGCCAGAGCGCCTCGTCCGTCTGCGCGAACAGCGACTCGGAGAGGAACGCATGCACGTCGGTGCGCATCGCGCCGACTTTCGGCAACACGTAGTGCGTGTCCGAAACCTTCTGTACCTGCTGCAAGTAACTCATGCTTCCGTGCTCGAAATCGGGGTCAGAGCCCTTTTGACCAAGTCTAAGGGCTCTGACCCCAATTTTCGTGCGTGGCACGCCGCTTGCAGCTTGGGGCGGGGGAGGATGCCCATGAACAAGTTCGTCGTCGTGATCCTTTCGAACGAGGCGAAAGCGAACGAAGCCGCCGACGTCTTGCACTCGCTGCACCGCAACGGGTCGCTCACGCTCTACGGCCTCGCGATCGCACGCAAAGCCGACGACGGCGACGTGACCGTCGTCGAGCAGCACAGCGAGGGCGTTCCCGGCGCGGGCGTCGGCGCGCTCGCGGGAGCGCTCGTCGGCCTGATCGGCGGGCCCGTGACCGCGCTGCTCGGTGCTGCGGGCGGAGCCTGGATCGGCACGTGGCGGGACGTCGAGCATCTCGGCATCAGCGCGGAGTTCCTCGACGAGGTCGCGAACGCGCTCGCGCCGGGTGTGACCGCGCTCGTCGCGGACGTCAGCGAGGATCGCGTCGCGTTCGTCGACGAGCAGATGGAGCGGCTCGGCGGCGTCGTGCTCCGCGAGTGGCAGTCGGAGCTGCCGGAGATGAGGCTCGCGACCGAGGCGGCGGCGCGCAAGACCGAGCTCGAGCATCTCGTTGCGGAGCGGCGCGACGCGACGCCGAAGCGTCAGGAGGTTATCGACGTCCACATCGACAAGGCGAAGGCGAGGCTGCGACAAACCGCCGAGCAGGCGAGCGCGAAGCTCGACGAGCTAGATGCGTCGACGGAAGCACGCATCGACGCGCTGCGGCGCCAGCTCGACTCGGCCGGCGCGACGGCTCGCGCCGCGATCGAGCGGCGCATCGACGAGACGCGGCGCCAGCACGACCGCCGCGCGGCGCTCGTGCGCCAGGCGCTGCGGATCGTCGACGAGGTGCGGGTCTGATCTTGCAGTGCCGCGTCCGGTCAGCGCCCCGTGACCGGATGCCGATAGTGGAAGCGCATCTCGGCGACCTCGGGATACGGCGCGAACGTGACGCCCTCGAGCGGCCGATCCGGTGGGTATTCGTCGACAAGCCCGCCGCCCGTCGGCGCAAAGCGCCGCTGCGCGCCCGCCTCGACACCGGCCCAGCCGACCGAGTAGCCCGCGGTCCACGTGTAGTCGAGATCCATCTCCGCGATCTTCCAGACGCCGTCCTCGAGCACGACGCGGTTCTCGTAGATGCCGGCGAGCCACGAGCCCTCGCTCGCGAGCGCGCTGTTCATCTGGAAGAGGCGCGTCCGGATGCGGGCGCTTCGGCCGTCCGGCTCGACGTGCACGACCGGCTGAGTCTTCTGGTGGATCACGAGCGAGTTCGCGCGGCGTCCGACCGTCCGGTAGCGGCGGATCACGGACTCGCGGATCCGCTCGCGGCCGACGTACGTGCCGACGTACGAAAGCTCCTTCCAGCCGTCGACGGCGAAAATGTCCGCCATGTCGTGCCACAGGAACTCGTCGATGTAGTATCCGTACGCATTCGACACGTTCTCCGCGCCGTCATACGCGCGGGCAGTCGCGAGGCGCCGCTCCGCGTCGTCGAGCCGGGCCGCAAGCTCGTCCAGGGACCGCGGCGGCTCGGGCAGCACCGGGGCAGCGGTGTCGATCGCCGGCTCGGCCGCGGCGCCTTCGGGATAACGCGGCGCGCGGCCCGTGACCGGATGCCGATAGTGGAACGACGGGATGTACGGCTCGGGATACACCGGCACTTGCGCCGTCGGCGGGTGATCCGGCGGGAACGCGTCGCTCGGACCGGGCGGCGGCAGTGCCGTCTCCGCCCAACCTTTCGCGTAGTCCGTGCGCATTCGCGGAATGACGCGCATCGCGGCGATCTTCCACGTGCCGCCGTCGTTGACGTAAACATTCTCGTAAACGCTCACGCCAAGCTCGCCGCCGACGCCATGCTTGCCGGTCATCGCGAGCTCGGTCCCGCGCGCATGCGCCGTGCGGCCGTCCGGCGCGAGCGTGACGATCGTCTGTAGCTGCAGGTGATCGTTGAGCTCCCCGTGCGCGAGCCCGGCCGGCCCGAGCTGCTCGAGCGCGCGGCGGATACTCGCCTTACCGACATAGACGCCGCGCATACCGAGCTCGAGCGTCGCATCGTCCGTGAAGAGATCGGCGACGTCGTCCCACATCTTGCGGTCGACGTAGTAACCGTACGCATGCTGCAGGTTCTGCACGCGCCCCGCGGCGTCGAGGTCGTCGATCCGGCGCTCGACGGCCGCGAAGCGGCGCGCGAGGCGCTCGAAGTGGTTCGCGTTCGGATCGGCCGGCTCTCCGGCGGCGCGCGCGGCGCCGGCGCCTTCGGTCGGGGCTGCCGCGCTTGCGGCCACGGCGTTTCCTGGTGAGGCGTCGTCGAGCGGCGGGATCGGCACGCCGGCACGGGTGACGTCGTAATGGAACGGCACGGGCGCGACGTCCGCGTCGGTCTCCTCCTTCACGTTCCGCCAGCCGGTCTCGTAGGGCCCTTCGTACTGCGGGTGGTAGCCGAGCACCGCAATCTTCCAGACGCCGTCCTCGAGCACGTATTCGTTCTCGAAGATGCCGCCGGACCACTCGGCGTGCTCGCGGTGCTGCCCGGTCATCGCGAGCCGGTGCCAGCGTCCGCGGGCACGGGTTCGTCCGGTATCGAGCGTGACGACGGGCGAGAGCACGAGCTCCGTGTTGAGCCGCCCGGGCTCGAGACCGAGCCGGCCCCGGCCGACGTCGTCGAGCAGGTACGCGCGGATCGCCGTCTTGCCGGTCAGCGTGCCGGAGGGCAACCGCGCGACGGCGCTCTCGGCGAAGAGGTCGGCGAGATCTTCCCAGAGCCCGGCTTCGGCGTAATGCGCGTAGGCGTGCTGCAGCCGCTTCACGGCGCGGATCGCTTCGGTCGCCGCCGTCTCGGCTTCGAGGGCCGTGATGCGTCGCTCGAGCGCTGCCGCCGCTTCGGGGCCGGCTGACTGCCCGTGCGCGGTGCATGACAGACAAAGGAGCGCGAAGGCGGCGGTAACCGTCGGCCGCGGGGACGTCGTCGTTCTCATTCGTAGGCTCCGTTCCGGGGTGTCGAGATTATCACGGGCGACGGCCGCCGGCCGTTCTCCGGTCGAAGCCGGTTCCAAATGAAATGTTTCATTCGAAAGGGCGACTCGTGCGAGCCAAACGAGATACCGATATCCGCTCCGGTTGGCACCGTGCAGGCCATGGTCTCGGTGTATCGGAGGCCACGACGGACGGATCATCTCGTAGACAGCAATTCATTGCTTTGCCCAGTCCGTACTCTAAACTGGCGATGGCTGATCGATGCTTTGCCCGGACGTGCACGGAAGCGCAGAACGGCCGTCTTTCGCTTACGGAGCACGCGTGTATACGAGCCCTTATCCATCGATCGACGTCCCCCGCATTCCTCTTGCGGAGTTCGTGCTCGCGCGCGCCGCGTCGCGCGGGCGACGCCCGGCGCTCGTCTGCGGCGTGACCGGCCGCACGATCGCGTACGCGGACCTTCCCGAGCAGGTCGAGCGGACGGCCGCAGGCATCGCCGCGCTCGGCGTCGGCAAGGGCGACGTCTGCGCGATCTTCGCCGCGAACTCTCCGGAGTACGTCGTCGCCGTGCTCGCGATCGCGCGTCTCGGCGCGGTCGTGACGACGGCGAATCCGCTCTACACGCCGGGCGAGCTCGCGAAGCAGCTCGAGGACTCGGGCGCCCGCGTGCTTCTGACGTCGCTTTCGCTGCGCTCCACGTGGACGGCGGCCGTTCGCGGGACGTCGGTCGAGCGTGTGGTACTGTTCGACGACGATGCATCGACTGCCGCCGACGTCGTCCCGCTCGCGGCGCTCGCAGAACGGCCGCGCGGCGCACCCGAGGTCTCGATCGATCCCAACGATCTCGTTGCGCTGCCGTACTCGAGCGGCACGACGGGCATGCCGAAAGGCGTGATGCTGACCCACCGCAATCTCGTCGCGAACATCCTGCAGATCGACCGGATGACGCACTACATCGACGGCGAGGATACGACGGTCGCGTTCCTGCCGTTCTTCCACATCTACGGGCTGACCGTCATCGCGCTGATGGGCCTTTGGGCCGGCGCAACGCTGGTCGTGATGCCGAAGTTCGAGCTCGCGCCGTACCTCGATCTGATCGAAAAGCACAGGGCAACACTGCTCCACATCGTTCCGCCCGTCGTCGTTGCCCTCGCGAAGCATCCGCTGATCGACGGGCGCGACTTCTCGTCGGTCCGCAAGCTCTTCTCCGGCGCCGCGCCGCTCGGCGCGGGGATCGGCGCAGACTGCGCGCGGCGGATCGGCTGCGTGCTGCAGCAAGGGTATGGGCTTACCGAGACGAGCCCTGCGGCGATCGTCCTGCCCGAGAGCTCCGCGCAGACGAAGCTTGGATCGATCGGCGTGCCGATCGCGGACACCGAATGCCGCATCGTCGATCCCGAGACGGGCCGGGACGTGCCGCCCGGCGTCGACGGCGAGATCCTGATCCGCGGGCCGCAGGTGATGCGCGGCTATCTCGGCCGGCCCGACGAGACGCGCGCCGCGATCGACGATGCGGGGTGGCTGCGCACCGGCGACATCGGTCACGTCGACGATGACGGCCACTTCTACGTCGTCGATCGCCTGAAAGAGCTCATCAAGTACAAAGGGATGCAGGTGCCGCCGGCCGAGCTCGAGGCCGTGCTGCTGTCGCATCCGGCCGTCGCGGATGCGGCGGTCGTGGCGCTCGCGGACGACGAGTGCGGTGAGGTCCCTCGCGCGTTCGTCGTGCCGAGGAAGGAGGTCTCCGCCGACGAGCTGATGCGTTACGTCGCCGAGCGCGTCGCGCCGTACAAGAAGCTGCGCAGGCTCGAGTTCATCGCCGCGATCCCGAAATCGGCGTCGGGGAAGATCCTGCGGCGGCTGCTCAAGGACCGGCCCGCATAGTCTCACTCGCCGCTCGAGTCGTCCGGCGGCGCATCGAGCCGCGCGAGGAAGTCGCGGAACCACGGCGGGTTCGCGAGGATCACGTACGCGAGGAACAACGCGCCGAGCGGAATCACGAACGCGACTGCGTCGACGACGAGGATCACGAGGGCGAGCAGCACACGATTGACGGGGTGCATGGGTTTCTCCTGACCGGGACGGCAGCATCGCCGAGTCGCAGGCTCCGGGGAAGCGGATGCGTTCACGGCACGGCTCGCATCCCCGGGCGGTTCCGGACGCTGGCTCGTCCGCCGAGCGAAAAATGCACCGCGCCGCAACCCTTACCCGAGTGGCATGGCGCTTGCACTTCTCGGCGATCGGCTCGGCGTGGGCCGTCCGAGGGGCCGGACAATGACGCGAAGCTGGCGCGTGACACGCGGACGGATCGCGGAGCGTCCGCAAGACCGCTGAGCGAGGGATCGCATGTATACGCTCGGCATCAACGCGGCCTATCACGACACGTCGGCCTGCCTCGTCCACGACGGACGCGTGCTCGCCGCCGCCGAGGACGAGCGCTTCACGCGGATCAAGCACGGCAAGCGGCCGGTGCCGTTCAGCGCGTGGGAGCTGCCGTATCACGCGATCGACTATTGCCTCGCGGAGGCGGGGATCGAGCTCGCGGACGTCGACCACATTGCCTACGCGTACGATCCGTACCTGTTGCTCGACACGCGCGGCGCGACGATCACGCTGCCGCTCGAGCCGAGCGCGGGCGCGCAGCCGGGGCTCGCGCCGTGGGAGCCGCTGTTCCTCGCCTATCTCGTCAATGCGGAGCGTCAGCTCGTCGACGGCGTGCCGCACCGTCTCCGCGCGCGTTTCCGCGGTGCGAAGACGGCGCGTCACTGGCGCTGGCACTTCGTCGAGCATCACCTCTGCCACGAGGCAAGCGCGTTTCTCGCGTCGCCGTTCGACGAGTGCGCCGTGATGACGCTCGACGGCCGCGGCGAGCGCGCGTCGACGAGCTACGGATACTACGCGCACGACGACTACCGTCGGCTCGGCCAGGTCACGCTCCCCGATTCGCTCGGCTTGCTCTACGAGGACGTGACCGAGTACCTGGGTTTCCTCCGCTCGTCCGACGAGTACAAGGTCATGGCCCTCGCGTCGTTCGGCCGCCCGCGCTATGTCGACGACTTCCGGCGGATCGTGCAGACCGGTCCGGGCGGCACGTACCGAATCGAGCCGCCGCGCCTCGCGGAACGATTCGGGCCGCCGCGAAAACCCGATTCGGGCTTCGCCGCGAAGCATTTCGACATCGCACGCTCGCTGCAGCAGGTGCTCGAGGAGACCGTGCTCGAGCTCGCGGCGTGGCTCGCGCGTGAAACCCGTGCGCCGAATCTTTGCATGGCCGGCGGTGTCGCGCTCAACTGCGTGCTGAACGGTCGGCTTCGTGACGCCCGGATCTTTCGCGACGTCTGGGTGCAGCCCGCGGCCGGCGACGCGGGCACGGCGCTCGGCGCCGCGCTCTGGATCGACTGGCAGCACCGCGCGCGGCGCGACTACGTCATGGATCACGTCTACCTCGGTCCCGAGTATCGTGACGCCGAGATCGAGTCGTTTCTCGCGCGCGGCAAGCTTCGCGCGCGCCACGTGGACGACGTCGCGGACGAGACCGCGAAGCTCCTCGCCGACGACAAGATCGTCGGCTGGTTCCAGGGCCGCATGGAGTTCGGCCCGCGCGCGCTCGGTGCGCGCTCGATCCTCGCCTCGCCGATCCGACCCGAGATGCAGCAGCGGCTGAATGACATCAAGGATCGCGAGGATTTCTGCCCGGTTGCGCCCGCCGTGATCGAGGAGCGCGCCGCCGAGTGGTTCGTCGGCGGCGGCCGCTCGCCGTTCATGCTGTTCGTGTTCGACGTCGCGGCCGACAAGGCCGATCGCATCCCGGCGGTGCGTCATGTCGACGGCACGGCGCGCGTGCAGACCGTGAACCGTGCGCAGCATCCGCTCTACTACGACCTGCTCTGCGCGTTCGAGCGACGGACCGGGGTCCCCGTGCTCGTGAACACGTCGTTCAACACGCGCGGCGAACCGATCGTTTGCACGCCGCGCGATGCCGTCGAATGCTTCTTCACGTCGCCGCTCGATGCGCTCGTGATCGGCTCGTTCGTGCTCGAGAAGGAGGCAACGTGATGCGTCGCGTCTCGGTCGTCGTGCCGAGCTTCAAGCGGCCCGCGGAGCTCCATCGCTGCCTGACCGCGCTCGCCGCGCAAACACTGCCCGCCGAGGCGTTCGAGATCATCGTCGTGCACGACGGCCCGAGCGAGACGGCCCGGAGGCTCGTCGCGCAGTGGACGAAGAAGCTTGCCGCGCGCGGCGGGCCGCTCGTGCGTTACCGCTCGCCGCCGCACCGCGGGCCGGCGGCCGCGCGCAACACCGGTTGGCGGGTCGCCGAAGCCGAAATCGTCGCGTTCACGGACGACGATACGGTGCCTGCGCCCGACTGGCTTGCGGCGGCGCTCGCGGCGATGCAGCCCGGCGTCGACGCGGCCTGGGGCCGGATCGTCGTGCCGTTGCCGACCGACCCCACGGACTACGAGATCGACGCGGCTCGCCTCTCGGTATCGCAGTTCGTCACGGCCAACTGTTTCCTCAAGAAGTGCGTGCTCAAGAGGGTCGGCGGCTTCGACGAGCGTTTCGAGCGTGCGTGGCGCGAGGACTCCGATCTCTACTTCCGCCTGATCGACGGCGGCGCGCGGGTCGTGCACGCCGCAGACGCGGTCGTCGTGCACCCGGTCAGGCCGGCGCCGTGGGGCGTGAGCCTCGCGCAGCAGCGCAAGGTGCTGTACGACGCGCTGCTCTTCAAGAAGCACCGCGAGCTTTACCGCGAGCGGATCCGCGGCACGCCGCGCTGGGACTACTATGCGATCGTCGGATCGCTGCTCGGCGCCGCAGCGGCGCTTGCGGCCGATGCCGCCGTCGCCTCCGCGGGCACCGGCGCTTTGTGGCTCGTGCTGACCGGGCGCTTCTGCGCGGAACGACTGAAGCCCGCGACGAAGAAGCTGCCGCATGTCGCCGAGATGATCGTCACGTCCATCCTGATTCCGCCGATCGCCGTGTTCTGGAGGCTCGTCGGCGCGCTGCGCTATCGCGTGGTGTTCTTGTGAGAGTCTCAAAAGACGATAAACGGCCGTTCATGCACGAGACGCAGGTGCTCGTCACCGGCGGGGCTGGGTTTCTGGGATCGCACCTCTGCGACCGGCTCATCGACGAAGGCGAGACGGTGCTCTGCCTCGACAACTTCTATACCGGCTCGCGTCTGAACGTCGCGCACCTGCTCCGTCATCCGCGCTTCGAGCTGATTCGCCACGACATCACGTTCCCTATCTATCTCGAGGTCGACCAGATCTACAATCTCGCGTGCGCGGCGTCCCCCGTGCACTACCAGCGCGATCCGGTGCAGACGACCAAGTCGAGCGTGCATGGCGCGATCAATATGCTGGGCCTTGCGCGGCGCACGAAGTCGAAGATCCTTCAGGCGTCTACGAGCGAGGTGTACGGCGATCCCCGCGTTCACCCGCAGAACGAGCAATACCCCGGGTGGGTGAATCCGATCGGGCCGCGCGCATGCTACGACGAAGGTAAGCGCTGCGCCGAGACTTTGTTCTTCGATTATCACCGTCAGCATGGTCTGACGATCAAAGTTGCACGAATCTTCAACACGTACGGCCCGCGCATGCATCCTGACGACGGGCGCGTGGTCTCGAACTTCATCCGTCAGGCGCTGACGAACGCGCCGCTGACCGTCTACGGCGACGGCTCTCAGACCCGCTGCTTCTGCTATGTCTCTGACACGATCGAAGGTCTCGTGAGGTTGATGAAGAGCCCGGACGGATTCACCGGGCCGGTCAATATCGGCAGCACGGACGAGCGGACGGTGCTCGAGCTCGCGACGCTAATCATCGAGCTCACAAACTCGCGCTCGAAGATCGTACGGCGCCCGGCGCAGCCCGACGATCCCCTCAGGCGCTGCCCGGACATCACCCTTGCGCACGAGCGGCTCGGCTGGCAGCCGAGGGTCGGCCTCGACGAGGGTCTGATGCGGACGATCGACTACTTCGACATGCTGCTTGGCGGCGGCTCGCGGCGGCCGTTCGTCGCAGTTCCGGGCGAATGTCAGTGCGTGACGTCGGCCCTCGGCGCTCCGCGGGATGCGAAGCCGGCCGTATCCAAGAAATAGACGCCCGCGCCGATGAGGCTCAGCACGATCAGGAGTCCGCGATTCAGGATCATCGGCACGACGGAGACGTCCGGTGGCACGCCGTACTGCGCGAGCAGATAGATGAACGTGCCCTCGTATACGCCGAGCCCGTTGAACGATATCGGCAGCACGGCAACGAACGTCGTGAGCGCGAGCACGCTCATCATCTGGAGCATCGAGATCTTCTGATCGGCGCCGTAACGGATCAGCACGAAGTATGCGAACGCGAGGCCGACGTGGAAGACGATCGAGATGACGATGACGCCGGAAGAACGGAGCGGCTGCCGGATGTAGTCGTCCATGTGCTCGACGACCGTCGCCTTGAGCCGACGTACGCTCGCGGGCACCGCGGCGCGCCATCGTCGCGGCACGAGGGCACGCATTCGCCATGCGAGAGGAAGCGCTGCGATGCAGGCCGACGCCGCGCCGACGCCGAGCAGCGTGAGACGACCGGCGGCATCGGCGGCGAGCAGCACCGCCGCTCCGGCCCCGAGCGCCAACAGCGTGCCGAAGCCCGTCACGCGTTCCATGACGACGGCAATGATCGCGCTCGCCTTGCTGCGGCCGTTGTTGATCGTTTTGTAGATCCGATAACCGTCGCCGCCGATGCTCGTCGGCAGGAAGTTGTTGAAGAAGAGCGCGACGAAATAGTACCGGCTGAGCCGCAACGTCGAGTACTCGACGCCGTGGATCGACAGCAGCAGCCGCCACTTGTATGCGCTCACGAACACGAGCGCGATCAGGATGCCGAGCATGACCGCGACGAGCCCGATGCCCGTTGCAGCGAGGCTGCGCGATGCCGCGTGCCAGTCGACTCGCGCGACGATGATCGCGCATAGCGTTACGCCGACCGCGACTTTCACGCACAGCAAAAGTTTCGACCGTTGCGGGCGGTCGGGCTTCGTCGTG
>Ga0079224_100008871_pt1 | contig 13657 bp, 12 predicted proteins | sample Stecom2015_FD_80414 | JGI IMG/M metagenome (GOLD analysis project Ga0079224, IMG submission 80414) | Agricultural soil microbial communities from Utah to study Nitrogen management - Steer compost 2015 | ecosystem: Environmental > Terrestrial > Soil > Agricultural land | place: USA: Utah... | reverse complement strand
TGCGGGCCCGCAGCGGCCGGCTCGCGGTGGAGGCCGGCGGAGGCGGCACCTACGGCCGTGTGCGCCGGGAGGCCCCGAAGACCTCCGGCTGACGCGGCCCGCAGGCGGCAAGCCCCAGTGATACCCCGCGTCGTGCCCGCATAGGCATGGGATGAAGGTGGGACGAGGGGTGGGCGCAGGTGGCTGGCCGCTTCACCGACATCCTCTCAGGGTATTTCCGCCGGCGTACGGCCATCTATCTTTGCGTCGCCATCGTGTTCGCCATGGGCGCAGGCTTTGGCGGGCTGGCGGTGGGGCACGTGGATGAGGCGGACCGATCTGCCCTGGCCCTGCACGTGCAGGGCCTTTTGGCTGCCCGCGGGGCGCAGGCCATGGCGCCCGCCCGGGATGTCCTCCATCAGGCCCTGGTGGAACAAGTGCTCAAGACCGCGGGGTTGATGGGGCTGTTGGGCCTGTCGGTCTTGGGCGCCCCGCTGGTGCTGGGCGTCGTGTTCCTGCGGGGTTTCGTCCTGGGATTTACGGCCGCTTTCCTCGTGGACCGGATGATGCTGCGGGGAGTGGTGCTGGCCGCGGCGGCCTTGCTGCCCCACAACGTGCTGGCGGTTCCGGCGGTGCTATTGGCCGGGGCCACGGCCTTGAGCTTCTCGGTGGCGGCGGCCCGGGTGCTCTTGGGCCGGCGGGACATCCCCCTCCACCACCATTTTTTCAACACCGTGCTGCTGCTTTTGGCCAGCGGAGGCATGCTGGTGGCCGCGACGTTCCTGGAAGCCTACGTCACCCCTGTGCTGATGGACGCGGTGGTGCGCCTGCTCCCGCCGGGGTGAGGTGCGGCCGAGCGTTGCCGCGGGCCTGGCCGGGGAAGGTGGTGTGCCCCGGGATGCCGAAATCCGCGGGGGCAAAGATTCCCGGCCCGCCGCGGCGGGTCGCTGAGGGGTGAACGGCATGTCGGGCCCACCGCGGGCCGCGCTGGTCGTCCTGGACGGCGTCGGCGTCGGGGCACTGCCCGATGCGGACCGTTTTGGCGATGAAGGCAGCAACACGCTGCGCAACACTGCCCTGGCGGTAGGCGGTCTCCGCCTGCCCAACCTGGGCCGGCTGGGCCTCGGGCGGATTTTGGACTTGCCCGGGGTGCCGCCGGAACCCGCGCCCCTGGGCTGCTTTGGCCGTATGGCCGAGCAGTCGGCGGGCAAGGACACCACCACGGGACACTGGGAGCTGGCCGGGCTCATCCTGGACAGGCCCTTTCCGGTCTATCCCAACGGCTTTCCACCGGAGATCATCGACGCGTTCACCGCCCGCATCGGGCGGGGCGTACTGGGCAACAAGCCCGCGTCGGGCACGGTCATCATCGAAGAGCTGGGCCAAGAGCACCTGCGCACAGGCAAGCCCATCGTATACACCTCCGCGGACAGCGTGTTTCAGATCGCAGCCCACGAAGACATCATCCCGGTGGAAGAGTTGTACGAGATGTGCCGCATCGCCCGGGAGATCCTGGTGGGAGAGCACGGCGTGGGCCGCGTGATTGCCCGGCCCTTCATCGGCGCGCCTGGGCGGTTTCAGCGCACGGCCCGGCGCAAAGACTTTAGCCTGCCGCCGCCGCGCCCCACGGTGCTGGATCGGCTGGTGGCGGCGGGCATCCCGGTGTTTTCCGTGGGCAAGATCGAGGATATCTTCGCGGGGCGGGGCATCACCGCGGGGCAACCCACCGGCAGCAACATGGAAACGGTGGACGGCGTGGTGGCCCGGCTGCGGGACGAGGCGGGGCCGTGCCTTATCTTCGCCAACTGCATCGACTTTGACATGCTCTACGGCCACCGCAACGATCCCGAGGGCATGGCCCGGGCGCTGGCCGAGTTCGATGCACGGGTTCCGGATCTCATGGCGCCGCTTAGGGAGGGCGATCTCCTGATTTTGGTGGGCGATCACGGCAACGACCCGACGACGCCCAGCACCGATCACGACCGGGAGTACACGCCGCTATTGTGCTACAGTCCCAGCGGCCGGGCCGGCGTGGATCTGGGGACGCGGGCCACCTTTGCCGATGTGGCCGCGACTTTGGCGGAGTTTTTCGGCGTGGAGCGTCCCGAAGCAGGGACCAGCTTCCTGCGGGACGTGCTGGGATCAGCCGCCTGAGGGGGTGAGACCTTGCGGGCCCAGGATTTGATCGTCAAAAAGCGGGACGGGGGCGAGTTGACCGAGGCCGAGATCCGCTACCTCATCGAGGGGTACATGCGGGGAGAGGTGGCGGACTACCAGATGGCTGCCTGGTGCATGGCCGTCTATTTCCAGGGCATGACCGACGCGGAGACGGCCGCCTTGACCATGGCCATGGTGGCCAGCGGCGACAAGGTGGATCTGAGCCCCATCGCCGGCGTCAAGGTGGACAAGCACTCCACCGGGGGCGTGGGCGACACCACCACCCTGGTGCTGGTGCCCCTGGTGGCCGCGTGCGGCGCGCCGGTGGCCAAAATGTCCGGCCGGGCCCTGGGCCACACCGGCGGCACCTTGGACAAGCTGGAGTCCATCCCGGGGTTTCGCGTGGACATGGATCCCGAGACCTTTGTGGCCAGCGTCAACCGGATCAAGGCCGCGGTCATCGGCGCCACGGGGGATTTGGCCCCGGCGGACCGCCAGCTGTACGCGCTGCGGGACGTGACCGGCACCGTGGAGAGCCTGCCCCTCATCGCCGCCAGCATCATGAGCAAGAAGCTGGCCGCGGGCGCCGACGGGCTGGTCTTGGACGTCAAGACCGGCCGGGGCGCCTTGATGCAGACCTTGGACCAGTCTAAGGCCTTGGCCGAGACCATGGTGGCCATCGGCCGCCGGGCGGGGGTGCGCACCGTCGCTTTGGTCACCGACATGGACCAGCCCCTCGGTTGGGCCATCGGCAACGCGCTGGAAGTGCGGGAAGCCATCGACGTGCTGCGGGGCCAAGGGCCGCCGGACTTGAAGGAGCTGGTGGTGGCCCTGGGGACGGAAATGCTGCGCCTGGCCCAGGTGGCCGCGGATCCCGATGAGGCCCGCGAGCGGTTGTTGACCGCTCTGGCCGACGGCAGCGGCCTCCGCAAGCTGCGGGAGATGGTGGCCAATCAAGGGGGCGACCCGGCCGTCATCGATGACCCGGACCGGCTGCCCCAGGCGCCGGTGCGGGCCGCGGTGCCAGCGCCCAAGGACGGGTGGGTCGACGCCATCGACGGCCGGACCTTGGGGCTGGTCACCATGGAGCTGGGGGCCGGCCGGCGCCGCAAGGAAGACTCCATCGATCCGTCCGTCGGCATGGTGCTGCGGGCCAAGGTGGGCACCCGGGTGGCCGCGGGGGAGCCCCTGTGCGAGGTGCACGCGGCCAGCCCCCAAGCCCTGGCGGCGGTGGAACAGCGGGTGCAGGCGGCCTTTACTATCAGCGTGCGGCCCCCGGATCCCCGTCCGCTCATCTGGGCGCGCATCGGGGATTAGCCGCGGGTGCGGGACCCATCCGCGGGCTCCGGGGCTGGAGCGCGGCGCCGGTCCGGCGCCGGCCCCGGTGCTACCCGTTCCGGGCGGCGAATAGCCATGGGAAGGAAGCTGCTGCCCGGAAGGAGGCCCTACCATGTGTGTGCGCCTTGCCGGCCGGCGCGAGACTTGGGCCGGCCTCGCGTTGGCCGCGGCCCTCGGCCTGCTGCTGTTTCCCGTGGCCGCGCGGGCCGAGACGGAGCTGCCCATCTCGGCCCGGGCCGCGATCCTCATGGAAGCCCACGGCGGCCGGGTGCTCTTTGAAAAGAATGCCCACGAACCGCTGCCTCCGGCCAGCGTGACCAAAGTCTTTACCCTGGTCACGGCCTTGGAAGCCTTGCGGGACGGGCGCGTCAGCGCCGACGACTTGGTGACCGTCAGCCGCCGGGCCGCGGGCATGGGCGGCACCCAGGTGTACTTGGAAGTGGGCGAACAGATGTCGCTGCGGGATCTCCTGTACGGGATCGCGGTGGAGTCGGGCAACGACGCGGCCGTGGCCGTCGCGGAGCACATCGCCGGCAGCGAGGAAGGCTTCGCTCGCCTCATGAACGAGCGGGCCCGGGCGTTGGGAGCCCGCAACACCGAACTGAGCAACGCCTCGGGCTTGCCCCCTGCGGACCTGGGCATGCCCGGCCGGGTGCACGTGACCACCGCCTACGATATCGCGGTGGTCTCCCGCTACGGCTACACCTTGCCCATGTTTGAAGAGCTGGTTTCCACCTACGGCCCCTACCGGGTACGGGTGGGCACCCGGGCTGAGCGGGAGTTTTGGAACCGCAACCGGCTGTTGCGCTTCTACGAAGGCGCCAACGGCATCAAGACCGGCTTCACCCGGGAGGCGGGCTACTGCCTGGCGGCCAGCGCCGTGCGGGACGGCCTGCACCTCATCGCGGTGGTGCTGGGGGCGCCCACCCGGGAAGACCGGGATGAGGATATCCGCACGCTGCTCAACTGGGGCTTCAGCCAATACCGGACCCAGGAAGTGGTGCGGGAGGGCGAGCCCTTGGGCCAGGTGCGGGTGGCCAAGGGCGGCGCGGACCAGGTGGCCGCCGTGGCCCCCCGGTCCCTGCACGTCACCGTGCCCCGGGGCGCCGAGGCCCAGGTGGAGCGGGAGCTGCGCCTCGAGGAGCGCGTCCTTGCGCCCATCGAGCCCGGCCAACCCATCGGCGAGCTCATCATCCGGGTGGATGGCCAGGAACTGGACCGGGTGGCCCTGGTGGCCGCGGACGGGGTGGAGCGGGGCACCCCGTGGCAACTGGTGCTGCGCACAGCCCGCCGGCTCTTGGGCAGCTGGCTGTCGTGAAGGCGCCGGTGGGCGCCGCCCTCTTGCCGCGGCGTTGCGGCCCAGCGGGAGGAATTGGTGGGACAATAGCGAAAGTTGCCCCCAGTTTGCAGGGGGTGCAGGCACGTGCACATAAAGGCGCGGCGGATGGGGGACAGCCTCATCGTGCGCATGGAGGGCGAATTGGATCTTAAGACGGCCGACGCCTTTAAGGCGCGGGTCCGGGCGGAACTGGCAGCCTCCGGGCGCATCCGGCATCTCATCCTCGATCTGCGGGGGGTGCCCTTCATCGACAGCTCCGGCATCGGGGCCATCTTGGGCCGGTGCCGGGAGATCCGGGAGGAGCGGCAGGGGCGGGTCATCGCCTTGGCCCCCCGGCGGCCGGTGCGCCGGGTGCTGGCCCTCGCGGGCCTGCTGCGGCTGGTGGACGTGGCGGAAACGCAGCGGGAGGCGCTGGCCATGGTGAAGGAAGGGAGCGCGGTCCCATGACCCTGCCCGAGGGCATCGCGAACCAGGTGGTCCTGGAGTTTCCCAGCAAGCCCGAAAATGTGGCCTTTGCCCGCACCGCGGTGGCGGTGTTTGCCGCGCAGCTGGACTTCACCCTGGATGAGCTGGATGAAATCAAGGTCGCGGTGTCGGAGGCCGTTTCCAACGCCGTCATCCATGCCTATGGGGACACCGTGGGGACCGTACGGGTGGAAGCCGCCATCACCACCGGTGGTGAGCTCATCCTGCGCATCATCGACCGCGGGCAGGGGATCCCGGACGTCGCGGCGGCCCGCCAACCCCAGTGGACCAGCCGCCCGGAGGAGCGCATGGGGCTAGGTTTCACCTTTATGGAGGAATACATGGACGCGGTGGACGTGGAGTCCGCACCCCAAGCCGGCACCCGGGTGACGCTGCGCAAGGCGCCCGCCCGCGCCCCCATCGCCCGATAAGGGGGGCGGTGGGCGGTGGAACGGGCCCCGGGACCACCGGCAGGATTCCCTGGACCACCGTTGCCCGCGGCGCTGCTGTCGCCCGCGGAAACCCGGGCGTTGCTGGCCCGTGCCCAGGCCGGAGACCGGGAGGCCCGCGACCGGCTGGTGGAGGCCAACCTGCGCCTGGTGGCCAGCGTCGCCCAGCGCTTTGTGGGCCGGGGCATAGAATTTGAAGATCTGTTTCAGATCGGCTGCCTCGGACTGGTCAAGGCCATCGACCGCTTTGACCTGCGCTACGACGTGCGCTTCTCCACCTACGCCGTGCCCGTCATCATCGGCGAAATCCGGCAGTGGCTGCGGCAGGACCGCCCGGTACGCGTGGGCCGCAGCCTGCAGGACCTGGCCGCCCGGGCCGTCCGCTGCCGGGCCCAGCTGACGCAGCGGCTGGGCCGCACGCCCACCGCGGCGGAGCTGGCCGCGGCCCTGGCGGTGGCCAAGGAAGATGTGGTGGCGGCTTTGGACGCCTGGCAGCCGGTGCAGTCCCTGGATGAGGCGCTGCCCGCCGGCGACGGCGAGCCGCTGCGGCGGGGCGATGGGATTACCGGCTCCGCGGACGGCGAGGATTTAGTGGAGCACGCGGCCCTCAAGGCGGCCATGGCCCGCCTGGACGAGTGGGAACGGCGCCTCATCCTGTTGCGCTTTTTCCTCGATCTGCCCCAGACCGAAGCCGCCCGCCGGCTGGGCGTGTCCCAGGCCCACGTGTCCCGCACCGAGCAGCGGATCCTGCGGGCCTTCCGCGAGTGGCTGGCCTAGGCCGCCTTCCACCGGGCCCCGTGGCCGGCACCCGCGCCAGGCCAGCGCCCGGGAGCGGCCCCGGACGGCTGGCGGGGGCACCGGATTTTGCCTAAAGGGGCGCCGCTGCGCCGGTCGAAGTGGTTCCCTGGGCAACAGGCATCGCGCCTCCCCCAAACGACCGACCCATGGCAGCAACCGTCAAGACCAACGTCGAGGGAGTGGACCCGTCCAAGTGACCACCATCCATGGGGAGCACATCGTACTGCGGCCCATCCAGGAGGCGGACTACCCGCTGCTGGCCAAGTGGGGACAGGACCCGGAGCTGGGGCGGCTGCTGGAGGGCGACTATCCCCGCTCGCTGGACGACTGTCCCGCGTGGCATCGGAAGATCATCAGCAGCCGCCACCGGCAGCTGTGGGGGATCCAGCTGGCCGCGGGCGGCCTCATCGGCGACGTGGAGCTGGACCATATCGCCTGGCGCAGCGGCGACGCGGAGCTGCGAATCCGCATCGGCGAGCGCCAGCACTGGGGCCGGGGCTACGGCACCGAGGCGGTGCGGCTGCTGTTGTCCCACGCGTTCTCATCGCTGAATCTCAAACGGGTGTACCTGCGGGTATTTTCCTTTAACGAGCGGGCCATCCGCTGCTACCGCAAGGCCGGTTTCAGGCGGGAGGGCATGCTGGTCCGGCGCGCCCCCGACGGCCAGCGGCGAACGGTCCTGCTCATGCGGATCTTGCGGGACGAATTTCTGCGGCAGCCATCCCATCAGGCCCGGGCCAGTTAGGCCCCGACGGCGCCGATTGCCCGCTTCCGGGGGCCAGAAGGCCCCCAACGTTCCGACACCAGCGCCTGCCCGGCCCTGCCGGGGCGGGCGCTGTTTTTCTCGTGGAGCCGCGCAAGGATTCACCGGTGGCGCGTAGAAGTTTTCGCGGAACCGCTCAGGAAATATTGACCGTTATTTCCCACGGCCGTGGAGGGAGACGGAGATGCTCGACATCCTCGTAAAAGGCGGTCCCGTGATGATCCCGCTGCTGTTCTGCTCGGTGCTGGCCGTGGCGGTGTCCCTGGAACGCCTCTGGTATTTGTACAGCACGCGGGTGGATTCCGAAGACCTGATGGACGAAGTGAAACTGGCCTTGAGCCAGGGCAAGCTGCTGGAAGCCGTCCAGATCGCGAAGCGTTCCCGGGGCCAGGTGGCCGCCCTGGTGGCTACGGGCATCGCCTACTCGGACCGGCCCCGGGACGAGCTGCGGGAAGTCCTGGACGAGGTGGGCCGGGCCGAAGTGTTCAAGATGGAGCAGCGCTTGGTGCTGCTGGACGCGGTGGCCACCATCTCCCCGCTTTTGGGGCTGCTGGGCACGGTGACCGGCATCATCCGTACGTTTAACATCCTCGGTGCCCTGCAAGGACTGGGGTCGCCGCAAGATCTCAGCTCCGGCATCGCGGAAGCCCTCATCACCACCGCAGCCGGCCTCATCATCGCCATCCCGTCCATGGCCATGTACCAGTGGATCAGCAGCATCATCGACCGGCGGGTGGCGGACATGAACCGCCGCAGCGGCGAGCTGATGGAAGCCTTGGCCACCCTGCGAGGTGAGTGACGTGGCCATTGAGCGTCGTCTCCGGCGCAAGCCCCGCGTCGAGATCGTCCCCATGATCGACGTGATGTTCTTCCTCGTGGTGTTCTTCATCCTGTTCACCACCTTTCGGACGGATCCAACCGGCATCCGCGTCGATTTGCCCCGGGCCGCCACGGGTGCCGTGCACGAGCAGTCGGAACTGCGCATTACCGTGACCCAGCAAGGGGCCATGTTCATCAACGGACAGGCGGCGTCCGTGGAGCAGGTGCGGGCGCGGGTGCAGGAGGCCGTGGCGCGGCGCCCGGACACCTTGATCATCGTGTCGGCCGACCGCCGGGCCGCCTATGACCATGTGGTGCGGGCCATGGACGCAGCCCGCCAGGGCGGCGGCTTCCGCATTGCCCTCAGTGTCGAGCCCCAGCAGTGATGGCCGAGCAAAGCCCCTCGGGCAGCCAGCGCCTGCGGCCTGCGGCGCAGCGTCCGGCTGAGGCAACCCGCGGCCGGGGAGGCAGGTGAGGAGTCGTTGTTCGCAGACGAGCGTGAAGAAGAATCGACCTTGCACTGGTTCCTCGTCCTTTCGGTGATCCTCCACGCGCTCCTGATCCTGCTGTGGCCCCAATGGCAGGCCATGCTGGTCTCCGGGCCGGGGTTGGAGGAGGGGGGCGTCATCGAAATCGTCACGCTGCCGGACCAGCAGCCATCGCTGCAGCCGCAGCCGCCGCGGCCCGGGCTGCCGGTGCCGTCCGTCGCGGAACGGCCCCGCCCGGTGCAGCCGGCGCCGGAGCCTGAGCTGGAACCAGAGCCCGAGCCGGCACCAGAGCCAGAGCCAGAACCAGAGCCCGAACCCGAGCCAGAGCCGGAACCAGAGCCGGAACCAGAACCGCCATCGCCGCCGGAACCCGAGCCAGAGCCCGAGCCGCGGCCGCAAGAGCAACGGGTGACGCCGGCGCCGCCGGCGCGGCCGGAAGTGCAGGAGCCGCGGCCTGAACCCGAGCCGGCACCGGAACCAGAACCAGAGCCAGAACCGCAACCCGAACCGGTTACCGAGCCCGCGCCGGCACCTGAACCGGAGAGCGAGCCGGTACAGGAACCGGACCCGCAGCAAGGGGTGGGGGAGGACATCCTCGTCAGCGAGCAGGGCGAACTGGAAATCTCCGCGACCCGGCAGCCTGAGCAAGAGCAGGCTCCGACGCCGCCCGCTCCTCCGCAGCCGGAGCCGGAGCCCGAGCCAGAGCCCGAGCCGGAACCGGAGCCGCCGGCGCCGCCACCGGCTCCGGAACCCGTGCCGCAGCCGGAGCCTGGGCCGGAACCCGCGCCGGCACCGGCGGCGGAGCCCGCGTCGCGGCCGGCTCAGGAGCCTGAGGCCGAGCCCGCCGCGCAAGCTCCGCCGGTGGCTCCGGCCGAGGCGGAAGCCACGGACGAGCCTGCCCAGGAAGGAGATCCCCAAGCGACAGACGTGGAGGGCTCCGAGGAACCGGCGCCTTCGCCCACCACCTTTGCGACCCGCTTTGGCCTGGGCAGCACGAAGTCGCTGGAGAACGTGCCGCCGGAGGAGGAGTTGGACACGCTGGTCATCGAGCTGGCCGTGGACAGCAGCGGACAGGTGTTGGGCTACACCATCGTCAATTCCTCGGGCCGGCCCGATGTGGATTTGGAGATGGCTGGACTGATGCTTCGCTGGCAGTTCGCCCCCTTCGAGCGCGGCTACGTCGAAACGTGGCGGGTCAGCTTTACCCACACGGTGGTCGACGGCGTGACCCGGCCAACGCCGCTGCCGGAGTTCGTGGGGCGCCGGTAGGGGCGGACGGGCCCGCCTACCACCAAACCGCGGAGGTGTCCTGTTTGTGCGCAGGTCGCTTGTGGCTTGGTTGTTGACCTTGCTCATCACGGTGCTGGCCGGTCCGCAGCCTGCCGGGCTGGCCCAGGCTGTCCAGGTGCGGACGGGCGACAGCCTGGTGATGGAAAACGAGTTCATCTCCATCATCGTCAACGCCCGGTCCGAGGACACCGCCCGCTTTTCCGTCAACACCAAGGGCGGCGACCCGGCGCGGGTGGGCGATGAAGAAAAGCCGCTCATCTACGGCACCGAGCGGGCGCCCGGCCCGTGGACTTCGTACACCACCGTGCGCATCGACGGCCGGGATTACGTCTTTGGCGGCCCCACCGGCAAGCGGGCGGGCCGCCTGGGATTGTTCGGCGAGATGGTGACCGCGCCCTATGTCCACGAGGACCGGGAGATCCGGGCCGCGTGGCGCATGGAAGACATTGTGGTCACGCAGATCCTCAGCTTCGCCGCGGGCATTACCACCGGGCAAATGGACACGGCCCGCATCGAATACGTGGTGACCAACGAGGGCAGCCGCGCGCGCAGCGTGGGCCTGCGCATTATGCTGGACACCATGCTGGGCGCCAACGACGGGGCTCCCTTTCAGGTAAGCGGGGAGGCCTTGATTTCGGATATGGCGTTTCGGGGAGCGGCTATCCCCGACTACTTCCAGGCTTTTGACTCCCTGGCCGACCCTCAAGTCGTCTCCCAGGGCACCTTGCGGGCCCTGGACACCACGGTGCCCGACGCGGTGTACTTTTCCAACTGGGGCAGCCTGGCTGACGGCGTCTGGGACTTTGACTTCCAGCCGGGCCGGGACTTTACCCGGGCCGGCGAGGAGTTCCTTTTGGACAGCGCCGTGGCGCTGTATTGGGATCCGCGTCCTTTGGAGCCGGGCGCGTCCCGCCGCTACGTGACCTACTACGGCTTGGGCGGCATCACCATCGCCCCCGGCCACCTGTCCTTGGGCGTGACGTCGCCCCGGTCCGTGGAAGGCAGCTACACCGACCGGGTCGTGTTTGAGGTGCGGGCGTATGTCGAGAACACCGGCGAGTGGATCGCCCGGGACACGGTGGTGCGGCTGGAAAATCTCGCGCCCCTGGAGTTGGTGCAAGGCCAGCCGTCCGTGGCCTTGGGCGACCTCGCCCCGCGGCAGTCGCGGCAGGTGGTGTGGCGAGTGGCCGCCCCGCCCGGCAGCTCCGGCGAGTTCCTGTACCGGGTGGCGGTCACCGCCAGCAATGCTGATCCTAATCAGGTCGACCGGCAGGTTACGGTGATCGCTCCGGCCTCCTTGTCCGCCACCTTAAGCGGCACCGACCAACTGCAGGCGGTGGACGGCCGCTGGCATCCCGTGCCCTTTGCGGTGCGGGCCGCCGTGACCAACACCGGGCAGCTGGCAGCCCACGGGGTGGAGGTGGAGCTGCGGATGCCCTTAGGCCTGGCCGTGGCCAAAGGCGACAGTGCCGTGCGGCGGCTGGGCACCGTGGGCCCCGGCGAGACCGTCACCTGGGAATGGCACCTGATCCCCACGGGCGATGTGGGCAACCTGCCCGTCTCCCTGGAGCTGCGGGCGGAGCACGCCCGCATCGACCCGCGCCTGCCGACCCACTTCGTCAGCGTCCCCCGGCTGGATGCGGCCCTGCGGCTGGCAGTGGTGGACGAGCAGGGCCCGCTGACAAGTCCCGGTCCTTTCCAGGTGGGCGATCGCTTCCATGTGGAAGTACTGGCCGACGCGGTGCGGGGCCTGTACGGCGCCGCCTTTGAGGTGCACTTCGATCCCGCGGTGCTGCAGGTGCTGGGCGGACGCCTGGGCGTGGGGCCGGGGCGGGCCTTCGTCCGGCAAGATCCCGCGTCGGGCGAGGAAGAGCTCCTCAACTGGGTGCGGCCGGTGTGGGCGGACAACCGGGCCGGCGTGGTGCGAATCGTCGCGAGCCGGGCGCCCGAAGGTCCCTTGGCCTGGGTTCGCGATTCCCTGGCCACCATCCGCTTCCGGGCGGTGGGTCCAGGAGAAGCGCGGCTGCGCCTGGTGATGGTGGAGGACCATCCCTTCCTGCGGCCCGACGCCCAGCAAGCGTACATCGCGGACGGCGACGGCTACGCGGTGCCGGTGATGACTGAAGACCTCGTCATTGCCGTGGGGGTCGGGGAGCCCTAGACGGTGGGCCGCGGCGGCCGCGGGCAGCGGCGCCGCCGCGGGCGGGGCGGCGCCCTCACCGCCCCGGCACGGAAGCCAACAGGACAAAGAGGTGAGACCATGAGAAGGATGCCGGTGGTGTTGGTCACTGTCCTCCTCCTGGCCCTGGCGGCCAGCGGAGCCGCCGCTCAGGTGGCGGACGTCCCGCCCGATCACTGGGCCTACCGGGCCGTGCAAATCTTGGTGGAGCGGGGCTACATTGAACTGGCCAGCGACGGTACTTTCCGGGGGAACGAGCCGGCGGACCGCTACCAGCTCGCGGCCGTGGTGGGCCGACTGCTGGAGGACATTGAGGCGGGGCGGGTTCGGATCCGGGAAGGGACCGACACGGAATTGGTGCGCCAGCTGGAACAGGAATTCCGGGCGGAGCTGGTCCGGTGGCATGCGGAACGGGAAACCCTGGCCGAAGATGTCCAAGAAACCCAGCGAGCGGTGGCCGTCATCGACGTCCAGCTCAACGACATCCTGGCCGAACTGGAACGGCTGGAGTTGGAGCTCGCGGACCTTATGGCCCGGGAAGAGGCGGCCAAGGCCGATCTGCGGGCGGCCCTGGAGGATTTGGGCCTCTCCGTGGAAGAGGCCTTGGCCCTCCGGGATGCGCGATTGAATGACCACGACGCCCAGCTGGCCGCCCAGGCGGCCCAGGTCGCCGACTTGTACGTGAAACTGTCCGAGAACACGGAAACCTTGTCCCGCCGGCTGGCGGATTTCCAGGAAGCGGTGCGGGCCGCGCTGGAGGAGCAGGGGGTCACGCTCGGCGCGGAGTTTGGCCAGCAGCTGGGCGAGCAGCGCACGGCCCTCGCCCGGGTTGACGCCGACGTGCAGGCGCTGCAGGCGGAAGTGGCCCAACTGCGGGCGGAGCTGGACGCCTTGGCCGCGCGCATGGAGGACGAGGTGCAGGGCGCCATCAACCGACTCAACGAATTGGCTGCCGCTCTGGCCTGGCGCATCGAGGAAGTGGCGACGGCCCTCAATGAACGGCTGGATGTGGAGGCCGCGGCCCTGTCCGACTCGCTGACGGCCCTGGAGGAGCGGGTGGCGGCCCTGGACGCGCGCACCCAGGCGGCGGAGCAGGAACTCATGGCGTCCTTGGCCCGCCAGGAAAGCCAGGCGACCGCGCTGCGCAGCCGCCTGGACGAGGTGGAGCAGCAGGCCTTGCGGGACACCCTGGATCTGGGCGAAGCACTGACCGCGGAAATTCAGTCCCTCCGGGCCCAGCTGGACCAGCTCGACGCGGAGCTGGCAGCCCAGCGGGAACTGTTGCAGCAGCAGGCCCAAGCCGACGCCCAACTGCTGCAGGACCTCCAGGCCCTGCGCCAGGACGTGCAGGCCGTGCGGCAGCGCTCCGACATGCTGGAGAGCGCCATTACGGCCAACCAGGCGGCCGTCAGCTTGCTGCGGCGGGAAATGGAGCAGGCGCTGGCCCAGCGGCAACAGGAACAGGCCGACCTGCGGGAAGAGTTGAATGCGGTGCAGGCCGACGTGCGGCAGCTCCAGGAGCTGTTGGGCGGCAGCGAAGAGTACATCGCTCGTCTGCTGGACGAGCTGCAGCGGCAAATGGACACCCAGCTG